>Ga0137394_10000011_pt1 | contig 160670 bp, 170 predicted proteins | sample czobulk116metaG_FD_108278 | JGI IMG/M metagenome (GOLD analysis project Ga0137394, IMG submission 108278) | Vadose zone soil microbial communities from Angelo Coast Range Reserve, California, USA - czobulk1.16 metaG | ecosystem: Environmental > Terrestrial > Soil > Vadose zone | place: USA...
CGATGTCCGGCCGGGAGGGAAACAGCTGGAGGCAGGTCGATGTGAAGGTGAGGAAGTCGGGAGCGCAAATCCGGCATCGCACCGGATATTACCTGGGCGCTGCGGCAAGCAACCCTTAGAAAAATCTGACCAATGCTCGATTCCCAATGCTCAGCCGATTAATTCGGGGACAGGCTCCGAATTCCCTGAATTAATCGGTTGAGCATTGGGAATTGAGCATTGGTCAGATTTGCGTCTGTCCCCGAATTTCTAGGCTGTAGCGAAGTAGTCCCCTTTCGGTCTTCTTTCCATGTCCAGGCGCGCCGCGTCGAGTTCCGGTCCAGCATCGAGAATCACGGAGACAAGATCCGGATCGAATTGTGTTCCAGCGAATCGCTTGAGCTCGTCCAGCGCCTGCTGGGTGGACATCGCGCGCCTGTACGGACGATCGCTCGTCATCGCATCGAACGTATCGGCGATCAGGATCATGCGTGATTCCAGTGGAATCTTGTCGCCTTTGAGTCCGTTTGGATAACCCCTTCCGTCAAACCGCTCGTGATGATGACGGACGATGGGTTCAAGATTGAATCCGTGAAGCGCCCGGACAATCCGTCCGCCGACCACGGGATGCGTTTGCATTTCCTCCGACTCGCCGTTATCCAGTGCGCCCGGCTTGCACAGAATGGCGCTCCGCACGCCGATCTTGCCGATGTCGTGAAGGATTGAAGCGACCTTCAAGTTGAAGATCCATTTTTCGTCGAAGCCGCCCGCCTTTCTGGCAAGCAATTCAGCATATCGATCCACCCGGTCACAGTGTCCTGCCGTGTAGGCGTCTTTCGCTTCGATCGATCTTGCGTGCGCCTGAACGGATGAGACGAACATCTGCCGCATTTCATTCCGATGGCGAAGCGCCATGAAGTGTTCTTTCAGGTAGCTGCCGACTCTGTCGCGGAACAGGCCGAAAATGTGTTTCTGCTTTTCGAAGAGCGGCATGCTCTCGTCGTCGTATCCGACGTAGACCTCTCCGCGAAACGAGTCGAGCTCCAGGGGGAACCTGTACACCTTACGGTTCTGTTGTCCGCCCGGCGCGAACGCCCGGCCGTACCGGTCCTGGAAGGCGAGCTGTTTCAGAGTGTTGCCTTCTTCGATAAAAATTCCAAATGTGTCGGGATGGAAATGCTGGGTCGCGTATCGTGTGAAATCCGTGAGCTTCGGTTCGATATCGACAAAGGAATACGACTGGTCGCCCAGGGTATAGAGCTCCTGAAGCTTGTGGTTGGTTCCGAGAATCTCGGCGTTGCGTTCTTCCAGCAGGCGTTCAAGATGTGTGCGGTATTCCTCATGCTTCAACAGCATCTTGCGCCGCTCGGTCGCGCGCGTCAGGCTAATCTCCAATTCGGTTGAAGTAAAAGGTTTTGTGAGGAAATCGTACGCGCCGGCGCGAAGCGCCTCCACGGCGCTGGTTGGATTCGTATAGCCGCTCAGCAGAACGGCAACAATGGTCGGATCCAGCCCGGCCAGCTGCGACACAAGCTCGAGGCCACCGACTTGAGGCATGCAAAGGTCCGTGTAAACGAGTCCATAACCCGTCGGGTCCTTTTGAATCCGCTTCAGGGCGGCGCTGCCATCCTCGGCGGTTTCCGGCTCAAATCCTTTGGCAGCTATGGCATCGGCCAGGGCATGCCGGCACTCTCGTTCGTCGTCGACGACTAACACGCGTTCCATGCGTGTCTTATCGTCTGAGCCCGGTCAGAACATTAAGCCGAGGCTGCGATCTCTTCTCCGAGTCCGATCCGTTTGATTTTTTCGATCAGAGTAGTCCGCTTTAGATTGAGCAACTTGGCAGCAAGTTTCTTGTTGCCATTTGTTTTGCGCAAGCTCTGAAGAATCAGCTCGCGCTCCATATCCGTAACGACATTCTGGAAGTTGATGCCTTCTTCAGGAATCTCGATCAACGGCACGAAATTCAACGACTCGCGGTTCTGGATTTCCGAAGGTAAATCTGTGGCAAGAATCGCCGGTCGATTGCCTGTGAGGGCGACCATCCGCTCGACGATATTCTCCAACTGCCGTACATTGCCCGGCCACTCGTAGGCCATCAATGCCTTCATAACCTGAGGGGAAACCGTCTTGAGATCGAGCTTGTGCCTTTCGCAGAAGTGTTCGATGAAGCGCTGCACAAGCAGCGGAACGTCTTCGCGGCGCTCACGCAACGGCGGAAGATTGATCGGAATGACGTTCAGCCGGTAGAAAAGATCTTCGCGGAACGTGCCATCCTTTACCATTTGCTCGAGGTTGGAACTCGTTGCTGCAATGATGCGGACATCGATCTTGACAGTGCTGTTGCCGCCAACACGCTCGAACTCGCGCTCCTGCAGAACGCGCAGCAGCTTTACCTGCAGCGCCATCGGCATATTCCCGATTTCGTCCAGGAAGATGGTTCCACCATTTGCCTGTTCGAATCGGCCGATACGTGTCTGGACGGCGCCCGTGAACGCTCCCTTGACGTGGCCGAACAGTTCGGACTCGAGCAGATTTTCCGGGATCGCTCCGCAGTTGATGCTGACCAGTTTCTGGTCTTTTCGGGGGCTGTTGAAATGGATGGCTTTGGCGATGAGTTCCTTGCCTGTACCGGTTTCACCCTGGATCAATACCGTGCTGCTCAATCCGGAGATCGTGTCCACCAATTCGAAAATGCGATTCATCGCGCGGCCGCTGCCGATGATGTTGTTGAAGCCGTACTTTTCGTTGAGCTGTTTCTTGAGGTACTGGTTTTCGAAACGCAAGTGCCGCTCTCGAAGCCCCTTGCGTACCATGATGGGGAGCTCCACCAGCTTGAACGGCTTGGTGAGGTAGTTGTATGCGCCTTTCTTGATCGCTGAGACGGCTGTCTCGATCGTACCGTAGCCTGTGATTACGACGCCGATGATCTCGGGATAGCGGACCAGCGTTTCTTCCAGCAGCTCGACCCCGGTCTTTCCGGGAAGGTTATGATCGGTGATCAGAACGTCGTAATGTGTCTGTGACAATTTTTCGGCAGCCTCTTCGGCACTCCCGACTTGATCGACCTCAAAACCATCGAGTGTCAATATCTCGACAATGGCTTTACGAAGGTCCTCTTCGTCATCCACTACAAGGATTTGCTCTTTGGTTACGTCCATACCTACGCCTCCCTCTAAAACTTTTCTAATTATATACGTTTGGAATCTAAAGTTTTCAAAGAATCTGCCGATAAGATGATCATGCTGACCATCGGGGAAGTGTTTCCAGGTAAAACCCGGATTCTAGTGGTTGATGACGATAGTGACCTGAGATTGACACTCTGTGAATACCTGGAATCCCGGAATTTTTTGGTGTCTTCTGCCCGGAACGGAGCTGAAGCAGTCGCCTTGCTGAAGTCCGGTAAGGTCATATTCGACATCATCTTCACCGATCTCATCATGCCGCCGGGTCCCGACGGCCTCGAGGTTTTGAAAGTCGCCAAGGATCTCAATCTTTTCTGTCATGTCGTTGTAATGACAGGCTATTCATCGATTGAGACCGCTATCGAATCCATTCGATGTGGGGCTTTCGACTATCTCACTAAACCCTTTAAACTGGCCCAGATCGAAATCGTTGCGAATCGCATCCTCGAGTACCTGATCCTAATGAGTGATAACAAAAGACTTTCGGCCCAGCTTGCGCTCGCTACCGAAAGGTCGACTGCAATCGACTCACGACTCGAGAGGATCGAAACATTATTGAGCAGAATCATTGCCAACACAGGAGAAAAGTCCAAAACATTGACACCGTTGGTTTTTTGACAGATTGCCGGTTCTCCGACAGTCGGCATTGTGTCACAAAATTGTCTAAACACCCCATCTTTTGTGTCATCAATTTGGCACATTGACCTTCCCCTATGGGCAAAAACTGCCCTAAGTGCTTGGTTTGCCTACCTGGCACTTCCTGGTACCCAATCTGCAAATATGGATGGCCATGAGTGGTCATGCAGTCACGCTTGAAAACCTGGTAACGAGTTTTCAATCAGCCTCAGAATCGTTGGAGCGTTCATACCGCGAACTCCAGGGACGGGTTCAATCTCTCACGGCGGAGCTGGAGAGAGAACGGGAAGAGCGGGTTCGGCTGGAGCGTCTCGCCGCAATGGGCGAGATGGCTATGGAGCTGGCGCATGAAATAAGGAATCCACTCGGAAGTATCGAACTATATGCATCGATGCTCGAGGGTGACTACGCCGAACAGATCGTACGGAGCGTTCGACTTCTCAATCATTCAGTCACAAACGTTCTTCAGTTTGGTAAGCCCATTGTGCCGGCCCCGGAACGGATTTCGGTGAACCGGCTGCTCGAAGGGATTCGGGCATTTCTTCAGCCGATCGCACAGCAGAAAGGAATTCGTATCGAAACGGATTGTGATGCGGATTGCCACGCTGTGGCCGATCTTGAGCTGCTGCACAGGATGTTGCTGAACCTCGTACTAAATGCGCTTCGCGAGACTCCCACGGACGGGACAATAGGCCTCAAGGGGCAAGTCGCAGGATGCGACGTTTTGATCGTGGTTGAAGATACGGGCCCGGGCATTCAGGAAGAACAGCTCACTCGTATCTTTGACCCGATGTTTTCAACGAGCCGCGAAGGATGCGGTCTTGGGCTACCGATCGTCAAGAGGATTGTCGAGAGTCACCATGGAACGGTTACGGTTAGTTCTTCCAGAGCTGGAACAAGGTTTTTAATAACCATTCCACACAACATGGAGGTTGTGCGTGAGTCGCTTGCTTGTAGTCGATGATGATATTCAGATGCTGTCTGCTCTCGAAGCTGCGCTTCGTCGCAAGGGGCATACAGTCGAAACGGCGTCGAATGGAATCGACGCGGCTTCCAAACTCGAGAAAGAAACGGTCCAGGCCGTTATTACCGATCTTCGCATGCCCGGCATGAACGGCCTGGAACTGCTCCAGCACATTCGACGCACAAAGCCCGCAATGCCTGTGATCGTCCTGTCCGCCTACGGCACGGTGCCCATGGCGGTTGAAGCGATCAAAGCTGGTGCCACCGATTTCCTGATGAAGCCGTTTTCCCACGAAGCGCTCGACGAGGCTCTTAACAAGCTCGCGGCGGGCGGCGGAGTCCGTGCAGACCTGCAATCCGCTGAGATCATTTCCCAGAACCCATTGATGCTTTCGTTGCTCGACCAGGCCGCACAAGCTGCTAAAACGCAGGCGACCATTCTGGTGCAGGCCGAAAGCGGAACCGGCAAGGAGTTGCTTGCCCGTTGGATTCACAAGAACAGCTTGAACCACAGCGGACCATTCGTTGCGGTGAACTGCGCCGCACTTCCCGAAAACCTGCTCGAATCCGAGCTCTTCGGTTATGAGAAAGGCGCATTTACCGGCGCCAACGGGTTCAAGCCCGGCAAATTCGAACTCGCCCAGAACGGAACCATCCTGCTCGATGAAATCGGCGAAATGGCTCCTTTACTTCAGGCAAAACTTTTGCGGGTCCTCCAGGAACAGGAAGTGGACCGCGTCGGCGGCAAGCGTCCGATACCGATCAAGGTCCGCGTCATCGCCACCACGAACAAAGATCTGCGAAAGCTGATCGCGCGCGGCCAGTTTCGCGAAGATCTCTTTTTCCGGCTGAACGTCGTGCCGCTTCGTATCCCGCCTCTGCGGGATCGGAAGGACGACATTGCTGTGCTGACACAGTACTTCATGAAGAAGTACGGCGGCGTCACGGATGGCCAGGTGGACGACCAAACGTTGGAGTTGCTCGACCGTTACGGCTGGCCAGGCAATGTTCGGGAGCTCGAGAACATTATTCATCGCGCCTTCGCGTTGCGGGGCCGGCTGAAGATTACACCTGCCGACCTGTTCGATCAGAGTGTGGACACACCCGAATCGACATCGCTCCAGGCCGGACATTCGGTGAGCGAGATGGAGCGCAAGCTCATCATGACGACACTTGAACAGACCAACGGCAACCGCACACATGCGGCGAAGCTGCTGGGCATCTCGTTGCGGACGCTCCGCAACAAACTTCGCGAATACCGGGTTGAGGAGACGGTAGCCGTATGATCGAAAACAATCCGATGTTTAACAAGCTCGAGAACCTGCTGACCTGGACAGCAAAGCGTCAGCAAGCCATGTCCACGAATTTGGCGAATCTGGACACTCCGGGATATCGAGCCAAGGACTACAGCTTTGACAGCGAACTTCAGGAAGCACAGAAGTACGACGTGAAGACGGCCGTTAAAGCTGATGGCAACAACGTGGACCTCGAGCGCGAGATGACCGAGATTACCAAGAACGGGGTTCAATATCTCACGTTGGTTCAGTTCCTCAATCAAAAGTTCAAGATGCTGCGATCGAGCATCACCGATGGAGGCAGAGTCTAGCTATGAGCCTGATAAGTGCTTTGGATGTAAATGCCAGCGGCCTCACCGCCCAGCGCAAGCGAGTGGAAATTTCTTCGTCCAACCTGGCGAACTCGCAGACGACACGCACGCTGGAGGGTGGACCGTATCGGCGCCAGCAAGTCGTGCTCGAGACGACATCGTTCGAACAGTCGCTTGGCAATGCGCTGGTCGATGGTGCTCAGGGAGTCGAAGTCTCCCAGGTCCTCGAAGACACGAGACCTTTCGATCGCCGCTACGAGCCGGGCCACCCCGATGCGGACAGCGAAGGCTATGTTTTGTATCCGAACGTGAGCTCGCTGGAAGAAATGGCCACTCTCATGTCTGCTTCGCGTAGCTACGAAGCCAATCTTGCGGCGATCGGCGTCGTGAAGTCCATGATCTCGCGCACAATGGAGATCGGTAGATAAAGATGAGCGACTTCAAGGTCTATAACGACATCCCACGCATGATGCCGTCTCCGGCGGCGCCCAAGGCGCAGCCGGGCGGCCAGTTCGGCAACCTCCTCAAGGAGGCCATCCAACAGGTCAACGACGTCGAACAGAGTTCGCAGGGCGAGCTGCAGAAGTTTATGAACAATGAGTCCGACCTGCACTCCGTCATGATCTCGCTGGAAAAGGCTGACCTGTCGTTCCAGATGATGATGCAGGTGCGCAATAAGTTCCTCCAGGCGTACCAGGAAATAATGAAATCGCAGGTGTAGTGATCCTTAATGGCAGCTCCCAACATACTCGAACAGATTAAAACCTTTTTTACACGCTACACGCTTCAGCAGAAGCTCATATTGGCCGGCTCGGCCGCGCTTGTGCTGGTCATGATGTGGCTGCTTGTGTTCTTCATGAATCGCGTCGAGTACCAGACGCTTTATGCCGATCTGGATCCGCAGGAAGCGCAGGGCATTGTTCAGAAGGTCCAGGAACTGAAGATTCCCTATCAACTTTCAGAAGACGGCAGAACCATCAAAGTGGCTGCGGATAAACTTTCTGAAGTCCGTATCCAGCTCGCGAGCCAGGGCCTGCCGGAAAGCGGCCGCGTGGGCTTCGAGATTTTCGACCGGACGAACTTCGGGCTGACGAATTTCCAGGAACAGGTGAACTACCAGCGCGCGCTCGAAGGCGAATTGGCGCGCAGCATCATGACCCTATCGGAAATCGAGGCGGCACGCGTCCATCTGGTTCTCGCCAAGGAATCGCTGTTCCAGACAACCGATGACCAGACGAAGGCGTCCGTCATTTTGAAACTGAAGAATGGCAGGAATCTTTCCGCCTCTGCGGCGCAGGGCATCATCAATGTGGTGGCGAGCTCGGTGAAGGGGCTTTCGCCGGAGAAAGTCGTGCTGATCGACTATCGCGGAAAGGTGCTTTCGCGCAACGAATCCGAAGGCTCTTTTACTGCCCAGCAGGTGGATTCCCGGCAGAGGCTGGAGATCGAGCTGTCGAACAAGATCGTTCAAATCCTGGAACCCGTTACCGGCCCAGGCAAAGTGCGCCCGCAGGTTTCGGTGTCGATGAATTTCCAACAGGTCGAAGAGACAGTCGAACAGTACGATCCGCAGGGCAGCGTCGTGCGCAGCCAGCAAAAGAGTCAGGAGCGGCAACAACTGAGGAGCGAACGGGTGGGAGGAATTCCGGGCCCACAGCCGCCAAAGACGACTCCGCCCCCTGCCCCAGCGAACCCGGTTCCGCCGGCAGCTCAGACAGTGCAGATTGGACCGGACACAAATCTGGACAACCTGGTCAAGCAGAACGAAACGGTAAATTACGAGGTGAGTAAGGCTGTTCGGCACGTCGTGAATCCGGTCGGAAAAGTCGAGAAGCTTTCAGTTGCGGTGATCATCGACAATCACACCAAAATCACTACCGACGCGGACGGAAAGCAGCAGCCCTCGAGCGAGCCTCGCTCCGCCGAAGAGATGAAGAAATACCGCGACCTGGTAGTGGCCGCCATCGGCGTCAACGCCGACCGCGGCGATCTGCTCACGGTCGAGAACATCTCCTTTGAGGGCGAAACCGAACTTGTGGATACCCCGACGTTTATGGACAAACAGGGCCCGGTGATCACGACGGTGTTGCGGTACATGATCATTCCGATTGTGTTTGTGCTTCTGTACCTGTTCTTTCTGCGTCCTGTCAAAAAGACTGTTTTCGCAAATTGGTCGCCGGCCACGGGAGCAGCGCCGTTACGATCGATTCCGCAGCTGACGGGTGATGTCCAAACGCCCATGACGGTGAAGCAGCTTGAAGCGCAGCTTCGCGGCGGTATGCCGAGTGCGGATGCTTACAACAATGCGGAGCGGGAATTGCTGCCGCTGCCCAGCTCTCCAAGCAAGATGGATTTGATCCGTAAACGAGTGGTCGAACAAGCGAAAACGGATCCAGAGACGGTCGCCAGGCTCGTGCGAGTCTGGCTCAGCGAGAAGAAGTAAATGAAAAAGGGCGATGTCACGCTTGCCGCCACGCTGTTCGTTCTGATTGGCGAAGAAACGGCCTCCGAAGTACTGCGTTATCTCAACGAAGCCGAAATCGAGGCTATATCCAGAGAGATTTCGAACGTTGGACCGCTCCAGCACGCCGATGCCGAAAGGTCTGCTGAGGAACTGTACCAGACACTTGTCGCGAACCGCTTTGTCTCTGAAGGCGGAGTCGATTACGCGAAGAAGGTCATCCTGCGAACGCTCGGCGCGGGTCAGGCCAAACGCATCCTGGAGCGGCTCTCTTCCAGCTATGCCAGCTCCAACGCATTTGAAGCTATCGACCGGTTGAATCCGATTCAGCTCTCACAGTTCATTCAGAACGAGCACCCGCAAACGATCGCTCTCATCCTGGCGCATCTCACTCCGAGCAGCTCTGCGGAGTTGCTGGAATCTTTGCCGGAAGACATTCAGGCCGACGTGGCCGTTCGGATGTCGAACATCGAGACTATTGCGCCCGACGTTATTCGCGGCATTTCTCTGGTCCTTGAAGAAAAACTGAAACCGGTCGGCACGTATGCGCACAGCCAGGCTTACGGCGGTATCCGCGCAGTTGCCGAACTTTTGAACAGAATGCAACGGCCCAGGAGCCGCGCGGTCCTCGAGAAAATCGATGCAGAAAAGCCGGAAGTGGCAAATTCGATCCGACAGCTCATGTTCGTGTTCGATGACATTGCGACGCTGGACGACGCGGCCATCCGGGAAATCCTGCAACGTGTCGATAAAAAGACAATCGCATCGGCCCTCAAGGGCGCTACCGAAGCACAATCGTCCCAGTTCTACCGGAACATGTCGAGCCGAGCAGTGGAGATGATGAGGGAAGAAATAGAGATCATGGGGCCGGTCAAGATCAAGGACGTCCACGCCGCGCAGCAGCGGATTGTCGAAACGGTCCGAAAGCTCGAAGAGGAAGGCGTTATCACTCTCAGCGGCGGCGGTGGCGGCGACGAATATGTCGTCTAGGATTATTCGCGGCGACGGCCGCTCCAACAAGGTTACGGTTAGCGCTCCGGTTGATTCGCTGGATGGATTGACCCCGCACGATCGCACGATGCAGGTCGAGAAGCAGGCATTCGAACAGGGATATCAGGAAGGTGAGCGGATCGGCAAACAGATGGGCGAGAAGATGGTGGAAACCATCGTCAAGCGGTATGAGAACAGTATCGCCCGGCTTGCGGGAGAGCATAAGAATCTCGTGGAGCAGATGGAGGAACATACGGTCCGAATGGCGCTCGAGATCTCGCGCAAGATCGTTCAGCGCGAGCTGACGATGGATCCGGACCTGGTCTCCGCGCTTGCCGCCGTGGCGCTAAAGCGCGTCCAGGGCCATCAGTCCCTCACGCTTCGCGTCAACCGCCAGGATTTCGAACGTGTTCGCGCGGCGATCGCCAATGTGAACCCGGCGGTGACTGTAAAAGAAGATGCCACCCTCGATCGCGGTGATTTCGTTGTGGACACCGCCCAAACGCACCTGGACGGTCGCGTGACGAGCCAGGTGGACGCGATTGGACGGATCTTGTTCGATGAATAGCGCTTCGCTGGATTTGACACGGTTTCAGACACGGCTTAACGACGTTGCTCCCCTCACCGAATTCGGCATTGTTGAGAAGGTTGTGGGCAACACCATCGAGTCGCACGGGCCGAATGTGACGATGGGATGTGTGTGCTGGCTGGAGAACCATGGCCGGCGCGTGCCCGTGGAAGTGGTCGGCTTTACTGACGGCAAAGTGATCTCGATGCCGTTGGGGAAGATTGATGGCGTCAGGCAGGGCGACATCCTGCAGGCGTCCGGGCGGACGGCGAGCATCGGCATGAGCGAACAGCTTCAGGGCCGCGTGCTCGACGGTTTGGGACGTCCGCTCGACGGCAGTCCCTTGCCACTCGTACTTGACCGGCAGGATCTATATGCGGAGCCTGCAAATCCACTTTCGAGAGATCCCATTCGTGAGCCGCTTCAAACCGGCGTCAGAGTTATCGACGGGTTACTCACCTGCGGGCTCGGCCAGAGAATCGGAATTTTCGGCGGCAGCGGCGTCGGCAAGAGCACTTTGCTCGGCATGATCGCCCGCTACACAAGCGCTGATATCAATATTATCGCCCTCATCGGAGAGCGCGGCCGCGAAGTGCGTGAGTTCATCGAGAACGAACTGGGCCCCGAAGGTCTCAAGCGCTCGATCATCATTGTCTCGACATCGGACCAACCTGCGTTAGTCCGGCTTCGGGCCGCCTTTGCCGCGACGGCCGCGGCCGAGTACTTCCGCGACCGCGGCTTCAACGTCATGCTCATGATGGATTCGGTAACTCGCTTTGCTATGGCACAGCGTGAAGTGGGCCTCGCCGCCGGCGAGCCGCCTTCATCGAAAGGTTACACACCATCCGTGTTTTCGTTGCTGCCGAAGCTGCTCGAGCGTACAGGAAAATTCTCCAAAGGCAGCATCACAGCTTTCTACACCGTGCTCGTCGAAGGCGACGACATGAACGATCCCATCGCGGATCACGTCCGATCCATTCTTGATGGCCACATCGTGCTCGATCGTGAGCTGGCCTCACGCGGCCATTATCCCTGTATCGATGTGCTGCACAGCGTCAGCCGGCTTATGTCGCACCTGGTCGACTCGAATCAGAAGAATGCTGCATACGAGATTCGTGACCTGATGGCCACTTACAAGAAATCCGAAGATCTCATCAACATTGGTGCGTACAAGCGCGGCTCCAACGAACGTATCGATACCGCAATCGATCGGGCCGACGCCATCAACGTATTCCTCAAACAGCGCGCCGAAGAACCCACTCAACTCAGCGTAACCCAGCAGCAACTCGTCCAGCTCGCCTCCGGCTCTGGCGTGCGGCAACTGGGATGAAAGACGGCCTCAAAGCAAGTCTGAAACGGCTGGAACGTCTGGTCCAGATCCGGCAGACGTACGTGTCCGTGGCCGAAGTCGGCGTGAAAAATGCCGAACGAGAGGTCCGCAGACTTGAAGCCGACCAAAACAAGGTCACTGGGAAGATTCAGGACACGCAGGCAGGAATTGCCTATCTGCAGACCGCATCCGGACACGATCTTCACACCGGCGAAAACTTTATCGCAGCACTGCAAATCCATCGCAAAGAGATCCAGCAATCGCTTGAAAAAGCAGAGAGTAATCTCGAGCAGCGGCGTGGTGAGTGGACCGAAGCAATGCGCGAACAAAAGGTCATCGAACAACTGCAGGAACGCCGATTGCATCAGTATGAGCGCGAAGACGACGTAGAGACGCAGAAGTCGCAAGACGATAACACGATCGCGCGCTACGTACGGACTCGACTAAAAGACTGACGAGGTTTCTGAGCTTGATCGAACTGAATACCAATCCCGCTCTTCTCAACGCACCTGACCTTTTGTCGCTGCTTCCGATGTTCGAAGCTCCCGTCGAATCGACCAATTCATCGGCGCCCATTGCCCAGGACTTTAGCGCCCTGCTGACGGAGTTGATCGGACCCACGGAACTGCAGGGATTGCCGGACACAGCGGCCTCCATGCAAGTGAGTCCACTGTCGGCGAGCGCGGCGATTGTTCCGGAAATGCAGGCACCGGCACCAAATGTTCCTGAAGTGAAATTACCGGTAGTCATAGCTCCGGAGCTGAGCACTCCTGAAGTAAAGACTTCCGAGATTAAGACCCCGGCATTAGAAATTTCAGTGCCGGAAGTAAAGACACCGGAAGTAAAAGTTCCGGAGGTGAAGGTTCCGGAACTGAACCCCGAGTCGACGGTTCTCGAACCGAAGGCTATCGAAGCCAGGACGCCTGAAGTCAAGATACCGGAGCCGAAGGTTCCGGAAGTGAAGGTCCCGCAAGTCAAGACACCGGAGCCGAAAGTTCCGGAAGTGAAGATACCGGAACCGCAGGCCCCTGAAGCCAATGGGCAGTCAGCAGAGATTCCTGAAGCGGCTCCCTTAACGGAACCGCCGACCACGAAAGAGATTGTTCCCGGTAAGCCCAGGGAGAAGGAACCAAAAGCACAGGAGAACGAGAATTGTTCCGTTGTTACGCCCGTGCCTGTTGCGCTCGTCGCAGTTCCCTCTACGATGGTTGCTGCGGAGAACCCGGCAGTAAAGATCGAGGAGCCTGTCGCGGAGAAACCCGTGCAAGTTCCCGCCACGCAGGTGCCCGCCAGATCCGAGATGGACCCCGTGTGGGAGCAGGTGAAGAAATTTGAACTGAACGTTAAGCGTGAATCGACCGCTCCTGCAAAGTCTCAGTCCGCCGAACCGGGTGCGCCCGCAGAGGCTCCGAAGCAGGCAATGATCACGAGCGATCCGCTGGCCAACATCAGGCAAGAGCAACTGCCGCCGCGAATCATCGCCATTCATAGAGTGGACGTCGAAGCGAGGATGCCGGAACGGAGCAAATCCGATCCTGCGTCGGAAGTAAGCGAAACGACAACCGCGCCGACACTGCATTTCAATGAGGTCTCCCAGCAGGTTGCACATGTCGAACAAGTTCGCCCCGCACACTATGTCGAGCTTCCGGTCGTCCCACAGTCTCAGGTTGTGCGAACCGTGGCGATCGAGGTCGGGGAGGCGGATTCACAGGTCATAATCCGAATTCAGGAACGTAGCGGCGACGTTTCCGTGCAACTCAACGCGGCTTCCGAACCGCTGCGTCACAATCTTCAACAGTCGCTCGGCTCGCTCGTCCACTCGCTCAGACAAGAGGAAGTGAAAGTGGCGAGCGCCGAAGTCGCAAAAAGATCGCCGATCGAAAAAGTCCGCCGGAGCAAGGAGGCTCACTAATGGCTACTATAAACTCAACAAACCCGCTGGCAGCGGCTACAACTTCGACCTCGCTGCAGCCCAAAAGCAAGTCTGAGGAACAGAAATCCCAATTCCTCAAGCTGCTTGTTGCCCAGCTCAAGGGGCAAAACCCGCTCGATCCCAAGGACGGCACGGAATTCGTTTCGCAGCTGGCGCAATTCAGTAGCCTTGAGGAGCTTATTAATATCCGTACGGCGCTGGAAAACGGGCTAAAGCCCGCGACTACAGACAATTCATCAGTAAATTCAACAGTAAATCCGTTTAATGGAGGACAGAAGTAGTTATGGGTCTCACCACTTTTTCAACCGGACTTTCCGGACTGGCAACAAACAGCCAGGGACTGAATGTCATCGGTAACAATCTTGCAAATCTCAACACGGTCGGTTACAAGACATCGAACATCTCTTTCACCGACGTGCTGGGCCAGACATTCAACACCGTCGGCACTGCAAAGTCCGGCAACACGATGACTATCGGCCTGGGCGCCCAGGTCAGCGGAGTCCGGCAGGTCTTCAACCAGGGAAGCGTTTCGACCACGAACAATCCGCTGGATGTTGCAATTCAAGGTAAGGGATTCCTCGTGGTCAAAGCCGCAGACGGCGGCCAGTTCTACTCGCGCGCCGGCAACATGCATTTGGATGCGGATGGAAACCTGGTGGCGGAAAGTGGTGCTCAAATACAAGGCTACGTCCGGAACGCCACGACCGGCAAGATCGACACGAACCTCGGAGTAAATTCGATCAAGATGCCGTCCGGCCTTGATAGTCCCGTCGCGACCGGGGAGTTCGAGCTGGAGATGAACCTGGACGCAAACGCCGTCACCGGCACGCAGTTCAGCAAGGACATTCAGATCTACGACTCGCTCGGCAAGCCCCATCTTGCCACCCTGACTCTCCAAAAAGAAATTAGCGGGGGTGCAACACCAGTAACCAAATGGCGCTTTGATGTGACTATTCCGCAGAACGAAGTCGCAGGTCAGGCCGCGAGCACCGCTAAGCTAAGTCTAATTACAGGTACAGTGCAGAGCGGGGCTCCCACAGCCGGCACACTCTTGTTCGACTCAAACGGAAAAATGACATCCGCCTGGCGTGGAGCAGATCCGACGCCCCCGCCGGCTTTGGGCAATCTCACGATTCCCAACACCGGTGTGACATTGCCGACCATGGCAAATGGCGCCAATCTGAGCTCGTCAATCAATTTCAAGCTCCTGAATTCCCTGACCGGTCTGTCCAACGTGACCGGCTACGGGAGCCCCAGTGAAGTGACGGCCGCCAGCCAGAACGGAGCTGCCGCCGGTTCTCTGAACAACCTTGCGATCCAGTCGGATGGAACCATCTCCGCCGTATTCAGCAACGGAAACACGGTCGACGTCGCTCAGCTCGTCCTTGCCCAGTTCAGCAACCAGGACGGCCTGCTTTCCCAGGGTGGCGGCTTCTACTCCGAAACCACGGCCTCGGGCGCCAGCTTCTTCGGAATTCCAGGTGAAGGCGGCCGCGGGCATCTCATCAGTGGCGGCCTCGAGCAGTCGAATGTGGACCTCGCGACCGAACTGACCAAGATCATCACGTTCCAGCGCGGTTACCAGGCGAACGCGAAAATCATCACGCTGACCGATCAGATTATGCAGGACACGATGAATATCAGACAGTAAGGCCCCGTCCACAAGGCACCGTGCTAAATTAGGTGCCTTATGGACGAGGAAAAAGTAAAGAAGAGCCTGCACGACCTCAACAATCGCGTAGGAATGATCCTGGCCAACGCTGAGCTGATGCAACTTGAACAGCTCAGCCCCAAGGCCCGGGAGCGCACGAAGCTGATCGAAGAGAAATCGCTGGAACTTCGGGAACTGATCCGCGAGCTCGGCGATCACTTGTTTGATTGAACTGTAGCGGCGGTCGATGTCCGTCCGAAAATGGGGCGGTCATAGACCGCCCCAACTGCCGCGTCCGCCCGTCAGATAATTGACATCTCCCGCCTGTAACTCCTTCATTTTAAAAGCCTAGCAAACGGTACAGGTCTTGCTTTCTTATAAGTCTTGAAGGGGAGGCAAACTGTGCCCGAAGAAGCAGTCCTAGACGAACAACAAGAAGAAGCTAAAGCTAAGAAACCAAAGGCCAAACTTGGCCGCTCACCGCTGGTGAAGATCCTGCTCATCGTCATCCTCGCGCTCGTATCGAGTGCATCGGGTGGCGTGATCTCTTTTTATCTCATCAGCAGATCCACGACTGCAAGCGCACAGCAGGCAACGGAAGAGCAAACCGAAACACCTGAAGCGCTGGAAAAGGCCAAGCAAGAGGCGGAACAGGAAAAAATCGCGGAAATGTTCGAAAAGGGCGCCGTTCTGCCGCTGGAGGCGTTCGTTGTGAACCTGGCGGATGTCGATGCACCGCGATATCTCAGGATCAAAGTCAGCCTCATGGTCGATGACAAAAGCAAAATCAAGGAGTTAGAGGAGAACCAGGCCCTGCAGTTGAAGGTTCGGGACGTCATCCTCCAGAGCCTGACTTCCAAGACGTCTCAAGACCTGATCAACGAAGAGGGCAAGAACAAACTGCGGCATGAGATCCAGGAGAAGGTAACCATGTATTTCCACACTGCGAAGCTCGTGGACGTGATGTTTACCGAGTTTGTTATCCAACTATGAGCGAAAAAAACGAAGCTGTTGCCGTCAGAGCTAACGCGATTCTCCGGGAACTCGCGCCGGTCTTTGACATTCCATTGAATGTTTCCATCGAAGTGGGCCGGATGCGGGTTCGCGTTCGAGAGCTGATCAAGCTGAGTCCGGAGTCCGTGATTGAACTGAAGAAACCTGCGGGCGAGCCGTTCGACATCTGCGTTAATGGTGTGCCCGTGGCCCGTGGGGAAGTGATCGCCGTGGAACAGTCGTCAGGAGTGCGAGTCGTTGAAATCAATAAGCCTGGTGGTATGGGCCTATGATGGCGTTTCAGGTTATCGGATCGCTGATTCTGATCCTTGGCGGCCTTGTACTGGGGCTCAAGCTCCTCAAAAAATATGTGCCTTCAATGGCTGGTGCTCGCGACCTGTCCGTTATCGAGCAACTCCATCTGGGAGATCGCTGCCGGCTCATGGTGGTGAAAATTCGCGGCGAAGAGCTGCTCCTGGGTGTGACACGCGAGTCGATCTCCATCCTAGATAAATTGTCTGGAACTACGAGTTAATGAACTATTGGATTTTTAATACAATTCTTGCGGCTGTCCCGGCCACCCAGTCAACGTTAAAGCTGGATATGACCGGGAGCAACGGGCAGATCCAAATGAACATGCCTGTTCAGATGCTGATCTTGCTGACGCTGCTGTCGTTTCTGCCGGCCATTATCATCTCCCTGTCGTCATTCACGCGAATCATCATTGTGTTTCACTTCCTGCGCCAGGCGCTTGGAACTCAGGAGGCCCCGTCGAATCAGATCCTGATTGGACTGGCGCTGTGCCTGTCGTTCTTCATCATGAGTCCGACGCTCACGGCCATCTATGACAATGCCTATCAGCCATGGTCGACCGGTCAGATCGATCAGGACCAGGCCATCGAGCGGGCGACCGGTCCGCTCAAACAATTCATGCTGAAAAGCACGCGCGAGAAGGATTTGCAGCTGTTCATAGAGATGTACGGCGGGCCTAAACCCAAGGGACCAAGTGACTTGCCGCTGCGTGCCATCGTGCCCGCATTCATGATCTCCGAAATCAAAACAGCGTTTCAGATCGGTTTCGTCTTGTTTCTACCGTTCCTCGTTATCGACATGGTCGTAGCGTCGGTGTTGTTGTCGATGGGAATGATGCAGTTGCCGCCGGTAATGGTGTCGCTGCCTTTCAAAATTCTGCTTTTCATCATGGTCGATGGCTGGAGCCTGGTTATCGCCTCACTGGTTAAGAGTTATGTCTGAAGAATTGATCCTCAGTCTATCAAAGCGCACGCTGGAAACCGTACTCCTGCTGGCCGCTCCGATGCTGGGCGCCGGGCTTGTCGTGGGCATCATCGTCAGTATCATTCAGATCATCACGTCGATACACGATCAGGCCCTGGCATTTATCCCCCGCATCGTCGTGACGTTTGTGGTTTTTCTGATCGTGTTCCCATGGATGATGGGAACCATGGTTTCTTACACGCATACCCTGCTCGTGTCATTTGATGCCTACATCCGGTGAGACGTCCCTCCAAGGGTCACCATCATGAAATCGATTTCTCTGGCAATCCCATACTTTTATCTCCTGCACGTCCTGATCATCAGCGTACGCGTGGGCGGAACGCTTCTGTTCGCGCCGATCTGGGGCTATCCGGGGCTGCCGCAGTATCTGAGAGTCATGCTGGTCTTCTCGATTGCCGTGGGTGTTTCTGCAGTCACGCCCTTTAACATACAGGCATACAGCAATCCCGGCCTGGTTCTTCCCACCGAGTTCCTGATTGGTCTCCTGCTGTCGATGGGGATCCGCATCGCGTTCGCCGGTCTCAATATGGGTGGGCACATCGTTAGTCATCATATGGGTTTTTCAGCCGTGCAGGCGATTGACCCGCAAACAATGAACCGATCGGCGCTCATGTCGGGGTACCTCACGATGCTGGGTTTTGTGATGATTCTGGCTTCCAACCAGCATCACACGCTGTTTCGCGCCCTGGCCAACAGCTACGTGGCATTTCCGGTCGGCTCTTCGGTAACAACAGGACAGTGGTTTCAGACGCTCATCGAGGCGTCGAGCCAGATTTTTGTCATCGGCTGGAAGATCGCATTGCCGGTCTTTATCGCGACGTTCTGTATCGAATTGGCAGTCGGCTTTATCGCCCGCATGCAACCCGGGCTCAACACCATGGTTGTAACTGCGCCATTGAAACTTCTCGTGGGCCTCATGGTGTTTGGCGCCTCTCTGGCATTCATTCCGCGGGTCATAGGCACCATGCTGGAAACCATGATCCTGAGGAAGTAAGGGAATGTCGGCTCAGGAACGCACAGAGAAACCAACATCAAAGCGAAGGGAAAAAGCCAGCAATGATGGCCAGTTCGCATATTCGCCGCAGTTAACTTCTGCACTCACCCTCGCGGTCTGCATTCCAACGGTCTTCTATTACCTGCACTCGGCATCGGGTTTCCGCGCGTTTTTCGCAAGCGTTCTTCAAGACGTCACCAGCTCCGACAATCCGGAACTCATTCTGGTTTCGATAATTAGACGCACGGGAGTCTATTTCCTGATGGCCGCCGCGCCGGTCTTCGCGGCCGCCCTGCTGGCGACAATTGCAGGGAATGCCTTACAGGGTTTGCCTAAGTTTTCAGCTTTCAAGCTGAAGTGGGACCGGCTGAATCCGGTTCAAGGCCTTTCACGGCTGAAGACGAAGGTCTCCTGGATCGAGTGGTTGAAGTTACTCGTTATGGTCGCTGCGGTCGGTGGCCTCATGTACAGCACATTCTCGACCTATTGGGAACAGCTTGTCACGCTGCCGGCGCACTCTCTGGAATCTTCCAACTCGATTATTCGTTCCATGGTGCTGCACATCCTGGGCTACGTCGTTGGTGTCGTCGGAATTTTGGCTGTCGCCGACTTGTTCATCCAGCGATGGAATTTTGAGAAAAGCATCAAGCAGACGAAGCAGGAAGTTAAGGAAGACATGAAGGCCCTGGAAGGCAATCCTCAGATAAAGGGGAAGATCAGGTCGATTCAGCGCGAGGCGGCTCGCCGGCGCATGATGTCTCGAGTGAAGGACGCGGACGTCATTGTCACAAATCCGACGCACTACGCGGTCGCTCTCGAATACAAGCCGGAAAAGATGGCCGCTCCGCGAGTGATTGCAAAGGGCCGCGACTTCATCGCGCAGAGAATCAAGGAACTGGGTCGGGAACATGACATACCCACTGTCGAAAATAAGCCGTTAGCACGGGCTTTGTATCGCAGCGTGGAGGTCGAACAGGAGATCCCCATGGAGCTGTACAAGGCTGTTGCCGAAGTACTTGCATACGTTTTCAAGGTTCGCAAGCGGTCCTAAGCCGGGGTTGGCACCCCGCTTGCAACTATGGCGGTGCCCAGGGATGGGCAATTGAGAATTCATGATGAAGTCACAGATCGCCATGCCGATAGCAATCACAATCATACTGATTGCTGTCATCATTCCACTCCCGACAATCATTCTCGATGTACTTATATCGACAAATATTGCGCTATCTGTAGTCATTCTTCTTTCAGCGGTTTATTTGCTGAACCCCGTTCAGTTTTCCTCGTTCCCGTCGATTCTGCTGATGACCACGCTGTTCCGCCTTTCGCTCAACATTGCCTCGACGCGCCTGATTCTGCTCAACGGCAGCCAGGGCCTGGCGGCGGCCGGCGACGTGATCCGGGCGTTCGGCCAGTTCGTGGTTGGAGGAAACTACGCAGTCGGCATCATTATTTTTCTCGTATTGATCGTGATTCAGTACGTCGTGATCAACCACGGCGCTGTCCGTATTTCGGAAGTTACAGCCAGGTTTACGTTGGATGCGTTGCCGGGCAAGCAGCTTGCGATCGACGCGGATCTTAACGCTGGAATCATCGATCAGCAGGAAGCCCGTGAAAGACGGGCGGAGATCGGCAAGGAAGCCGAATTCTACGGCGCCATGGATGGCGCCATCCGATTCACGCAACGCGACGCCATGGCGTCGGTTCTCATCACGCTCATCAATATCATCGGCGGCCTGTTTATTGGCGTTTTCCAATACAACATGCCGGTGGTGACTGCGCTGACCACGTTTACCGTACTCACGATTGGTGACGGCCTGGTCACCGCTATTCCCTCGTTGCTGATTTCAATAGCCGGCGGTCTCGTGACGACGCACGCAGCCTCCGATGTCAGCATGGGACAGGGAATCTCGAACCAGCTCTTTTCGAATCCGAAGCCGGTGTACTTCGGCGCCGGGATTGTCGCGGGCCTCGGCTTGATTCCGGGATTTCCGAAGTTTTCGTTCTTGTTCATGGCGGGACTGCTTGGCTTTATCGCCTTCTCGCTTTCGAAAGCCGCGAAAGAACGCGAACTCGCGCCAAAGCCGGACGAGACCTCGAAAGACGCGGCGGCCACTCCGGACAAGGCCACCTCATTCCTGAAAATCGACAGTCTAGCGATCGAAATCGGCTACGGCCTGATCGGTTTCGTCGATGTTCAACAAGGCGGCGATTTCCTGAACCGCATCCGATCGATCCGCAAACAGATTGCACAGGAGCTCGGGATCATTGTTCCTCCGGTCAACATTACAGACAACCTCAAGCTCGGCCCGCGTCAATATTCAATTCTCTTGAAGGGTATCGAAATCGCGCGCGGCGAACTGGCTGCGGACAAGTTCCTCGCGATCAATCCCGGCAATGTGACGGGCCCGATCGAAGGCACAGCTACAACCGAACCGACATTTGGCCTGCCGGCCTACTGGATCTCCAAAGAGAACCGCGAGAAGGCGCAAATGATGAACTACACCGTTGTGGATCCCGCGACCGTGCTCGCGACGCACCTGACCGAAACGATTCGCAACCACGCTTACGAACTCCTGGGCCGCCAGGAAGTGAAAGCGCTCATCGACTACATTGCGGAGACACATCCGAAGCTGACCGAAGAACTGGTTCCGAAGACACTATCGGTCGGCGAAATCCAGAAAGTGCTGCAGAACCTGCTGCGCGAAAAGGTCTCGGTCCGCGATCTCATCACGGTATTCGAGACGCTGGCCGATTACGGCACGCAAACAAAGGATCACATCATGCTGACAGAGGTTACACGTGCCGCTTTGAGCCGCTCCATCACCAAATCCCTCGTGAACGACCAGGGCGAGCTCGCGGTCATCACACTCGCGCCGGGATGGGAAACACGGCTGAACCAATCCGTGGTGCGGGGCGACTCCGGAACTTATATCGCGCTCGACGCGAACACTTTTGAGCAATTGGTGAGGATACTGAGTGAAATGTGCCAGAAAACTATGGCTTCACAGTGGACGCTACTGTGTTCGAGCGGACTCCGATTCCATCTGCGCAAGTTAGTCGAAAGATTCCTTCCGCAGCTCACCATCATTTCGCCGAATGACATTCCGCCCAATGTGCAGATCGTATCCCTGGGAGTTGCAGGACAATGAAGGTTAAAACATACAAAACGCAATCGCTAGAGGAAGGCCTCGAAAGCATCAAGCGTGACCTCGGGAACGAGGCGCTCATCCTGAGCACGCGGTCCGTGAAAGTGCGGCCGCCGTACGGCTTTTTCAAGAAGGCGAGCTGGGAGATCACCGCGGCGCTGGATGACAGAGCGCAGGAACAGACGGCCGCTCTCAGAACTGGGACAGCGGTTGCCGAGCAGCGGTCGTCCGCACCCGTGACATCGCGAGCGGCCACAGACCGCCGATACAGTGGAGCCGCTGCTGCCGTTGCGCCGGCGCCCGAAAAGCCGAAAGTCGTGGTCCAGCGCGACACGCGCATGGACGACATCATCGGCGAGATCAGCGACCTCAAGAAATCACTCCGGTCACTGAGCCATGCATTACCGTCAAAGACGCAGGACTTCGGCGGCGGCCTGTTCGCCGAAATGATCACCTCCGGCATCAGTCAGGAGCTTGCGGACCATTTGATTACGACTGCGGCGAAAGGAAAACCGACGCCGTCCGAGCTGCGCGACCGCGTTCGCCGTCTTCTCAGCGACCAGCTGGTTGTTGTCCCCCCTGCCGAGCTCAATGCCAAAGCACGCATTGTCAGTGTATTTGTGGGTCCAACCGGCGTGGGCAAAACCACCACGATCGCCAAGATTGCCGGCCATGCCTCCGTTCGACTCAAGAAAAAGGTGGCCCTGATTTCAACCGACATGTTCCGCGTCGGCGGCCAGGAGCAACTGAGCCGATTTGGCGAACTGCTGGGTATTCCCGCATACGGCTGCGCCGATATCTCGACGCTGAAAAGCGTCGTGGCCAGTCTCGATGATCGCGATCTCGTTCTTATCGATACGGCGGGCTCGAGTCCCTCCGATCTCTCGCGCTTGTCGAAGCTCGAAAATGTTATTTCGTCTGCCGGCGCCAAGGTTCACCTGGTGATGAGCGCGACGACCCGATCCGAAGACATCGCGAAAATCGTGTCGCGCTTCGGTCGCTTTTCACCTGCGAGCGCAATCATCACAAAGATCGACGAGACAGACGCCAAAGGTTCCTTTGTCGGTGATCTGCTGCGCAACGAGCTCGTAGTTTCATACCTGACCAATGGTCAGCGAGTCCCCGAAGACCTTTTAATTCCAAGCGCGCCTGAGTTGGCGCGATTTGTTCTGCCCCAGGAGCCCGCAATATGACGGCTGCCGAAAGAGAGACATTAATCGTTGAAACGCTGCCGCTGATCAAGCATGTGGCTCATCGCGTTGCAACACGACTGCCCGCCAACATCGAGATGCGCGACTTGATTAACGCCGGTGTACTCGGCCTGCTGGACGCTGTTGACAAGTTCGAGCCCGAGCGAGGCGTAAAGTTCAAGACCTACGCTGAAGTCCGAATCCGCGGCGCCATTTTAGACAGCCTGCGAAACCTGGATTGGGCACCGCGCTCGCTGCGCAAGAAAAGCAAAGATCTGGAAAAGACCTATTCGGATCTTAGCCAGAAGCTTGGCCGGACCGCCACGGACGAGGAAGTCTCGGAGGCGATGGGAGAAGACATCGAGGATTTCCATGCGCTGGTCGAACAGCTCCACGGCCTGACCATCGGTTCGTTCGAAAACGTGGGCGATAGCGAAGACAGCGAGAATTACATTAATTACTACCCGGACGACGGAACCAACGATCCGTATGTGCGCTTCCAATCCAACGAACTGACTGGCATGCTCGCCCAGGCCATCGAGGAGCTGCCTGAGAAAGAACGGCTGGTTTTGTCGCTTTACTACTATGAAGAATTCACGATGAAGGAGATCGGCACTTTGCTTGGTGTCAACGAATCCCGCGTTTCCCAGCTTCACACGAAGGCAACGCTTCGTCTTCGTTCGAGGCTTGCCAAGGTCGTGCCCGACGTCGAAGCCATGTTGAAGGGCGTGGCCGGATGAAGCCAATGAGCGAAAAGAAGGTTCAAAGTTACAACTTCAAACGCCCGGATCGAATCTCAAAGAACCAGATTCGTTCGCTGCACTTTGTGCACGACCGGTTCGCGAGAAACTGTTCTTCTTCGATCTCGGCCTACCTTCGTACCGTCGTCGAAATCACGCTGGAAAACATTGTCCAGACCAGCTATGCGGAATTTCTCACTACAGTCTCGGACCCGACTTGCTATGCGGCAATGTCGCTGAGACCGCTCGATGGCGTCGCCGCTCTCGAGATGGGTCCGGAGGTTGTCTTTCCTCTGATAGACAGGCTGCTCGGCGGTGCCGGCAAGCCACTAAACTCTATTCGTCCGATGACGGAAATCGAACAGGGCATTATTCGAAGCATTCTCAAACTGATCGTCGACAACCTGAGGGAAAGCTGGAAGCCCGTGTACGCCATCGACTTCCTCCTGACTGCGACGGAAACTCATCCACACATGGTTCAGGTAACGGCGCCACCCGAAATGATCGTGCACTTCCAGTTTCAGATCCGCATGCGCGAAATCATTTCCAAGATGCATCTTGCGATCCCGACACTGGCGCTCGAACCGATCATTCACATCTTCGACCAGGAAGAAACCACGCGCAAAAAGGTCACGCAGGATGACTCGTTGTTGCATCTGCTGCGGAGTGTTCCTGTAAAAGTCAGCATCGAAACGGCGGAGACGACCTTTCCATTGGAATCGCTGCTGTCGCTAAAGGCAGGGGACACGCTGGTGATAGACCAGAAAACAGATTGGCCAGTGCTGCTGAAAGTAGCCGGCAAAAGCAAACTTCATGCAATGGGACAACGGGATGCAACGCGTAAGTTCGCTGTTACCGGATCTGTACGTCCCAGAAAGGATAACTCGTAGATGGACACATCGGTTAATAAGGACGAAAGCCGAGAAGAGCTGGGAGGAAACCTCGCGCTTCTCCTGGATGTACAACTCCCGGTTGCGATCCGTTTCGGTGAGACGGAAATGATTTTGGAAGAGGTCGTGAAACTCGGAGTCGGATCGGTGATCGAATTGAATTCGGGAATGGATCAGCCGGTCGAACTCGTCGTCAATAACCGCATCCTTGCCCGGGGCGAAGTAGTGACGGTGGATGGATTTTACGGAATAAAAATTACGGAGATTACGAGTGCAGGCGAACGATTTAAGTCTCTCAGTACATAACCCGGTCATGATCTACACGGTTCTTGCGCTGTACGGTCTCTTGACGATTGCGGTCTTGGCCTACGTGCACAACCGCTTTCGGGCGGCGACCGGCATCCTGAAGTCGCTGCAAGTCGAGTGGGACAACGCCGATTCCCGGCACGCCGGTTTCGTAGGAAAGGCACAGGAGCAGATTGCAAAGCTCGCCGTCCCCGCAGTCCCCGTCGCTTCCGCCGTGAAAAATGCGGCTGTGGGCTTCGATGTGCGCAACCAGGTCGTTGCGATGGGCAAAAAGGGCTTCAAGACGCTCGAGATCGCCAAATCGTGCGGCCTGCATGAAGGCGAAGTGGACGTGCTGTTAAGTATGGCCAGGTTACAGAAGTCGTAGAAATTTCGAAATTCGAATTTCAGGTAGGCAAGAACTTCAGGGTCCGCCCGTTCTTTCCTATCGACGGATTTCATCAGAACTTTAGGTTTGTTTGAGTTGATGATTGGACAAAAGGTTGCACAGGTGGATTTGATATGAGCGATTTGTATCTCGATGCATTTTCGGCCCTCGAAGCGCGCATGAGGATGGTGGATATCGCCACGAACAATCTCGCAAACGCCAACACTGTGGGTTTTAAGCGGGATTTCGGTCACATTTTAAAGCTCGAGACGGGAAACGAAGCGGCATCACAGGTCGATCTCTCCGCAGGCGATCTCGTCCAAACGAATAACGAACTCGACGTGGCGATCACGGGCCCGGGCATGTTTGCGCTCGAAACGCCCAATGGCGTGCGTTACACGCGGTCCGGAAACTTCGGACTGAATGCGGCGGGCGAACTGGTTACCAGGGACTCGATGAAGGTTCTTTCCACGTCGGGCTCGCCGATTACTATCGGCGAAGGCAAAGTCGAGATCCGGGATGGTGGAGTTATCACGGTGGACGGCAATGAAGTCGCCACCCTGAAAGTTGTCTCATTCAGTGATCCGACCATGATCGAGAAGGAAGGGCTTTCCCGCATGGCCTGGAACGGGTTGCCATCCGGAGTTCAACCGGTCTCCGAGCCGCAGGTCAAAGGCGGATTCCTGGAACGCTCCAACGTGAACGCGATCGATGAGATGGTTCATCTCATGGCCGCGTCCCGCGAATTTGACGCAGTTCAACGCACACTGAAGACCATGATGTCCGACATGCATGGCAAGTTGATCCAGGAACTGGGTCGGCTGTAGCAATAAGGAGTAGAAATGCTTAGAGCTCTATACACGGCCGCGACTGGAATGCAGTCGCAGCAGATCAACATCGATACGATCGCCAACAACATCGCAAACGTGAACACGACGGGTTTCAAGCAGGGCAGAGCCGAATTTCAGGATCTGCTTTATCAGAATATCCGGCCCGCGGGCACGTCATCGTCCTCATCCACGCAATATCCGGTCGGCCTCCAGCTCGGTCTTGGTGTTCGTCCGGTTGCGACAGATCGCATCTACCGCCAGGGCGACTTCCGGCAGACCGACAATCCACTCGATCTCGTCATCGAAGGCAAAGGTTTCTTCCAGGTCCGCATGCCAAGCGGCGAAGTGGCCTACACTCGCGATGGTTCGTTTCACTTGAACGCGGAAGGCGCAATGGTGACCGCCGAAGGCAGTCCTATCGAGCCTCAGATTACGATTCCCGCGGACGCGCAGTCGATTGTAATTGGTGGCGATGGAACGGTTTCGGTGACTCAGGCCGGACAGACGGCTGCACAACAGGTGGGAACCATCCAGATTGCCAATTTCCAGAATCCGTCGGGCTTGAACGCCATCGGCGGAAATCTACTTCTGCCGACGTCGTCTTCCGGCGATGCAACGACAGCCAACCCCGGCGAAAACGGCCTGGGCCGAGTGAATCAAGGCTTCCTCGAGAGTTCGAACGTGAACGTCGTCGAGGAGATGGTCAACATGATCGTTGCGCAGCGCGCCTACGAAGTGAACTCCAAAGCGATTAAGGCGGCGGACGACATGTTGTCTCAGATCAACAATCTGGTGAGGTAATGTGTTCGTTGCTGCTTTATTGCTAACTTGCTGTTTGTCGGCGCCGACGGAAGTCGTCGTCGATTCGGAAACGATTACTCTGGGCGCCCTTATTCCGTTTCCAGCGTCCGATGCGCGTGCGGCGCTTCCCCTGGGCTTTGCACCGAATCCCGGCCTGGCGCGGCGCATTCCGAAATTTGAAATCATTCAAAAGCTGAACGGCGCCAAGCTGCCGGTGGACGACCTTCAGATTCCCGAGTCGATTCTCGTGCAGCGCCGGGCGGTCGGTTTGAATCGCGACCAGGTGACCCGCGCTCTCCTCGACGCATTCACACAACGATATTCGGGAGCCAATATCGAAATCACGAACATTGAGCTTCCACCGGTGCAGGTGGGAACAGGCCCGGTCGATATTTCGGTCACTCTACCGGCAAAATTCGATCCTTCCGCTTCTGTATTTGTTCGAATCGACATTCGAGGAACGTCATTCGCGCGCAGCGCGTTTGTGCGGACGAACGTCCAGATCGAGACGGAGCTGCCGGTGGTGCGGAACAAAGTTCCGGCACACTCGGCGATTCAAGCGAACGACATCGAAATGAAGCTGGCTCCGGTTCGCGGCGACGTTGCGGATCAGTTTGAGGGAATGCTGGCAAAACGTGATTTGGAGCCCGGCCAGGTCCTCACGAAAGACGCTTTGTACATGCCGCTTTACGTTCAAAGAGGCGACACGGTCACCGTGAAGGCGAGCTCGGGCGGAATCACGATCGCCGCCATGATGCGAGCCAAGGCGTCGGGCAAATATGGCGACACCATTCTGGTCGAGCACCTCACCGGCCAGGGATCGACAATGGCTCGAATAGTTGGGCCCAGGACACTTGAATCTTTACAGGTAACGAAATGACATACGCAACCGTTCTTCTCGCACTTTTCCTACAGCAGACTCCTTCCGGGTCCCTGTACTCCGATAACGCACCGAATTTGTTCTTGTTTCGCGACTTCAAGGCGCGAAACGTCAACGACATTCTGACGATTCAGATCATTGAGAGCGCGACTGCGACGAACTCCGCCAACACGTCGACCAAGAAGGATGGCTCGGTCAGCGTCACCGCGCCAAACCTGGGCGGTTTGGAGAAAGGCGCCTCCGCATTGAACTTCGCCAACATTCTGGCCGGTACGTCGGCGTTGAACTTCGCCGGCACCGGTTCCACTTCCCGAGCGGGCCAATTGCAGGCATTTGTAACCGCCCGCGTGACTCAGTTGATGCCGAACGGCGACATGGCGATCGAAGGTACAAAGGAAGTCACCATCAATCGCGAGCGCCAGGTTTTGAGGATCCGCGGCCTTGTCCGTTCTCGGGACGTGACGCCGAACAATGTGATCCTGTCCACCGCAATCGCCAACATGGAAGTCGTCTTCGACGGCAAAGGCATTGTTTCCGATGCCAACAAACCAGGATTTCTTTATAGGTTTTTCTCATGGATAACACCGTTTTAACGCTGCGCCGCTGCGCGGCCGGATTGACCCTGTTCCTTCTTTTCGCTTCATCGGCATCTGCCGCGTCCCGCATTAAGGACATCGGACACTTTGCGGGTGTTCGAAGCAATGCGCTGAGCGGCTACGGCCTTGTCATTGGCTTGAACAAGACCGGGGATAAGCGCCAGACGTTTTTCACGCAGCAGACCCTGGTGAACATGCTGGAGCGCTTCGGCCTGACGCTGAACAACCCCTCTATTCGAGTGGAAAACATTGCAGCTGTTATGGTTACGACCGATCTGGGCGCCTTTGAGAAGCCGGGTTCCCGAATCGATGTCACGGTTTCGTCTATCGGTGACGCTACAAGCCTCCAGGGCGGAATTCTGCTTCAGACACCGCTAATTGCTGCAGATGGAAATGTTTACGCCGTGGCGCAGGGGCCATTGGTCCTGAGCGGATACTCGGCCGGCAATGCCTCAACCGGAGTGACCGTCAATCATCCGACAGTGGGCCGCATTCCGAACGGAGCAAACGTCGAGCGCGTGGTTGTCGCTGGAATGCCACAAACTATTGATACATTGGAACTTGTATTGGATCGATCCGATTTCACCACGGTAAAAAGGGCCAGCGACGCCCTTAATGCCAATTTTGGCCAAGCGATTGCATCTCCTGTTGACGGCCGCTCGATCCGGCTGACCGTACCGCCGGATTATCAGCACCGGCCGGTCGATTTCATGTCGGCAGTCGAGGCAGTCGCGGTCGAGATCGACACGAAGGCCAAGGTCGTCGTGAATGAGAGAACCGGCACCGTGATTATCGGGAGTGATGTATCGATTTCGCCGGTTTCGATTTCCCACGGCAACCTGAGCATTCAGATCGAGACCCAGTTTCAGGTTTCGCAGCCGCAGCCACTGTCGCAGGGACAGACGGTCATCACGCCGGAACAGAAGGTCACGGCAGAAGAGCAGAAAAGTAATTTCGTGACGTTCAACAAGGGAGCGACGGTGGAAGACCTGATTCGAGCATTGAATGGGTTGGGCGTTACGCCGCGCGACACAATCGCTATTTTGGAAGCGTTGAAAGCAGCAGGAGCGCTGCAGGCAGAACTAGAGATCATATGATTCCGGACGTTAATCTTTCAGGCCTGACAACAGGCGGCAAGTTGGAACCAAAGGACGTGGCGACGAAAGTCCAGGCCATGTTCCTGGAAGTCATGATGAAGGCCATGGAAGATAACGTCGATGCGGAAGATGGGTTGTTCGGCGGAAGCTCAAGCTCGGAGATTTACCGAGGGATGTTGAGAGAACAGCTCGCGGCCGCGGTTTCAGCGCAGATGAAGAGTCCGCTGGCGGCTGAGCTGGATAAAGCACTCAGTAAGCAGCCGGCAAGTCCGGACAAATCGGAGAATTCGGAGAATCCGGCAAATCCGGAAAATCCGGCGCTTCCGGTTTCCGGGGTGATCACTTCGCCGAAGGGCTGGCGGCATGACCCGATCAACGGGCAGATGCGTTACCATGCCGGAACCGACATCGCGGCCCCGGAAGGGACCCCGATCAAGGCGGTTGCAGATGGACGCGTCATCGAGAGTGGTTCCAAACACGGCTATGGAAATACGGTCGTAGTTCAGACCGAAGATGGCCGTAAGATGTTGTATGCACACAATAATCAGAACTTCGTCCAGGTTGGTGACTGGGTATCCCGCGGCGATGCCATCGCAGAAGTTGGGGCCACCGGACGAGCTACCGGGCCGCACGTGCATTTTGAAGTAAAGTTTTAGTAACCCCGAGCCGATAAGTAGGTACGGGAGGAAGTTTTAATGATCGATAGAGTCAATATCAGCAATCAGGGCATTGATCGTTCCCAGGCAACACAAGGAAACGAGTTGGTGCGCAACACAGGGAAGAATCGACAGGTTTCCTCCGGTTCCGATTCCGTCGCGCTTTCATCCAAGGCGAAGGAAATGGACCAGCTCTCCGCGACCATCGAGGAATCCCGGACCGAGCGCTTCAACAAAGTCCAACAGGCACTGGAGTCGGGCACCTACCGCGTTTCCGCCCGGGACATTGCCGAGAGGCTGATCGACGCCAATCAGAAATAGGAATACCAGGGGTCAGACCCCCTGGATTCCGCTTCGCAGGAGAAAAGTCCCATGGATGGGCTTGTTGAAGAATTATTGCGCCTGGAAGGCGTAAAACATAAAGCTCTCGTTGAAATCGACGCCGCTTCGTACGATGCCATCGTGCGTGAGCAGATGCGTCTTGTTGCCGTTTCCCGGAACACCGCCGCTTCCAAGGTCACCGATGTTAAGCGTCTTCTTGCCCTGTCCCAGCTCATCACGCTGAACACCCGCTTGCTTCAGAACCTTGTATCGACAACTCCGTGGTTTGCCTTTAGTCAAAACGGCTATACCCCCGACGGCCAGGTTGCCGCGCCGACAGGCTCCCGTGGCGTGGTGCTCGAGGCGTAAACGATGTCTATCCTGAATTCCATTCTGAACAGTTCATTGACCTCGTTGAGAGCGAACCAGCTCGCGCTCTCCGTCGCTTCAAACAATATTGCCAACGCCAACACTCCCGGATATACCCGGCAGCGTCTGGTGACATCCCCAGCCGTTCTGGATGAGGCCTTTCCTTCAATCGGGACCGGCGTAGACGTGGTTCGCGTTCAAGCACTGCGCGACCAAATGGTGGAGGTTCGCCTGCGCCAGGAAACGTCTGCCAAATCCGGGGACGACACGCTTACGAAAACGCTGAGCGACATTGAGGTGCTCTTCAACGATACGGACGCCAACAGCCCGGGCCTGCTTCAGGCGATGACAAACTTCTTCAACAGCTTCCAGACGCTGTCCCAGGACCCGGCTTCGATGAATTTTCGTGAAGAAGTGAAGGCCAACGCTCAGGCCCTGATTGATGCGCTGCACTCGCGGGATACTGATCTCAGGAATCTTCAGAATCGAGTAGATCAGGCCATCGCGCCCAAGGTCGATCAATTGAATCAGCTGACCAGTCAGATTGCGTCCATTTCCGCCGAAATCAAGCGGCAGGAAGTGGACGGCCATGCCGCCAACGATCTGCGAGACCGGCGTGGCGAGCTTGTTAAACAGCTTTCGGAAATTGCCGACGTCCATGAATTGGAATCGGACGGAGATTATGAGCTCACCACAAAGGACAATCGCCTTCTCGTCTTCAACGGAGTTCAGCGGAAGCTGGCAGTAAGCGACGTAACGTCGAGCATCGGAAATGGTTCACTGAAGGCGAACCTCGATCTGCGAGACAACTACATTCCGAAATATCTCAATGCTCTGGACCAGGTTGCATACGAGTTGACCCAGCATGTGAACGCCGCTCATGCGGCTGGTTATGACCTTGACGGCGACACCGGCAACAGCTTTTTCGCCTCGCTCGGTTCCGCCGCGGATGCGTCCAGATTGATCGGCCTCAGCTCCAGCGTACTCGCTGATACGAGGAATATTGCCGCCAGCTCTCAAAGCACCGGCAACGATAACCAGGTCGCAATGCAGATTGGAAATCTTCTGACGAACCCCGTTTTCACGGGTGGGTCGATCACAGACCAGTACCGTTCTCTCATTTTTACAGCAGGCTCGGATCTTTCGAATTCCCGCTCTAATCTTGGGGAACATGAATCCATGGTGACCCAGTTGGAAAACCGCCGGCAGGTTACAAGCGGCGTCAGTGTCGACGAAGAAGCGGCATCGATTTTGCAGTTCCAGCGATCGTATCAGGCCTCGGCGAGACTGATTCAAATGGTCGACAATCTTCTTCAAACTACTCTCGGAATGGTTGGAGCTTAAGCATGCGAGTGACTGAAGGAATGGGTTACCGGAATCTGTTGCGTGATCTTGAGCGAGTTCACGAACGGCTGCAGAAGGCACAGTCCCAGATATCCTCGGGTAAAAAGATTTCAGCGCCATCGGATGATCCGTCCCTGGCCTCCGATATCGTTCGGCTGAACGGAGAAAGCGCCGAGTCGGCGCAATATCAGCGAAACCTGCAGTTCGGCCAGTCGAAGCTGAATTTTACAGACACCGTCCTGGACGGTCTCGAAATAATGGTTGAGCGGACGATAACCCTTGCGCAGAGCAGCATAAGCAATGCGACCGCGGGTACGTCAGGGGCGATGGAAGTCGACTCGCTCCGGGATCAAATTATTTCCGTTGGGAATACGACTCACCTGGGCCGTCACATTTTCGGCGGAAGCCAAACCACAACGCCTCCGTACGTAAAAGCTGCGGACTCGAGTGTTTCGTACCAGGGCAACAACGCAGGAATGAGTGTGCAGGTCGGCCGAGCCGTCACTCTGCAGACACAGATTCCCGGAAGCGAAATTTTCTCGGGTTCCATCGACATCTTCTCGACCTTATCGGATCTGTCTGCGGCCATGAAGAGCGGCAACAACGCCGGTATCGATGCTCAGATCAAGAAGCTGCAACAATTCTCGGATGTAGTGTCCGTGGCGCGCACCAAGATTGCCGGCTTTGTGAATATGGGCACCAACGTTGCCAGCGGGCTGTCGGCCCGGGATCTCTCTCGCGCGAGCGATCTCAAACAGGAACAGGACGCTGATATCGCCCAGGCGATCAGCGAGCTCACGATGAGCCAGACTGCCCTCCAGGCTACCCTGGCCGCCGGCGCGCAGATCTCACAGATTAGTCTTTTGGATTATCTTAAGTAATTCCCAAGGAGGGAATATGAAAGCAGTGCAGGCCTACGATCAGACAACCCAGCTCAAATTGAAGAGCAAGGATGCGATCATTCACTTTGAAGAAGGGTTGATCGGTTTCTCCAACTTCAAGGACTTCATCCTGATGGAGAACGACAATCTCGCTCCATTCCGGCTGCTGCAGTCACTGGAAGCACCCGAGGTTGGATTTCTGGTGCTGGAAGCAACCACCGTGGTGACGAACTATTACGGGCTTGTTCCCGCCAGGGAATGGGATTCGATCGGTATGGACTACGTTGGGGTCAAACCATTGGCGTTTGTGATTGTCGTGATCGGTTCCACGCCGGAATCGAGCACTGGCAATTTTCAAGCTCCCCTCCTTATCAATTACGACAGAATGGTAGGAAAACAGATCATTCTCACCGATTCCGGTTTCTCCGTGCGTCAACCGCTTGTATAACGCTTGCCCGGTTTCCGGCTTTCCGCTATGATGCGCTCAAGTCATCCTGAAGCCCGTGATCGTTGAATTCCCCCAGGATGGAAGTGGAAGAGGATCTATGCTTGTAGTTACAAGGAAGAAAGACGAGAAGCTGATCATCGGGAATGAAATCGAAATCCAGGTGCTCCGTATCGGGCGGGACAACGTCCGCCTTGGAATCAAGGCTCCCGCGCACATTTCCATATATCGATATGAAATCTATGAGGCCATCAAGAACGAAAACGTGTCTGCGGTAACGTCCCAGATTCCGGACAAAGACACGCTAGATAAGATCTCCAAAGGAATGAAGGCCGAATAAGACCCCAGCCAAAGCCAATTTCGTCGACAGACACATAAATCCCCAATTACGGTCAATCGTTCGTTGATTCGTAATTGGGGATTTATGTGTCTGTCGCCGAAATTCGCTTCCGGCTTCTTAGCCCTTCAGATTGAAACGGCTCGTCGGCTTTTGGTAAGCCTCTGCGTAAAGGTGGAGCATCTTGGCTTCGCGGTCAACTTCCTGCAGTTCTGTTCTGGCTTTCTCTTTGATCTCGTCCAGCCGCGCGTGGGTCTGCTCATCGATCTCCACGATATGATTTGCCATGCTGACGATCTCGTCGTTCACAGCCCGCAGTTGATGCATCATGTCGGCCGTAACTGAAGGATCTGTGCGGATCTGGGTAATCCAGGTGCCGAGCGTGGCTTCAATCGCCGTCAATTCGATCATCAGGTCGGCTCTTCGTTCAAGCAGCGCGTTCACGGCGTCGATATTCTCGTCGTCAAGTAACAGGAGCTGCTCTTCAGACAGGCAGATAAAGTCTTCGAGGAGTTCCCGTTCCCTCTCCAGGGCTTTCAATATTTGTTCGGAATCCATCTGTGTTCTCCAAATTCTTGACATCTATCCGTGAAACTGAATCCGCTGACTGGTGGCCTGCTGTGCGAGCAAAGTGGTCGGGACTGCCCGTTCCGGCTGCTTATTCGCGATCCCTTCCCAGCCCGAGAGTAAAGTACTTAGCAGTTTGATTGCCTCTTCGAAAGGGGCAACTTGAAGCTTTCCAGACCCTTCAACGATTCGAGAAGTGATGTAAATGTATAGCCTATCGAGGGTTACGGCCACATCCCCGCCCTTGTCCCTGTCCAGCGTCGATTGCAGGTGTTGGATCACCGCCAGTGCCCGGTCAACGGACTGGCGTTTCTGCTCGATGTTTCTGGACTGCGTTGCAGTGGCAGCTTGCCGGAGAAAGCGGATAGCGCCCTCATACAGCAGCACTACGAGCTTTTCCGGGCTGGACGTCTGAACGGCTGTATCTTCGTACTTGCTCAATCGATTTGCGTATGGATTCATTGCTATTCCTTAGAACGTCTGTTTCGATAAATTTTGTAGCGTCGTCGTAGCCGAACTCAGCGACGACATTGCCGCATCGGTGGCGGCATAAAGCTTCAGAAGTGACTGTCTTTTCTGGGTTAAACGGCTTTTCTGGTCGTCTATCCGGTTCTGGAGCCCCTTCAAAGTCGTGTCAATGATCTTCCTGGAACTTTTGATCAACCCGGCAGTTCCGTCCACGCTTGCCAGGGCGTCCTTCACGCTGTCGAGAGCTCCCCCGACGCTAACGGTTCCCTGGAAAAGGGCCTGAAGATCGGCCGGATTTGAATCGATCGCCGTATTCAGCTTCGATTCATCAAGTTTGAGGTCGCCCGTCGCGGTCACTTCGAGGCCGATTTCAGCAAGGTAATGATACCGTCCGCCGTTGTCATTTCTGGCCAGGAGAGCGTTTTTGGTCTGAGTCATTGCCTGGCGCAACACAGGGTCACCGTGCAGAGCACCAGTGCTCTGTTGCTGCTGGTTATAGAACTTCCGCAGGGTGTTGTACTGGGTGACCAGCGTCTTGATATTGTCCTTCAGCGACGAATAGTCGGAACTGACATTAACCTTGACGTCGCCGGCCTTGCGCAGGCTGAGCGTCACACCCGGAATTGCATCTGTGATGGTGTTCGAAGCGCTCGTAATGCTCAAGCCATTGACAGTAAAAGCTGCATCTTGAGCATCTTGCGCATTGCCACTCGCCGGACTTTGCCCAACGGCGAATGCGAGAGCCCGACCCGCCGGATTAGTCGCCGGGTCGGTCGCCAGACTGTTATTGATCGTAAACCCATTGCTTAGACCAGTTTGGCGGCTGGAAAGAATGAGTTTATAGCCGGTTCCGTCGTTGACGACGGAAGCGGCTACGCCCGAGTTCTGGGTGTTAATCTTTTCTTTGAGCTGCGTCAGTGTCGTGCCGGCGCCGACCGTAATCGCTTGAGTTGTCTGGCCGCCGATCGTAAATGAGATCGATCCGCTGTCCGCCACGATGTCTGTAGCGGCAGCGTAGCCAGTGCTGGAGCTCGTCGTCTGGCCTTTGGCCAGATCTGTAATCGATACCGCGTACTCGCCGGCGATTCCACCATCTCCCATCGTTACATTCGCTACGGAGGAGTCTGTGGAGGTACCAGCAAGACCCGAAAAGGCATTCAGGCTCGTCAGTGCTGTAGTTGGAGTCTGCAGATTGGTAATGATTCCAGCCAGGGACGCAAAGGCCGCGTCTTTATTCTTTGTGTCGGTCTGCTGGCCCTGAAGATTGGTCAACGGCTGGCTCTCCTGAGCAATCACTGCGTTAAGAATGGAGTTCCAGTCGATTCCGTTTGCGCCTGAAAATGTAACTGCGGCCATTTTTAATTCCTAAAAGAGACAAAAAGTGGGGCGGTCATGGACCGCCCCTTAAGGAGCTACCGGAGCAAGGACAGAACTGAAGACGAGCTCTGGTTGGCCTGCGCCAGTGCAGCAAGACCGCTCTGGCTCAGGATGTTGAACTTCGTCAGGTTCGCCGCTTCTTCGGCAATGTTGGCGTCACGAATACGGGATTCGGAGGCCGCAACGGCTACCGACATCGTCTCCGACAGGGAGGTTACAAACTGTAGCCGGTTCATTGCGGCTCCAATCGTGCCCTGCGCGGAACCCAGCGTTCCGACTGCGGACTGCAGTGCCGTAATCGCTGTGGCAGCATTCGTCTGGCTCTTGATGTCCTGAGTGTTGAGGCCAAGACCCTTGGCATCTACGCCCGCCGAAACATCGAACGAAACGTAGGTAACGGAATTGGCAGTCGAGATCTGCGTGTTGCCCACGAAGACCGAACGCGCGCCCAGGCCGGCGCCGCTCGTGTTCAGACCGACCGATGTGGCCGAACGGGTGATTTCGGAAAGGACCGACTGGAACTCGTTGTCGAGTGTCGTACGGTTTCCGAGAAACGTGTCGGAAGCGGCCTGCGTAGCCAGCGTCAAAGCTCGATCCAGCAGGTTGGAGATGTTGCCCATCGCGCTGTCTTCAATCTGAAGGCGGCTGATCGCATCGTTCGCGCTGCGGATTCCGGTTTGAAGACCGGCGTTGTCCATCCGGTAGCGGTTCGCAACAGCAAGTCCAGCGGCGTCATCCGCCGAACTGTTGATGCGAAGACCCGAAGTCAGACGGGCAAGGGTTTGTTCCAGACGCATGTTGGTTTTGGTCAACTGGGCCTGGCCGTTCAAAGATGAAATGTTCGTGTTAACTGAAAAACTCATTTGGATTTCTCCTCCGTGATTTATTTGTTGCCGACCATCCTGGCCGGCGCTTTTTGTTATTTCCGTCCTGGTTGAGCGACCTAATTGCGCCGCTCAAGGATGGTATCGAGCCCCCCGGTTCCGAACTTTAGAGAAAAGTGAACAAAATCGCGCTATCTCACGCACCCCCGTTTACCGTTTGGTCCTGCGGTTGCGTTAACTACGGCTGTTTATGGGTATTTTACGATCCCTGATCATTAAGAACCAACAGGATGCGGCGGAGGACACCGTCCGGGGTGTCAGATCCTTTGTTAGTGGAGTCAGAATTGTGAACGCCGGGCCCGACGGTGACGCCGCACAGATGAATATCGTAATCCACAATCACGCTATACCCCTCAACGACACGAGGCTGTTCAGCGAGCACTGGCAGCGCCGATCGAGTATCGAGAACGGCAACGTACGTGCAAATAGCCGTGTGCTGACGGCATTGGTCCGGACCTCGTTTACGAGAAACGAGGTTGAAGAATTCAAAGGAAAGTTAAACACATGGATGTGACAATCAATAAACGCCCGATAGATGTTCCTGCCGAAATAGCCACCTGGGGCGAGCTGCTAAATTGGCTCGAAACCGATTACCTCAAAGCTGGCCAGTGCATCACCCACGTCTTCCTGGGCAGCGCAGAAACCCTTAACTACCGCGATCCTTTGACTTGCGATCAAGACCTCAAGACGGCTGGAATGATTGCCGTCGAGAGTGGAGATTTTGACACCGTTGTCAACGAATCGCTGGAGGAATTGGATCGCGCCGTCAAAGCAGCCCTGGTTTTAAGCGGCGAAATCATCCGCCTTCTGGAAAACCGTCAGGAAGAGGAAGCGTACAACCGGTTGGTTCAGCTTCTTGACTCGATCCGAGTCTTTTACGCGGTCTTCTCGGAAGACCTCGGATGGTCCGAAGCGGCCGATGTACAGATTTCCCGAGCGGAATTTTCCACCATTCTCGAGCGTGCGTTGACCCAGTTGATCGCCGCCCAGGAAAACCGGATGTGGGTCTCGATCTGTGATGTTCTTGAATACGAGATCGTCCCGGTTCTGGAATCCTGGCAGAAACTGGTCGAGGGGACGCTTGCACACGTCAACTAAGTCTCGAACCCCGAATTTCGAATCTCGAATTGGCATCATCGTTGATGCCGGTCCGAGTCTCGGCTACGGCCACGTCGTGCGATGCATGAGACTCGCGTGCGCTTTGAGCGACACCGCAGCAATTGTGTTCTATCCACTGTCAGAGTCATGCCGCAATTTCCTGGTTTCCTCCTCCACGAACACCAAATTCGAGATTCGAGATTCACAGTTCGAAACCGGTTCCCTGCCACCTCTCGTGATCACCGATCTTCGCGAGGCGCATGGAATCACCGCCGACATCCACCGGCAGGGATCACGCCACGTCAGCATTCACGACCTTGGGCTCGCCCAGTGCCGGTCCGATGTCGCGATCGATGGCAGTGTCACGAGGCTTTTCCCCTATCCGGAGGATAAGAAGCGAACGCTCTTCGCCGGACCGCAATACATGATCACGAGGGAACCCGTCGCGCGGCAAAAGAGTAAAGATACAGTTTTCATCACGTTCGGCGGCGGGTCTACCGCCCACCTCGCGCAGAAGGTTTCAGATGAGGTCCTGCAAATGGGATTAACGCCTGTGACCACCCGCGGCTTCGTTGGATCGACGCCGATGAGCGACGAGGAATTCGTCCGAACGATGGCCACATGCCGCTTTGCAATTGCCGGCGCGGGGACCACGCTCTATGACCTGCTGGCGTCGCGAGTGCCGACCATTGCGGTCGCTTTCGACCGTCTTCAGCTGCGCACGGCCGACGCCTTCCACGAACAAGGCGCCGTCCTTAGTGCGGGCCTGTTGGAACGTTTGTCGTCGAGTGCGCTGAAAGGCCACTGCAGAGAGATGCTTGAAAACAAGCCGTTGATTCAGCGACTCACCGAAGTCGGCCGAAAGCTTGTCGATGGCAAAGGATTGTCACGAGTTGTCGAAATTGTCAGGAGGGAATTATGGCTGACCAGCCAAGAGAAAACCTTTACAGTCTGTTAAACAGCGATCCGAATCGAATTTACGTGATCGCTGAGGCAGGCCTCAATCACGGAGGAAACAAGGAAAGGGCGCTGGCGCTTGTCCGGGCGGCAAAGTGGACCGGAGCGGATGCGGTGAAGTTCCAGACGTTCAAAGCCAATCGTCTGGCATCCAAGCGGCCGGCGACGTTGGGTCATACCAAGGATCAGCCGAACCTCCAGGAACTGTTCAAGAAACTCGAACTGCCTTACGAGACGTTCCGGGCTCTGCACAAGGAAGCGAAGCGTCTCGGGATCGAGTTTCTGTCGACGCCGTTCGATGAGGAGAGCGCAGACTTCCTCGACGAGCTCGGCGTGAACGCCTACAAGATCGCATCCGGCGACATCACTCATCGTCCGCTGATCGAGCACGTGGCTCGCAAGAACAAGCCGGTGCTGCTTTCCACGGGCATGAGCGATGGCGAGGAAATCGAAAAAGCGATCGACTGGATGCACACTCAGGCGAACGACCAGGTTGTACTGCTGCACTGTGTGTCGTCGTATCCGGCAAAGACTGAAGAGTTGAACCTGAAGTCGATTCAATATCTCCGTGACCGGTTCGGCGTGCCTGTCGGTTTCTCGGATCACAGCGTGGGAACGCTTGGTTCGACTGTGGCCACCTCACTGGGCGCCCAGGTGATCGAGCGCCATTTCATGATCGAAACCCGCGGCGAAACTCCGGATCATGCTGTCTCCATGGACGCGAAACAGCTCAAGGCGCACATCGAAGAATTGCGGACGATTGGAACGGTTCTGGGCGAGCGCGGCAAGTTCGCTACCGAAGCCGAGAGCCGCAACAAGACCGCTTCTCGCCGAGCCCTTTATGCACGGCGGCCGATCGCTCCGGGCGAGACCATCGATGCAGGAATGTTGTACGCCTTGCGGCCGGCGATTGGAATTTCACCCGAGTTCGTGAATTCCGTTGTAGGCAAGCAGGCTCTGTCGCCGATCGAAGCGGACGCGCCCGTACAGTGGGAGTCGCTCCAATGAAAAGAGTAAACGTATTGATCACAGCCGCTTCTCGCCGCGTGCCCCTGGTACGCGCCTTTCGCAATGCGGTTGAGAATTTTGGCAAAGGCCGGGTTGTGACCACCGACATCAACCCGCTCTCACCGGCCCTCTATTTCGGACACAAGCATCATATCGTTCCTCTCACCACGGACCGCCACTACATTCCGATTATCGAGAGTATTTGTGATGCGGAAGATGTGAATCTCATCATTCCGACCATCGATGACGAGTTGCCCATCTTCGGTCGGGCAGTCGCCCATTTCGAACAACAGGGCATTCGGGTTGCGGTCTCAAGCGAGCAGACCAGCAATATCTGCAACGACAAATATGAGACCTATCTCTTTTGCCAGGCGAATAATATCCAGACCCCGGTGACGTGGCTGGCTAAAGATGTCTACTTCAGTGGTCTGAGATATCCACTCTACGTCAAGCCGCGCTTCGGCCGTGGCAGCGTTAATGTTTTCGTCGTGAAAAACGAACCGCAGCTTCGAGCGTTTCTCGACTACGTTCCTGACGCGATTGTCCAGGAAGAGCTCTCCGGTACGGAATTCACGATCGACGTGCTGGGGGATTTCAACCGCCGTGTGATTTCAATCGTGCCTCGCGAGCGTCTCGTGATACGCGCCGGCGTGAGCGACAAAGGCATTACCCGAAAGTATCCCGAAGTAATGGAGTTTGCAAAAGGCGTCGCCGAGAGGCTCCAGATTATCGGCGCCGCAAATATCCAGTGTAAGTTCGACGGACGAGACCTGAGCCTGATTGAAGTGAATCCACGCTTTTCCGGCGGTATTCCGTTGACCATAGCCTCGGGCGCCGACTTTGCCTCGTGGCTTGTCCAGTTGGCCGCGGGAATCGAAGTGCGTCCCCGCATCGGCAAGTTTGAAGACGGCCTTGCCATGATGAGTTTCGAGGAGAGCATCTTCGCGCACGAAGACAGCCTGAAGATGCGTCACACCGAGAAGCCGCGGATGCTGTCCAGAACCAAGGCCGCCTACGTAAATTAAGGGAACGGGGCTAAGCCGCGACCAATGTAGTCGCGGGCTCTTGCCGGCGTTCTTCCTAAAGAATCGAAGGAATATCTCCGATGGATACGCTTGTCATGAATACGTCTGCGGAACCACACATCGAGCGAACGAGCGTTCCGGAGTGGAGCGGTGAACTTGCGCCCTATAGGCAGCGTCTCCTCCAGTCGGAGAAGATGTCGGCAGCCGGCAATCTATTGGCTGGAATCGTCCATGAGCTCAACAACCCGCTGACGACAATCCTGGGTTTCTCGGAGCTGCTCCTTCACGATGGCAGGCCGGATAGCGGCCGGCTCGAAAAGATCCACGCCGAAGCCGAGCGCTGCGTCCGCATCGTTCAAAATGTCCTGCGGCTCGCCCGCACCGACAACAGCGGCTACGAAGTCATCGACGTCAACGAATCCATTCGCCGGACGGTCGAGCTGGCCGAATACCAGATCCGGCTCAACTGTATCGACCTGAATTTGGCCCTCTCGGGTCGCTCCCCGAAAGTTCTGGCGCAGGCGGGCGAGCTGACCCAGGTGTTTCTGAATGCGGTCACGAACGCGATTCAGGCGATTTCCGGCGTGCGCGCTTCCGGCAAGATTCGGATTTCGAGTGCCTTGATTGGAGATTCCGTCCGCATATCGATCAATGACGATGGCCCAGGGGTCAACGAAACCGACCTCCACCGAGTCTTTGAGCCTTTCTTCACTACCAAGGAAGACGGCACGGGCCTCGGCCTTAGCCTCTCGCGCAAGATCATCCGGGAAAATGGCGGTGACATGTGGGTCTCCAGCACGAAGTCATGCGGCGCGACGTTCACCATCGAGCTGCCCGTTGTGGCTGATACGACGGATCCCGAAGAGAGTTCCTCATCGGATGATTCCGGGATGAAAGCACTGAGCCGGTCGGTATTGATTGTCGATGACGAGGATCACATTACCGAGCTGGTCGAGAGCGTCCTGCAGCGCTGCGGCTATCGGACGGATCGCCTCAACGAAGGCGCACCGGCCATCGAGCTTTTGAAGAAAAAGAAATACGACATTCTGATCTGCGATCTCCACATGCCGGGAACGAATGGTCGTGACCTGATCGAGTGGGTTCGGTTGAACCGCAGGGACACTCGGGTGCTGCTTCTTTCGGGCGACATCGCGCGATCCGAGACACAGGAGTTCGTCAGAACTTGCGGAGCGCACTTTTTAGCCAAACCTTTCAGCGTTTCCGAACTGAGGAAGGCGGTGCATAGGCTATCTTCATGAGACCAAGGACGGTTGCCATTATCCAGGCCCGGATGGGTTCCACGCGGTTGCCTGGTAAGGTCATGATGACCATCGCCGATCGGACGATTTTGATGTTCCTGGTCCGGCGCATTCTGAAAGCACGCACGTTGGATGAAATCATCGTTGCAACGACAACGGATCTTCGTGATGACGTCATTGCCGAAGAATGCGAACGGAACCACGTACTTTTCTTCCGCGGAAGCGAGCTTGATGTATTGGGCCGTTACGCCGGCGCGGCCGAAGCCACGGATGCCGGCATCATCGTTCGCGTCACTGCCGACAATCCTTTCACCGATCCCGACAGCATTGACCACGTTGTGAAGAGCATCGCCTCCGGCGGTGCCGACTACGCCATTGAAACGAGCCTCCCTATCGGCACGACGGGCGAGGCGCTGAGCCGGCGGGCTCTAACATTCATTGATGCCGTTGCCAACACCCGGCCCTGGCGCGAACACGTCACGCTTTATGCCAAGGAGAATCCACAGGTCTTGAAGTGCGCATTTCTGAAGCCCCGGCCGGGTTGTGACCGCCCCGACCTGAGTTTTACCGTGGACAAATACGATGAATACCTTCATGTCAAAGGACTTGCAGGGCAGTTCCCCGACGTGAGTTTTGGACTGAAGAACTTAATAGCTCTTGCCGATGAGAGTCTTGCGGCAAGTGCGGTCTATGCCCGCCCGCCGTTCGGCGCCCAAAGAGCGCCGGTGCAGTAGGAGCAATTTCTATGATCGTCGTCAAGAAAATCAATGGCCAGGAGATCGTTGTCAACTGCGATCTCATCGAGATGATCGAATTCACGCCTCACGCCGTAATGTCGCTGACAACCGGTGAGAAACTGGTCGTCGATGAGACTCGTGACGACATCTTAAGAAAAGTAATGGAATACAAACGCGCAATTCAAGCCCGGCCGGAGGTAATTTCGTGGACTTAGCAACCCTGCTCGGATTCGTCGTCGCTATCATCGGAATCCTGGCGGGTCAGGCGATCGAAGGCGGTTCAATTCTTCAAATCCTCCAGCCGACGGCCGCGATGATCGTATTTGGTGGAACGCTGGGAGCGACCATGATCGGCTTTCCCTTGTCTGTTCTCAAGCAGGCCGCATCGGATCTGATGCTCGTATTCAAGGAAGACGTGATCCGTGCAAACGACGTCATCGACGACGTGGTCAGGTTCACGACCAAGGCGCGCCGAGAAGGAATCATTTCGCTCGAAAAAGACGCCCAGGGTATCAAAGATGAGTTCTTCAAGAAATCCATCATGATGGCCGTGGACGGCAGCGAGCCCAAGGAACTTCGCCAGACCATGGAAGTCGAACTCAGCTACATGGAAGAACGCGGCGAATATTCGGCCAAAGTCTACGAAGCCGCAGGTGGCTACGCGCCCACTATTGGAATCATCGGAGCCGTGCTCGGGCTGATCCAGGTAATGCAACACCTGGACAACATCACGGAAGTGGGAAAAGGCATCGCGGTGGCGTTCGTTGCAACGATCTATGGCGTGGCATCGGCGAACATCTTCTTCCTTCCCGCGGCGGGCAAACTCAAGTTCAAACATCGCAAGAGGATGATCGTTAAAGAAATGATGCTCGAAGGGACGCTCGGCATTCTCGAGGGCCAGAACCCAAGGTTGATTGAAGGCAAGCTGACTGCGTTCCTCGAGGAGAAGTCTCAGAAACTCCGCTCCGAGCAAACCGGCGCGAAGGGCAAAACCAAGACGGCGGCAGCGTAATGGCAAGGAAAAGAAAACATCCCGAACATGTGAATCATGAGCGCTGGCTCGTGTCGTATGCGGACTTTATTACACTCCTGTTCGCATTCTTTGTGGTGATGTTCGCAGCGTCGAACTCGGACCAGAAGAAGGCCGGACAGATCGCTCAGGCCGTCCAGACGGCTTTTCACGACCTCGCCGTTTTCACGCCTTCCGGCAAAGTCGTACCGCTTTACGACCAGGGTGGTCTTCCATCAAATTCTCAGAATGTTCTGGGCAATGCGCACTCGGCATTCGACAAGGCGCAGCTCGTGACTCCTGCCGGCAAGCCGGGCGACCCCGGCAAGCTGATCAGAGAAGTAAAAAACCAGCTTGAATTGATGCTGAAAGACGAGCTGGCTAAAAACACGATTCGGATTACTGAAGATGCGCGAGGCCTCACCGTCAGCCTGGCTGAGGCGGGATTCTTCGGCGCGGGTTCGGCAACCATGAATCCTGGAGCGCTCGCCATCGTCGAACGCATTGCCGCCACACTGCGGCCGCTACCCTACAATCTTCGAATCGAAGGCCACACGGACAACACGCCGATTCATACAGCGCAGTTTCCTTCAAACTGGGAATTATCCACCTCGCGAGCGACGTACCTGCTGCAGTATATGATCTCGACGGCGAACATTTCCCCGGAGAGACTGTCGGCCGTGGGCTATGGCGAATACCGGCCCGTCGTGTCAAATGAGACCGCGGAAGGCCGCGCGGCCAACCGCCGGGTCGATGTAGTGGTTCTCAGCTCCGTCGCCCAGCAGCAGCTGGAGCCGCCGCAGGCCGCAAAGTAAGTTAGAATCACTCTCTATGAAGTGTGATCTCTGCCCTGAGGATGACGGCAAAGGTATTCACTACCATGCCTTCATCGATGGAAAACATCACTGGGTCTGCGAAGCCTGCAAGAAAAAGCTGAAGATCGAAACGGAACACATCGACGACTGACGCTGGCTTAGATTCCGTCCGCCAAAGTGAAGATCCTCGTATAGCTCCTCTGATACATCTCGTACTTCGGTTCGGTCACTGAATACTGGTAACTGTTCTCCAGCGGTGCAAGATAGAAGTGCACCGAAACCAGATCGCTCGAATCCTGCAGATTCGAAACCTGATGGATTTCGGAGGTCTGGATGCTCAAAACCGAACCCACCTGGAAGTCTTCGCAATAATCTGCTCTGATATGACCGTTCGCCATTTTCTTGTAGTTATCCGCCGACAGGATTCCATCCACGGTGTAGACCGCGCAAATCGACGACCCATGGTCGTGGATCGGACTCCTTTGCCCGGGTTTCCAGCACAGTACCAGGCATTCGAAGTTCGGCGTCTTGTACACGAGGTTCCTGGCATACCGGTTGTCCGTGAAATGAAGGAAAGGGTCGATCTCGGATCGTTCGGGTTTCAGGTCCGAAATCAGCCGTCGTAAATCCGGCAGCCGAAGCTCGTCTGCCCGGTGTTTGAGCTCCTCAATGGCTGTGACGAGGTTCATAACTTAACTTAAGATCAAGGCGATGAAGAATCAAGTCCAGCTTCGACTGGTCTCCTGGAACATCGAAAAAGGAAAGCGTTGGTCCCTCCTCGAGACGTGCCTTGAACACGATGTCATCCAAACCGCCGACGTCATCTGTTTGCAGGAGTGCGATGAGGGCATGGCCCGCTCCGGCAACCGCCGTATCGCCCACGAGATCGCCGGCCGTCTCGGCATGCAGGTGGTCTTCGGCCAGACTTTCCAGGAATTCACCAAAGGCATTGGTGACGAACGCCTTGCCCCTGGCGAAAACACAACCTCCATTCAGGGCAACGCCACTCTTTCGCGCCTCCCGATACTTGATTTCCAAAACGTTCCCCTACCCATTTGCCACGACCCCTCGCGCGGTGCCGAAAGACGCTCCGGCTCCCGCCACGCTTTGATCACTCGTGTCGATTTTTCAAGCCGGCCCTTCACCATTGCCAACGCGCATCTCGAGGTTTTCGCCACCAGGCGTGCCCGCTCTCGCCAAATGAGATTTCTGCTCGAACGTATTCCTCCGGGTCCCGCCATCGTGGCTGGAGACTTCAACACCAACACTTTCGACCGGGGATCCTTTCTTCATACTCTCCACTCCCTCTCTCTTCTTCTCTCGCCCGCCGTCAAATCCCGTGTCCTGGCTCCGGCTCTTCACGAGCCTCTCTTCGGCGACCTCCTTTCCGCCGGGTTCTCCTTCCAGCCCTTCAACGACATGCTTCCCACGTGCTCCGTCGATCTCAATGCCCTCCAGGAACAACCGTACGTCCCGTCTCCCATTCGAAATCGCATCCTTGAAAACTCTCGAGTCCTTCCCCTCCGCCTCGACTTCATCGCGTGCCGCGGGTTTCGGGCTCTTTCTTCCGGCCGCACTATTACCGACCTTCCCTCCCAACCCAGTGACCACGTCCCTATCACCTGCGACATTGCATTCGAGTAAAATTTTCCAAGTGCGAACAGATCTCGGAGATAAGAAAATGATCGGCCTGATATCGGACACTCACGGCCTGGTCCGTCCTGAAGTTTTACCGGTCTTCGCGGGTGCAACCCTTATCATTCACGCCGGCGATATTGGGAGCTCAGAAGTGCTGAAGGAATTGAAATCGATTGCACCAGTCATCGCCGTCAGAGGTAACAATGACAAAGGCGGCTGGGCAAGCGGGATTCCCGAAACCGAGGTCATTAAGCTCGGAAATGTGTCCATTTACGTTCTTCACGACCTCAAGGAAATCAAAGTCAGTCCCAGGGCTGCGGGGTTTCAAGTGGTCGTTAGCGGTCATTCCCATCGACCCTTGATTGAGAAGCGCGAAAGCGTGCTTTACGTTAATCCAGGTAGTGCGGGGCCACGCCGGTTTAAACTGCCAGTCACAGTGGCTCGGCTGACAATTGAAGGGGCGAGCATAGACGGAGAACTAGTGGAACTTTCATCAGCTGCGAAGCCGAGTACAGAGGAGAAACCGACGTGATTATCGGAGCACATTCGATTATCTACAGTAAAAATCCCGATGCCGACCGCGCTTTCCTGCGTGATGTACTGAAACTGACAAACGTCGACGTGGGCGGGGGATGGCTTATCTTCGGATTGCCGCCGGCGGAAGTAGCCGTGCACCCGTCCAACGAGAATGACCTCCACGAGTTCTATCTCTTGTGCGACGATGTCGGGACACTCATCGCGGAGATGAAGAACCACCACATCGCCTGCAGTCCGGTGCATGACCAGGACTGGGGTCTGTTGACGCAGGTGATGTTACCCGGTGGAGGCAAGCTCGGCATCTATCAGCCGAAGCACGCGCGGCCGAAGACGATGACCGCGAAGAAGTCTGCGAAGAAGTCTTCCAGGAAATCTGCGAAACGAGCAACGAAGAAACCGGCGAAGAAGAAGGCAAGGAAACGCTAGTCGGTGCGAGGAGGATCGATTGACCCCAATATCCGGTTCACATGGCGATGCGTGGCCCGCTCTACCACTCAAGGCATGGAGCGATACATATGCAACCCTGCACATGTGGTTTCAGATCGTCGGTAAGATTCGAATGGTTCAAAGCCCTGCGGTGAATCATGGCTGGCACGTGACGCTTTATGTCACCGCCCGGGGACTCACAACCTCCCCTGTGCCGCACGGCGCCAGGACGTTCGAGATCGACTTCGACTTCATCGCTCATCAACTGGCGATCCGCTCGAGCGACGGAGGCGTCGCAAACATCCCGCTCCAACCCCAATCCGTCGCGGCTTTTTACAAACGCCTCATGGAAGAGATGAAAAGGCTGGACCTTCAAGTCCGCATCAACACGAAACCCAATGAAGTGGCCGATCCGATCCATTTCGATCGCGACGAAATCCACCGTGCCTACGCGCCGGAATACGCCAATCGCTTCTGGCGAATTCTCGTCCTGGCCGACCGTGTCCTGAAGCAGTTTCGAGCGCGCTTCATAGGCAAGTGCAGTCCGGTACATTTTTTCTGGGGTGGGCCAGACCTGGCAGTGACCCGCTTTTCGGGACGACTGGCGCCGGAACATCCCGGAGGCATCCCAAGTCTGCCCGATACGATCACGCGAGAGGCTTACTCCCACGAAGTCAGCAGCTGTGGCTTCTGGGCGGGTGGTGGAGCCGCTTCGGACCCCGCTTTCTATTCATATGCGTATCCCGAGCCCCGCGGTTTTTCAGAAGCTCCAATCCAGCCGGCAGCGGCCTTTTACAGTACGGACCTGCGTGAATTCATCCTGCCGTACCGTGCACTCCGGGAATCAGATTCGCCCGATGAGACCCTTCTGGCGTTCCTGCAAAGCACATATGAGGCCGCAGCAAATCTGGCGGGCTGGGATCGGAATTTGCTGGAACGGAGGTGACCCGGCTCTCGCATGCCTAAAGGTCGGCGAGTGTCTGGTCACGGCGGGTATACATGCGATCGTAGTAGGAAAGGTAGGAAGCGTCCTTGATTCCGCGGATCCAGTCCTGGTGCGTCCGATACCATTCGATCGTCAGAGCCAGGCCCGTGGAAAAATCAATCTCGGAGTGCCAGTTCCATTCGCTCTGGATTTTGGAACAATCGATGGCATAACGTCGGTCGTGGCCGGGGCGGTCCTTCACAAACTGGATGAGTGATTCGGGTTTGCCCAAAAGTCGCAGGACTTCGCGTACCACGTCGAGATTCGTTTTCTCATGACCACTGCCGATGTTGTAGACCTCACCGGGCGCGCCGCGCTCGAGCGCCATGAGCACGGCGCGCGAGTGTTCGTCCGCGAAAATCCATTCGCGCACATTGAGACCGTCACCATAAATCGGAAGAGGACGGTCTTCCATCGCATTGGTGATCAGTACCGGAATCAGCTTCTCCGGGAATTGATATGGGCCGTAATTGTTCGTGCAACGCGTAACCACGCAGGGCAGGCGATAGGTTTTGAAATACGACAAGGCCAGAAGATCTGAAGCAGCTTTGCTCGCCGAATAGGGACTGCTTGGATCGAGTGGACTGTCTTCGCGAAACGAACCCGTCGAACCGAGACTTCCATAAACTTCATCCGTTGAAATCTGAACGAACCTGGATACTTTATGCGCGCGGGCCTGGTCGAGCAGGCACCGTGTGCCCTCGACGTTGGCACGCACAAAGGGCGCCGAATTCTCAATCGAGCGGTCCACGTGAGTCTCAGCCGCAAAGTTCACCACCACATCGGGTCGATGCTGCCGGAAGACCTTCTCGACGTGGCTCTCCTTGGCAATGTCGCCGCGCGCAAATTGATAGCGGGAATCGTTTGCGACTTCCGCGAGGTTGCTCAGATTTCCCGCGTACGTCAGCAGATCAAGGTTTATGACCTCGATATCTTTTCGCGTTTCAAGAGCGTAACGGATAAAACTGGAGCCGATGAAACCGGCACCGCCTGTCACAAGGATCTTCATGGGCGCCTCGAGTCGGATGGGAAGGCCTGCATAATTTATTTAATCAGAAACGGTCAGGTCCCTGAACAATTTTTCGTAGGCGTCCGTGACGGCGTCCCAGGAATAGTGCGCCTTTACGCGCGCCTGGGCACTTGCGCGAAACCGCTCAACTAGAGCCGTATCCCTCAGTGTCGCCTCCATTTGGCCCCTCAGGCTGCCGGCATCGCCGAAAAACAAACCGCAGTCGCCAACCACTTCCCGGTTCTCCGGAGTGTCCTTGGCAAGCACACAATTTCCCGCGCCCATCGCCTCGATGAGCGCGGGGTGGGTGCCGCCTACCTCGGTGGCTTGAACATAAACGTGGGCGTGTGACTGGAGCTCACGATAACCGAGTCCATAGATCGCGCCGGTGAAGCGGATGCGCGGGTCGCGTGTCGACTTGAGCTGCCGGATGTAGGTGTGAGCGTACGGGGCGTCACCCACAATCAGAAGTGGCTTGTCTGTGCGAACCTCTTCGTACGCCTGAATCACGATATGAGCGTTGTTCTCAGGCTCGAGGCGGCTGACGTAGAGGAAGTAATCACGCGGCCGCACGCCAAGTTGATCGAGAACGACGGTGGTTTCTGTCCGTTCGCAGTTGGCGCCGTAAGCGATCAGGGTTGAAGTTTTGCCGTACTCCCGGAGATAGTACTCGCGGATGACGTCGGCGTCCGTAACGATTACGTTTGGGATTTTCGTTGCCAGGTATTCGGAGACCCGGTAAAAGGCCCGGCCTGCCGGGCCCCATTTCGCACGCAGGCGCTCGATCCCATCAACATTCAAGGCTACAGGTGTCGCGCTCAGTCTCGGAACAAGAGCGAAGATGGCGTTCGCGGCGTTGCACATGAGGATGCAATCGAACCACCGCGGAAATGCGTGAAACACCGAGAGGAGCGTATGCGTCACTGTATCGAGATGTTTCGTCCCGATGGTCGGCAGGATGGTCAGCTTTACGCCCTTGTAAATCCGCTGCGAATACCGGACGTTGTTCGAGCGGCCATACACCGTTACATCGTGACCACGTGCGGCAAGCCGTGTGGCAAGCTCTTCCGCAAACGTCTCGAAACCGCCGTAGTTGGCCGGGATGCCGCGCGTTCCGAGGATGGCCAGTTTCATCGCGTCGGATTATAGACTATGCTCACCGGTGTAGAAATCGCGCATGAATGACCTTCTGGAACATCTGAAGCAAAACCTTCCTCACGGCCTTGGGTTCCTTGAACAAATGGTTTCGATGGAGTCGCCCAGCTTCGACAAGGCGCTCGTCGATAAGTTCGTGTACTTCCTCGGCCGGCGGTTCAATGACCTCGGTGGCGCTGTCGAGTTTATTCCCACCGAAAGATTCGGGAATCACATGCTGGTGAGATTTCAGGACACCACCGGCGGCCGCATCCTTCTATTAGGGCATACAGACACTGTCTGGCCCGCAGGCGAGATTGAGAAGAGGCCGTTCAAAATCGAGGGCGGACGGGCGCTTGGGCCGGGTGTGTTCGATATGAAGGCTGGTATTTTGCTGATGTGGATGGCCGTTGGTGCTCTGAGGAAAGTGCGTGGAAGTCTGAGCAGACCCGTTACGGTTCTCCTCACGAGCGACGAAGAGGTGGGAAGCAATTCGTCGCGCGCACTTATCGAAGCTGAAGCAAGCCAGTGCAGTGCCGTCTTCGTGCTGGAGCCTTCGCTGCCCAACGGTGTTTTGAAGACAGCGCGAAAGGGCGTTGGCAGGTTCACGCTGAAGGCGATTGGAAAGGCCGCGCATGCCGGAATCGATCCGCTGAAGGGAATCAATGCGATCGAAGAAATTTCGCGCCAGATCATCAAGCTTCAGAACATGACCGATGTTGCACGAGGCACGATGGTGACCGTGGGTCTCGTTCAGGGCGGCACGCGCTCAAACGTCGTCCCGGCCGAGGCGGCTGCTGAGGTCGATGTTCGTATCACTTCGATCGAAGAAGCCGACCGCATTACGAAGGCGATCAAGGCATTGCCGCCGGAACTGGCGGGCGCGCGCCTGGAGATCCGAGGCTCCTTCAATCGTCCTCCGATGGAGCGGACATCCGAGACTGCACGCCTGTTCGAAACCGCGCGCCGGATCGCCGCCCAGATGAGCATCGATCTCAAGGAAGGGTCCACAGGAGGCGCCTCCGATGGCAATTTCACCTCCGCGATGGGGATTCCCACGCTGGACGGCCTGGGTGCTGTCGGCGACGGCGCGCATGCCGCAGGCGAGTGGGTCGAGATTGAGTCGTTGCCGCAACGTGCTGCTCTGGTTGCCGGATTGATCGAGAACGCGGAATAGATTCAGCCCACGGCTGATTGACATACTTGTGCAGGCTATCTAGAATGAAGTGTTGATTACGGTCTTCGGGAGTAATCCGATTAAGGCGCACCTTCAGAAATGAAGGTGCATTTTTATTTCCCGCCGGCCTTTCATCGACTATGAAGTCGGTTTTTTATGTGGAGGAAGATTTCGTTGCCGGTCTTCTAAAACAGTATTTCGTAGGCAACGGAAACATCACGCACTTTGTAAAGCGCGCCGCCAACGGCCACTTCACCGAGCACTTTGCAGGGGACTCGCTCGATCTGTTCCTCGCGCAATCCGACGATCCTGAGAGGCTTTCCAAGGTCCTGGAGACAATTCGGAAGCGGGGTGGGAAAGTTCCCACGCTCGTTCTCACTTCTCAGCCCGAGCGAATACCGGAGAAGTACAGGTCCTTCGCCCACCTCGTTTCCATTCAGGACCTGCTCGAAGGAAACTTCCGCTGGCACATTCGGCTGGCGAAAACCATGCGGCGTGTAGAGGAAGTGAAGGCGCACTTCGAAGGTGCGGAGTCGGTTCTGATCCTTCTTCAGGACGACCCGGACCCCGATGCCATCGGCAGTGGCCTGGCGCTGCGCCAGGTTTTGGGACGCAACAAGCAGAGCGCGCCACTCGGTTCCTACGGCCGCGTCACCCGCCCTGAGAATATTGCCATGGTGAAGCTGCTGGAAATTGAGATAGAGAAAGTAACGAAACAAAGCCTCCGCAACTTCGATCGCATCGCGGTTGTCGATCTTCAACCGCCGCACCTGTCCAACCCTCCCGCGAAAGTCGATCTCGTGATCGATCATCATCCCGAGCAGTTCACGTACAAGAGCCACATCAAAGACATTCGCCCGAGCTATGGCGCGACCTCGACGATTCTGCTCGAGTATCTGCTTTGTACAAACAGCACCATTGGAACAAGGCTGGCCACAGCGATGCTCTACGGAATCAAGAGCGACACGTTCTCACTCTCGCGCGAAGTGAATGAATGGGACGTGGAAGCGTTCTCTTACCTTTATCCTCTCGCCAACCAGAACCTCATGCGCCGTATCGAACGGCCCGAGCTGCCGCCTGCCGCGCTGGATGCCCTCAGCCTCGCCTTGAAGAATCGCCGTGTCATCGACAAAGTCGCTTTCGTTCATCTCGGCCGCGTGGAACGCGACGACCTGATCCCGCAGATGGCCGACTTCAGTCTTTCATTCGAAGGCATCGAGTGGGCATTCGTGAGCGGGATCTATGACGCCAACTACATCGTTTCTGTGCGGAATGTCGGTTACGTCCGCGCAGCTGGCCGTGTATTGAAAGAAGCATTCGGAAATCTCGGCTCGGCCGGCGGACACGCTTCCATGGCGAAAGCCATTATCCCTCTGGCGGAGCTTGCCCGCGCCTTCGACATCGATGCTCGAAACATCCGCTCCATCAATCGCAAGGTCGAACAGCTGTTCCTCAGAGCCCTTCACAGCGTCAGATAGGATGAGGGCCGTCATCCAGCGAGTTTCCAGCGCCCGCGTGATCATTGCGGGTCAGGAACATTCGCGTATCGGCGCCGGAATAATGGTTCTGCTCGGCGTAGAGAAAGAAGACACAGACGAAGATGCCAGGATGCTCGCCCGGCGAATCGTCGAGCTGCGCATTTTCGAAGACGATGCCGGCAAGATGAATCGTTCGATTGCGGAAGCGGGTGGAGCCATACTCGCGGTTTCTCAGTTCACGCTCCTGGGCGATTGCCGAAAAGGCCGGCGTCCGTCGTTCGATCCTGCAGCTCCCCCGGACGTTGCGCGAACGCTCTATGAGAAGTTCGTCAATGAAATCGATGCGCTGGGAATACCGGTAGAAACGGGTGTTTTTCAGGCGATGATGGACGTGGAGCTAATGAATCAGGGTCCGGTGACTTTCATCCTCGATAGCCGAAAGCGATTCTGAACGATGGTCGGTTCGGCATAAACGACAGGCGGGCGGCCCAGCGTCGCGATGTGGTCGAGGAACAGCGCGGAAGCAGCAGGCGTCGCGAGCAGGTAGTTCGAAACGCTCCATTTGCAGGCGTGCGCCATTGGATGCAGCGGGGTGACAAGCCATCCACGAACCGATTCAGATGCTCCAGAAGGCAGCTCCGACGACCACGAAGCAAGATTCATGGTTTCCAGTGCTGCAGCCGCGTCCTGGGCCGTTTGGATTAGGACCGGGGGTTTCGATGCGGCCGGAGAATACCAGAACGGCCTCGAGGGAGTTGCGACTGCCGGCAGATCTTCGTGCTGAACCGCCAGGGACAGGTCCGATCCGCCTCCAATGATTCTTCCGACCTGAAGAAAACGCGACCAGCCGATTTCATCGTCTGTCCGGCCTTCAGCTCGTTCACGCAGCGTTTCGTCCCAGCGCGCTCCGATTTTCAACGCCGACTTCACGGCATCATCGAACGTTATCGCGCCGGTTGAAACGAGAGCCGACAAGAGACTCGTGCCGATTATATGAAAACGCAGCGGCACATCAATCGCGCGGTGCGAGATCCAATCGATTAAGGACGACTGAAAAACGAGGTTTTCCACGAGCCGCGGCTGAACTCGATGATAATCGTACGGCTTACGAAATCTTCGCTTCGTTTCATAAGCAGCCGCCATGGAAAGATTTCCTTCCTTCACCCAGGTCTCGCGCACGGTAGCGATGGTGGAGTCGAAATAATGGTCGAGATTGTGAAGCGTGTGGAAAGTGAAAACATCCCAGCCGCTGATTTTTGCTGCACACATCATGCGCTGGCGAATCGTCACGAGGGCGTCGATTTCGTTGAGCCAGCCCATCGCGATACCTTCTCCCGGAAGGTAGTTGTACAACGCCGGAACTACGACAGTGACGGGGCCAGCGATCGCTTCTCCGTTCATCCATCGTTGCATACCGCGAAGCGCTGACGCCTTCCATCGGAATCCACTACGAGTGGGCGTCGGCACAGGGTAAGCGCGAGTCTTCCAGGCATGTTGAAGTCTGTTATCAACAGATTTCGCCGAATTCCCGTTATTTGCTTCTTTGTAGCCGCCTACTAACATAAGTGCTCACACCCGTTTGAGCAATTTGCAGACCAACTACTTAAGCTGCTGGAGTGGCGGGTTGTAGCTAACGCCCATACCCTATGGAAACATTTTGTTACCACTCTGGAAAGTTTTCCTGGTGCAAACGCGTCTGTGGGAAAACCCTCTTTCAGCCGTCAAGAAAGTTGATAGGCTGTCAATTCCAGCTTTTCGGCAGCTGGAGCGAAATACATTAACCTCAGGAACAGAAATGAAGCCGCTGGATGATCTGTCCGTCGTTGACCTGTCAAGAATCCTCTCAGGACCCGTCTGCACGATGCTTCTGGCGGATATGGGAGCGGAAGTCATCAAAATTGAACCTCCGCCGCTGGGCGACGACAGCCGGCAATGGGGGCCCCCTTTTATAGGGGGGATCAGCACTTACTTCTTATCTATCAATAGGAACAAGAAGAGTCTCGGTTTGAACCTGAAGACCGAAGAGGGACGCCGCATTCTCTGGAAGCTGATCGAGCGAGCCGACGTCGTGATCGAGAACTTCCGGCCGGGCGTCCTGGCCCGGCTGGGGTTTGGATACGAGGCCGTTTCCAAGGCGAATCCCCGAGCGGTATATTGCTCGATCTCCGGGTTCGGTCACACTGGACCATACAGGGACAGGCCAGGTTACGACGTCATTGCCCAGGGTGAGTCGGGCATGATGGATCTCACGGGTTTTCCGGATGGGCCGCCGACCAAACTGGGCGGTTCTTTGGCCGATATTGTTGCCGGCCTGTACGCATTCCAGGGAATACTGCTGGCGCTTCTTGCGCGTCATAAAACCGGCACGGGGCAGCACATTGATATCAGCTTACTTGACAGCATGGTGTCGACACTGACGTATCAGGCGCTCATTTATCTGACTACCGGCCGCTCTCCTCAGAGGATGGGCACTCGGCACCCTTCGATCGTTCCGTATGAGTGTTTCAAGGCCAAAGACGGCTTCGTCAACATTGCGGTCACAAACCAGAAGCAGTGGGTGAATTTCTGCCAGACCCTCGGATTTCCCGAAATTGCTGCGGATCCTCGTTTCGAAGAAATGAAAGCGCGTCTCGCGCACTATGACGAGCTGAAGCCGGTGATCGATCGAGTTGTTTCGACGATGACTCGCGCAGAGGTGATGGCGCGCATGTCTGAAGTCGGGATTCCCGCCGGCCCGATCAATACGGTAGGTGAGGTCCTGGAAGATCCGCAGATCCACGCCCGCGAGATGGTGGTTGCACTCACACACCCGGAGTACGGACCACTGCGGTTGCTCGGCATTCCCATCAAACTTTCCAATACGCCGGGCAGCGTGGAGGCGGCTCCTCCCCGCTTTGGAGAACACAACCGGGAGGTGCTGATGAAGCTCGGATTTGAAGAAGCTCTGGTTGCGGAGTTGGCGAAATCTGGTGTGATTGCGAGTGGGAAGTAACGTCTTGTAGCGCCTGCCCCTTGATTTCCACGACATTAATCCAATATTCTTCACTGTTTTGATATATGGAGCAGAAAAGCACTATCGTTACAGAAGCGTCAGCAGATGACCTCACGGAAATAAAGAAGCCGACTTCTCTTCTGATTGCGCAATTCTTTCTTTTTCCGCTGATCATCATCGCCATTTGTGTCGGAATCTTTCTTCTCTTCGGTTATCTGACCTACGAACAGAAAACTGCAAAGGAATATCTTGCGGATGTTCAAACAGGTTCGGAACTCTGTTGCCGATGGCAGTCCGCGTACGAGTTATCCAACATCATCTCGTCGCAGAAAGAAAAGCTGCTCGATACCGACTTCGTCAATGACCTCGTGAGGGTCTTTCAAAAATCGCGTGACGAGGATCCGCGCGTGCGGCGCTATCTTACCGTAACCATGGGCCACCTGGGCGATCCTCGCGCGGTACCCGCGCTTGTCGAGGGTCTGAACGACCCGCAGGTGGAGAATCAGATTTATTCCTTGTGGGCATTGGGTGCCATTGGAGACAGGGCCGCCGTGCCCGACATCGTCAAGAAGCTCGATAATCCGGATCGTGCTTTTCGAAAGACGGCTGTCTACGTACTTGGCGTGATCAAGGATCCCCGAGCCATTCACAGTCTGCAGGTCGCTCTCAACGATCCGAACGACGATGTCCGATGGAATGCCGCGATGGCACTCGCGCAGATGAACGATGCTTCCGGGGTCGAACTTCTGACGAAGTTGATCGATCGCCGGCATCTGGAAACGCTCGAAGGCATGACGCCCGAGCAAAAAAGCGAACTGATGATAAATGCGGTGAAATGTCTTGGAATACTGAAATTTCAAGGCGCTCACGATAAAATAGTTGAACTCAGCCAGAATGACCCTGATCTGGCAGTGCGCGATGCTTCAATTGAAGCACTAAGAAAGTTTTAGCTGTAACTCAGACGTAATAAACTATTTGAACTTATTGTTGTAGGGTCCGGTTTTGAGCCGGCCCGGGCAGGCTGAAGCCCGCCCCTACAAACAGGAGATTCCGATGAGTAAAGAGGAATCAACATCGACAGCTGCGCCCCCTTCGCCGCCGGCACCCCCAAAACCCGCAGTCAGGCCCGCGGCTCCCGCGAAAGGCACTCCTGCGGCTTCTGCGAAAGATCCTAAAGTTCCCCGCCGTTCTTTTCTTTCCTGGATGACACTGGCGTGGGCTGCATTCACCGCATCGATGCTCGCAGCCGCGACAGCGACCACTCGTTTCATGTTTCCCAATGTCCTTTTCGAGCCGCCTCCAACATTCAAGGCCGGCTACCCGAATGAAATCCAGGTCGGCCAGGTTGACGAACGATTCAAGCAACGTTATGCAGTCTGGCTCGTGCGTACCGGCTTCGACCAGTACGCGAACGCGGAAGGTATCTTTGCGTTATCCACCGTGTGCACACACCTGGGCTGCACTCCGAACTGGCTCGAAGCCGAACAGAAGTTCAAGTGCCCGTGCCATGGGAGCGGCTACTACAAAACCGGAGTGAATTTTGAAGGTCCTACGCCGCGTCCGCTGGAGCGATATGCGATCAGCCTGGCAGATGATGGACAGATCCTGGTGGACAAGAGTAGGAAGTTCCAGCAGGAAAAAGGCGAATGGTCGAATCCTGCAGCGTTTTTGAAACTGTAATCGATCGCGGGCTGGGGACCCGCGGCTTCACTTCCCTCATATATGGCCAATATAACTGATCGACTCAAGGAGACTTTCAAGGGTCTATCGCCGTCGAAGGTCGGCCAATGGATCCAGGAGAGTCAGGTTTACCGATCCGTCTTCCGCGTGGGCGTGCCGGACTCCGACCGCAAACGCATGCTTGTGATGCTTGGAAGCGTGTTCCTTCACCTGCATCCGGTGAAGGTCCGCAAATCCGGTATCCGCATGCGCTACACGTGGTGCATGGGCGGAATCACATTTTTCCTGTTTCTCGTGCTGACATTCACGGGATTGCTGTTGATGTTCTACTATCGTCCGACGCTCGAATACGCGTACGTGGACATTCGGGATCTTCGCGAACAAGTCCCTCTTGGAATCATGCGTGAAATACATCGCTGGGGCGCGCACGCGATGGTCATCGCCGTCTGGCTGCACATGTATCGCGTGTTCATGACGGGTTCGTACAAGCCGCCGCGCGAATTCAACTGGAACGTCGGAGTAATCCTGCTCGTGCTCACACTGCTGTTGAGTTTCACGGGTTACCTGCTGCCGTGGGACCAGCTTGCAATCTGGGCTATTACCGTGGGCAGCAACATGGCCCGAGCCACGCCGTTTGCAGGTCATGAAGGACCCGGCGCCGCGCTGTTGAAGCTCGGCGATATCAGTCTGGTGAACAATGCCAGCGATGCTCGCTTTGCTTTGCTTGGCGGCCGGTTCGTCGGCGAGGGTGCCCTTCTTCGTTTCTACGTGCTGCACTGTGTGGGCTTGCCGCTGGTGGCGGGCTTCCTGATGGCCATCCACTTCTGGCGCATCCGCCGTGATGGCGGCATCTCCGGACCTCTATAGAAGTTTGGCGGGGAGACAATGGAATTCATCAAAGACTTTATTAATGCCCTTACTGCTCCATATTTCCTGATTACGGCAGCGGCGATCGTGCTCTTCGTTTCGCTGAAGTATGCCGACAAATTTTATACGAACAAGTCGGCAATCATTGTCTTCGGCATCATGTTCGCCTTCCTGGGGCTCAGCGTGCTCGATCCGAATTTCCGGCTGATCGTTACTAAGCCGGACAATGTGCCGATTGTCGGCATGCTGTTCCTGATCCCGTTCTTTACGTGGTTCTCGTTGCGCGAGGGGGTGCGGAACGATAGACGAACCACCGAGGGTAAACCGCTTATCGAGCACGAAGAGACAGCGGAAAAAGTGCTGACCTGGCCCGACCTCGTTTACACCGAGTTGATCTGCATGGTCGTTCTGACGGTGATATTGATCGGGTGGTCCATGGCATTGCAGGCGCCGTTGGAAGAACCTGCAAACCCGTCCGCCTCTCCGAATCCGTCGAAAGCGCCCTGGTATTTCCTCGGACTGCAGGAGATGCTGGTTTACTTCGATCCGTGGCTGGCAGGCGTGGTCTTTCCCGGTCTCATCATCGTGGGGCTGATGGCCATTCCCTATATAGATACCAACCCCAAGGGCAACGGCTACTACACGCTGAAGGAACGGAGATGGGAAATCTCGACGTTTCTGTTCGGTTTTCTGATCCTCTGGATTCTGCTCGTCATTCTCGGTACGTTCCTGCGCGGCCCCAACTGGAATTTCTTTGGGCCTTACGAGTTCTGGGACATTCATAAACTCGAAGCGCTGGTGAACGTGAATCTCTCCGAATACATCTGGGTGAAGCTGTTCAGAACGGGATTGCCCAGCAATCCATTGATCCGTGAGTTTTTCGGGTTTGTGCTGGTGCTTGGTTATTTCCTTTTGATCCCGCCATTGCTGGCCAAAAGGGTGTTGAACCGCTTCTATCACACGCTCGGACCGATTCGATTTCACGTGATGACGTTTCTGTTGCTGTGCATGGCAGCGCTGCCGATCAAGATGGTGCTGCGGTGGCTTTTTAACCTGAAGTACATCATTGGTATTCCGGAGTACTTTTTTAACATCTGAGTCCAACAGATAGCGGAGAAACCCGTGAGCAGCGAAACTCCCAACGAGGGCGGCCACAAGAAACCGCCCATACCGCCGCCGGCCAAAAAAATCCCGGCGTTCAATATCGACCAGCGAGGCGACAGGCTTTATCAGGTCAATTCGCTTCATAAGTGGTTCGCCATATCCAGCCTTCTGCTCTTTCTGTTTACCGTGGCGATGGTTCTTGTGGACTACGCGCGCGAGTGGAAGACGTACCAGCGCGCGTTCAACCGCATCCAGATCCAGCGGACGCAACAGGATATGCAGCAGGTTGCTTCGTCGATCGACCGGAACAAATTCCAGCAACTGCAGCAGCAGCTTGAGCAATCCCGTACGGATCAGCAGAAGAACGAGCAGGACATCGAAAAGATCCAGAAGCAGATGAGTGATTTGAGCGCCCAGCGCTTCCGTTTCAATCAAAACTACCAGTTTGCGAAGGCGACCTATGACAGCGAGAAGTACGAATACGAAGAAGCGCTCGCCTACAAGCGTTCGAACGCACAGAAGCTGGGCGACCAGTTGAAAAAGACCCAGCAGCAGATGGATGACTATAAGGCGCAGGTGGAAAAGCTCGATCTCGACTTGAAAGCCGCGAACGCCGATTTGGACAAATACGTCGGCAAGCGGAACACGACTCAGAAAGAAATCGAAACGATGCGGACCGATTACGATCGGCTTCAGGCCAGGCTGAGCACACTGAATCCCGGCCTGATTGTCACGTCGTTCCGGAATGCTCCTGTGTTCGACTTCATGAATCCGTCGGAAAAAATCGATCAGATCCTGCTGCCGAACCTCTATTACGATCACCCGTTCAAGCAGATTCCGCGTGTGGACCGTTGCAGGACCTGCCATCAGGGAATCGATCAGAAGCCATACACGGACGCGCCACAGCCATTCAAAACCCATCCTAAGCTGGACCTGTACCTGGGATCGGGGTCTCCACACCCGCTGGAATCCTTCGGCTGCACTACCTGCCATGCCGGGCTCGATCGCGCGACGAGCTTCCAGAATGCCGGCCACTCGCCGAGGAGCGAGGAGCAGCGTAAAGAGTGGGAAAAGAAGTATGGCTGGCACGAAGATCACTTCCTCGAAACGCCGATGCATCCGATGACCGGCATCGAAGCGGGCTGCTACAAGTGTCACAATGCCAGCCCCGATGTGCCGCAGGCCGCCGGCCTTAACAACGGTCGCGACCTTATCCGCATTTACGGTTGCTTTGGTTGCCACAAGATTCCCGGCTACGAAAATATCCGCAAGGTCGGGCCGGATTTGTCGACTGTTTCCGGAAAGCTCACCAAGGAGTGGGTCCGGAAGTGGCTCACGAATCCGAAGGACTTCAAATCCGAAGCTCGCATGCCGCAGTTCTGGTGGAACAGCAATAACAGCGGTCCGCAATGGGACAAACGGAATGTCGCGGAAATCAACGCGATCACCGAGTACCTGTGGTCCAAGTCCAAGCCAAAGCAATTGCCTCCGGGCAGAACCGGTGGAAATGCGGAGGCAGGCAAACAAGTCATTGAATCGGTCGGATGCTTTGGCTGTCATGCAATTGGTCCTATCCAGGACGTCCCGAATCAGAGCCAGACACGGCGGAGGCATGGCTTCAACCTTGCGAACCAGGGCAGTAAGGTCAGCGCGTCGTGGATCTACAACTGGGTGAAAGATCCCGCGCAGGTCTGGCCGCAAACCAAGATGCCCAGCTTGCGCCTGACCGACGACGAAGCCGCGAATGTAGCCGCGTACCTGTCATCGCAGAAGAATCCGGAGTGGGAAGGCAAGCCGCTGCCCCAGGTGGAGGAGCCTGCGCTGGACGAAGTCACTCTCGAATTTTTGCGGGCCAACTCCACGGACATCGAGGCGCGCGAAAAATTGAAGGGAATGAACCTCGACCAGAAGAATCTCTACACCGGCGAACGGCTTATCAGCCGCTATGGTTGCTTCGGCTGCCATAACATTCCCGGTTTTGAAAGCGCTCAGCCGATCGGCACCGAACTGACCGAAGCGGGAAGCAAACTGATTTCGCAGCTCGATTTCGGATTCCTTCCGATCGAACATTCGCGCCACGGCTGGTACGAGCAGAAGCTGAAAGATCCCCGTATCTTCGACGTCGGCCGCGTGAAAAGACCGGAAGAACTGCTGAAGATGCCGAACTTCCACTTCACGGATAAAGACGTCACCTCGATCAGCATGGTGCTGACCAGCCTTGTTCGAGAGCCGGTACCGCTGGAAATGCGCGACAAGACCGCAACCGCGATTGCCGAAGGGCGGCAGTTGATTGCTGAGAAGAACTGCAGAGGTTGCCATCTCATCGAAGGCGCAGGCGGCGATATTCGGCCGACTTTCAGTGCGCAGGCTCTATGGCCGCCCAACCTTGCAACCGAGGGTTTCAAAACGCAGCCATTGTGGTTGCATCCGTTCCTGAAAGATCCCGGCAGCGTCAGGCTGCGCCCGTGGTTGACGGCGCGCATGCCCACCTTCCACCTCACCGAACAGCAGGCAGGGACGATCGAGCGGTATTTCTCGGCGGTCGATAAGGTCGATTATCCGTTCATATCGACCGAGATCGAGACCGACGCGGAGAAGCTCCGCGTGGGAGCGGACCTCTTCGCCAAGCTGCAGTGTCAGAGCTGCCATCCCACAAGCAACGCGCTGCCGCCCGGCAAAGCACCCGAGGATCTCGCACCGAACCTCATGCTGGCAAGCCAGCGTCTGCGTCCGGATTGGGTATTGCGGTGGCTGCAGGATCCCCAGAAGATCTTCCCAGGCACGCGAATGCCGACCTTCTTCCCGGCTGACGCGGCCCACCCGGAAGGCGTGAGCCCGTTCCCGAACATCCTCGGCGGTGATGTAAAGGCCCAGATCCAGGCGGTGCGGGATCACTTGTTTATCACTGTCGGCGGCGGCCGCCGTTCGTTGAACACCACAAATTAATCGCCGCCGCACATTACGCCAATGACGCCGGAACATCCGCGTCATTGGCGTAATTTGCGGCTAATTGATATAGTTTTAGGTTGGACTTTCTTCTTGATTTACACCCTATAACCTGGAGACCCCAAGATGCATAAACGAATGTTGTTTGTCTTCTCCTCGATTCTCGTCCTTGTGCTGGCTGTGAGCTGTGGCGGGGGCGAGCCAAAGAATGAGCTGCCGCCGGGCGGTGCCGCGCCGTCGGCTGGCGGTCCTGCCGCACCGGCCGCGACAGCGACCGTGAGCGGAAAGATTGCTTTCGAAGGAACGCCTCCACCAAATGAAAAAGTTCAGATGTCGTCGGATCCTTATTGCAACGTGCACGCGAAAGACTATCCCACGCTCGAGACCGTGAAGGTGAGCGACGGCGGGCTGGAGAATGTGATTGTCTACATCAACAACGTCCCCAATGCGACCTATCCCACTCCGACCGAACCAGTCGAGATTGACCAGGAGAACTGCCACTACCGGCCTCACGTTTTTACCATGCAGACCAATCAACCGCTGAAAATCAAGAACAGCGACATGACTCTGCATAACATTCACGCCTGGGCCGAGAAGAATCCGCAATACAACGTCGGCCAGCCCGTGAAAGACATGGTGAACGAGACCAAGTTCGCCAATGAAGAAGTGCCGCTGCCGGTCCGATGTGACGTTCACAAGTGGATGGGCGCCTTTATCGGTGTTTTCCACCATCCGTATCACACCGTTTCCAAAGGTGGCGGAGCATACGAATTGAAGCTTCCCGCCGGCAAGTACGAAGTTGTCGCATGGCACGAGAAATTCGGCAAGCAGACGCAGATGGTTGATGTCATGGACAACGGCAAGGCGGAACTCAACTTCACGTTCAAACCGGACAGCAAACCAACAGACTAGGGTTCACCTGACGTGACGGTTCATGAAGAGGGCGAAAACGTTGGACTCCACCGCTTCGCCCTCTTCACAGCATGTTGCACGGTATTTCTGATTTTCGTCGGAGGGCTCGTTACCAGCACGGAATCCGGACTTTCTGTTCCCGACTGGCCTACAACGTACGGCTGGAATATGTTCACTTTCCCGCTGTCGAAATGGGTCGGCGGAATTTTCTATGAACACGGCCACCGGTTGGTGGCTTCCTTTGTCGGTTTCCTCACCGTGATTCTCGCAATCTGGACCTGGCTGAAAGAAAAACGCCGCTGGGTTCGGTGGCTCGGCGTCGGTGCTCTGGCAACAGTGATTTTTCAGGGCGTGCTCGGCGGCCTCACGGTGTTGTTCCTGCTGCCGGCGCCGATATCGACGCTGCATGCCTGTCTGGCACAAACGTTCTTCTGCCTGACAATCTCCATGGCTCTGTTCACATCACCGGGCTGGAAGCGAGGGCTACCGCTGATCAAGTCGCAGGCGGAGAGCATTCCACTCCAGACGCTTTGCGCCACGACGACCGCCGCCATTTATTTGCAGCTCATTCTCGGCGCGCTCATGCGCCATACAAACGCGGGTCTGGCGATACCGGACTTTCCTCTCGCATTCGGGCGAATCATTCCGCCGTTCACATCCGACAAAGTCGTCATTCATTTCGCTCACCGGATGGGAGCACTTATCGTGGCTGGGATGATCGTGTGGACTTTCAGCCGGATTGCACGGTTTTATTCCGATTATCGATTGCTCTACAGACCGGCTTTGACGATGGTCGTTCTTGTCGGTCTACAGCTCACGCTGGGCGCACTGACCGTCTGGACTGCGAAGGCCGTCACTCCAACGACGGCACATGTTGCCACGGGTGCGCTCGTTCTCGGGACATCCCTTCTGCTGACATTGAGGGCTTACGGAATGGTTGTCGTAAAGATGCCGGCGAACTTCAGAGGCGCTTTATGAGCGCCCCGCATCCGGCGGTCATAGACCGCCGTTATACCCGTTTTGCGGATTTCTTCGAGCTCACGAAGCCGGGCATCACGGCCATGGTGCTCATCACGACACTTGTCGGTTATTACATGGCCTCGAGGAATGGTCTCAGGCCCCTGCTGCTCCTTCACACGATTCTGGGGACTGCTCTCGTAGCCGGCGGGGCCAGTGGCTTGAATCAATACTTCGAGCGAGATCTCGACGCGCGCATGCACAGAACCCGCAACCGGCCGCTACCCGCTGGCCGCCTGTTCCCCAACGAAGCCCTGCTTTTCTCGTTGATCATTTCCGTTGTCGGGGTTGCTTACCTGATGTTTTTTGTGAACATCCTGACCGGCGTCGTCGGCCTCATGACGCTCGCGGCTTACATCTTCGTCTATACACCGCTGAAGACTCGAACAGCCCTGTGCACGCTGATCGGCGCTTTTCCCGGGGCAACGCCTCCTGTGATGGGCTGGATAGCCGGCGGTGGCGACATCGATTCGGTGGCGTTGTCTCTGTTCGCCATTCTTTTTCTCTGGCAAATGCCGCACTTCTTTGCCATTGCCTGGATGTGCACCGAAGATTACGCGCGGGGCGGTTTTTCCGTGCACGTGAGCGGTCAAAGCACGGGACGCCAGATCGTTTTCTTCTGTTGCGCTCTCATTCCAATCAGCGTCCTTCCCACCATGCTGGGGCTGACGGGAATGCTTTATCTTCTGGGCGCAATACTGCTTGGTTTCGTCTATCTCGGTTACGGATTCGCGGTAGCGCTCTTCCGATCCAACGCGCACGCCTACCGTTTGCTCTGGGTTTCCATTTTATATTTGCCTTCTCTGCTGGCGCTCATGATGCTTGATAAGGTTTAGCTGGAGCACGATGAGCGCGGCAAAACCACCTTGAGCGAAATTTGACGTTCGACCGCCCTGCTCAGTGGTAAGCTTCGCATCGAAGAGGAAAACGGGCACGCACTCGTTTCCCGATTTGCGGCGTTTGTATCTGCTACGGCAATTCTGGTGACGAGGCGGACTTCAACATGAGACGTCTTCTTTTCGTTTTCTGGTCCGTTGTCTGGTTAGGATGTGCGCGGCCCCCGGAGCTCATCCGGTATTACCCGGTTCCTGAGTTTTCACTCATCGAACGAAACGGCAAGGCAGTCACGCGTGACGATCTGGCCGGGAAGGTATGGGTTGCAGACTTCATCTTCACCAATTGCGGCGGCACATGTCCGATGATGACGGAGGAGATGCGCAAGCTGCAGGATGTGCTTCCGCCTGAGATTCGTCTGGTTTCATTTACAGTGGACCCTTCGCGGGATACTGCCGATGTGCTCGCGAAATACGCGAAGAAATATGGAGCTGACGAGGAACGCTGGTGGTTCCTGACCGGCGACACACAAGCTCTCTACGACCTTTCGATCAAGGGATTCAAGCTTGCGCTTGAAGATACCGGCGGAACAAAGACAGAGCCGATCACACACAGTACACGCTTTGCGCTCGTCGATCGGCAGGGAATGATCCGGGGTTATTACGGCGGAACGGAAGATGAAGAACTGAAGCGGCTTTCGGCGGATGCCAGGACGCTCTTATGATTCGCCTCGCGGACCTGCCTACAATCAACGCCGCTTTGAACCTGACCGCCGCGATCCTCATCGGCACAGGCTTCTATTTCATCAAGCAAAAAAATATTCGCGCGCACAAGGCTTGTATGATCGCGGCACTCGGTGTCTCCGCGCTTTTCCTGACGTCTTACCTGATCTATCACTACAACGTGGGTTCAGTTCGCTTTACGAAACAGGGCTGGATTCGCGGCGTGTACTTTCCTCTGCTGATCTCCCATACGGTGCTCGCGGCGACTGTCCTTCCGCTGGTTTTGCGCACGGCCTTCCTGGCGTTCAAAGGACGGTTTCCAAGTCACGTTCGTATCGCACGCTGGGCCTTCCCGACGTGGATGTACGTTTCCGTCACGGGAGTGGTGGTGTATTTGATGCTCTACCACCTGTAAAAAACCAGCCACAAAAAGGCACAGAAAGCACATAAGGTTTCTGTGCTTCTTGTGCCTTTTGTGGCTATTCCCTGTTCGACCGTCAATTCAAACTGACCGTTTCCGCGCGGCCGTAATAAATCCCGTTGAAGAGAAGTTTGTAAGTTCCATGTGGCTGGGATCGAAAGAGGATTTCGGGCCCGAAAAGGAACAACTTGCCCTTGCCGACACTCGCTTCCACGACTGCGGCTGTGTTTTCGAGATACTTCTGCCCCCAGGCCCAACCGCTGCGGAGAGGTGTGCTGGAGTCGTACCACGCGATGACCTTGACACCCTTCTTTTCGGCATCGCGCGGCACTCGGAATGCAGGACTGTTTTCGAAGAAGAAGTCCGCCCGCTCAGGCATGCCGAATGCGAGCGGGTTCGCGTTGTCGACCTTCGCCTGCAATACGGAACCGGGCACATAGAACTCGGTTGCCGGCAGTTTGTTGATGCGTCCATCCGGCAGCGCCTGAGCCAAAGCATCCGAGATCGGCAACTCCAGGCGGTAGGCCAGACTCGTTGATCCGCCGATAGCGAGAATCGTTCCTCCGTCCTGCAGGAATTTCTTCAATTGCTGTGTGGGGGAAGTCACGCCATCATCGGCGAAGATCAGCACGTCAAATCTCTGTGCCAACTCTCCTGCATCGATGGTTGAGCCGTAAATCACCGTAAACGGGAACTCGAACTTCTCCAGAACGTACCGCGTCCATCCCGACGGGACAGATCCGCCTGTGCGATCCCAGAGTCCAATGCGCCGTGGACGCAGCCGCAGCGCCTCTCCGCCTGGCTTCGATGACATCGCCTCAAACGAGACTCCAATCTCCTGAGCCATCTTCTGAAGCTTGGCCAGCGTTGTGGACTTTGCCAAAATGAAGTGAGTGCCGGCCGGATACGCTTTTCCATTCGCTGTGAAAGCGGTCTTGACCCAGTACACTTCTTCACTGGTGTTGAGCAGCCGGTTGACGGCAATGAAAGAGTCGTTCTGATCGTGACTGAGGAGATATCCGGCCGGTGAACCGACTTCGGTAATCCTCCCTGCCGGAGGCTTCACTTCTCCCTGCAGTTTCTCGAAGGGACCATCGAAGCCATCCAGGATCCGATCAAACTTCACGCCCATCTGGTAGGCCAGCGTCCACCCCGCACTGTCGTAGGGCGGTGTGGGCGGCGCGCCCGGGTACGGAAAGTCATCCGGGTGATCCTGCGGTTCGAACATGTCCAGCACGTGAGGGCGGAACGCCTGCGCCGTCTTCACAACGTAGGAACCGGCGGGGTATGTCTTGCCATTCGCGGAAAACGAAGCAGTCGCGCGCTGGATCGCGACGCCGTTCTTGATGAGCGCGTTGACGAACTTGGTGGCAGTCAGAAAATCCGGCTGATCTGACGGAATGACATAGCCTCGAGGATCGCGCGATGAGCGATCACGCAGTCCATCGAAGTACCTGGCCGGAATCGTTCCGCCTCTGCCGGCTGCAACTCGATCCCTGGTGGCCTGTGCCTGTACCTGTTCGATGCGACGCGGTGTTGTCGTCCAGCTATCCCGGTTTCCGCGTTCGATCGAGTTCATTCCCATGCGGTAGATGTTGAACAGCAATCGATCCCTGTTGCGCGATGCGTAATCGATGACTGCGCGGTTTGCAGTGATCGAGTAATCGATCGATTGGCGGAAATGCCATAACGGCTGCGGCGTGATCGGAAAAGGCAGATCGTTTTTCGGCAGCGATTTCTCCAGAACAAACGGAATGGCAGTGGGCGTCGGATTGCCGATGGTTTCCGTCAGCAGGCCGATCTGGTTGTGAAAATACGGGCTCGTTCGAAGACCGCCATTCCACCACGTCGAGTAGTTTGCCCCCGACCGCGAGGTCACGCCGGGTTTTTCTTCCAGGGCAAACCGGCTGTGCATCGCTCCGCCAACTTCGTCCAGCTCCGTCATCACCAGCGGATCATAGAAAAAATTGAATGGATCCCGAAACGGGGGCGAGAACATCACTGCGCCTGCCGGTCCGGTTTGGTGATGGTTGTAGACGATCTGAGGGAACCAGTCGCGATAGAGCACCCGGTTGATGGCTTCGCTTTCCGACAAAGCCGTCATGTAGAAGTCCCGATTGTCATCATGGCCGGCGTACTTGTTGTAGAGCCTCGGAATGTTCTCGGTCGAACGTCTCGTGGGCTCCGGTTCGCGCATGTACCAATCGGACACAAGCTCCATGCCATCGGGATTGACGAGACAATTCAGGACAATCACGTCATTCAGAAAGCGCAGTGTTTCCGGATCCGTACGGCTCACGAGTTGATAAATATTCTCGATGAGCTGTTGCGCTCCCAGAACCTCTGTCGCGTGGATTCCCCCGTCGATCCAGACAACGGCCTTTCCGTCCGCTGCGAGGGCGCGTGCCTGATCGTCGGTCAGACCTTCGGCGCGGGAAAGGCGCTGGGATATTTCCTTGTATCGTGCCAGGTCTTTGTGGTTTTCCGGTGAAGTGATGATGGCGAGGTATATCGGCCGTCCTTCTGACGAGGTTCCAATCTCCTCAACCGTCATCCGGTCCGATTCCGCATCCAGCTTCTTCAGGTAATCGACGTACTGCGTGTAATTGGCCAGGACGTAGTCGTCTCCGATGGTGAAGCCAAACTGCTCCTTCGGCGACGTGATTCTTCCCTGTCCCTGGGCAGCAACGGCAATGAACGAAAATACAAGCAATAAATGGATTAAGGGCCGGGTCCGGTAACGCAACATAGGGGATGGATTGTAAGTCAGAACTGTAGCGGCGGTCTACGACCAGATCCGTCCAAAAACAGATACAGCCGCTACGCGGCTGTATTCGGATGCGCTTCGCGCGATATCCTGGACAGCTCTGGTCACAGACCGCCGCTGCAGTCTGCTATCATCGCAATTTGATGATCTCGCTCAGGAAAGTCTCTAAAAGCTTCGAAGGAAAGCGCAAAGCCGTGGCGCTTGAAAAAGTGGATCTTCAGATCGAGAGGGGCCAGGTGGTCTCGATTGTCGGACCGTCCGGCTCGGGAAAATCGACCCTTTTGAACCTGATCGGCGGGCTGGACCGGCCGACCTCGGGCGAGATTGAGATCGAAGGCGAGAAGCTTAGCGAGCTGTCCGACGACGACCTCACGCGCGTCCGTCGCGACAAGATCGGCTTCGTCTTCCAGTTTTTCAACCTGCTGCCCACCTTGAATTGCCTCGAGAACGTCGCGCTCCCGCTGCATCTGCGAAAGTGGCCGCGCAGGAAGATTGAGGAACGGGCGAAGGAACTCCTGGAGATGGTCCAGCTTGGCCATCGAATCGAACATCTTCCTGATGAACTCTCCGGGGGCGAACGCCAGCGTGTGGCGATTGCGCGGGCGTTGTCCGTCTTTCCGCCGATCCTGCTTGCCGACGAACCCACGGGAAACCTCGACACGCGCACGGGTCAGGACATTCTGAAGCTCATGGAAGACCTGCACACCCGGCTCGGCTCGACCGTCCTGATCGTGACTCATGATCTCGAGGTGGCCGAACGCTCCTCGCGGACCGTCGCACTGCGCGACGGCCGAATTGTGGAGGATCGACAGCGATGATGCTCTTCCGGCTTTTGAGCTGGCCTTACCTTCGAAAACATTTGCTGCGGTGGCTCCTGACGCTGTCGGGCATCGTTCTGGGCGTCGCCGTGTTCGTCGCCATCCACACTGCCAACCGGTCCATCTTTCGCGCGTTCGACAAGACTGTGGATCAAATTGCGGGCGCCACTCAGCTGCAGGTCTCGGCGGGAGAATTCGGTTTCGACGAATCCATCCTCGAGCGCGTGCAATCGGTGCCTGAGGTCGGCGTTGCGGTGCCGGTCATCGAAGCCACAGTGGCTACGAACATTCCCGGCCAGGGCAGCATGTTGATCCTGGGAGTCGATATGACCGGCGATCGCAGCCTCCGCGACTACGACCTGAAGGATGCGGACGAAGCCATCATCGACGACCCGCTCGTTTTTCTTGCGCAGCCGGATTCACTGATGGTCACGAAAGAATTCGCGGAACGAAACCGGCTCGAGGTCAACAGCCGAATTCCGCTGCTGACTGTTGAGGGTGAAAAGCAGTTCACGATTCGCGGAATCATGAGCTCCAGCGGAATGGCGCAGGCGTTCGGGGGCAACCTCGCCGTGATGGATATCTACGCCGCCCAGCATGTTCTCGGACGGGGCCGCCGGTTCGATCGCATCGACCTGCGGGCGAAAGAGGGCGTGAGTGTCGAAGAGTGTCAGGAGGCGGTGCATCAGAGTCTGGGCCCGGGTCTGGAAGTGGAACCGCCATCGGCACGAGGCCGCCATTTCGAAGCGCTTCTGCAGAGTTATTCGAAATCGATGACCATTTCGAGCTTGTTTGCCCTGATCGTGGGTATGTTCATCATCTACAACTCGTTTGCAATCGCTGTCACCCAGCGCCGCTCGGAAATCGGAATCCTTCGCGCTCTGGGAGCAACGCGGACTCAGGTTCAAAAATTGTTCCTTCTGGAAAGCGCCATAGCCGGCTTTGTGGGCTCGACACTCGGGGCCGCGGTCGGCATTATCGGAGCGTGGACGATTGCGGCATACATGAGCTCGATCATGGAGCAAACCATCGGCGTCGCTCAGCGCGTGAGCGAACTGGCTGTGGATCCCACACTGGTCGCCGCAGGCATGGCGATTGGCATTGGCACCAGCATATTCGCGGCATGGATACCCGCGCGCAACGCTGCAGGCGTGGACCCGGTCCAGGCATTGCAGAAAGGCAAATATCAAATCCTCTCGGCGGGAGAAAATCGGCGCCGCCGGCGAATGGCATTTGTGCTGTGTGTCATTTCCCTCACGTGTCTCTTTCTCTCGTCTTCAAGATTTTTCTTTTACAGCGGCTACATTCTCATGATTCTTGCAGGCCTGCTGCTCGCGCCCACGCTGACCCTCGTACTCTCGAAGGCATTGCGGCCGATTTTGAAAAGGACTCTTCCGGCCGAAGGGACACTGGCGGCCGACAGCCTCGTTCAGGCCCCGCGCCGGACTTCGGCCACGGTTTCCGCGTTGATGCTATCGCTGGCGATGGTCGTGGGTTTCGGCGGGTTTGCTCATTCTTTCTACAGTTCGATTGGAGAGTGGATGAACGACGTGCTCAACCCCGATTTCTTTGTTGCGCCGAGCGCGAACCTGTCCGAACGCAACCAGACATTCCCGAGTGAAATGGGTTCCGTCATCGAAAGTGTTGAAGGCGTCGAACAGGTCCAGCTCGTACGCGACGCACGGGTAGTGTATCGGAAGATACCGGTCATGGTGGTTTCGATTGAATCCGAAAAAGTGGCGAAAACCGTACGCCGCGTGCCGGTCGCCGGAACTGCGGATGAGATGAACCGCGTGACTGCCGAAGGCAAAGGGATGATCGCGTCGGACTCCTTTGCCACGATTCAGAAACTCAAACTGGGCGATATCGTCGAACTGCCCACCCCCTCCGGCTTGTTGAGGCTTCCCATCGCCGGCATCATTCGAGACTATTCGGACATGCAGGGGTCCGTCTTCATCGATCGAGCCGTCTATCGGAAATGGTGGAACGATGACACGGTGAATATCGCTCGCGTTTACGTGAGGAAGGGCTGGGACCCTGTAAGTGTCCGGCAAAGCGTGGTCAATGCGCTGGAGGGCAAACGGCGGTTACTTGTTCTGACGAATCGCGAGGTCCGGGCCTGGATCATGAAGATTATCGACCAGTGGTTCGCAATGACATACAACCAGATTGTCGTGGCGATTCTTGTGGCTATTCTGGGCATCGTGAACACACTGACGGTGTCCATTACGGATCGGCGGCGGGAACTGGGGGTGATGCAGGCTGTCGGAGGTCTTCGGAACCAGATCCGAAGAACAGTGTGGATCGAGGCCTTGAGCATAGGCGTCATCGGTCTCATCCTGGGCCTGGGTCTGGGCGCGATCAATTTGTATTACGCCCTGGGCATGGTCAGGCGGGACCTGGGCGGAATCGAACTGGACTACATCTTTCCCGTGGCGTTCGTGCTGTTCATGATTCCTGCAATTCTTGCAGCCGCTCTGATTGCCGCCATCGGTCCTGCCGAATCCGCTGTCCGAGGTACCCTTGTGGAGGCGCTGGAGTATGAGTAGGACAATAATCTTCGTCCTCCTGTTCCTGCAACAAGACCCACGGCAGATTGTTGAAGAAGCTCAGCGTCGAACCACGTCGCAATCGCAACGATACGAAGGCACGCTCGAGGTCATCGACGCGAAGAGCAAGATCTCTGAAAAGCGCTGGCAATACGACCGCATCGGTTCGCACGGCTCCAGCAAATCCGTGTTGAGATTCACAGCGCCGGCGGAAGTGAAGGGAGTCGCGCTGCTGGTGATGAACCATCCGGACCGCTCCTCCGATCAATGGATGTGGACACCGGCGATCAACCGAGAACGCCGGATCGCACTTCAGGACCGCTCCACTCGCTTTTTCGGCACCGACTTCAGCTTCGAAGATCTCGAAGAGCGAGACACGAATCAATTCGATTACACGCTTCTCGGCGAAGAACCCGTCGACGGCGCCAGCTGCTGGAAGATCGAATCGAAACCAAAGCAGACCAAGGTGTCGCAGTACACGCATTCGATCCTGTGGGTTCGCAAAGACAACTACGCCGTTGGCCAGATTGATAACTACAACAAGGAGCAGCTTGTCCGCCACGCGAAATACAGCGACATTCGCAATGTGCAGGGCATCTGGACCGCGCATCAGATCGAAATGCGCGATGTGAAGAGAAACAGCCGCACCATCCTCAAGATCGACAAGCTTCAATACAATCTGCCGATGAAGGACGACGCATTCACATTGCAGGCCCTCCGCCGGGAATCCTGATGTGGGGAAAACGGTACAGCCCCGGATTGAGCCGCTGGGCGGCGTTAGTGTATAGCCCCGGATTGAGCCGCGGAGCGGCGTTAGAATGTAGCCCCGGGCGCAAGCCCGGGGTTTCTGTGCGGTTAAACGAGGCAGCCCCGGAGGGGCGAAAGATTTTAGAGATTCTTTCGCCCCTCCGGGGCTTGAAATCCAAAAGAATATCTACCCCGGGCTTGCGCCCGGGGCTACATTCTAACGCCGCTCCGCGGCTCAATCCGGGGCTATACACTAACGCCGCCCAGCGGCTCAATCCGAGGCTACATTCTAACGCCGCTCCGCGGCTGATATTAGTTCTTCTCCTCGGTGCGGCGACGTGCGCTGCGCAGGGCTACACGCAGCGCGGCTTCCTTGAAAATCGCGCGACTCTCTATCCACAGAAGGCTCCAAACGATCGCGCGAAGGCGGTCGGCGAATCGCTCTTCCGGTACGAAGCCTTCTATCAGCCATCGACAGCACTTCAATTCAACGGCTCGATTGATTTTCGCCTGGATACGCATCATCAGGTGGATCGCGACCTGAAACTGTCCTGGCAGGATCGCGAACAAAAGAGGCCTACAGGTGAAATTCGCCGCCTGAGTGCGATGTATCACAACGGCCCGGTCACTTTCGAAGCGGGCAAGCAATTCATCCGCTGGGGGAAGACGGATATCGTCACTCCGACGGACCGGTTTGCTCCGCGGGATTTTCTCACCGTCGTGGACAATGACTTTCTTGCGATAACAGCCGCGCGCCTCACGCTTGAGAAGGGCGCAAATACGCTCGACCTGGTCTGGTCACCGCGTTTGACGCCGAGCCGAATCCCTCTGCCCGACCAGCGATGGGCAGTGCCTCCGGGCTTACCTCCGGGCGTAAGCCTGCGCGATGCCGGCGTCACGTTTCCGGGCGGCCCGCAGAGCGGCGTGCGATGGAATCACACTGGCGCTATCGAGTACGCGCTGTCCCTGTACCAGGGTTTCAATCACTTGCCTTCGTTGGACGCCGTGCCCCGCTTCACGCCCAGCGGCATTCAAGTTGACGTCAGCCGGTTTTATCCGAAGATGCTGATGGCCGGAGGCGACATCGCGATCCCTACTCGCTGGTTAACCATCAAAGGCGAAGCGGCGCACTTCAGCTCAAGCGATCTGCGCGCGGACGAATTCGCTTTGTACGTCATTCAGGTTGAACGGCAGGCCGGCGAATGGTTTTTCGTCGGTGGCTACGCCGGCGAAGCCGTCACGAGAGAAGGCACTCAGGCCGCTGACTTTGCTCCCGACAGGGGCCTGACGAAGACGCTGCTGGGCCGGGCGGGATACACGATCGATGCCAATCGAAGTATCGCGTTCGAGTCCGCGATCCGCCAGGATGGCGACGGCACGTGGACAAAATTCGAATACTCGCAGGCCTTCGGCCAGCACTGGCGCGCGACAGCGAACTTTACCCTCATTCGCGGCGACGTTGGCGACTTCCTCGGTCAATATCGCCGAAATTCTCATGCCATTCTCGTAGTCCGGTACAGCTTTTGAACGGGGGCTTCAGCCCGCGTTCAACATGTGCTAAAAGAGAATGATGCCGATCGATCCAGCTCTGCGTCATTGGATAGCCGTCTTCAAAAAGTCCTCCAATTGGGATGATCAGCTGGACCTGCAACTGCTGCAGAGGCTGTGGCCGTCGCTGGTCGGTGCGAACCTGGCGAGCGCAACGACCGTGGTGGCCATTCAGGGCTCGCGTGTTGTCGTGAATGTTCCGGATCTGATCTGGCGTAAGCAGCTGGTCAAGATGAGACCTCAGCTCCTGGCCCGAATTAACGAACCCTGGCCCACACCCTGGATCACAGATATCGCATTTACCTATGAAAATTAGCGAACAGGACGTCGAGTACGTCGCAAAGCTGGCGATGCTCGAGGTTGCCCAAAACGAAAAGAAAGAGCTTGCCCGTCAGCTGAGCGCAATCGTGGAGTACGTGGAGCAGCTCAATAAGCTGGATGTCACTGGAATCGAACCGACGGCGCAGGTCGTAACCGGTGGGAAGCATGCCATTCGCGACGATCGAGTTGCACCAAGAACCGGCAGCTCCGATGCCGGGAAGACCGTGAAACTCTTCAAGGTCCCCAAAGTTATTACAGAACGATGAATCTCAAGAACCTCACGGCTGAAAAGCTCGTCGGCCTTTACAAGAACGGGGATCTCACCGCGACTGAAGTGATTACCAACGTCTACGAGGAGATCGAGCGTTCCGACAAGCATATTCACGCATTCCTCGCGCTCTGCCAGCAGCGCGCGATGGAGGAGGCAAGCCGCATGGATGCCAGGATCGCGGCCGGGGATGCCGTCGGACCTTTGGCCGGCGTGCCCGTGGCGATCAAAGACAACATGGTCATTCGCGATGTGCCGACGACTTGCGGCTCGCGCATCCTGGAGAATTTCATTCCTCCCTTCACGGCCACCGTCGTGGAACGGCTGCGGAGCGCGGGAGCAATCGTCATCGGCAAGACCAACTGCGATGAATTCGCCATGGGCTCTTCGACCGAGAACTCGGGGTTCTTCCCAACGCGGAATCCGCACAACCTCGATCGTGTGCCTGGCGGCTCCAGTGGCGGCTCTGCCGCAAGCGTGGCTGCGGGCACTTCGATCGTCGCCCTGGGTTCGGACACGGGTGGCTCCATCCGCACGCCGGCGTCATTCTGCGGGGTCGTCGGGATGAAGCCGACCTACGGCCGCGTATCGCGCTATGGCCTGGTGGCGTTTGCATCTTCCCTCGATCAAATCGGACCGCTTTCAAAAACCGTGCGGGAATCGGCGCAGGTGCTCGAAACAATTTGCGGATTCGATCACTTCGACTCCACTTCTGCGGACGCGAGTGTGGATGAGTACGTCAGGAGTCTGGACCAGCCCATCAAAGAAACGCGAATCGGTGTCCCGAAGGAATACTTCATCGGTGGCCTGGATAGCGAGGTGAAAGCAAAGATCGAAGCAGGCATCCGCTTGTACGAAAGCCTCGGCTGTAAAATCCAGGAGATCAGCCTGCCGCACACCGAATACGCCATTGCGACCTATTACCTGATTGCGACCGCAGAGGCCAGTTCCAACCTTGCCCGCTACGACGGTGTGCGCTACGGTATTCGCGAGTCGGGGAACTCCAGCCTCCAGGAAATGTATCGCGCTACAAGGCATGCCGGTTTCGGGAAAGAGGTTAAACGGAGGATTTTGCTGGGCACGTACGCGCTGAGCGCCGGTTACTACGACGCGTATTACCTCAAAGCCCTGAAGGTGCGAACGCTCATACTCCAGGACTTTCAGAAGGCATTCGAGCAGGTGGATGTGATTCTCACTCCTACGGCGCCTACTGTCGCTTTCAAAATTGGCGAAAAGACCGACGACCCGCTTTCCATGTACCTTTCCGACATCTTCACGATTACGTGCAACCTTGCCGGCCTGCCCGGCATATCTGTCCCCTGCGGCAAAAACTCCGAGGGCTTGCCCATCGGCTTGCAGCTCATGGCCAATCACTTTCAAGAGGCCCTGCTGCTCCGCGTTGCCCACCATTTCGAGAAGGCCGGGGGCTTTAATCTGTAGTACAGCCACGGAGCGGCGGCAGAATGTAGCCCGGGGGAAAGCCCGGGGGAGATGCTTCAATCAACCACCGTCTCCTTGGTTTACTTAAGTTACTAATCACTGATGGCCACTGACCAATGACCAATGGACTTGAGAAAATGGTGAATTTAACAACGGAAAATAGAAACATTTTTAAATTGTTAAATTCACCATTTTCTCCAAGTCCATTGGTCAGTGGTCAGTGGCCATCAGTGATTAGTAATTCACAGCACTAGACCTCCAACCCCACAGCCCTCATAAGTTCCAGCGCATTGCTCTTCTGCACCACGCCTGGCCGGACGCGGTAATCAAAAACCATTTTGCCGTTTTCGAGATGGTCCTGGAAGTGAACGTTGGCGGCTTTCGCTCCGAGTGCCTTCGCCACCTGAGCCAATGCCAGATCATGAGTCGTGACCAGTCCGACCGCTCCGCGCCCAACGAGGCCGCGAACCACAGCTTCGGCGCCTACCGCTCGATCATGCGAGTTCGTGCCGTGCAGGATTTCATCCAGAAGGAACAGAACAGGGATCGCGCCCTTCGTCAATTCCATGATGTCGCGCAGGCGCTGAATCTCGGCGTAGAACCGGGACGTTCCGGCCTGAAGCGAATCCACCACGCGTATCGTCGCACCGATGCGAAGAACCGAAAGCCGAAGATGCCTGGCGCGAACAGGCGCGCCGGCAAGAGCCAGCACGGCATTGATTCCCACAGTCCGGAGCAGCGTGCTTTTCCCGGACATGTTCGAGCCGCTGACCACCAGGAGTTGAAGGTTGCCGTTGAGATGAACGCTGTTGGCGACGGACCGCGCGCTCGGCAAGAGCGGATGGCGCAAGTCCGCGCCTTCGAAACACGCGCCGCTTTCGGCGATTTCCGGAAAAGGATCGCCGGGGTGCTCGTACGCATATCCAGCCAGGGCGCAAAGTGCCTCCAGCTCGCCAACAGCATCCAGCCATCGACCGACCGCCGGCCCGCAACGCCGCCGCCACGCTTCCATCGCGAAAGCCAGTTGCGTCGTCCATAGAAGCAAAGCGGCAATGGGCGCAAAACCCATATTCAGGCGGGAGTCCAGCAGCTCGATGAGCCGGGCAAGCCATGCGATTTGGACGGAAGGCGGCTTGTGCTGTGTGTCTAATGCCGCGCGCAGCCCGCGGAGCTTTTCCGATTTATATTGCTCCTGTTCGAGCCGGGCCAGAACCAGCGAGAGGAGCTTCAGATCTTTAGCCGGCTGGTCGACCAGGCGCGTCACTTCGCGCACCGGCTTCCGATAATGAAAAGCAAATGCGGCTTCTGCGAGGAATGCGGCAAGAACGAACCAGCCGCTTGCATCGATTGCATAGTAGGCAATGATACTGATCACGGCAAAAGCAGCGAGGACCGGCGCTACGAGCCTCGCCCTTTGCGACTCGAGCTGGGGCGGAGCGAGACCCCATCGTTTCATCAGTTCGGGATGGATGACGCCTTCCACTTCCTCGCCGAGGATCGCCAGATCTTCGCGCAGGTCGATGTTGTTCCGAAGCTCATCAACGGCCTTTTGCCGCAACAGGATTTCCGGCCGGAGCGCCGCCGTGCACAGCATTTCCGCCAGTTTTGCTTCGCCCGACCGGGTTCGAGAATTGGAGAGCAGCTCGAAGAGCGAGCCCTTCCCGAAGATATCGAGATCTGCGGCGTAGGCGTGGATGTCGTCTGAAAAATGGGTACGAGTGTCTCCGGTTCCCGCCCATCGATCTTCGATTCGCGCCAGTCCTCGTTCGTAGAAGGCAACGGACCTCGCGGCCCGCCGGCCCATCCGGTACACGCGTTCGTGATACACAACGAGGGCAACGTACGCCGCCAGTGGCGCCAGCATCCACCACCCCGACACGGCGCCCATACCCCATGCGAGCCACGCCATCCCAAAGAACATAATCGCAGCCGTCAGGCGGAGGTTCGCCACAAGGCGATCCAGCCTTTGACAGCGCTCAACCACCTCGCGCCTGGTCTTGAGTCTTGCTTTGTATTCTTCCATGGGGTTCATATGTCTTGTTCTAGCCGGACGCGGCCTAAAGCCCGCGGCTACATTTGGGTCCGGAGGCGCTCCTGGGCCTTCCCAAAAATAACCTACAACCCAAATGGTGCAAATCGAACAAAAATTCTCCTACAATAGGGCTATGATTCGCTTAAAGCTGCCAATTTTACTCGTGAGTGCCCTACTGGTTCCCAGTTATCTGTTCAGCCAGGCCAAGGTTGCTGTTGTCGATTTCGAACGCGCCATCGTTGAATCCGTCGAAGGCAAGAAGGCCTCGGCCAAATTCAATGGCAGGGTTGAAGCTGTACAGAAGGATCTGGAAAAGCGCCAGAAGGAGCTCGAAGATCTGTCCAACAGGCTAAGGACGCAGGATCGGGTTCTCAGCGACGTCGCAAAGGCCGATCTCCAAAAGGACATCGAGCGCCGGCAAACCGAGTTGACGCGTTTGAATGAGGATGCGCAAAAGGAGCTAAACGGCCTGCGTGACGAACTGCTCCGCCCGATAGCAGAAATAGCGTCTCGGATCATGCAGGTCATGGCGGCCGAGCGTGGGTTCACCCTCGTTGTGGATGTGTCGAATCCTCAGAGCAGCGTGATCTATGTCAACCCTGCTGCGGAGATCACCGCCGACCTGACGAAACGGATCGATACGGAGCTTGCAAAGCAACCCCCGCCTTCGGCGACGCCTCCGGCAGCAGCAACGCCCAGGCCGCCCGCGACCCCGCCCGCGGGCGCGGCGCCCAGGCCACCTGCGGGCCCGGCGCCCAGGCCGCCCGCGACAACGCCCGGACCTCCGGGGCCGAAGAATCCATAGCCGGAGTAGCCGCGATATACTGAATTTGATGGCTAGGGAACGAATGCCCTCGGACGATCTGGATTACAAGGGCTACCTGAAACTTGACGACCTGCTGAAACTCCAGCAGCCGCTGGCGCAGCCCGCTTCCCACGATGAGACTTTGTTCATCATCGTTCATCAGGTTTTTGAGTTGTGGTTCCGCCTGATCCTTCACGAAATCGACAAGATCTTCGATCTCCTTGACCGTGATGACGTTCTCGAGAGCGAGCGCCTGTTCCGCCGTCTCACATCCATCGCCCGTTTGTTCATTCCCAAACTCAGCGTTCTAGAAACCATGATGCCTTCCGATTTCATCCAGTTTCGGGATCTGCTGAGGCCGGCCAGCGGCTTCCAGTCGGTCCAGTTCCGCGAGATCGAATTCGCGTCGGGCCTGAAGGATCGAAAGTACGTCGATATGTTTCGCAGCGATCCGGAGGGGACCAAAAAACTGGAAAACCGGTTGGCCGCGCCAACGCTGTGGGAGAGTTTCGTGGCTTTGCTGAAGCGGCGCGGATTCCAGGTGGACGACGAAGCAGCTCAGCGGGGCGTCATCGTTGGAATTTATCGGAAGGGCGGCGATCACAGCCTTCGCATGCTTTGTGAAGCCATGATCGAATACGACGAGATGATCTCCGTCTGGCGGAGCTATCACGTCCGGATGGCCCAGCGAATGATCGGATCAAAGCCAGGAACCGGTCAGCAACTTGTCGAGTCCGCGTATGGAAAGGCCGGTCCGATGGGCGCAATCGGTGTGGAATATCTGGTTCAGACCCTCACGAAGAAATTCTTCCCGGTATTGTGGGCTGCGCGAACGGAAATGTAATTACTGTATTCGGATGCTGGGGCAACCTTTAATGAATGCGGTAAATAGGATCCACTTTCGAAGATGATAGGTTGGTGACCACGTCAATCCGGTGAAGCAAGTGGCTGGCCAGTTCCTCGAAGTTTTCAACTTCGCAAATCCTGTCCATCTCATCGATGATTCTGTTCAGGACCGACTCGATTTCCTCATACGTCTTCTCCTGAAAGAACGGACGCTGGCACTCCAGGCGGCACCTGTGGCGCAGGAACTCTTCCTTATAAAAGTCGGCTATTCGCTTCCGCTTGCTCTCTTCGGTTTCCATGAAGGGCGGCACTATAACGCCAATTGCGCTAACCCGCAAGCTTCTTTCTGAGAAGGTCGTTTACCGCCTGCGGATTGGCACGGCCTCCCGTCGCTTTCATTACCTGACCCACAAAGAAACCCAGCGTTCCTGTCTTGCCGGCGCGATACTGTTCAACCGACTTTGCGTTTTCTTCGATCACTTTGTCGACAATCTTCTCGATTTCTCCGGTGTCCGAAATCTGAACCAGTCCCTGTTCTTCGATAATCTGCTGCGCGTGCTTGCCGGTTTTGTACATCTCTTCCATGACTGTCTTCGCAATTTTCCCGGAAATCGTTCCCTTTTCCACGAGCGATATCATTTCGGCCAGCATCCTGGGGCTGACGGACGATTGAGAAAGATCCTTCAAGTCCGTGTTGCGGTCTTTGTAGAAGCGGAGAAGGTCGCCCATGATCCAGTTGGCGGCGATTTTCGGTTGTCCGCTCGCCCGGGCGGTTTCCTCGAAGAATTCGGCGAGCGCACGCGTGGCCGTCAGGACGCCGGCATCGTACTCGGACAGCGCGTAGTCCCGGATAAAACGTCTGCGCCGCGACTCGGGCAGCTCCGGCATCGAACGGTCTGTCATCCCAATCCATTCGCTGTCAACCACGAGCAGCGGCAGATCGGGTTCCGGGAAATAGCGATAGTCGTGCGCTTCCTCCTTGCTGCGCATGGAGACGGACCGATCCTCGACGCTGTTCCAGAGCCTTGTTTCCTGGACCACACGCCCCCCGCCTTCGATGACGTCGATTTGCCGTTCCACTTCGTAGTCGATGGCCTTTTGAACAAATCGGAACGAATTGATGTTCTTGAGCTCGGTACGCGTGCCGAACTTTTTGTCGCCGGCTTTGCGCACGGAGACGTTGGCATCGCAACGAAGACTGCCCTCTTCCATGTTTCCGTCGCAGACTTCCAGAAACTCGAGAATCTGTTTCAGCCGCGCGAGGTAGTCGTAGGCTTCGGCAGACGAACGGATGTCCGGATCCGTCACGATTTCGATGAGCGGCACGCCGCTTCGATTGAAGTCCAGGTACGTGCTGCGGCCGGAATCCTGAAAACCTTCGTGCAATGATTTGCCGGCATCCTCTTCCATATGGATGCGCTGCACGCCGATCTTCTTGTGGGTCCCATCGACGAAGATCTCGATAAAGCCATGCTGGGCCAGAGGCCGGTCATATTGAGAAATCTGGTAACCCTTGGGAAGGTCCGGATAGAAGTAGTTCTTTCGCGCCCACTGCGACTCCGGGTTGACCTTGCAGTTCACACCCAGCGCCGCTTTTACGGCCATCGTTACAGCCACGCGATTCAAGACAGGCAGAACTCCGGGCAAGCCAAGACACACCGGACACGTGTTGATATTCGGTGCGTCCCCGAACTTCGTCGAACACGAGCAGAATAACTTGGAATGCGTCAGAAGCTGGCAGTGACACTCCAGCCCGATTACTGCTTCATAATTGCGAGTCATAATCAACAGCGGGACGCGGGCTAAAGCCCGCGACTACATTCAGGTCAAGACATATTCACAACCTGGTCGCTTCCCCGATGTAGTCGCGGGCTTTAGCCCGCGCCCATCGCTAAAACGACTCATGAATTTAACATATTTCGGGCAAGTACCGGGTTCGACAGAAAGTGGAGATGGATATAGGAAGCCACTCCATTCGGTAACAGGAACCCCTCGGCGTACCGGCGCCCACCCTGACGAACCTCATAGGCCGAGGCATCCGGACCTTCTTTCATGCGAGAGTAATGAAACTGGTGCCCACGAGCCGCGGTCCCACTCGGACCGAGTATCGAAGGAGACTTTGTCGTAATCTCGCAATAGCCGAAGTCCACAAGCCGGCCGGTCATTTCGATCTCCGCTGGAAGAACCCCTGCCATCTCCGCGCCATCAATGGATTTCGCCAGGTACATCAGGCCTCCACATTCCGCGTAGAATCTCTTCCCGGACCTGATGAATCGCCGGACGGATTCACGCATCGACACGTTCGCTTCCAGCTCTTTGCGATACAGCTCTGGATATCCGCCTCCAATGTATAGAAAATCCGCTTCCGGCACCTGCTGATCCGCCAGCGGCGAGAATTCGATGATCCGGGCTCCCGCGCGCTCCAGTTCGAATCGATTCGCGTGGTAATAGAACGAGAACGCCTTGTCGTGCGCGAGTGCCACGCGCTTCTCAGGGGCCGGGGCGTTTTCCGGCGCGGGAGCGAACAGTGTTCTGGTGGGTAGTGCGTCGAGTAGGGCATCGATGTTGATGTGCTTCTGGAAAAACTCACCGATAGCGTCAATGCGGGCCACAGTCAGGTCTTCCTTTGCTGTAAACAGTCCCAGATGACGTTCGGGAATTTCGATCGAGACATCGGAGGGCAGCCAGCCCAGCACAGGCGTGTCGATCACAGCGTCTGCGAGGATGCGGTAATGTCCTTCACCGGCAACTCGATTGAAAATGATCCCGGAGATTTTGATACCGGGATCGAAGAGACGGAGCCCCCGCACGATTGCGGCCGCGGTTCGAGCCAGAGGGTGCGCATCAATCACCAGGATCACGGGCACGTCAAGCCATTGAGCCATCTCGGCGGCGCTGCCACTGGCGGATTTCCCGTCGATGCCATCGTACAGGCCCATCATGCCTTCGATTACGGCGACCTCTTTTCCCGCCGTCGCCCGCGCGAACAGCCACTCGTTCGCTTCCCGTGAAAGCATCCAGCCGTCGAGGTTGTGAGACTCGACCCCCGCAGCAATTTCGTGGAGACCGGTATCGATGAAATCCGGACCGACCTTGAAGGGTTGCACGGCAATCCCCCGCTTTCGCAGCGCTGCAAGCAGCCCCAGCGTGATGGTTGTCTTGCCGGAACCCGTCATGGGCGCCGAAATGAGGCATCCCTTCATGGTGCTAGAATAGCAAGGGCACCAAATGATCAAAACCATCGAGTGGACCGATGAAGGCGTGAAGATGATCGACCAGCGGAAGCTCCCCACGGTCGAGGAATATCCCGTCTTCAAAACCTACGAAGAAGTTGCGGAGGCGATTCGCTCCATGGTCATTCGGGGTGCGCCTGCCATCGGCGTTGCTGCAGCAATGGGCGTGGCCCTCGGTGTCCGGGATTCGAAGGCAAAGAACATTGAAGAGCTTCGAAACGACTTCGAGCAGATCACCAAAGTGCTTGGCTCCACCCGCCCTACTGCCGTGAATCTGTTTTGGGCCATTGAACGAATGAGGGGGATCTTCAAGGAAATTGCCGCCGCCGACGCCGATCGACGAACAATCGCCGCGCGGCTCATTCAGGAGGCCCTCGCGATTCAGACCGAAGACATCGAAAACAATAAGCGCATGGGCCGCTTCGGCCAGCAACTGCTGCCCGATTCGGGAACCGTCCTGACTCATTGCAATGCAGGTGCGCTGGCAACCGCCGGCTACGGAACCGCGCTCGGTGTCATTCGCGCCGCCGTGGAAAACGGGAAACAGCTGCGCGTCGTTGCAGACGAAACGCGCCCTTTCCTGCAAGGCGCCCGGCTGACGGCCTGGGAGCTTTGGAAAGACGACATCGATGTCCGGGTTATCTCCGACAACATGGCCGGCACATTCATGCATCAGGGCCTGATCGATGCCGTAATCGTCGGCGCCGACAGGATCGCAGCCAACGGCGACGTCGCGAATAAAATCGGCACATACCCCCTGGCGGTCCTGGCAAAACAGCATGACATTCCGTTCTACGTCGCCGCCCCCTTTTCGACCCTGGACCTGAAGATTCCCGATGGTTCCTACATTCCAATCGAACAGCGCGACGCGAAAGAGGTGACGCACATCGGCGGTGTGCAAATCGTGCCGGACGGTGTCTCAGTTTTCAATCCAGCCTTCGACGTCACTCCGAATCAGTTTGTGACTGCGATCATCACGGACCGGGGCGTGGCGCTGCCGCCTTACATAGAGAGTCTGGAAAGGCTCAGGCATTCGTGATGCTCGTCCTCGGAATCGAGACCTCCTGCGATGAAACCGCTGCTGCAATCGTCCGGGATGGAAAGGAAATTCTCTCCAACGTCATTTACTCTCAGGTCAAGACACATACTCCCTACGGCGGCGTCGTGCCGGAGCTGGCGTCGCGCGAGCACCTGCTCAAAATCCGCCCCATCGTGGATCAGGCGTTCTCGGATGCGGGCATGACACTGGACGACATCGACGGAATCGCGGCAACGTCCGGACCCGGCCTGATCGGCTCGCTTCTGGTTGGTCTGACGTATGCGAAAGCCCTCGCCTTCTCAAAGCACAAGCCGCTTGTGGCGGTAAACCACATCGAAGGCCATATCTATTCGGTTTCATTCGAGCACCCCGATGCGGAATTTCCGGCGTTGGGCCTTGTCGTGTCGGGCGGCCATACGAACCTTTTCTGGATCGAATCCGAATCCGGGGACTTCAGCAATTTGCATTACAAGCTCGTCGGCAAAACGCGGGACGACGCCGCGGGGGAGGCCTACGACAAGGTCGCGAAACTCCTTGGCCTTCCGTATCCCGGAGGCCCGATCGTCGATCGCCTCGCGAAGTCCGGCAATCGTGAGGCAATCCCGTTTTCAATCGCGAAGATCTCCGACGGTTCTCTGGACTTCAGCTTCAGCGGCATCAAGACAGCAGTACTGCGCATGGTGAAGGAAAACGAGAAATTCAAGGAAGATCCTCTTCGCCTTGATCTGCTGGCAGGGTTTCAGGAAGCCGTCGTGAATATGCTCTGGTCCACGACAGCCCGGGCCGTTTCTCTCCTCCGGCCGCGCTCCATCATGCTTTCCGGCGGCGTGGCGGCAAACAGCCGGCTCCGCCAGGTCCTGGCCGAGCGAACCGCAGAAGCCGGCCTGAAGTTCTATTATCCGAAACCGATTTTAACAACGGACAACGCGGCGATGATTGCCGCTGCCGGTACCGCAAAACTCAGGCGCGGGGAAACCGCGGAGATCGACGTCAATGCCGATCCCAATATGCGGCTCGCGATGCCTGATCGTGATTTTCCGAATAAAAGATGGAAGTGAGGAAATTCGGGGACAAGATCTGACCAATGCTCAATTCCCAATGCTCAGCCGATTAATTCGAGGAATTCGGAGTCTGTCCCTCGAATTAATCGGCTGAGCATTGGGAATTGAGCATTGGTCAGATCTTGTCCCCGTTTTCTTGAATCTAGGGCACGCCCGCCGGACCCTGGATGTGATGCACATCCTGGTTATTTTCCTGGCAGATGTACTCCATGAGTTCTTCTCCAGGCCTCAGGCGCGCGGTAAACGTCAGCTTGAATGGTTTGGAGTACGAGCCGGGATCATCGATGGTCACTTCGTTGACCATCGTTCCCATATCCTTTCGGGTCCAGCGTTCGATGGTGTGAAGCTTTTCCGTATGCGGGTGGCCGCGAAAATCGAACCAGAACTTGTCATTGAATCCGACCGTATCGATCACCAGGGTGTTGGCTTCCCATCGCCCGACCGAATGCCCATACCACGTCGGGTCCGGATCGTCGGGATGCTTTCGGCCATCCATGAAGATCTGGCGGTAGCTGTGAATGTTGCCCTCGAACAGGAAGTAGATGTGCGTTGGAGTTTGGATGATCCTCCAGGGATAAGGCGCGATTCGCGGGATCCCGGTCGGGAGGCAGTTCGCCTCCGGATCGTCCTTCGACTGCCTTGCTTCCATGATCTTTCGGGCTGCGGGCAGCAGCGGAATCGTTTCGCCCTTCGCCAGGCCCATTTCCAGGTCACCGACAGGACCGCCGCCGTTCCAGACTCCGGAGAGGTCCGGCTTCCCATCCGGAAGGCGAGGCGCCGGCCCGGTTGGCACGGCCGGTCCGCGTTGCAGCCCGCCGGCCCCGGCAGGCGATGTTGCGGCCCCCGGCGCGTTTGGGGCGGATCGTTGTTGGGCTGACGAGGTTGCCACCAGCGAAATAACCGCCAGGATGGCAAGCGCGAAAGCCACACCGATCAGATGCTTTTTCACGGCAGTTCTCCTCTTCTATTTATCGGTATTTATGGGTTTGTCGAAGTATTTCCGCCCTGCAGTCCGGCAAACACCTTCCTGCCGTCGGCCAGCGTGACAGATTTTGCGTTAGCCATCTTCGCGCCGTCTTTAGCCGCGGACCCCTCGACCGTCACCATATCGCCGATCCCCAGGGATCTCCTGGTCCAGCCATTCCGCACCAGCACGTTGGGGCTTGCCAGTTCGAGGTTCCAGTTGGTCACATTACCCTTCTCGTCTGTCACATCGATATAGAAGCGCGCGTGCGGATTCGTCCAGTCAACTTGTGTCACTTTGCCTTTCAGAGTGACCGGTTTCTTGGCGTCGTACTCTGCCGCAAACGCGTGATGCGCAAAAGCCGGCACGGCTGATGCCAGAAGCCCGATAGCTGCCACTAGAATAACGAGCTTAGCTCGCATGGAATTACCTCCGTTGTAGGGAAAATATCGTCGGGTATTCATGGGTTGAACAAGGCGAGTCTACTTCAATGGGCGGGCTGGTCGCCACCGAAAAGCGAGGCGTCAGGCTCTTGTAGCCCGCTGCTGAATGGCTCGTAACCAGCTTCGGCGGATGATCGCGCTTCCGGGATAAATGAGCCGCCAGTATGCTGCAAATCGACGTTGCGCCGAGGGGCTGTTTGCAAAAACTCGAGTCTCTGTGGTGACGAACGATCCAGTGCCTCCATCAGAAGTTACGGCAAAATTCATGGTGGCCAGGGCGAATCCCGGCGGCAAAGTCCGCTGAAATACCTGAGGCGTCAGCGGACCGTGCGTGCCCGCAGGCGCCACAACGACGGTGCCAATCACCAGTTCCTTCGGAAACTCGTCGGCAAGACTTATGAAGCCGCCTTGCAGCGCGATGTCGATCAATGACTCATCGCGAGATCCGGCGTCGAGGATGCTCTTTGGAAGCGAGCGGCCGCCGCGGCGGATCCAGGTCAGCGTGCCGAACAGGAAGATCTCGTTCGCTCGAACGTGCTTGATCGCATCGTACACTCGCGCCGGAGGGGCGGCGATTCGGATCGTGTGGAGCTCGCCGAACTGCCACACCGGAGCGAATTCATCGAGCCGCGTTTCCACCCGGCTGATTCGCGACTCCGAAACAGGAAGAACCAGGCCGATTGCTGCAACAGCCAGTCCAGCACCGGCCAGTGCAAAGCCGCGCAAGCGCGTTGGGATTCCCAGCAATCGGATCGGCTTCGCAAAGAAGATCAATCCGGCAAAAGCGATCACCAGTCCGAAGTACACAACCATGGATGCCGACATTAAATACTTTCTGTTACTCATAAGAGTAACACGTTAACTGTAAAACAGTAGAAATCACGACCCGTTTTCAGAAAAATCTGAAAGCTTTCAGATTTTTCTGAAAAACAGGCCCCTCTGCGACAGTTCGCGCTTCCGTAACTGATTGAAAACTCGTGAAACGCCTGGCGCGTCAGGAATGGATCGTCCCGTGCCATAGATGCCGCCATGAACGCAATATCACATGGCTCGTATTCGATTGTTGGAAACTCGAACGAGATTATTTCCGTCACATCTGCAATCAAGTCCACAGCGGACGCGATCATTTCCACCTCGCAGATGGTCATTGTTGCGACGCTGATAACGGTGTTCGAGACCGGTGCAACCATCTCCGCCTCGGACTCAATCAAGTCCGGGGTGGAGACAATCGACGGCGGCGCACACCCGACCTTCTCCGAGATACATGCACTTGATCCCGTAACAGACGCAATTGTGTCCATCGCGGAAACACTTGATTCCGCGATAGACACGATCTTTTCCGTGGCGGACTCAATCGATTCCGCAACGGACACAAGTTTCTCTGCGACGGACGCAAATTTGTCCGCTGCCGAGAATACTGCCGGCGGTGTGCCGGCGGTTTCCTTCCAACAACCATTAACAAACCAACCAATTGAGGAGATAAGACCATGGCTCAACAAGTCCGAATTCAAGTAGGTTTTAGTCGTATGACCGATCAACAGATTGTCGCAACCGGGGCAGCTGTCCTTCTGGGCATGACCGGCAACCTGGCATTCCCGGCTCCACCCGTGGAGTTGCCTGCGGTACAGGCAGTTCTCGACGGGCTGATGGCGGCTCTTGCCGCCCAGGCTCACGGAGGACCGGCGACAACGGCGGAGAAGAACAACAAGCGCGAGGCGCTGAGCGTGTTGTTACGCAGGCTGGCTCACTATGTTGAGGCCTGCTCGAACAACAATCTCGCGGTCCTGCTGTCCAGCGGCTTTTCAGCTGCCAGCGCGAACCGCGCACAATTGCCATTGATGAAGCCGGCCATTGTGAGCGTCGATAACGGCAAGAGCACCCAGCTTCTGGTCAAAGTCGGCAGGATCGCCCAGGCCAGATGCTATGAATTGCGCGCTGCCGCGATCGTCGCCGGGGGCGCGCAAGGTCCCTGGCAAGCCGCAACCTTGTGCACCAGCTCACGGTCGATGGCGATTAACGGCCTGACACCCGGAATCACGTATGCGGTTCAGGCTCGCGCGATCGGCGGTTCCACCGGCTCCAGCGATTGGAGCGACTCTGTCGCCCACATGTGCATGTAGTTGACATATGTTATCCACTGTTATCCACGAAGAGGGCGGCCAAACCGGGCCGCTCTCTTCACGCGAAAGCGGAAAGTTACTCGTTGCTGGAAACGGAGGAATAGCTGGTCGATTTAAGACCGGTGGATTGTTGCAGTGCGCGCTCACCCAGAATACCCAGGCGAAAGTATTTCCTCGTTGTTCCGCCACGTTCGGGCGCGGGATCATCTTCCCAGGAATAGACGAAATCCCTGTCTTCCAATCTCTCGAGCGCAACGTATACGGCGCCGAGGTTTACTCGCTCTCCGCCGAGCTTGATAACTTTGTCGTGAATTACCAGAACGGATGACTCCCCATCAAGAGAAAGCGCCGTGAGCACCAGCCGCTCCAGCGGCCGAAGTGAAGTGCGCTCCTTTTCCAGGGCTGCGGCATGGTAAGCCTGAACCGATCCGCTGCGATGTTTCGCATATTGCATCCATACCACTGCATAGAGAACTGCACCGAAAACGACCAGCGACATTCCCCAGCGGTCAACGAAGCTCGATACATAGGCGAAAAAGCTAATGCTCCACGATTGCGCTTCCCATTCCGTCAGATAACGTCCGCCGGCGGATGTCTGTGAGAGGACCATTGCCAACGCAGCCACCAGGGCTGCCAGTTGCCAGCGCAATCGCCACCTGTGGAATTGTCGTGTCACACACGCGCCGAGTCCAGTCGCGGAGATCAGGACTATCAGTATGTGCAGCATGACGACGGTGAAGGGCTTCACAGCTGCCGGATCTCGCAGTTCGTCAGTGTCCTCGACATCCTCCACCTCCTTCGGATTACCTGAGAACAGGAATCGTGTTTCGCCGACGGAGAATAGCATGGGGATGTTCGCGACGCTACAGTGGATCCTTGATGCGCGCGTTGAACACGAACCGCCGATTCCAGTCACTAAACCGTCAGAATTTCCTGTTCCTTCTTTTTCGCGACTTCTTCGAGTTTGTGGACGTAATCGTCTGTGAGCTTCTGGATCTCGGCGAGCGCGTGCTTTTCGTCATCCTCGGAGATCTGCTTGTCTTTTAGCATCTTCTTCAAATGATCATTGCCGTCGCGGCGGATGTTGCGGACCGCCGTTCGATGCTCTTCGAGGACCTTGTGAACGTGCTTGGCGAGTGTTTTTCGGCGCTCTTCGGTCAGGGAAGGGATGGGGATGCGGATAAGCCGGCCGTCGTTGGAGGGATTCAGACCAAGATCGGATGCACGGATCGACTTCTCGATCGGCCCGACGAGCGAGACATCATAGGGCTGGACTGTGACCAGCGTCGGATCCGGCGCAGCAAGTTGCGCGACCTGGTTTATGGGAGTTGGTGTTCCGTAGTAGTCCACCTGGATATTGTCGAGAATCGAAATCGACGCGCGGCCTGTGCGAATGCTGGCCAGCTCTTTGCGGATGTCTTCGATGGCTTTTTCCATCCGGATTCGGATTTGCGCAACTTCATCTTTGATCGCCATAATCGCCTCGTTGTAGCGTCGGGTCCGACACGCCTCGTCCTAGTGCACCAATGAACCGATCTTTTCACCTCTAATGACGCGCTTGATGTTGCCTTTCGACTTCATGTTGAAAACGATGATCGGGACGTTGTTATCCTTGCAGAGCGAGATCGCTGTGCTGTCCATCACACCCAGACCCTGTGTCAGGACATCGATGTACGAAATCTCGGGATAAAGCTTTGCATTGGCCACTTTCACGGGATCGGCGTCGTAAATTCCGTCCACTTTCGTGGCCTTGAGGATAACCTCTGCCTTGATCTCCATCGCACGCAATGCAGCGGTGGTGTCGGTGGAGAAGTAAGGGTTGCCCGTGCCGGCGGCGAAGATGACGACCCGATTTTTCTCGAGATGACGGATGGCGCGCCGCCGGATGAACATTTCGGCGACTTCCTTCATTTCAATCGCGGATTGGACGCGGGTGTAGACGTCCATTTTCTCGAGCGCGTCCTGGAGCGCCAGCGCGTTGATGAGTGTAGCGAGCATGCCCATGTGATCGGCGGCGACGCGGTCGAAGCCTTCGGCGCTCGCCTTGATGCCGCGAAAGATATTGCCGCCGCCGATGACAATAGCGATCTCAACGCCGAGATTGTGGACGTCCTTGATCTCGGCCGCAACTCGGAGCACGACATGCGGATCAATGCCGAAGCCCTGATCACCCATCAGGGCTTCGCCACTGAGCTTCAGCAGAACACGTTTGAATTTTAGCGGCGGTTCTTTATCGATCACGAAGTCTACTCGCCACCCAGAGCCTGTTGCACATCGGCCGCCAGGTCTGTCGATCGTTTCTCCAGGCCCTCGCCGGTCTTGAACCGGGCGAAGCGGCGCACCTGGATGTTCTCACCAATCTTGCCAACGAGGCTATTGATAAGCTCCTTGACTGTCAGATTGGTATCCTTCACGAATGCCTGATCGTACAGGCATACCAATTGATAATACGACTCGAGCTTGCCTTCAGCGATTTTATCGATAATGTGTTCCGGCTTTCCAGAACCACGTGCCTGGTCTTTGTAGATTTCCTTTTCCTTCGTGAGTTCCTCGGCCGGAACGTCCTCGCGGCGGACGTAGAGCGGGTTGTGGGCCGCGATGTGCATCGCAACGTCTTTGACCAGAGCCTGGAACTCCGCGCTGCGGGCAGCGAAGTCCGTTTCGCAATTAACTTCGACAAGAACGCCCAGCTTTCCGCCCGCATGGATGTAGTGTCCGATCATTCCTTCGGCGGCAACGCGCGTGGCCTTCTTCTGGGCGGAGGCCAATCCCTTCTTTCGCAGGATGACGACGGCGGCTTCCATGTCGGCCTTCGCCTCGACGAGAGCATTCTTACAGTCCATCATTCCAGCGCCCGTTTTTTCGCGGAGTTCCTTAACTTGTGCGGCGTTAATCTCCATTGCTGCTTCCCTCACTCGTAATCTGACACAAAAATAGCCGCGAACTGCGCCAATTACGCGAATAGGCTGGCGTAATTGGCGTAATTGGCGGCTCGGTTTTCTGTTACATTATCGCGGCTTCGTTCGGAGTCTCTACCGACTCCTCATCGCCCGCGGTTTCCGACCTCTTCATTCGAGTGCGCTCGAACGGCACGACGCCTTCCTCTTCCGAACCCTCCCCGTCTTTCGGGGTCTTCGGACCGGAGGCGGCATCCTTGTTGACAGCCTGACCTTCGATGACCGAATCCGAGATCTTCGAGGCGAAGAGACGGATTGCGCGCAGCGCGTCATCGTTGCCGGGGATAACGTAATCCACGAAGTCCGGATCGCAATTGGTATCCACGATCGCGATCACAGGAATTCCAAGCCGGCGCGCTTCGGCGACGGCGATCTCTTCGTTTTTAGAATCGATGACGAAAATCGCATCCGGTAAGCCGGGCATGTTCTTGATGCCGGACAGGTTTTTTTCCAGAGCCTTGCGTTCCCGCTCCAAGCGAGTAACTTCCTTCTTCGGAAGGAGCTCATAGCGACCATCCGTCGCCATGGAGTCCAGCTCTTTTAATCTCTTGATCGATTTCTGGATCGTTGCGAAATTCGTAAGCAGGCCGCCCAACCAGCGCTGGTTGACGAAAAACATGTTGCACCGCAATGCCTCTTCGGCAATTGCGTCCTGGGCCTGGCGTTTGGTTCCGACAAAGAGAACAGTTTTCCCTTGTGCTGCGAGATCGGTTACGAACTGCGTAGCTTCTTTGAACAGGCGGAGTGTCTTCTGGAGATCGATGATGTAGATTCCGTTTCGCTCGCCGAAAATGTATTGTTTCATTTTCGGATTCCACCGCTTGGTCTGATGCCCGAAGTGGACGCCAGCCTCCAAAAGTTCCTTCATTGTAATAGACGCCAAATAAACCTCCGTTTCAGATTTTAAACAAAGTGACTAGTCTCCGCTCCCATGGACGTGATCAGCGAACCATAGAAGGCTGGACTCGGAAGTCGCGAGCAGGGAGGCGATCCCTGAAAGCGACTTTTCAAACACCTATCGTTTCGAGAACTGGAATCGCTTTCGCGCTCCCGGTTGCCCGTATTTCTTGCGTTCTTTCATGCGCGGATCGCGCGTTAAAAATCCGGCCTTCTTCAAAACCTGCCGCAGCTCGGCGCTGAAATCCACAAGAGCGCGCGCGATACCGTGCTGGACGGCGCCGGCTTGTCCGTGCATCCCGCCGCCTTCGACATTCACGACCACATCAAATTTGCTCAGGGTATCCGATGCTTCGAGGGGTTGCTTGACGATCATCTGGTGGGTCTTGTTGAAGAAGTACTGATCTAATGTCTTGTCATTGACCGTTAAATTCCCTGTCCCCGGCCGGAGAAATACGCGTGCCGTGGATGTTTTTCGTCGGCCCGTACCGTAATGCTGGACTGTACTCAATGAACCTCCAGAAAAATCTGCAGCAGTCGGCTTCAGCCGACCCGGGCGGGTAAAGCCGCCCCTACAGTTTCAAGCTCGCCGGCTGCTGGGCCGTATGCGGATGTTTATCCGTTATATAAATCTTCAATCGCTTCACCATTCGTTTACGCAGCTTATTCTTTGGCAGCATGCCAAGGACCGCCTCGCGTATCACCCTGTCCGGCCTGGATTCAAATAACTTACTCGCCTTGACCTGCCGCAATCCTCCGGGATATTGGGTGTGCCACCGGTAAACTTTCTTGTCTAGTTTCTCGCCCGTCAGTTTGATCTTCTGTGCATTTACAATGATGACATGCTCGCCGCTCATCAGAAAAGGGGCATACTGCGGCCTGTGCTTTCCCATTAAAATGGTTGCGGCTTTCGTTGCGACGCGTCCAAGAACTTGATCTGTCGCATCAATGACGTACCATTTATCAAGAGCGGCCAATTCACCGGCCGTTAGAAATCGTGTAGACATGCTCAGCCCTCAAAATAAGCGTGTTGCAAAAATTTGATAGTATAGGAGCCCTTACACCATGTCAAGCAGCCCGCTCACCATTCCCCTCATTGTTCTCATGGCGTTAGCCCTTCAATCGCCTTCCGTGGCCGATTTCCTGACCCGCGACGAAGTGAAGCAGGCCGAGGCCCTGCTCGACAAGCAGCCCAGAACCGCGGAGTCCGTGGCCTTCCGGGGTGAGGTCGAGTACAGGAAGGGAAATTTTGATCGGGCCGAGGCGTTGTACAAAGAAGCGCTGGGCATGAACGCCAGAACTGCCCGTGCTCATTTCGGCCTCGGCAAGCTCGCAATAGCGAAGCTGAAAACCAAGCCGGCTATTCAGGAAATAACGCGCGCCATCGAGCTGGATCCGAAAGAGCCTCTATATCGATTCTACGCCAGCGAGGCCTGGGCGCTCGAGAAGAATTACGCCGAGCAGCGCAAGCAGATCGAAGAATACATCGCGCTGAATCCAGCCGATCCCGACCGGCTGGCTGAAGCCAAGGCTGGTCTCGAGATGCTCAAGGCGCTCGGCAATGACGTGGCATCCGTGGATGCGCCCCAGAATCCGGCTCCGATTCCTCTTCGCAAGTCGCTGAATCTCGTTTTTGCGAGAGTGATGATCAACGGTCGGGGACCCTACGAGTTCGCCCTCGACACCGGAGCTTCACAGGTCGTCCTCAGTGAAAAGCTTGCCGGCGAGCTTGGTCTCACGCCCGTCACGTCCACCATCATGCACGGCGTCGGCGGCGGAGGAAAGATCGACACGAAGCTGTATAGCGTGAAAGAAATGACCATAGGCAGTGTGAAGATCAAGAATGTGCCCGTCGGCACGTTCAACGATCCTCTTGTTTCGCAACTCGCGGATGGCATTTTCAGCACGGCCGTGCTTTCCGACTTCATCCTGACAGTGAATTACCCGGCCAATCTGTTGGAAATTTCACGGAAGCGTCCGGCGGCAAGTCCCGCCAGCGAGATTCTTCCGGCCTGGTACTTCAGCAATCTTCTCCTTGTTCCAGTCCAGGTGAACGGCCAGCATCGCGGGAATTTCATCGTGGATACGGGCGCAGTGACTACCGTGATCTCGCACAACATGGCTGCGACGCTGGGTGTCGATGAAAAGACGCCGGGAGCCAAGATCGACCTGGGAATTGCCGGCGTGGGCGGTTTCGAAGGCGTCGTACTGCGGGTGCCCGATGTGACGTTCAAGACTGCGAAGAACTCCGAGGTGTTTCCTCAGGTGGTATCCATCAACCTGAAGGAAATGTCCAAGATGATCGGCACCGAAGTGGCCGGCGTGATTGGATTCGATTTCCTCGATGAGTACAAGCTCACCCTGGACTATTACGCCGCCGAGGTGCGCCTCACGAAGTAAAGGAGGGTAGAAAGGCAATTCGGGGACAGACAAGATCTGACCAATGCTCAATTCCCAATGCTCAGCCGATTAATTCGGGGGACAGACTCCGAATTCCCCGAATTAATCGGCTGAGCATTGGGAATTGAGCATTGGTCAGATCTTGTCTGTCCCCGAATTGCCTTTTGTTTTACTCTCCTTTTCCAACACGTAAAGCGCCTGGGTCCGCGGTTCGTTCACCAGAATGAAATCCGTGATCACATAACCGGCCTCGAAATAATGGCAGCATGCCGTCCGGACTCTGTCCTGCCAGAGCTTCGCCTGGCCGATGTCCGTTTCCCGTAGTGCGTTTATGTTGGTGGGAATCTCGAGCAGCAGCGGACTGGTCTCCAACCGAAGGTCGGGTTCACTATCCGGTGTGTTGATGCGCGGCGTCCCGTCGATGTCTCGAAGTATGAGCGCAGGCCCGCGATCCGAGTCCAGATGCCATTCCGCCACCAGGCGGTCGGTCGGGAGACCGCGGTGCAACGGACTCGGGGAATTGCCGTACACGTTCTCCTCGTATTCCCGCACGATCGCGCCAAGCTTGTGAATATTGAAATGCGCGTTCAAGGCTTGCAGCGGATCGAACGTCCAGTGGATCTCGTCGATGCCCGCAGCAAGAGCCTCTTCCCGCTGTCGCATCTTCAAGCGATGTCCTATGTCCCGGCCTCGATATTCGTCGATGACCGCCGTCATGTGCGACCACCAGAAAAGTTTTTTCTCGCGAGTCCAGCCAAGGTTTGCCATCGAAAAGCCGATGATCCGGCCTGAGGATTCCTGCGCGACCAGGACAGCACCGCCAAACCGATTCGCGATCATGAGAATCGGCACGGCTGCCAGGTCTTCCCTTTCCGTGTAGCCCCAGACTTCTTTCTCGAGCTCCACAATAGCCTGGTAGTCCCCAAGGCCTTCTGCGCGACGGATCTCCACATCGACTTCTTTCATGGCTCCGAAATAGAATATAGAAGCCGTGCTCGTTTTCAAAAAGATCATGCTCTCACTCACAAGATGACTAACGAAAGGCGCAACCCACGCTCCGTCGACATCGACCTTTTCCCAACTGAACGCATCCTGAAAATTATCAACGGTGAGGAAGCGCTCGTGGCCGGCGCTGTCGCGGCCGCCATTCCCGACATCGCAGCCGTTGTCGATCTTGCGGTCGACTCGCTTCAGGCCGGGGGCCACGTTATTTATGTAGGCACAGGTACCAGCGGGCGGATTGCAGTGCTCGATTCGGTGGAGTGCCCCCCCACGTTTGGTTCGCCTTCCGATTGGTTTCAGGCTGTAGTGGCGGGCGGGACGAAAGCATTGACTCAGGCGGCCGAAGGATCTGAAGACGATCGAGAGAAAGCCGCAGCGGATTTGAAGACCAGGAAGGTCTCCAGAAATGATCTCGTCATCGGCATTGCGGCCAGCGGCAGCACGCCGTATACGGAAGCAGCCCTGGAATTCGCGAAGAGCAAAGGGGCAAAGACCGTTGCAATTGTGTGCTCTGAAAACACTACTATGTCGAAAACCGCCGACATCACGATATACACCGCAGTAGGCCCGGAGGTCATCACCGGTTCGACGCGAATGAAGGCCGGCACCGCGCAGAAGATGGTTTTGAACCTGATCAGCACGGCAACGATGATCCGGCTTGGAATGACGTACAGCAACTGGATGATCAATGTCAGCATGACCAACCGCAAGTTGAAAGAGCGTGGCATGCACATGCTTCAGGAAATACTGGGAATCAAACAAGACCAGGCCGCGAAACTGGTCGAAGCCTCCGGCGGAAATCTGAAACTGGCCGTTGTCATGGGCGCGGCCGGATGCACCCGAAAGGAAGCCGAAAAGCGGCTGGTTGCCGCGGGCGACAATCTCCGAAAAGTGATAGGACATCTCGGAACAGGCCGTGAGTAAACCGAAGATTGTCGCGATCGAAGCGGGCACTCTGTTCACACCGACGAAGAAACTGGCGTCGGCGCGACTGATCATCGAGGGAAGTTCGATCGCCGAGGTTGGAGCGGCTGAATCGGTCCGGATTCCGGCGGGCGCGCAGAAGATCGACGCATCGCAGTTTATTGTCACGCCCGGATTCATCGATCCGCATATCCACGGCTGTGGCGGTGTGGACGTGATGGAGGGTACTTACGAATCGTTGAATGCAGTCAGCCATGTCGTCGCGCGTCATGGCACAACGGCATTCCTGCCGACGACTGTATCGTCTCCTCCCGAGATGCTGACGGCCGCGATCGAGAAACTCGGCAGCCTCATGACAAAGACTTTCGATGGCGCCCGGCCGCTTGGGATTCATTTGGAGGGGCCGTTTATCAGCGCCGCCAGGCGTGGAACACACAAGGCTGCGAACGTCCTCGCGCCGGATGCCGAATTGTTTGGGAAATGGATACGCGCGTCGAATCATTCGCTGCGTCTTGTAACGATCGCTCCCGAGTTGGACGGAATCGAGCAGGTTATGGGTATCGCCAGGGATTCGGGTATCACTGTTGCGATGGGCCATTCAAATGCGACGCTCGAAGAAGCAAACACGGCCGCCGGACGGGGTGTTTGCTATGCCGTGCACACGTTCAACGCCATGCGGGAATTTTCGCATCGCGATCCCGGTATCGTTGGAGAAGTGCTCTCCGACGATCGCGTGTTTGCAGAGATCATTGCGGACGGCGTCCATGTGGATCCCGCCGTCGTGCGTTTCTTTGCGCGAGCGAAAGGAAAGGCGCGAGTCCTGCTGGTCACCGATGCCATCAGCGCCACGGACATGCCGGATGACCGCTATGTCCTCGGGACAGACACAGTCAACGTGGTAAATGGCGTGTGCCGGGATTCCGAGGGCCGGCTTGCCGGCAGCACGTTGACGCAGGAAGTTGCTCTGAAAAACTTTATCGAATGGACGGACTGGGCTTTTGAGGAAGCCCTGCTCGGCCTGACGTTGAACCCGGCCCGAGCTCTCAAGCTGGAAAGAAAAGGCGCGCTGGAGCCCGGCGCTGACGCCGACATCGCCGTCCTGGACACCCGGTTCAGGGTCATGAAGACGTTTGTTGCAGGTAAAATGGTTTTTGACCGAGCTTATTAAAGTCTATGGACAAACTTAAAGTCATCGGAGGCAGCCCCCTTCAGGGACGCGTGCACATCAGCGGGGCAAAAAACTCGGCTTTACCCGCAATGGCGGCTTCACTACTCACGGCCGACGAGGTCACGCTGGAGAACCTCCCGCTCGTGAACGACATTTTCACCATGCGGCGACTCCTGCGGGAGCTTGGCGTCAAGGTAGACTTCGAGGCCGATCATGCGGCGCGATTTCGCGCGGAAAAGATCCTCTCGGACGAAGCGCCTTACGATCTCGTGAAAACAATGCGCGCTTCAGTGCTCGTTCTGGGTCCGTTGCTCGCGCGTACCGGACACGCCCGAGTCTCACTCCCCGGCGGCTGCGCGATCGGCGCCCGGCCCATCAACCTTCACATCAAAGGTTTCGAGAAACTTGGCGTGATCGAGAGGACTGAACACGGCTATCTCGAAGCGAAAGCGGAGCGCCTGGCGGGTTCTGACATCATCTTCGACAAGATCACCGTCACTGGTACGGAAAATTTGATGATGGCCGGCACGCTTGCCGCCGGCCGCACTGTACTTCAAAACGCGGCTTGCGAACCGGAAGTGGTGGACCTCGCTGAAATGCTCACCAAGATGGGAGCAAAGATCAAAGGCGCCGGCACGCCGACGATTACCATCGAGGGCGTCCATGAGCTGAAGGGAACATCGCATCGCATCATTTCCGATCGCATCGAGGCGGGAACATTTCTTGTGGCGGGAGCGATCACGAATGGCGAACTGGAGCTGGTGGACGTGAATCCCGGCCACGTGGCAAGCGTCATCGAAAAGCTGCGGGACGCGGGCGTACGTATCGAAACCGGGCCCGGCCGCCTGACGGTGCGCGGTGGAGAGATTCACCCGGCGGATGTTGTCACGAAGGAATATCCTGGGTTCGCCACCGACATGCAGGCGCAGTACATGGCCCTGATGACGCAGGCAAATGGAACGTCCATCATCCACGAAAACATTTTCGAGAACCGCTTCATGCACGCCAGCGAACTCCTGCGCATGGGTGCCAACATCAAAATCGATGGCTCTCGCGCCATCGTCACCGGGAAAACCCAGCTCACGGGTGCCAATGTGATCGCTTCCGACCTCCGCGCCAGCGCATCGCTGATCCTCGCCGGCCTCGTGGCGGACGGTTTCACCGTCATCGACCGCGTTTATCACCTCGACCGCGGCTACGAAAAGATCGAAGAGAAACTTCGCGCCGCCGGAGCCCAGATCGAACGCTTGAAATAAGATCCTCGCGCGACTTTTTCCGTTTTTTTCCGTGGTCTTCGTCCGGCCCCGGTGGCACAGTACCTTGAACTAGGAGGGACTATGCGCGCTGCTCGTTTCATCGCTCTTTTATTGTTGATCGACTCCACCGCGATTCTTCATGCCGAGGTCAGGGCGGACCAGAAGGACAAGGTTCAATTCGAAGGCATCATGGGACGCATGATAAATCTCTTTGGTGGTAAGGCAACTCGGGAAGGCGTCACCGAAACGGTTATCGTTAAAGGAAACCGCCAGCGGACGATAAAGGATACGAACAGTCAAATCGTCGATCTGGATGAAGAAAAAATCTACGACATCGACATGAAGAACAAGAGTTACAAGGTCACAACGTTTGCCGAGCTGCGACGCCGCATGGAAGACGCCCGGCAGAAGGCCAAAGAACAAGCGCCGGAGCCTGCTGAGCCTTCCGCTAAATCGCAAAAAGCTCCCGACATCCAGGTCGATTTCAATCTGAAACCATCCGGCCAGCAGAAGAACATCAACGGCTACGATTGCCGCGAACTCGTCATGACGGTTTCCGTCCACGAGAAAGGCAAGCCGCTCGAGCAGGGAGGAATGATCCTGACGGCTCACGATTGGATCGCTCCGAAGATTGCCGCGATGAAAGAAATCGACGACTTTAATCTCCGCTTTTATCAGAAGCTCGCCGGCCCCTACGGCTTTGGTGACCCGGAGCAGATGGCCGCGGCGATGGCGGCAAATCCGTTCATGAAAGACGCCATCGAGAAGTTCCAGAAAGAGGCCGCCAATCTGGATGGAACGTCGATGTTGCTCAACATGACCGTCGAAATTGCCGCGCCGCCGGAAGAATCGGCAGAACTCCAGAAGGCGCAGGAGCGCGAACCGAAAGCCGACATTACTTCGGTTCGTGGTGTACTGGGCGGTCTCGGTCGAAGGATAGGACGCAAGAAAGAGGACGAAAAGAAGGACGAGGCGCAGGCCCCCACCACACCCGGCCGGCTTGGACTCATGAGCATGAACCACGAACTCGTGAAGATTTCAACCGATGTGAGTGCCGCCGATCTCGCGATTCCGGAGGGATTCAAGGAGAGAAAGAATTAGCAGGCTACAGTTGGGTTCAGGCCCGATTCCAGAGTTTTCCGGCACGCTGTTAAAGTGTTCCCTTTGTGCCTTTGTGCCTTTGTGTTTAACCACCAGGGCACAAAGACACTGCTGCTCACTCGAAAGTGATGCGGCCGTCGGTGGCAGGGATCACTACACGATGGGCTTTGATGTAGTCGATCAGAACATCGCGCAAAAAGATATTGGTGTCCCGGATGTCCGCTCCTTTTGCCAGCTCGGTGTAACCGTCGCCGCCGGCGATGAGGAAGTCGTGTGTCGTTACGGAGTAGAACTTCTCGTCCTCAATGGGAGTGCCGTCCGACAGCGTTAACGAAACCAGCTGCTCGGCGCCTTTCTTTTGGCGATCGAATCGAATCCGCACACCGCTCACTGCAGGCAATCCCACCTCGGGCTTCAGGCCGTTGATGAAGCTCTTTTTCAACTGAGCTCCGGTCAACCTCAACGTCACCAGCGTGTTCGCGAAAGGCAGGACCTCGAAGACCGCGCCCCAGCTAACGGGTCCTTTCGTGAGTCTGGCGCGAATACCGCCGGTGTTTTCAATGGCGATCTGCGTTTTGCCCTCCTCACGAAACGCGTCCGCAACCAGGTTGGCCAGAGGAGATTCGACCTTTTTTGAAGATGCCAGGTCACCTGTCGCCTCGCCCACGATTTCGGCCATCCGCGCGCGGACTCTGGTTTCGAACGGCTCAACGATTTTCACGATCGCCGGATCGGCTGGCACATTCGTTACCGGGATCAGCTTCGCCTCGATCTTCGTCAGATTTCTTTCCTGAAACTCCAGATCCACTCGGCCAACGTTGCGGCCGCTGACCCCGGTCTTTGCGACCAGCGTCTGACCCAGCGAATAAGGTCCGAGAGCGTCATGATTGTGTCCGCCAATCATGAGGCGGATTTCCGGAAACGCCTCTGCGAAGCGTTTCTCTTCGGCGTCCTCCAGGTGAACGGTGCATATGATGAAATCCGACGCGCTGCGAACCTCGGGTAGAATCCGCTTCACACTTTCCACGATGTCCACAACCGTTACACCGTCCATGTTTTTGGGATGACTCTTGGCTTTGACGTTCTCGGTTGTGAGACCGATGATCCCGAACCGGATCCCCTTGACGGTAACTACCGTGTATTTCTTTATTTCGGAGATCGGGGTTTCCAGATTGGCCGACAGAACAGGGAAACTGGCATCGCGCAGTCGCATTCGCAGGGCGTCCTGGCCGTAGTCGAACTCATGGTTACCGATGGTGCTGGAAGTGTATCCGATGAGATTCATGGCCTGAATCGTCGGCTCGCCTTTGAACTCGTCGCTGAGAAAAGTTCCGGTAAACATGTCGCCCGCATCCAGGATCAGGTCCGGATTGGCGCTTCGGATGACTGTGGCAATCTGCGGCAGGCCGCCGGCGCCGTCTTTCGGCAGGATCTGGCCATGGATGTCGTTGGTGTGCATGACGACGACGTGGACCGGTCCATGTGGGGCCGAGCACCCGGCGATCAGCAGGACGCACAGGAGCAGCTTGCGAACGCACTTCATTAAACGAATCCTATCGCATGTTGTGGCATGGGTCTAATTTGGGCGTCAATATACCTGCCTGAAGCCCGGGTTCCCCCTCCCCGATTTCGACCAGTTGTGAGAGAATGCGCGCATGCTCGGTTCTCTGCTGGTCGGTCTTCTGTTGGTGCTCGGGCAAAAACCCGTGCAGACCGGTGTTATTGCCGGGATGGTCAAACCGCCGGAACAGCAGAAATTCTCGCGGCCGGTGCAGGTGGTTCTTTTGACGCCCAAGTACGAGAATTTCTGGGACAGCGATTTGCAGCAGCGCCTGGACGTGTATTGGGAACGCTACAAGCCCGAATTCGCCATTCGAAAAGAGTTCTTTTATGAAGTTTCGCGCATGGCGCAACGGGAAGCGATCAACAACATCATCGCGCGCATGCGCCGGGATTTTTCCGGCAACATCGCGGATTATGTCCAGGAAACGACGCCTGACGGAAAGTTCGAGTTCAAGCATGTTCCATTCGGCCCGTACAAAATCCTCGCCCTCGGTAAAATCGGTGATCAGGATGTTATCTGGCAAGACTCGATAGACGTGCAGACTCCCATCCCGCAAATCCTCGAATTGAAAAAACGTGTCCCGTGAGTTCTCTCCGATTCCTCGTGGTCGCCGGCGAAGCTTCAGGCGACATGTACGGGGCTGAAGTAGCCCACTCTCTTTTTCGAAGGTTTCCCGGCTGTCAGATCTATGGTCTCGGCGGCCAGCACATGCGTGAGGCGGGCGTCGAGATGGAAGGCGACGTCAGTCACACGGCTGTTGTGGGCCCGTTCGAAGTCATCGGTTATCTCGGCACTCTTTACGGAGTCTTCCGGCGGTTGGCGGAACGCATCGAAAGCGAGCCGCCCAATGCTGCAATCCTCATCGATTTCCCGGACTTCAATCTTCGTCTGGCGAAACGTGTAAAGGATGCCGGAGCACCCGTCATTTACTACGTCAGCCCCCAGGTGTGGGCGTGGCGCGAGGGACGCGTGAATCAGATCCGGCGTCTGGTGGACAAGATGCTGGTGATTTTTCCATTCGAAGAAGAGATCTATCGAAAGGCCGGGGTCGACGTGGAATTCGTCGGTCATCCGCTTGTGGACAGGGTGCGCGTCACCAAATCGAAAGAAGAGTTCTGCAAGATTTACAAGCTGGATCCCAGGCGATCCATCGTCGCGCTGCTCCCGGGCAGCCGCCGAAAGGAAGTGCGATACATCCTGCCGACCCTTTGTAAGGCGGCCGAGCGTATTGCCATGCAAAAGCCGGATACGCAGTTCGTGATTCCAGTCGCGCCGGGACTCGATCGTAAGCTGATCGAGCATATTGTCCAGGCGAGGCCCATCACCATCGTCAGCAACGAGACCTACAACGCTGTCCGTTACTCTCGGGCGGCGATCGTTGCAAGCGGCACGGCAACTCTCGAGACAGCGCTCCTCGGGACGCCTGAAGTCATCGTCTACCGGATCTCGCGGGCGACGTGGTTCCTTGGAAAATTTCTTCTGAAGGTAAGACTCTTCGGAATCGTGAATATCATCCTGGGAGAGGAAGTCGTTCCCGAGCTGTTTCAGGACAAGATGACAGCCGACGAGGTCAGCGAAACTGCCATGAAGCTGATGGATAACGTGTGGATCCAATCGAGAATCCGCGGGAATTACGAGCGGCTCCGCCGCCAGCTCGGACTGGGAAATGTTGCGGAGCGTGTTGTGGACGCTGTCTCGAGTGTGATCAGCTCCGCACAGCTACAAACGAAAGGATGATCTTCGACTCCACAGGCCTGCCGAAAGCGGTCGCCGGAGTAAACGCCGCAAGCGACAACATTTCCCGAACCCAGCGGTTTACTTCCGGGGTTTCCTGTCCGGAGATGATTCGGTAATCAATGACCTTTCCGTCATCCCCCACGTGAGTTTCGATCATCAGGGGTTCGGTCCAGCTGTTCTTGTCGACCGCAAAGCGGATCATAGTGGGTTCGGTCGTACGGACCGGTTTGTACAGCCCGAATACCGGCTGTTCGACAATGCCGCTTTGCGCCAGGACCGTTTGGTTCGTGGCGAGACCGCCCAACAGCACTCCAAAGAACAACATGGTCAGCGAAACGCCGAAGAGCGCGGGAATTGCAATCGGCTTCAGAATGATGCCCAGACGGTTCTCGAGCCTGACGAGTACGTTCTTGTTCCGTTCGTGCGAGAGTTTGACGCGCGTTTCCAACACGAGGTCCTCGGGAAGTTCCGGACTGTCGATTCGCGCCAGCAGGCTTCTCATCGAAATGAGCGACTGGAGCTGCCGTTGGCACGGCATGCAATTCGACACGTGAAATTCCATGCGTTCGGCTTCTTCAGGGCTCACCATCGAGTCAATAAACGGGCTCATCAATTTCTGAGCCGCGGAACATTCCGATGTACTCATAACACTACCTCTCGTGCAGACCGCCGGCCGGTTGGCCCGCAAGCGCCCGGAAGGGCGCTTCTACAGACGATGTACGGACAAATAACGCATCAGGGACTTTTTCAAATCGCCCCTCGCACGGGCGAGGCGCGATTTGACGGTTCCTATCGAAATCCCAAGCACTTCGGCTATTTCGTTATAGGAGAAGCCTTCAATATCGCGAAGAACCACGATCGATCGATGATCGCTTGAAAGCCTCGAAAGAGCTTGCTGAATTGCGATCTCCTGTTCTTTCGATTCCAGAATCTCTTCCGGCGTGGGTCTTGAATCCGCCACGTGAAAGCCATTACCGTTACCGTTCGGAGGGTCGTCGAGGGACACGGTCGAAAATCGATACCGGCGCTTCCACCACCGAAGACGGTTGAGGATTTCGGAGAACGCGATCCTGAACATCCACGTCTTCAGGGCAGATTCCTCTTTGAAGCCGTTGATGTTTCGGAACACCTTCAGGAAGATCTCCTGAACAACATCCGACGCTTCCGCGGAGTCGTTCAGCATGCGGTACGCCACGTGGAAAATCGAGGCGTTATAAGTCCGCACGAGTTCGTCGTAGGCGGCGTCGTCATTGGCCTTCAGGCGAGCAATGAACCGAGACTCCTCTGCCGTAACTGGAGAACTATGGTCAAGGTCGTTGTATGCGATCTCTCTGCGCATCGTTCGCCTTCAATTCAAATGACACCGGCCGGGGTAAATTGTTCCACAAATTTAAGCCCGGCGGTCAGAATTTCGTGCACCCCGGCTTTGGTCGGGGCTTCGCAATAGACCCTTAAAAGGGGTTCCGTTCCGGACTGCCGGAAAAGTATCCAACTATCTTTGTCCAGAAAGACTTTCGAGCCGTCCAGCTTCCCGATTTCCAGGACCCGGCGACCCGCAAACGTGGCCGGAGGGTCGGTTTTCCATTTGTCCACGGCCGCCTGGCCGGCCTGGATCGGAACGTGAAGGTCACGGCGCTCAAAATGGAACTCGCCGAATTCGTTCCACATCTCCCGGGTGAGCTGCGTGGGGGTCTTGCCGGAAGTTGCCAGCAGATCCAGAAAGAGCAGATTGATAAATATTCCGTCCCGCTCGGGCAAGTGACGCGAAAGCCCAATGCCCCCGCTTTCCTCGCCCCCGATCAGAATCTCGTTTTCAAGCATCAGCTCGCCGATGTTTTTGAAGCCGATCGGAACCTCGTACTGCTTCAAACCAAAGCTCTCAGCGATCCTTGGGACCAGCAGGCTCTGAGAGACGGTTCGCGCCACCGCCCCGCGCCAGCCTTTGTTTCGATAAACATGAAGCAGCAGGAGCGACAGCGTTTGAAGCGTGTTGACGTATGCACCGGTCTCATCCACGATTCCAAGGCGGTCGGCATCTCCGTCCGTCGCGAGGCCGACATGGCTTCCGGTTTGCAGTACAGCCTTACCCAGCGGTTCCAGCTGCGGCATCATCGGCTCCGGATGGATCCCTCCAAACAGCGGATCCGGATTGCCGCGAATCGTCTGCACTGTGCAGGATGTGCCCTTCAACAAGTGTTCGAGAATAAAACCCCCGGACCCATGCATCGAATCCACGACAATCTTGAGCTTCGATTTGGAAATCCGATCCCAGTCCACCAGCGACTTCAGATGGTCCAGGTAATACCGCTCCGGCTCCACAGTCTCGATCTGCCCTTCACCAGTCGCCGGTTTTGTTCCCAACTTTGATTCGATCTGAGCTGTGATCGACGGGGTGGCGCTCCCGCCGAAGTGGGCTTTGACTTTGAAGCCGTTGAAGATTGGAGGATTGTGACTGGCGGTAATCACGACGCCGCCGGCAAATTTGCGGCGGTGGACTTCGAAAGAGACGTAGGGTGTCGTGTACGGGCGGTCCATGATGACGACGCGGAGACCATTACCGGCCAGAACTTCTGCGGCGATTTGCGCGAATGTCTTCGAGTGAAAGCGAACGTCGTAGCCGATGAACACGGCAGGCTCGGGACCTTTCACGGTCTTGAAGTATTCGGCCGTTGCCTGGGCGGCGTAGCGGACATTTTCAAATGTGAACGTGTCGGCAATAACGCCGCGCCAGCCGTCGGTGCCGAATTTAATAGCGGAGCTCATAATCCTGCCTGGGAAACGGGGTCGTAGCCGCGAATTTCGCCAATGACGCGAATGGGGCGCATCAAGGAACTTTGGTTTTGCGCCCCATTCGCGTCATTGGCGAAATTCGCGGCTACGACCCCGTTTCCCCTCATAATTGCGAAAAATCCGTGACCACGGTCTTGTCGCCAAGGACGACGCCGTCCCTCAGGGTTGCGGAACGGCCGATGTAACAGCCTTTGCCGACGATGCTGCCATTGACGCGGGCGTCGGCATCGATGGTGTTTCCCGACCATACGACCGAATCGATGATCTGCGCTCCTTCGTCGATCTTGCAGTTCCGCCCGATGACCGAATTCTCGATTCGAACGCCGCTGCGAATCGTTACACCCTGATCGATGATTGATTTCTCGTCCACTGTCGCGCCCGCCGGCAGCGATGGACGATCCAACGCGTTCGGGGATACGCGTGGCGAAGCGAATTTCTTCGCAAGGATGTCCTGGTGGACTTCGAGGTACTTTCGAGGCGTGCCGATATCGATCCAGTAGCTATCCATGACGAACGACAAAACCGGCTCCTTGTGCTCGAGCAGCGTTGGAAAAAGCCCGCGTTCGAACGAGTAGGGTTCGCCTTTCGGCATGTAGTTCAGGACCGATGGTTCGAGAATGTAGATGCCGGCGTTGATCGTATTGCAGGTGATTTCGTCAGGTCCCGGCTTCTCGACGAACCGTTGCACCCAGCCCTCAGGGCTTGTCTCCACGAGACCGTACGCCGACGGGTTTTCGACTGGGGTCAGGACCAACGTCGCTATGGCGCGCTTTTCCCGATGCCTCGCAACCACTGCGGACAGATCGATGGATGTCAGTACGTCGCCGTTGAAAACGACCGTGGTTGAATCGATCTGCTCCTCGGCATTCTTGAAAGCGCCGCCGGTGCCAAGAGGTGTGCCTTCCACGGCATAGCGGATCCAGACGCCATAGTCTGAACCGTCTTTCAAGAGATCCTCGATCTTGCGCGGCTGATACGACAGACTGAGGATGATTTCTTCAATGCCGCCGCTCCGCATCAAGTCAATCTGATACAGGAGAAACGGAGCGTTGGCTACCGGAACAACCGGTTTTGGTGTGTTGATGGTCAAGGGCCGCAGCCGAGTACCCTTGCCGCCAGCGAGAATGAGTCCCTTCATAGTCCGCTTCTATACTAGAATAAACGCATGAATCTGCCTAACGGCCTCACTTTAGTCAGAATCTTTCTGGTCCCTCTCCTCGTGGCCGTTCTGCTTACGAAGTATAACGTCTTAATTGCGGCTTTGATCTTTTTAGCCGCATCCCTGACCGACCTGTTGGACGGATACTATGCCCGAAAGCGAGGGCAGGTCACGACTTTGGGTATTTTGCTGGACCCCGTTGCCGATAAGCTTCTGATTTCATCGGCCTTCATTTCCCTGGTTCAGCTTCAGGTTGTTCCGGCCTGGATGGTGGTGATCATCATCGGCCGCGAATTTGCAGTGAGTGGCCTGCGCAGCATCGCGGCGGCTCAGGGTTTTGCGATCGACGCTTCAGAACTCGGCAAAATCAAGATGGCTACACAGGTGGCCGCAATTACGCTGTTGATTCTGGGTATCCCAGGCGGCAGCCCGTATCCGCTTTTCCATTCTATTGGCCGCATCGCTTTGTACGTTGTGGTGCTCTTTGCCTTGTGGTCCGCCTTCGACTACTTCCGGAGGTTTTGGACTCAGATCGACGATCGGTTCAAAGCACGAGAACGCCGTCGCCGCATTTTGCTGCAGAAAAGGCAGCGCCGTCAGATCCCAACTCGCGATGTTCCAACTCACTGAAAGCGATCAACATTCCCTTCTTCAGACTGCCCGGAATTCAGTTCGATCCTATCTGGCCGGCGAAACGCCACGAGCGTCCGAGCCCGGTCCGGGAGTGCTGAGGGATCCCCGCGGAATCTTCGTTTCCATTCACAAAGACGGACAACTGCGGGGCTGCATCGGAAATGTTCATCCCGGCGGACCGTTGTACCGGTCCGCGGGAGAGTGCGCGATTGCCGCTGCAGTCGGCGATCCGCGATTCATGCCCATGACGACGGCTGAGCTTCCGTCCGTGGAATTCGAGATCTCCGTGCTCTCACCGATCGAACGTGTAGAGCAGGTCGATAAAATTCAGATCGGAGTCCATGGACTGCTCATCAGTAAAGGAAGCTCTCGTGGTTTGCTTCTGCCGCAGGTCGCGTCTACGTATGGATGGACCTGCGAAAAGTTTCTTCAAGAGACCTGCGTCAAAGCCGGCCTGAAACCCAACGATTGGAAGGACGGCGCCACCATTCACTGCTTTAGCGCGCTTGTTTTCAGCGAAAGGCAATTCCACCTCATCGCCTGTACATGATCCTTCAAATCCCCTATCCAAACATCGATCCGGTGTTTCTACACATCGGCCCTGTGCAACTGCGCTGGTACGGGCTGATGTACATGCTGTCGTTCATCATCGGTTACTTCGTTCTGAAGCGCTATGCGAAGTTACGCAAGCTCGGCTTATCGACCGACGATCTCTACGATCTGCTCTTCTACCTCATCCTTGGCGTGATGATAGGCGGTCGTCTGGGCTATGTGCTCTTCTACGATCTCGGCAGTTACCTTCGCGACCCTCTTTCCATTTTTGCGATATGGCAGGGTGGGATGTCTTTTCACGGAGGGTTCATCGGCGTTTTCCTTGCGGCATGGTGGGTCTGTCGAAGGAGAAAATGGAATTTCTGGGAAATCGCAGACCTGGTTTGCGTCGCTGTTCCGATCGGTCTCGGCCTCGGCCGTATCGGCAATTTCATCAACGGCGAATTATTTGGCCGTCCGACGAATCTGCCATGGGGAATGGTCTTTCCCGAAGGTGGCGGCATACCGAGACATCCGTCGCAGCTTTACGAAGCCCTCCTGGAGGGATTGGTGTTGTTCCTCATCCTGCGATGGCTTTACAGAAAGAATCTCTATCCCGGCACTGTGTTCTGGAGCTTCGTGGGATTCTATGGATTGTTCCGTTTTCTAGTGGAATTTGTGCGCGAGCCCGATGCGCACATCGGGCTCGACCTGGGACCCTTTACGCGCGGACAATTGCTGACATTTCCGATGCTCGTCGGCGGTTTTGCGATGGCCATTACCTACGCTCGACGACGTCTCCCAGAGAAAGCCCATCGGCCGCGTAGGTGACGAGCGCAGTAGATGCTCGCTCGCCGACTTTCAATACGATGATCTCGCCGATCGCCGCCCGAATACCCTGCAGTTTTTTCGATTCGGGCGGCAACTTGTAGAGCCGGCTGTCCATCTCGATCTTTCGAAAAGCGATGAAGATGTCGCCGGGTTTCACACCCTGCGTCTGGCCTGCGTCGATGTAAAGGATCGATCCCTCACTGGCGATTCCCCTCTCCAGCGGACCAAGACGGCCGCCGCGAACCCCGGGGATCTGCCCTGTACTTCCCATGGAGGATCCGGTATTGACGAGCACTCCCAGTGTGGTCACGATCTGTCCCTTGATGTCTCCTGTCACATTCATCGTAGGACTGAAGGGCCGGCGCCGGTCCCTGGGCGGAAGCACGATCGGCTCGAACGGAATCAGAATGTCTCCGACCTGGGCGGCATCCTGGCAGTTTCGTACCATGCGCGCGAGCGAAAACTCCGGCTGCGCCATGACTACGCGGAGCTGTCCAATGTCGAGGTAATGCATTCCGAGGTTTTGAGCTTCCTTCGTTCTTCCGCCTGGATTCGTAATGGTGGTCGTGGGCCGAACTATCTGGTAAGCGCTGCCGACCGCAATCCCATCCTCAGAACCCTGACTGAGATAAACGTAGTCGCCGGGGGCCGCCAGCACGCTTCCCGTCCCATTGAACTTCAAAACTACCTTGAGGTCCTTCGGGATGGGCGCCCTGCGCACAAAACCTGAACAGTAGACATCGTCTGGTTTGACTTCCGGTACGAGTCGTCGTTGATCCACGGAAAACGTGGTTACAACAACAGGAGGCTGTGCGGGTACGGGAGGCGCAGTTGGCGCGACGGGAACCCTTAGCGGTGGTGGAGCGGCCTCGACAGGCGGAGCCGGCTCCGGTGCGGGGGCAGGCGCCGGCTCGGGCGGCGGTGGCGGCGCTGGTGGCGGCTCGGGTGCGGGCGGAACCGCCTCCGTGATCCGAATGACCGGCCGAATGAGAATCTTGTCGTTCGGATAAATCCAGTGGGGATTGATGATGTGCTCGTTCTGCTCCCAGAGCTGCGGCCACAATCGAGGGCTCTTCAAGACTTCCGCTGCGATCAGAGAGAGCGTGTCACCCATCCTGACAATGCGCACTTCGAACTTGTCCGGATCCGAGGGATCCGGATTGGCGCTGAAATGACCGTCCGCACGTTGCGTCAAATTCCTGGGCGGCGGTCCCTGCGGGGGAACCCCTTTGGGAGGCGTCTGTGCCGGCGCCTGGGCCAAAGCGGTCGTACCAAGGAGCAAAGCGGCCAACAGAGTTCTCATAAGACTACAATTCGTAGCAGAAGCGCATCTGTCAGTCAACTAAATGTAGTAGATAAAGCAATTTGCAGCCATTTGTGGTACCATCCATCGTTTCCATGGACGCAAGAATCTACGACAACATCGCACAGGTCATAGGAAAGACGCCCATCGTCCGATTGACTCGGGTGCCCAAAGATGGATGGGCGGAGATGTTGGTGAAGCTCGAATCCTTTAATCCCGGTGGAAGCGTCAAGGACCGGATCGGACTGAGCATGATCGAAGCGGCCGAACGCGATGGCCGCCTGAAGCCCGGTGGAACCATTGTGGAGCCGACAAGCGGCAATACCGGAATTGGTCTTGCCATGGTCGGAGCGGCCAAAGGTTACAAGGTGATTCTGACGATGCCCGAGGAATACAGTGTGGAGCGGGTCACTCTGCTGCGCGCTTATGGGGCAGAGGTCGTGCTCACGCCTCGCGCCGAAGCGATGCAGGGTGCCATCGACAAAGCGGAAGAGCTCGTGCGGCAGCATCCCGATTACTTCATGCCACAGCAGTTTCGAAACCCGGCAAATCCGGAGATCCATCGCAAAACGACGGCGACGGAAATTCTCGACGTTCTCGGCGAGAAGCTTGACGCGCTCGTCGTGGGTCTCGGCACCGGAGGCACTGCAACCGGTACAGGTGAAATCCTGAAACAGAAGATCAAATCGCTGAAGATTTTCGCCATTGAACCGGCCGAGTCGCCGGTTTTCTCCGGAGGAAAAGCGGGTCCTCATAAGATCCAGGGCATCGGGGCAGGCTTCATTCCCGAAGTCTTCAACAGAAAAGTTGTGGATCGGTTTATCCCGGTTTCGTACGAGGACGCGCGAACAGCCGCGCGCCGTCTTGCGGAGCAAGAGGGGATTCTTTGCGGGATCTCCTCGGGAGCGATTCTTCACGCCAGCTGCATGGTTGCCCAGGAGCTGGGGCGCGGAAAACGTTTGCTCGCCATTCTGCCGGACACCGGCGAGCGCTATCTTAGTACGGAGTTGTTTTCTTGAAATGCGAATGGCGGGCCTGTGCGTTTCTCTTACACCAGCGAGCCTGGATGACATCTTTTCCACCGATGTCTCCGGAGCAGACTGCGTGGAAGTCCGCCTCGATTATTTGAAAGAGCCTCAGCAATCCATCCACACGCGCTGGGACCGGCTTCCGCTGCCGGTCATTGCAACCTGCCGGGGGCAAGAGCGCGGCGGGCAATTCCAGGGATCCATCGAAGAAGAAACTCGAATTCTCGAGAACGCCGTCCACAACGGCGCGCGATACGCCGATATCGACTATCGGTTCGCGAAGCCAATGGCCGGGGCTGAGGTGATCGGCTCGTTCCATGACTTTGCGGCCACTCCTTCGGACATCGATTCTGTTCTCAGCCGCGCGTGCGCGAGCGCTGCCCAGATCGCCAAGGTTGCGACGTTCGTCAATTCGTGGGCGGACAATCGAAGACTCCTGGCATTGAGCTCCCATCAATGGCCGAAACCTGTGATCGTCGCAGGAATGGGGGATATCGGACAAATCACGCGGGTGATCGGTCCGTCGCGAGGCTCTTTCCTGACCTATGCGGCTTCGACGAAAGGATCCGCGCCCGGACAGATGACCGTGCGCGAAATGCGCGACATCTATCGTTTCGGCAAGGTAGGCCGCGAGACCAGGCTGATCGGCATCGTTGGAAATCCGGTGGGCCATTCGCTTTCACCGGTCATTCACAATCGGGCTTTCGAAAAGTTGAATCTGGATTTCGTGTATCTGAAGTTCCCGGTGCCGTCCGTAAAGGACTTTTTCGAGAATGCGCGGGCCATCGGGATCGAGGGATTCTCTGTAACGATTCCCTACAAGACAGCTGTCATTCCTTTCTTGCACAATCAGACTCCCGAAGCTCTCGAGGCGGGCGCGGTGAATACTGTCTTTCAGCGCGACGGTCAGTGGATCGGCGACAACACGGATGTTCACGGAGTGCGCGCCGCGCTGGCGTCGGCGTCATTTGATCCCGTGGACAAGACGGTTGTCATTCTCGGCCGTGGAGGGGCGGCGAAGGCGGCCGTTGTGGCGGTCAAGGGAGCGAAGAGTGTCCGAACGCTGTCGAGGCAAGAGGTTGCAGACGCTTCAAACTATCGATGCGATCTGCTCATCAACGCCACGCCGGTCGGGATGTTTCCGGCCGTCGATGCTTCGCCCTTCCAGGGCCCGATTCATGCAAACGTCGTGCTGGATATGATTTATAATCCGCCCATAACGCGCCTGCTGAGATCCGCTGCGGACCAGGGTAAGACCGTCATCCAAGGCACGACGATGTTTCTCGCACAGGCGGCCCGCCAATTCGAGATCTGGACGGGCCACCGCGCTCCCGCGGAAGTCTTCGAAGAAAAGTCGTATTCTGTATGAGCGGCGGCTTTTCATTCCGAGTGCCGGCCAGCACCTCGAATCTGGGTGCGGGGTTTGATGCGCTAAGCCTGGCGCTGCAAAGCTATTTGAAAATCAGTCTCCAGGCAGGAGACAAAAGTGAAATCGTCGCCCGGGGTGTCAGCGCAGAGCTGATTCCGACCACGCCGGATAACTTGATCCTCCGGGTCGCTGCCGGCGTCGCACGGGCACGCAATCGGCAGTTACCGGCGTTCCGGATGACGATCGATAACGAGATTCCGCTGGCTCGCGGAATGGGCAGCAGCGCGGCGGCGATCATTGCCGGAATCACCTGCTACGAATTGTTGAGCGAAGAAAAGCTCTCCGAGCAGGAGATCTTCCGTTACGCCTTCGAATTCGAACCGCATCCCGACAATCTCGCGGCTGCGCTTCGAGGCGGCCTCGTGGCCGCAGCCGTGGCGGCCGACGGCGAGGTGCTGATCGCGAAGCTCACAGTTCCTGCGGGAATTCGGCCCGTTGTCATCATTCCGGAATTCGAGCTTTCGACCGAGAAAGCCCGGGGTGTCCTGCCGCACTCGTATTCCCGGAAGGATGCGGTCTACAACATTCAGCGTTCCACGCTAACCATCGCGGCGCTGACGACGGGCAACTGGGCAATGTTACGCGAAGCCATGCGCGATCGCATTCATCAACCTTACCGCGCGCCGTTGATACCGGGCCTCGAAGAGATTCTCGCGCTGACCACGCCCGGCCTGGTCGCGGTTGCATTGAGTGGCGCCGGCCCAACGGTTCTGGCAATGGCGAAGCCGGCAGACGCGGACAACGTCGGCCGGGCAATCGCGAGCGTATTTGAGAGGCATGGAGTGAAAGCAACTCCACACGTAGTGCACATTGATAATGAAGGAAGGGTTATTGAGACTTTGAACGCGGGCTAAAGCCCGCGTTCAAAGGATCAAGAATCATAAATATGAAAAAACTTGGAGTTGGAATTCTTGGCGCTACGGGAACCGTCGGCCAGCGCATGATTCAGTTGCTGGAGCAGCATCCGTGGTTTGAAGTGTCTACTGTTGCGGCATCGGACAACTCGGCGGGTAAAAACTATGCTCAAGCGACACGTTGGGGATTGGAGACGCCGATTCCTGAACCCGTTGCCCGGATGACCGTGCAGTCGTGCCAGCCCGGTCTGGATTGCGATTTCGTGTTGTCCGGCTTACCGTCGTCTGTTGCAGAAGACACGGAACTTCAGATGGCAAAAGCCGGCATGGCAGTGGTTACCAACGCGGGCAGCCATCGCATGAAAGCAGACGTGCCGCTGGTTATTCCGGAAATCAATCCGGATCATCTCGATGCACTCGACCTTCAAAAAAAACGCATCGGCACCCGGGGTTTCATTGTCACCAATCCGAACTGCTCCACGATCGGTCTGGTTTTCCCAATGGCGGCGCTGGATCGGAAATTCAAGCTCGAAGCGGTGCACGTGGTGACCATGCAGGCTCTCTCGGGTGCGGGCTACCCCGGCGTTGCCTCTCTGGACATTATCGATAACGTTCTCCCGGCGATCGATATGGGTGCCGAGGATCGCAAGATCGAAACCGAGCCGCTGAAAATTCTGGGCCGGTGGCGCGATAACCAGTTCATCAACGCCCCGATTCGGATGAGCGCGATGACACATCGCGTCAACGTTCGCGACGGGCACCTGGAAGCTGTCTCGGTGAAGCTCGGCACGAAAACGTCCAATGAAGCAGTCGAAGCGGCGATGCGCGACTTTACGTCGCCAATCGACGAGCTCGCTCTACCCTCGGCCCCAAGGCCCGTCATGATTGTGGAGTCTCACGCGCAGCGTCCGCAGCCTCGGCTGGATCGTGATCGCGGTCAGGGAATGGCCATTGTTGTGGGTCCCGTCAGCGAGTGTGGCGTCCTTGATTTCAAATTCCGCGTGCTGAGCCACAACACAATTCGAGGAGCTGCGGGTGCGGCAATCCTCAATGCGGAATTGATGTATCGCAAGGGTCTCATCGGATGAAGGCATATACACAGATCCCTCCGGGGGCACAGATCCTGATCGGACGCGCCGCGCGACGGCGCCGCGTTCTCGAGCGAGTGATCTGCTCGGTCTTCGAGGGCTGGTCGTATGAAGAAATCATTCCACCGATCTTCGACTACTACGACGTCTTCATCAAAGGCATGGGAACGGGGCCGGAAGAACAGATCTACCGGTTCATTGATCGCGAAGGAAATATCCTGGCGCTGCGCCCGGAGTTTACATCGCTCGTGGCCAAGACCGTTGCCACGCGCCTGGTTTCGTCCCCGAAGCCCATACGGCTTTTCTATTCCGGCGAGGTGCTGCGTTTTGAACGACCCAAGGGCGGCAGGCAGCGGGAATTTGCCCAGATCGGAATCGAGCATTACGGCGGCGCGGGAAAGTCGGCAGACGTCGAAATCCTGCTGATCGCAGTGGAAACCTTCGAGAAGCTTGGCGTTCAAGGGTTTCAGATCAATCTTGGGAGTGTGGATTTCTTCGGCGGAATCGTGGACAAGATGGAACTGCCTGAAACCCAGATCGCGGAGTTGAAAGAAGCGCTCAACGTGAAAGACCAGGCGGCCCTGGAAGCGCTGCTGGAGAAACTGCCGCTCGACGACGAGCGCAAAAGAGAATTGCGTGCTATTCCGCATCTCACCGGGGGGAAATCGGTCATCGACGAAGCGCGGCGACTGGTGAGGAATCCGCGATCAGTTGAGGCGCTGGACCACCTCGAAGAGATCCATTCCATCTTCGACAGCCTGGATCTCGCGCAGCATCTCACGATAGATCTCGGCGAGGTTCGGGGATTCGACTACTACACCGGTATTCTGTTCCGGGCATACGTTCGCGATTTCGGATTCGAAGTCGCAGGGGGCGGCCGTTATGACGGCCTGTCGGCGGCGTTTGGCGAGGATCTTCCCGCCGTTGGTTTTTCGTTCAGTCTGGATCGTCTCGAGCAGATTGTGATTTCTACACTGAATGTGCCCGACCCGGATGCCGAAGCTATCGATGTAGATAAAGGTTTCCATAAGGCCCTTCAGCTTCGACGCTCGGGCAAGGCGGTGAAGCTGTGCTTGTGATCGCGCTCTGCAAAGGACGGTTTCTGGAACCGTCGCTGGCCACTCTGGTTCAAGCCGGTATTCGTTTCGCCGACGATGTCGCGAACTCGAGAAAGCTGATCTTTGATTCAGAAGACGGACGCTTTCGGGTAGTGCTGGTAAAACCGGCTGACGTGCCGACATACGTGGAGTATGGAGCGGCAGATGTGGGTATTGCGGGCAGGGACGTGGTCATGGAGTCCGGCGCGGACCTTCTGCAGCCGCTTGATTTGAACTTCGGCCATTGCAAAATAGCGGTGGCGGCATTGAAGAAAACGCGGGCTAAAGCCCGCGACTACATTGGGGACCTCCCAGGCAATGCGTCCTCCGACGATACATTCCCAAACGATGCGGACTCTAACGATACATTCCCGAACAATGGGTCTCCCAATGTAGTCGCGGGCTTTAGCCCGCGTTCCGAGAGCCCCACCGTTCGTGTCGCAACGAAGTACCCTCGTATCACCCTGGAGTATTTCAACGCTCACGGCATCCCCGTGGAGATCATTCCGCTGTCGGGATCCATCGAGTTGGCTCCGCTGATGGGTCTATCCGACAGAATCGTGGACGTGGTGGAAACCGGTCGGACGTTGAAGGAAAACGGTCTGGAAGTCGTAGCGGTCATCGCGGAAATCTCCGCACGTCTGTTGGTCAACCGCGCCAGTTACCAGACCAAGCGGCAGGACGTGCTGGGCCTGGTGCACGCTTTGGAGAAAGTCGTTCAATGCGAATCGTCGACTTAACTGCGACTCTCGATTTACGGGAAGTGGACTCGCTGCTCACTACAGACGAGGCGGAGCAGAGTGTCAATAAGGTCGTTCAGGACATTCTGAGCGATGTAAAAAAGCGAAAAGACGCGGCGGTATGCGAATACACCAGACGGTTCGACGAGTTCGACCTGACCCCGGACCACATGCGCGTTCCGCGGGAACACATTCGCGAATATGCTGCGGGCGCCGACGACGACCTTGTTGAAATCCTGCGTAAGGCCATTCACAACATCCGCGTCTTTCACGAGCAGCAGATCGAAGAGTCCTGGGAATACTACGCAGGCGACGGTGTGAGGCTGGGCCTTCGCCGGACTCCGATTGAAAGCGTCGGGGTTTACATACCGGGCGGCAAAGCCGCCTATCCGTCTTCGGTTTTGATGAATGTCGTCCCGGCACAGGTTGCGGGCGTTAAGCGAATTGTCGTCGTAACGCCACCGCGGTCGCTGGAAGAAAATCCGCTCGTTGCGGCGGCGCTGACGCTGTTGAATATCGATGAGGTGTACCGCATCGGCGGGGCGCATGCCGTCGGCGCTCTCGCTTATGGCACGGAAACGGTTCCGCGTGTGCAAAAAATTGTCGGACCGGGGAATCAGTACGTGCAGGCGGCAAAGCGGCAGGTTTACGGCACCGTCGACATCGACATGATTGCGGGCCCCAGCGAAGTGGCGATCGTCGCCGACGAAACCTGCGATCCGTCATGGATCGCCGCCGACCTCCTTGCGCAGGCCGAGCACGATGAGATGGCGGGCGTCTGGCTGATCTGCTGGTCGCGGGGTGTTGCCGCGGCGGTTTTCGATGAGGTGCAGGCGCAGCTGGAATTGCTGGACCGAAAAGCCATCGCTCGAATCGCTATTGTCAACAGGGGCATCACCTTCGTGGTCCGAGACGAGGACGATGCCATCGAGCTCGTCAATCACATTGCGCCCGAACACGTCGAGGTGCTGATGGCTGAGCCCGAGCACGTCACAGACAACATCAGGAACGCCGGCGCCGTTTTCATCGGCCGATACGCGCCGACCGTGGTGGGCGATTACTTCGCGGGCCCGAGCCATGTGCTGCCGACGAACCGGACGGCGCAGTTCTTTTCGCCCCTCGGAGTGCCCGATTTCCTGAAACGTACGAGCGTTATCCGATATTCCGGCCGCGCACTGGAGCGGTTCGGAGAAATGATTGAAAAGTTCGCAATCGCTGAAGGACTGACTGGACATGCAAGATCTATCACCATCCGGCGTCGTCAAGCCTGAGGTCCGCGGTCTCACCGCATACACGCTCAAGCATTTCGAGGCCGAGGTCAAACTCGACCAGAATGAGAATCCGCACGAGCTTCCCGCCGATCTCAAGCGAGAAGTCATGGAGCGTGTGCTCAGCCGCCCCTGGGGACGATATCCGGAGTTTGTGCCCGTAGCGGTCCTCAAGACTCTCGCGAAATTTACCGGATGGAAGGAAGACGGCATCCTGGTTGGAAATGGATCGAATGAGTTGATTCAGGCTGCGTTGACCGTGACCCTGGGGCCTGGCCGGCGAGTAGCGGTTCCCCAGCCGACCTTCAGTCTTTACAAGTTGATGGCGACCACACTGCAATCGGAAATCGCAGACGTTTTCCTGAACCCGGACGACATGACGTTCGATCTGGACGGCCTTGTCCAGGCGGCGCGAACTTCGGATGTGCTCGTGATCTGCAATCCGAATAATCCGACGGGAACCCTGATGCCGACGGATGCGGTTGTAACGCTGCTGAAGAACGCCAGGGGTCTGGTGCTGCTGGATGAGGCGTATCACGAATTCAGCGAGCAGTCGGCGCGGCCGCTTCTCGAAAAGCATCGCAATCTTGTGGTTCTGCGGACGTTCTCCAAGGCAATGGCGATGGCCGGTCTGCGCTTTGGTTACATGATGGCGGACCCCGAGATCGCGCGCGAAATTTACAAAGCGAAGCTGCCCTACAATGTGAACATTTTCACACTCGCGGCGGCCGATGTCGTGGTTGAACGACGTGCGGTGCTCAGCCAGGCGATCACCAGCCTCATTCGAGAACGCGATCGAGTGATCGGCGAGCTTCAGAAGAGGCCGGCCCTGAAAGTGTTTCCGTCGAAGGCCAACTTCGTTCTGATCAAAACCGGCATGCCGGCGCGGGAGTTGTTCGAAGCGCTCTACACAAAAGGTGTGCTGGTTCGGGATGTGAGCGCCTATCCGCTGCTGGACCGGTGTTTGAGAGTGTCGATTGGTCTGCCGGAAGAAAACGATCGATTCCTGAAGGCGCTGGACTGGGCTCTGGAGACGAAATAATGAACCCACGAATCGCGATGAAGTCGAGGAAGACGAACGAAACGGACATTCGTGTCAGCCTCAATCTGGACGGCACGGGCCAATACCGGGTCAGCACCGGCATTGCGTTCTTCGATCATATGCTGGCCCAGCTGGCGCGGCATGGCCATTTCGATCTGGAGATCGACGCAAAGGGAGATCTCGAGATCGATGGGCACCATACCGTGGAAGACGTGGGTTGGGTTCTCGGCCAGGCGCTCCAGGAAGCACTCGGCGACCGGCGCGGGATCACGCGATTCGGTCATGCCTACGTCCCTCTGGACGAGGCGCTCACACGCGTTGTGATCGATCTCTCCGGCCGGCCCTATCTCGTATATAAGGTGGAATTCCGGGCCGTCCGCATCGGAGAGCTTCAGACCGAGCTGATCGAGGAGTTTATGAAAGCATTCGTGCAGGAGGGCCGGTTTAACCTCCACATTGAAAACTGGTACGGCCGGAATCAGCACCACATCGCCGAAACTGTGTTTAAAGCCACGGCCAGGGCCCTGCGGACCGCTACCCGTGTGGAACATGCGGAGATTCCTTCGACGAAGGGAGTTTTGTGATGAGTGAGAATGAGGTAAACACAAAGACACAAAGGCACAAAGAAAGGCCGCATCAAGAGTCTTTATTTGCGGCGTTTCTTTGTGCCTTTGTGTCTTTGTGTTTACCCCCGCTTGGATGAACCATGATTACCGTCGTTGATTACAAACTAAATAATCTCCGCAGCCTGGAAAATACGCTGCGGCGCCTCGGTCATGATGTGAAAGTGACCTCCGACCCTGCGGATGTGCGGTCGGCAACAAAGCTCATTCTTCCGGGAGTGGGCGCCTTTCGAGATGCGATGGCGAACTTGAGGGAATACGAAATCCTTGAACCCTTCAAGGAGAAGGTGCAGGCAGGGACGCCGACCCTGGGAATATGCCTGGGAATGCATCTGCTTTTTACCGAAAGCGAAGAATTCGGTTTGCACCGCGGACTGGATCTGCTGCAGGGCCGCGTAGTCAAACTGCCGGCGAACCTCCGTGTACCGCATATGGGCTGGAACCAACTGCATCCGAAGCAGGCCAACGGGCTCACCCAAGGCGTCACTGAATCGAGCTTTGTGTACTTCGTGCACTCCTTTTATGTGCAGCCGCAATCCGCGGACATCGTTCTCGCGACCACGGATTACGAAATCGAGTTTCCGGCAATCGTCCATTCGAGGAACGTTTGGGCAACACAGTTTCATCCCGAGAAAAGCCAGTATGTAGGAGAACGGCTTCTCGATAATTTCGCAAAACTATGAAGATTTATCCGGCAATCGACATTTTGGGCGGGAAGGCCGTGCGGCTGCGGCAAGGCCGCGCCAGTGACGCGACGGTTTACGGCGACCCGCTGGAGATGGCCGTCAAATGGGTGAGTCTGGGCGCGGAGTGGCTGCACGTCGTGGATCTGGACGGCGCCTTCGAAGGCAAATCGAAGAATATCGGCCTTCTGCGCGATATAGCCGCTGCCGTACCCCTGGCGAAGATCCAGGTCGGCGGCGGAATTCGGAGCATGCTCAGCGTCGAGAGCCTTCTGGACGCCGGAATTCAACGCGTTATTCTGGGAACGGCCGCGGTTCAGGATCAGACTTTCGTGAAGCAGGCGCTCACTGAGCGGACACACAACATCGCGATTGGTATCGATGCTCGTGACGGCAATGTTCAGGTCTCCGGCTGGACCCAGGACTCACACATCGGAGCGATTGAACTGGCCGAGAAGCTGGAAGCCCTGGGCGCTCGCCTGGTGATCTACACGGACATTGCGCGCGACGGCATTCTCGAAGGGCCGAACGTTGAGGCCATCCGTGAGATGCTCGACAAGACGGGATTGTCGGTCATCGCATCCGGGGGTGTTTCCTCGGTCGAGGATGTCCATCGCCTGGCGGACCTTCATAACTGGCGGCTCGACGGCGTGATCATCGGCAAAGCTCTCTATGAAGGGCGTATTCGGCTCGAGAAAGTGTTAGGAAATGCTCGCTAAGCGCATCATCCCATGCCTCGACGTTAAGGACGGGCGTGTCGTCAAAGGTATCAATTTTGTGAATCTGCGCGACGCCGGGGATCCTGTCGAATGCGGACTCCGCTATTCGGACGAAGGCGCCGATGAGCTGGTATTTCTCGACATCACGGCATCTTCGGACCGCCGAAACATTGTCGCCGACATGGTGCGGCGTGTGGCAGACCGCATCAACATTCCGTTCACTGTCGGCGGGGGCTTGCGAAACGTTGACGATATCCAGGAGATCCTGCGCTGCGGCGCGGACAAAGTGTCGCTCAACACCGCCGCGGTGGATGACCCCGGCATCGTGCAGAAGTCGGCCGAGCGTTTTGGCAGTCAATGCATCGTGATTGCCATCGACGCGCGCCGCGAAAATGGAAACGCGAAGGTTTACACGCACGGCGGCCGCGTTCGCACCGATCGTAATGCGGTCGAATGGGCGGAGACCGTGGCGGGCCTGGGCGCCGGCGAGATTCTGCTGACAAGCATGGATGCCGACGGTACGAAAAACGGCTACGACCTGGACCTGACCAGGCGCATCTCCGACGCCGTGCCGATTCCAGTTATCGCTTCCGGTGGAGCCGGTAACCTCGAGCATCTCTACGAAGGACTGACCGAGGGCGCTGCCAGCGCGGTGCTCGCCGCTTCGATCTTTCATTTCCGCGAAGTGACGGTCGGTGAGGCAAAGTCGTATTTGAGGGAGCGCGGAGTCGTGGTTCGATGAACGAGGTCCTTCAAGAAGCGAAGTTCAACGCGGACGGCATGATTCCCGCCATCGTGCAGGATGCGCGGACACGCGAGATCCTGACGCTCGCCTATATGAACAAGGAAGCCCTCACGCTTACGATGGAGCGAGGCGAAACGTATTTCTGGAGCCGCAGCCGGCAGAAACTGTGGCACAAGGGAGAAACGTCAGGGAATTTTCAGAAGGTCGTAAAGATACGCCTCGACTGCGATAACGATGCCGTGCTCGTCGAAGTTGAGCCGACGGGGCCCGCGTGCCACACGGGGTCGTACTCCTGCTTCCAGGTGGAACCCGAGCTCGAAGGCGTTTTGAAGGACCTGTATTCGGTGATTGAGGAACGAAAGGAAAAAAGGCCCGAAGGAAGCTATACCACGTATCTCTTCAACAGCGGCCTCGACAAGATCCTCAAGAAGGTGGGTGAGGAATGCACAGAAACGATAGTTGCGGCCAAGAATCCGGATTCGAACAGGTTGGTGTCTGAAACTGGCGATCTTCTCTACCACTTGCTTGTGTTACTTGTTGAACGCGGTATCGGTCTCGAAGAGATCAGTCGTGAACTGAAAGAAAGAAGGACGGCCACAAAAGGCACATAACCTTTTGTGCTTTCTGTGCCTTTTGTGGCTAAGATTTATGCAACCCAGTCTCGAAGAAGTTAAAAAGCTTCAAGCGGCGGGGAACGTCATTCCTGTCTACAAGTCGGTCATTGCCGATTTCCTGACGCCCGTTTCCGCATTCCTGAAGCTCGAAAAGGATCGGTCGAACGCGTTCCTGCTGGAAAGCGTGGAAGGCGGAGAGACTATCGCCCGGTACTCGTTCCTCGGTGGCGATCCCTTTCTGGTCTTACGTTACCGCGATGGACAGGGAGCCCAGCGGGCAGACTTCATGCAGAACCTGCGCGCCACCATGGAGCGCTTCAAATCCGTGAAGCTGCCGAACCTGCCTCCCTTCACGGGCGGTGCGGTTGGCTATTTCGGCTACGACATGGTGCGCACGATCGAGGAAATTCCAGACACCGGGAAAGACGAACTCGGCATCGACGATGCCGTGCTCATGTTCTACAAAACCGTGCTCGCCTTCGATCACCTGCGGCACCAGATCCACATCATCTCGAACGTGATTGTGGACGAATCCAGGGAACCCATCGAGGTTCAATACAACAAGGCTGCCGAAGAGATCCGCCAGATCGAATCGATACTGCGTTCGCCTTTGGAAGTTCCTCCGGTCACAAAGAATGACAAGGATGTTCTCGTTCGATCGAACTTCGACAAAAAGGATTACCTGCAGGCTGTAGCAAAGGCGAAGGAATACATCGCGGCCGGGGACATCTTTCAGGTCGTTCTTTCGCAGCGCTTCGAAGTGGACCTTCCCGCATCGCCATTCGACATTTACCGGGCGCTTCGCATCGTGAATCCGTCGCCCTACATGTACTTCCTGAAAATGCCCGACACGTCGATCGTGGGGTCGTCGCCGGAGATGCTCGTGAAGATCCACGAGCGCGAAGTCGAATACCGGCCGATTGCGGGAACGTTGCCTCGCGGGAAGGATGAAGTCGAGGACGACGCGAATGCGGAGAAACTCAGCGCCGACGAGAAGGAGCGCGCCGAACACATCATGCTCGTCGACCTGGGCCGGAACGACCTGGGCCGTGTTTCAAAGTACGGTACCGTGCGCGTCGAGGACCTGATGTTCATCGAGCGCTACTCCCATGTCATGCATCTGGTCTCGTCGCTCAAAGGCGAGTTGCGCGACGGCGTGGATCGTTGGGACGCGCTGATGGCCTGCTTTCCGGCAGGAACCGTTTCCGGGGCGCCGAAAGTTCGCGCGATGGAAATCATCGATGAACTGGAGCCCGCGAAGCGCGGCGTCTATGCCGGCGCGATCATGTACGTCGATTTCAGCAACAATCTCGATTCGTGCATCGCCATTCGCACTCTCGTCGTGCGCGGAAACAAAGGATACGTTCAGGCGGGCGGGGGCCTCGTCGCGGACTCGGTTCCGGAAAACGAATACCAGGAGACAGTCAACAAGTCACGCGCGTTGATCCGAGCGATCAATCTCGCGCAGCGTGGGTTCGAATTATGATTGTCGTCATCGATAACTACGACTCGTTCACCTACAACCTCGTACAGTATCTCGGCGAGCTGGGTGAAGAACTCCGAGTCTTTCGAAACAACAAAGTCACGCTCGAGGAGCTTGAAAGGCTGAAGCCGTCGCGCATCGTGATCTCGCCGGGTCCGGGCATACCGCAGGATGCCGGCATCTCGGAAAAAGTCGTTCAGTTCTTCCACAAATCCACGCCCATACTTGGCGTCTGCCTGGGCCACCAGGCCATTGGCGAGGTTTTCGGCGGCAAGATCCTCCGTGCCCCCACATTGATGCATGGAAAGATCAGCCAGATCTTCCACGACAGCAAGACGCTCTTCACCGGTTTGCCTCAAGGCTTCCCGGCGACGCGGTACCATTCGCTGGTTGTTTCGGAAATTCCGACATGCCTCGAAATCAGCGCGGAGACCAAAGAAGGAGTCGTGATGGGCCTGCGCCACCGCAATTTCCCGACTGAAGGAATCCAGTTCCATCCGGAATCGATCATGACCATCGTCGGGAAAAATCTGCTGAAGAACTTCCTGAAAGCCTAGCGGGGGGACCGGACGAAATGCATATCAAGGAGGTCGCCGAAGGCGATGTACCAAAAAGTAGCGGGCGGGTGGGCCCCGCGTTAAAACAATGATCACCGACTCCATCCAGAAGCTCACGGAGCGTGTCGACTTGAGCGAGCAGGAAGCCCGCGCGTCCATGGAAGAAATCATGGCGGGGCAGGCAACGGAGGCTCAGATAGGGGCTTTTCTCACGGCGCTCCGGATGAAGGGCGAGACGCCGGCTGAGTTGATCGGATTTGCCAGGGTGATGCGTGAGAAGGCTGAGCCACTATGGGACGGCGAAGTTCCTGATGTGCTCGACACTGCGGGTACCGGCGGCGATCGATGCGGCACATTCAATATCTCTACCGCTGCCGCGTTTGTTGTTGCCGGCGCGGGAATACGCGTGGCGAAACACGGAAACCGGTCCGCGACGAGCAAGTGTGGGAGTGCCGACGTCATGGAGGCTTTACGCCTCGATATCCAGATGCCCATCGAGCGACTCCGCCGCGCAATCAAAGACGTGGGAATCGGTTTTCTGTTCGCGCCACGTTTTCATAGTTCCATGAAATACGTGATGCCGGCGCGTTCCCAGTTGAAGATTCGGACGGTGTTCAACATTCTTGGACCCCTCGCGAGTCCGGCGGCAGCTCGTTTTCAGGTAGTCGGCGTATTTTCGCCGACGCTAATGGATCTGATGGCAAACGCGCTCCAGGGGTTGGGACTGCATTGCGCGCTCGTGGTACATGGTGCCGATGGCGTGGATGAGATCTCGATATCGACCCTGACCAACGTTGTGGAAATGCGGCGGGGGGAAATAAGAAGGTTTACGATCAATCCCGAGGATCTTGGGATCACACCCGCGCCCGCCGAAGCTATTCGCGGCGGCGACGCCGGGACCAACGCGGGAATTATCGAGGCGATTCTCAAGGGTGAATCGGGACCGCGCCGTAACGTCGTCTTGTTGAACGCGGCGGGCGCGATCTTCGCCGGCGGGGCGGTCCGCACAATGAAAGAAGGTATGGCCGTAGCTGCGAATTCCATCGACAGCGGCGCGTCGTGGAAGACATTGGAGAAGTTGAGGGAGTTTGTTTGAACGCAGCTTTTGTTCCCAAATGTAGTCGCGGCTTCAGCCCGCGTTCGAAACGCGATAGTCATGAAGCATCTCGATAGCACACACATACTGACGCGGATTATCGAAGCCAGGCGCAAGCGGCTTCAGATATCGCGGACGCGTGTGCCTGACGCGGTCGTGAAGAAAATGGCGGCCAGCGCCAAGACCGCACCTTCTTTTCGGGAAGCCCTCCAGAACTCCAGGCGAGTGCGCTTGATTGCCGAAGTCAAGAAGGCATCGCCATCCAGGGGAGTGCTTAAATCCGATCTGGATGTGGAGCGATTGGCAGCGATGTACACAGAAGGGGGAGCTTCCGCGATATCTGTTGTTACCGAAGAAGACTTCTTTCAGGGTGACCTCGGCTGGGTGAACAAAATTCGCCGTGCTTCGAGCCTTTCCGTTTTGCGCAAGGACTTCATCTACGACGAATTTCAGGTCTACGAAACCCGCGCGTCCGGCGCCAGCGCGATTCTCCTCATTGTTGCGATGCTCGAACCCTCGGAGCTGAAAGACTTGCTGCTGCTTGCCCAGGAACTGAAGCTCGACGCCCTCGTTGAGGTTCACGATGAAACGGAACTCGGAGAAGCCCTCGAGGCAGGCGCCCCCATCATCGGTGTGAACAATCGGGATTTGAAGACTTTCAACGTTGATGTTCAGACTTCCCTCCGGCTTGCCAAACTGATTCCCGACGACCGGCTGTTTGTCGTCGAGAGCGGATTGAACAGCAAAGACGACATCGAACAATTGCTGGAGGCCGGCGCCGACGCTTTCCTCGTTGGAGAATACTTTGTCACGGCCGAGGATCCCGCCGCCGCTCTTCGAGGTCTCCTGTGACACGCGTCAAGATCTGCGGCATTACCGAATTCGAAGACGCGCGCGACGCCGCATTGCTTGGCGCTGATGCCATCGGCCTGAACTTCTACCCGAAGAGCCCTCGGTACATTGATCCATCGAGAGCGTCCAAGATCATCGAAAAGATTCCTCCGTTCGTTACGCCTGTCGGGGTTTTTGTCAATCATCCCGATCCGGGGAACCTGGAAGACTTCGCTTTGTCGCTCGGTCTGCAGGCCGTGCAGCTTCATGGAAACGAAACTCCGGATTACTGCTCGATGATCCAGCGGGTGAAGGTGATCAAGGTAATCAAGGTCGATTCCAGCTTTCGCGTGGATACGCTGCGGAACCACGGCAGCGGAACGTTCCTTTTGGATGGAGGTGCGCCTGGAACCGGAACGGCCTTCAACTGGAACCTCGTGTATGGCGCGAACGCTTTCGGTTCGATAATCATCGCGGGTGGATTGACGCCGGAAAACGTTTCGGAAGTTGTCACGACGCTGCATCCTTTTGCAGTGGACGTGGCGAGCGGTGTGGAATCCGGGCCAGGCAAAAAAGACTACGAAAAGATGCGGCGTTTCATTGAGGCCGTTCAGCGAGCCGACGTCGCAATAATGGGTGCGCCATGAAAGGACATTTCGGAAATTACGGCGGGCAGTTCGTGCCCGAGACGCTCATGCATCCGTTGGAGGAACTCGAAGCCGCATATGCGGCGGCTCAAAAGGATCCTCAGTTTCACGCGCAGCTCGACGATCTCCTCCACAATTACTCCGGCCGGCCGACTTCGCTTTATCTGGCCGAACGGCTCAGCAACGCCTGGGCCGGTGCAAAGATTTACCTCAAACGCGAAGATCTGAACCACACCGGTGCGCACAAGATCAATAACTGCCTCGGTCAGGGCCTGCTCGCAGTGCGCATGGGCAAAAAACGAATCATCGCGGAAACCGGAGCGGGGCAACATGGTGTCGCCACAGCGACCGTCTGCGCTCTGCTCGGCCTGGAGTGCGAGGTCTACATGGGAGAGGAAGATATCCGCCGCCAGGAATTGAACGTTTTCCGGATGAAATTGCTGGGAGCCCGGGTGATACCCGTTTCGGCCGGCAGCAAGACGCTGAAGGATGCCATCAATGAATCGATGCGCGATTGGGTGACGAACGTTCGCACGACCTACTACATGCTTGGGTCTGTCCTCGGTCCGCATCCGTATCCGCTCATGGTTCGCGATTTTCAGTCGGTCATCGGACGCGAAGTCCGTGCCCAGATCCTGGAGAAGGAAGGACGGCTTCCCGACGTGCTCGTCGCATGCGTTGGCGGCGGCAGCAACTCGATTGGCCTCTTCTACGATTTCGTGGCCGACAAACAAATCCGAATGATCGGCGTTGAAGCCGGTGGGCGCGGCCCAACGCTTGGCGATCACGCAGCGAGGTTTTCCGGCGGCCGGCCGGGCGTGCTGCACGGCACGTTCTCATACATTCTGCAGGATGAAAACGGCCAGGTCGTGCCGACGCATTCCGTCTCCGCCGGTCTGGACTATCCCGCCGTCGGTCCCGAACACGCCACGCTTCATGACACCGGCCGCGTGGACTACACATCCATCAATGATGCGGAAGCGCTCGATGCCTTCCAGGAGCTGAGCCATCTGGAAGGCATCATTCCGGCGCTGGAAAGCTCGCACGCGCTCGCGGAGGCGAAGAAGCAGAGAGTGCCCGCCGGCAAGATTGTGGTCGTAAACCTCTCGGGGCGGGGGGACAAAGATGTAACCGAGGTTATGAGGCTCGTGAACGCGGGCTAAAGCCCGCGTTCAATCAAAAAATGACACGTATCGAAACCAAATTCGCTCAGTTAAGATCCGAGGGTCGCAAGGCGTTCATTCCATATTTGACTGCCGGCGACCCGAGCCTGGACGCCACTCTCAAGCTCGCACTGGCGCTGGAAAAGGCGGGTGCAGACGTCATCGAACTGGGTGTACCCTTTTCCGATCCTATTGCAGACGGCCCCGTCATCCAGCGCGCAACCGAACGCGCCCTGAGTAAAGGCGTAACGCTTCACAAGGTTCTGGAGCTGGGTCAGAATATCCGGCAGACTTCCGGGATTCCGCTGGTACTGTTCAGTTATTTCAATCCGTTGTTGAACCACGGCCTGGAACGGCTGGCGAAGGACGCGGTAAGGGCCGGCTTTGACGGTGTATTGGCCAGCGATCTGACTGTTGAGGAATCGGAGCCGTTCGTTCGAACCATGCGCAGCGCGGGCTTGAACACGGTTTTTCTCGTAGCGCCGACAAGCTCTCCGGAGCGAATAAAGAAGATCGCCTGCGCCTCGACTGGATTTCTCTATGCGGTGTCGCGTACCGGCGTCACCGGCGAACAGCAGGAACTGGCCGGCGAGCTGAGGGAGTTCCTGCAAACGTTGCGAACGCACACAAAGGCGCCGATTGCTGTCGGCTTCGGCATTTCGCGGCCGGAGCATGTGCGCGCAGTCTGGCAGGAAGCGGATGGGGTCGTCGTGGGAAGCTCGATTGTGAAGGAAGTGGAGCAGAATACCGGGAAGCCGGATCTGGTGGAAAAGGTTGCCGCGTTTGCGGCCTGGTTGAAAGGTTTGCCGTCGAAATGAGCATCGACGATTGGCGTCAGAAAATCGATGAAATAGACCGAAAGCTCGTTGAGCTTCTCAACGAGCGTTCCCGATGCGCTATCGAAATCGGGAGGTTTAAGAGAACTTTGAATATGCGCGTGTACGATCCGGAAAGAGAGCGCGAGATTTTTCGACGGATCCAGCAGGAAAACAACGGTCCGCTGGATAACGAGAGCCTGAAGCGCCTGTTCGAGCGAATCATCGACGAATGCCGTCGCATCGAGCGAAAAGAATCGGAGAAATAGGGAGAAGTAGATGGTTGTCGTAATGCAGGAGGGGGCGAGCGAGGAACAGGTCCAGAATGTGATCGATCGCCTTATTCAAATCGGGTTCGACGTGCACAGGTCAACAGGGGCGTCGCACACAGTGTTGGGGGCGGTCGGTGGCGCACCGGTCGATCCGCGAGATATTGAGCTGCTCGAGGGTGTGCGCGAAGTCGTGAAGATTTCCGCCTCTTACAAGCTGGCGAGCCGCGCATTCAAGCCCGACGGGACGATCGTGAAGGTCGGCCCTCCCGGACGCCAGATCGAAGTAGGCGGCCGCGACGTGGTGATGATGGCCGGACCATGCACTGTGGAGAGCGGCGAACAGATCACGACCATCGCGGGCATCATGAAGGAAAATAGCATACACGTTCTCCGCGGCGGCGCGTTCAAGCCGAGGACATCGCCCTACAGTTTCCAGGGCATGGGCGAAGAAGGCTTGAAGGTACTGAGAAAAGCGGCGGATAAATACGGCCTGCTTGTCGTTTCGGAGATTATGAACCAGACACAGATTCCGCTCTTCTGCGAGCAGGTCGATATCCTGCAGGTCGGTGCGCGCAACATGCAGAACTTCGATTTGTTGAAGGAACTGGGGAAAGTTCGCAAGCCGGTCCTCTTGAAGCGCGGCCCTTCCGCAACGATTGAGGAGTGGCTGCTTTCTGCCGAGTACATCATGACCGGCGGGAATCACGATGTGATGCTTTGCGAGCGTGGTATTCGCACGTTTGAAAACTACACACGGAACACGCTGGACATATCAGCCATTCCTGTCATCAAGAAGCTCTCGCATCTTCCTGTTCTGGTCGATCCGTCGCACGGAACCGGCCGCCGTGACAAAGTTCCTCCTATGGCTCGCGCCGCTGTTGCCGCGGGCGCCGATGGCCTCCTCATCGAAGTTCACCATTCGCCTGAGACCGCGCTGTGCGATGGGGCGCAATCACTCTATCCCGATCAGTTCCGCGATTTGATGTCCCAGCTCAAGATGATTGCCCCGGCCGTCCAACGCTCGATGAAGTGACCCGGATATCCGCACAGTTGCATGAAAAACGTCACTATCTTCGGTACCGGTCTCATTGGCGGATCGGTGGCGCTCGCGCTCAAGCGCGCCTTTCCCGGTGTTCGCATCAGCGGCGTTGACAACCCCGATGTCCTCGCCCGGGCGCAAAAGCTTGGAATCATTGATGTGACGGGGCCGGAACCGGCGGACCTGGTTGTTCTCGCGGCGCCGGTTGGCGAGATCCTGAAGCTTCTGGACCGGATTTCAAAAGACTCACCGCTCGTGACCGATGTGGGAAGCACAAAAGTCGCGATATGCAACAAGGCGGAGCGACTGGGCTTGCATTTCGCCGGAGGACATCCGATGGCGGGACTCGAGCAGTCCGGACCCGAGGCTGCAAACGCCGACCTGTTGCAAGACGCTCCATTCTTTCTGTGTCCGCTGCCGTCCGCTCCCGGAGCCGCCGAGAGAATGAAAGAGATCGTGACGGCCATCCATGCCATTCCTCACGTCATGTCCGCTGAAGAGCACGACCGCATGGTGGCGCAGATCAGCCACCTTCCTCAAATCGTTTCCTCGATTCTCGCCGAGCACACTGCCCCGAACAAGGATCTGGCCGGCCCGGGTCTCCGATCCATGACACGGCTCGCGGGAAGTCCTTTTCATGTCTGGCGTGATATCTTTAAAACTTCCGGCTTCCTGCCACACGAACTGCAGTCCTTCATCACGCGTCTTCAGTACGTGGTGGCTTCGATGGAGGCGGGAAATCTCGACGAGATCGAAAAGCTGTTCAAGCGAGGGGGCTCCGAGTGAACAAGGTCGTTCGCGACGCGCGGGAGGCCGTAGCCGACGTGCAGGACGGAGCGACGATCATGATGGGTGGATTCGGACTCTGCGGAATCCCGGAAAACCTCGTTGCAGCGATTCGAGACAAAGGTGTCGGCAATCTCACTATCATCAGTAACAACGCCGGAGTGGACGGCTTCGGCCTCGGCCTGCTCCTGGAGAACCGGCAAATTCGAAAAATGGTCTCCACCTACGTCGGCGAGAACCAACTCTTCGAAAAGCTCGTCCTTTCCGGCGAGCTCGAAGTGGAATTGGTCCCCCAGGGTACGTTCTCTGAACGAATTCGCGCTGGCGGCGCGGGAGTCGCGGGATTTTTCACGCCGACGGGTTACGGCACTCTCATCGCCGAAGGCAAAGAGACCCGCGAATTCGATGGGCGCATGTACGTCCTCGAGCGCGGACTCACCGCGGACTTCGCTTTCGTCAAAGCGTGGAAGGGCGACAAGTGGGGGAACCTGGTCTATCGGAAGACCGCGCGAAACTTTAATCCGGTGATGGCGACTGCGAGCCGCGTCACGATCGCCGAAGTCGAACATCTTGTCGAAGTGGGCGAACTCGAGCCGGATTCAATCCATACACCCGCCATCTATGTGCAACGGATACTGCAGGGCAAGGACTACTCCAAACGAATCGAGAAGCGAACGGTGCGGAAGGCCGGACAGGTATGAGTGAGCTTCCCAAACGCGAGATCATCGCACGGCGAATTGCACGAGAGTTGAAGGACGGCTTCACCGTGAACCTCGGCATCGGGATGCCGACGCTCTGCGCCAACTATATTCCGGCGGGCATTGAGGTGTTGCTGCAGTCCGAAAATGGAATGCTGGGCATTGGACCCTTTCCCATCGAAGGAAAGGAGGATCCGGACCTCATCAATGCCGGTAAAGAGACCATTACGGAATTGCCCGGAGCATCGTACTTTTCGAGCGCGGACTCCTTCGGCATGATCCGGGGAGGTCATGTCGACCTGACGGTACTGGGCGCCATGGAGGTAGACGAGCGTGGAAACCTCGCCAATTGGATGATCCCCGGGAAAATGGTGAAGGGCATGGGCGGCGCAATGGATCTGGTAGCCGGAGCAAAACGGGTCATCGTTGCGATGGAACACGCGACTAAGGATGGAAAGCCAAAGATCCTGAACAAGTGCACGCTCCCACTAACCGGCGTGGAAGTAGTAGATACGGTTGTCACTGAATTATGCTTGATTAAGGTGACAGGGCGTGGCCTGGTTTTGAGAGAACTTCGACCGGGTGTTAGTCTGGAAGAGGTCCAAAAGCTGACTGAGCCCAGATTGATTGTAGAAGGCCAGATTGGTCGAATGGAGATGTAGTCGCGGGCTTTAGCCCGCGTTCTCCTGAAGATGTAGTCGCGGGCTTTAGCCCGCATTCTTCTGAAGATGTAGTCGCGGGCTTTAGCCCGCGTTCTCTTCGTATGAAGCTGAATTCTATAGTCATTGTCAATCTGCAGGGACCAAAAGAACGTTTCTTCGGACGCCTCCTGGATATCGGCACCGCCGGTGTGACGGTCCGTGGAATCGACCTCAATGCTTTTGAGGATTGGATGGGCGACATCACGTATCGAGAAGAGAGCGGCGTTCAGCCGACGACGATCTTTTTTCCATTACATCGAATCGAAAAGATCCTCCTCGATGAAGGCATCGGCGCTATACCGTCGCTGGCCGACACTTTCCTGACTAAAGTCGGCTCCGCTGTCGAGGATCATCTGGAGTCACAATGAACATTGGCGTCATCGGAACCGGCTACGTTGGATTGGTTGTGGGCGCTTGTTTCGCTGAGAGCGGCAACGATGTCGTCTGCATCGATAACAACGCGGCGAAGATCGCAAAGCTGCAGGAGGGCGTTATTCCGATCTACGAACCGGGCCTTCCGGAGATCATTGAGCGGAACGTGCGTGAGGAACGACTCACGTTCTCCACGGACCTTGAGGCTGCCGTAAAGAAATCCTTCATCATCTTCATCGCTGTGGGAACCCCCACCTCGTCGAGCGGCGCAGCGGATTTGAGCGCGATTCGCAACGTTGCCGCCGAAATCGGCCGTGCGATGGATCGGTACAAGGTTATCGTCACCAAATCCACGGTGCCGGTGGGCACGACCGAACAAATCCGCGAAATCGTAAAGAGCCAAACCAAACACCCCTTCGACGTCGTGTCGAATCCCGAGTTCCTGAAGCAGGGTGCCGCAGTTGAGGATTTCATGAAGCCCGACCGCGTGGTCGTGGGCGCTGACCAGATACATGCCGGCGAGATTCTGCGTGATCTGTATGCGCCTTTTGTGCGCACCGGGAGACCGGTGATGATGATGGATATCCGCACCGCCGAGCTGCTGAAGTACGCGGCCAATGCGTTTCTCGCGGCGCGTATTTCCTTCATGAACGAGATCGCGAATCTCTGCGAACATGTTGGAGCCAATATCGAGATGATTCGAAACGGCCTCGCGACCGACGAGCGGATCGGGCCAGCGTTTCTGTTTGCCGGGATCGGCTTTGGCGGCAGTTGCTTCCCCAAAGACACTCTTGCGCTCATTCATACCGGGCGCGAACATAAGTACCCGATGAAGATCCTCGAGGCCGTCAGTGACGTGAATACGAATCAGGCGGTTCGCTTCATCGACAAGGTGCGCGCGCATTTCGGCGGGAAGCTCAGCGGCAAACGGATCGGCATCTGGGGACTTGCTTTCAAGCCTCGCACGAACGACATGCGCGATGCGCCTTCCGTCAAGGTCATTGAAAGCCTCCTGTCGGACGGCGCAACCGTCGCTGCTTACGATCCGGAAGCCATGGAAGAAGCGAAGCGCATTTTTGGAAGCCGGATCCAGCTGGCGTCGAATAACTACGCCTGCCTGCAGGACGCCGACGCTCTTCTGCTGGTCACAGAATGGCAGACGTTCCGCAATCCCAACTTTGAACGAATGAAGTCAATGATGAAGCAGCCCGTTGTGTTTGACGGCCGCAACGTTTATGACCCGGCACAAATGCGGCAGCTTGGGTTCACGTATTACGGTGTAGGTAGAGTATGAGAGCTGTCGTCACAGGCGGGGCTGGATTCCTGGGAAGTCACCTGTGCGATCGCCTTATCGAGATGGGCTTCGAAGTCCTCTGTATGGACAATCTCAGTACCGGCAGCACGGACAATATTGCGCATCTGCTGGGCAATTCCCGATTCAAGTTCGTGAAGCACAACGTCGTCGACTATCTGTACGTCGACGGCCCGGTCGATGCGGTGCTGCATTTCGCTTCCCCCGCCTCTCCGATTGATTATCTTGAAATGCCAATCCAGACTCTGAAGGTCGGGTCGCTCGGCAGCCATAAGTCACTCGGTTTGGCCAGGGAAAAGAAGGCCCGGTATCTCCTGGCGAGTACGTCGGAGATCTATGGCGATCCACTTGTAAATCCACAGCCGGAAACCTACTGGGGCAACGTCAACCCGATCGGCCCTCGCGGCGTTTACGACGAGGCCAAACGTTTTGCCGAAGCCATGGCCATGGCTTACCGGCGATATCACAGCATGGACGTGCGTATCGTCCGAATCTTCAATACCTACGGGCCAAGGATGCGTCCGAATGATGGCCGTGTAGTTTCGAATTTCATTGTGCAGGCGCTGCAGCGGAAGCCTCTGACTATTTACGGCGACGGATCTCAGACGCGGAGTTTCTGCTTCGTTTCCGACTTGATCAGCGGAATCCTGGCGCTGCTGTCGTTACCGCCGTCGGAAGAGGCGGCAACACCGTTTAACATCGGCAATCCGGAGGAACGGACCGTGCGCGACCTGGCTTCGAAGGTCCTGGCATTGACAGGCAGCTCGAGTCCGATCGAAACGCGTGACCTCCCGGTGGACGACCCTCACGTCCGCTGTCCGGATATCACACGTGCCAAAAAGATTCTCGGCTGGCAGCCTCGAGTCGGCATCGATGAGGGTCTTGGGCTTACCATCGAATACTTTAAGAAAATGGGGCAGGTTCAGGATAATGCAAGCAGGGTTCTTTCGTGATTCTCGTCACCGGCGGCGCCGGCTACATCGGGAGTCATGCGGTGAAGGCGCTCCGGGCTGCCGGGTTCGCACCGCTGATCTTCGACAATTTCTCCACCGGCCATCGGTCGTTCGTCAGAGGAACTCCTCTGTTCGAGGGAGACGTCTGTAATCCTTCCGATGTCGATCGAGTTTTCGCCGAACATGCCATTGAAGGTGTGCTCCATTTTGCCGGAAAGGCCCTCGTGGGTGAATCCACGAAAAAGCCCGAGTTGTACTACCAGACAAACATGGTAGGTGGCCTCAACCTGCTGCGAACGATGCGGGAGCGTGGCGTCAGGCACTTGATCTTTTCATCCACGTGCGCAACGTACGGAACGCCCGAGCATATGCCGATTCGAGAGGATCACCCGCAAAATCCGATCAATCCGTACGGCGATTCCAAGCTGGCGTTTGAGCACGCGATGCGATGGTTCCACGAAGCGCACGGTCTTCAGTACCTGTCTCTGCGGTATTTCAATGCTGCGGGCGCGGACAAGAACGCAGAGTTCGGAGAAGATCACGATCCGGAGACGCACCTGATACCTCTAGCCCTTCAAGCTGCTGCCGGTCTCAAGCCGGACCTTCAGCTTTTCGGAACCGATTACCCCACGCCGGACGGTACGTGCCTTCGCGATTACATTCATGTTTCGGATCTCGCCACCGCCCATGTCGTGGGACTGCAGGCGCTGATGGCAGGCCGGATTCAGTCGCAGCCGATCAATCTCGGAACGGGACACGGCTACTCGGTGCGAGAAGTGATTGACGCCGTGCGGCGAGTGACAGGCCGGGACTTCAAAGTTCGGGAAACGGCGCGGCGTGAGGGAGACCCGCCTCAGTTGATTGCGGCCGTAGATCGCGCGAAGGAAGTGCTGGGCTGGAAAGCCGTGGAGAGCGATTTGAATACGCTTATCGCGTCCGCCTGGAATTGGATCAACTCCGGCCGTCGTCCTCCAACATAGCATTCAATGCCCGGGTGATCCCTCCCATGAACGACATGAATTTGAATGCCGGCTTCGAGACGATGTCCCGCATTTTCCGGGCGCCGTCGGAAAGTTCGTTGCCTGCCTGCTCCAGCCTGGAGTCCACTTTCGCCAGTGCGAGCGTGTACTGTTGCTGAGCGCGCTGGAGGACCGGATCGCATTCCGCCATCTTCTGTTTTGCAGTTTCCGTAACCCTCAACGCCTCCTCTGCTGCTGATTGCATAGTGCCGACCCACGCTTTGGTCATACCACTCCGCTCAAATTCAGTAAGAGTCTGTGTGACACGGGACGTGAAACCGGCGAATGCCTTGTATGCAAACCAGATCAGCACGGTATTGGTAACGAGAGTCACGCTTACCAGGGCGAGGAAAATGACGAGCCTGATTTCCATTGTAAATCCAGCATATACGATAGGCAGGGACAAGTAAGGGGCTTCTTAATGCATGGGACCGGAAGGCTGCGTGTGACGCGGTTTTTTCATCAGAAACACCAGCGGAACAACGACAGCGAAGACCAGAGCCAGAATCCGAAAAAGATTCACGAAAGCCACCATGACCGCCTGTTTCTGCACCATTCCGGATAGCGCGACGTAGGCGGCGCTGCTCGCAGTAGTGAAATCCAGGCCTCGAGCGATAAAGGAGCCTCGTATCTGATCCAGCAGCAAGCGGACGTTCGCGTCGAAGGCGCTGACATGAGCTCCGAGCACGTTGAATTGAATCTGGGTGGTCCGGCTCAGCATGGTTGCAATCACGGCAATCCCGACGCTTCCCCCAAGATTCCTCATGAGGTTGAACAGACTCGTCGCGTTGCCCATCTCTTCTTTCTTGATCAGGCTCATGGTGACTGTGGTCAATGGGACGAATATGAGTCCCATGGAGATCCCCTGGAAAAATTGGGGCCAGAAGATATCCCAGTAGCCGACTTGCAGATTAATTGATCCTAGCGCGAAGAGCGAGATGGCGCCGCCGATCAGGCCGAAACCCAACAGCTTCCGTGGATCGAACTTTGCGATCAGGAAGCCGACCACCGGCATGGCGATGAAAGATCCCAGGCCGCGGGGAGCCATTGCAATGCCTGCTGCCATGGCGGGATAACCCAGCACGGTCTGAAGAAACAGCGGCAGCAGTACCAGGCTTCCGTACAAAACGAAGCCCAGGGTTGTCATCAGGAAGACACCGGTGGAGTACGTTCTGTTCTTAAACACCTTGAGGTGGAGGACGGGGTCTGCCGTTCGGAATTCATGAACGATGAAAAGGACCAGCATCATCATGGAAAGAATCAGCAGGGAGGTGATCCAGGTCGAGGAGAACCAATCTTCCTGCTGGCCTTTGTCCAAAACGAGCTGGAGTGTGCCGATTCCGACCGCGAGCATTCCGATTCCCCACTTGTCGACCTTCGTCCCGGACCGGCGTATGTACGGCGGGTCGAATATGTACATTTTCGTCATGATGATCGAAACCAATCCAACCGGGATGTTGACGTAAAAGATCCATCGCCAGGAATAGTTGTCCGTCAGCCATCCACCCAAAACGGGCCCCAACATGGGGGCCACGACGATACCCAGCCCCCATATGCCCATCGCTTTTCCCTGCTGAGCCGGAGGAAATGCTTCGAGCATCACCGCTTGCGATAGCGGTTGAAGGACGCCGCCGGTGAGTCCCTGGATGATTCGGAAAATCACAAGCCACGCAAGAGTCGGCGCAAAGCCGCAGAAGAATGAGGCGGTGGTGAAGCCTACGACGGCCGTCATCAACAGCCGCTTTCGGCCAAAATAGTTGGCGAGCCATCCTGTGATCGGAAGAATGATCGCGTTGGCGACAAGGTATGAGGTGAGAGCCCAGGTTGCTTCTTCCGGAGTGGCGGAGAGGTTTCCCGCAATGTGCGGCAGGGATACGTTGACAACTGTCGTGTCGAGCACCTCCATGAAGGTTCCGAACATCACCGAAATCACAATGAGCCACGGGTTGATGGGAGGAACAGCCGGATTGGTTTCTTCTGCCATTTGTTTGCGTATGCGAAATTACTGATCAGTAATTCAAAAACTACCTCACCCGTACCTTCACCACCACCGACATGCCAGGCCGCAACTGGTGGTCCGCGTCCTGTCCCTTGTCCAGAACCACCCGTACCGGCACCCGCTGCACGACCTTCACGTAGTTTCCCGTGGCGTTTTCGGGCGGCAAGAGACTGAACCTGGCGCCCGTCGCAGAAGCGATACTGTCGATGTGGCCGTCGTAAACCCGGCCCCCGTAAGCATCGACAGAAAGTGTGGCGGCCTGTCCCGGATGCATCTCCGCTAATTGAGTCTCTTTGAAGTTTGCCGTCACCCAGATGTCCTCTGGCGGCACGATGGCCATCAACGGCTGGCTGGGCTGGACAACCTGTCCGGATTCAACGCTCTTCCTGCTGACGATTCCGGATACCGGCGCCTTGATGGTCGCGTATTCAAGATTGAGGCTCGCCTGATCCAGGGCCGTTTTGGCCAGGGCCACCCGAGCCTCGGCGGACTGGGCCTGTGCTTTTGTGATCGTCACCTGCTGCGGGGCTGTCTTGGCGGCCTGCGCTTCGGAGAGAGCCTTCTGGAGATCCGCGCGGGACTGCGACACTTTCGCTTTCTCGGCCGCGACCTCGTGTTCTGCCTGCTGGACGGATGCCTGCGCGGATTCAACGCCGGCTTTAGCCGCCTCCGCGGCGGCAACAGCCGCGTCGTACTGTTGCTGCGAGATCTCGTCCTTGGCAATGAGCTGCTTCATGCGCTCGAGATCGCGAGCTGCTTTTGTGGCGTTGGCCTGCGCCTCCCGGACACGAGCCTGCGCGAGACTGAGCCGGGCCTGAGTCGCAAGGAGTCCTCTTTCGGCTGCGTCAACGCCGCTCCTGGCGCGCTCCGCGATCGCTTCCGACGAGGTGATCTCACTCCCGGCTGCGCTCGTGGCGATTGGAACGTTTGCACGCGCCGCAACGACGGCGGCCTGGGCGCCGGCGAGATCGGCTTCGGCCCGAGACACCTCAACTTCGAAGTCACGCGCATCCAGCTGCACGAGCACCGTGCCGATGTCGACGCGCTGGTTATCCTTGACCTTTACAGAAGCAACCGTTCCTCCTACCTTTGCGTTGACCGGATGAATATGTCCGTCAACCTGGGCATCATCCGTCGATTCCCATTTGGAAAAGTACTGCCAGCCTGCATATCCGCCAACGATCATAATGAGCAACAGCGGAAGTAAGAGCCATCTGGCGCGGAAGAGCCTTGCCATCACTTTCCTCCAAAAAACGACTTGATTGTTTTCTCAGCGGCACCCGTCGCCCTTGCGAGCGAAGCCTGAGCAACGTTGAGCGAATAAAGACTCGAAATATAGTTTTCGTCGGCGGTAGCGATCGCCTCCTGCGCCTGCACCAGTTCCAGGCTGTTTGCAACTCCGGCAGCAAAGCGGTCCCGCGCCTGGGCGATCTGCTCTTGTGCAAGATCCCTCGTGCCCTGTGCCACCTTTAGTTGTTCGGCCGCCGCCTGAATGTCCAGGCTCGCGCTCCGGATTTCATACTCGATTCGATCGCGAAGGCTGGCCGCTTCGGCCTTGCGCTGGGTCAGGATCGAATCGGACTCCAATGTTTCGGCACGGACTCGGCCACCCGCGTAGATCGGTATCGAGAGCTTCGCCTGCAGCGTGACCGTACCGTGCGAAAAGCCGGGACTGCGGCCGATGTCGCCATAGTCGCCGGTGAACTGCACGGTTGGAAGCCTGCGACTGCCGGCCGCCTTTCGAGACTCTTCAGCGGCACGCACCAGAGCATTGGCATGCAGGTAATCCGGCCTGGATTCAAGAGCAGCGCTCAGCGTTTCATCAAGATTAGGCAGGGTTGCCGGAACAGTGACCAACGTATCGGTCAGCATGAAATCCTGGCTCAGGGACATGCCGATCGCTCGTGCGAGGCTGAGCCGATCTTTTGCCAGCTCGTTTGCGGCAGACACCAGCCGTTGCTGCCGTGCCTGCAGCTGAACCTGGGCGCGCAGCACATCGATTCCTGCAACTACACCACTGGATTTGAGGTTTCCAGCCTGGCTGTACACAGCCTGGGCGGTATTTACTTGCGCGCGAGCCGCATCGACCCGGCTGCCACCCGTCACCGCTTCCAGGTACAGTTCTGTGGTGATAAGGACCACCAGCTCGCGAATATCCTGCTGAGAGTAAGTGCTCGCGTTCAGCTTTTCGGTATCTGCCCGCAAATCATGCAGAAGTTTGAGATCGACCACTGACTGCGTAATACGAGCCCGTGCATCAAACACACTAAAAGGACCGACAACCGGCGACTGGCCCGGGAAGCCGTTGAATCCGAACGCCGCCAGGTTGGTCTGCTGGACGGTTTGCGTGATTTCACCATTAATTCTCGGGAGAAGATCGGACAGCGTCCGTAATCGTTGGGCTTTAGCGCCGCGAGTGTCCTGTTCGCTGATGACAGTGCCAAGGTTGTATCTCAGGGCTCGGTCGATCGCGTCCGAAAGGGAAAGTCGAAGGACGGTCCCAGTCGGCGCGCCTTGCGACACACTTCCGAAGAGCGTCGGAGGCAAGTTCTCACGTCGTGGCTGCTGGGCCTCGGCGAATCCGGAAAAGAAAATGAACAGCAGGGTTAACGAGCAGAGCGAAGCTTTCATGAAGCCGCAATTCCTTTCCATATCAAATCGAAAATGAAATCAACGTCATGGGCGATCCTGGTTTTCGACCACCCCATGAGCCTGTGCGTGACGACGCCTCGAATGATGTCGGAAATTGCGAAAGCAGTCTGATCCGCGCGCACGTTGCGAATTGCTTTCTTCCTTATGCCTTCTTTGAGTATGGACTCGATGAGGCGGGCCTGCTCAAGATAAAGGGCCTTGAATTCGCTGTCGATCGTCCCAGGATGTGTGTGGAGTTTGCCCAATTCTGAGAGATAGATCTTGAAGAAATCGCTGTTCTCATCGAAATAGGTCAGCTTTGCAACTACCAGCGCCTTGAGTTTTTCCTCTGCCGTCGAGTATCGGGCCACTTCTTCGACCAAAGCGGAATACATCTGAGAAATCCCAAACTTCAACGCCGCGATATACACTTCCTGTTTCGAGCGGTAGTAAAGGTATACGGTACCCTTAGCCATACCCGCCGCATTCGCAATGTCGTCCACTGTCGCTTCGTGAAATCCCTTCTGCGCAAATACTTTTCGCGCAGCTTCCAGGATTCCGGATGTCCGGAATTCGGTGACGACGTCTTTCTTGGTCCTTACAAGAGTACTCATAGCAGTCGCGCCTCCACTGACTCACCAGTCAGTGTACTATGCTCGGCGTTCAATTGTTGAGTGGGTAAAAACGCGGGCTAAAGCCCGCGACTACATTCAGACCGGACGTTGATCCCAAATGTAGTCGCGGGCTTTAGCCGCGTTGATCCAGAACACATTTTTCAAATTGAGTCACCACCCAGCGTCCGGCAAGATCTTGACTTTGCCCGATGCGTGACAGAGGATGTCTGGCGATCAAGGGTCCAGTGAGGTGCGACTTGCCATATCGAATCACCAGGCTTTTTTTCTTCCTTGTTTCTTGCTCAGTTCTCTTCGCATGCGGCCGTCCCGACCATCCAGGCGGCAAAGCCGCGTCAGATGCCGGCCAGCCGGTTCAGGGGGATTGGGTCATCGTAAGATATGAGTCCGAGCCGGCCACATTGAATCCGCTGATCAACCAGACCACGACCGGCCAATACGCCATGATCGGTGTCAACAATTCGCAAATCTACGAAAACCTGATGCGCTACAACACGACGGATTGGGCATTGACGGAGCCGCTGCTCGCCGAGGCTCCACCGGCCATTTCGGACGATCACCGAACATACACTTTTACAGTTCGCGAGGGCATTCAGTGGCACGACGGGCGGCCGCTTACCTCCGAGGACGTGGTGTTCACATTCAAGGCTTTGATGTGTCCGCTCGTCGATTCAGCGCTGTACCGCAGCTATTTGAACGAATTAACGGACGTCCGGGCAGAGGGGCGCAGCTTGCGTTTCGAAATGGACAAACCTAGCGTGTTTAATGTGGATCACATTGCGAATACTGTACCGATCATTTCGAAACATGTTTTCGATTCCGACGGGCTGCTCGACGAATTCAGTTTTAAGGATGTCATCGGAGCAAAGGGAAAGACGGATCCGAAGATCAAGAGATTCGCAGAACAGTTCAACAGTCATCCGAGCAACCGAGCTCCTGTCGGAACTGGTCCGTACAAATTCGAGAAATGGGAGACCGGAAGAGAACTGGTGCTCGCTCGAAACGACAGCTATTGGGGAAAGAAGCCCTACCTGGACAAAATCGTCATTCGGATTATCCCGGACGCCACTACGGCATTAACAGCGCTCAAAGCAGGCGAAGTGGACTTGCAGCCTCGCCTTTCGCCAATCCAGTACGCTCAACTCACCAGCGGTCCGGCGTTCGATGCGCAGCTGACCAAAACGAAGTATTCGATCCCCGCCGAGTTCTCTGTCATGTGGAACAATGAACGCCAATTTTTCAAAGACAAACGCGTACGCCAGGCCATGACAATGCTCGTCGATCGCCAGCAGATCATCGACACGGTCCGGTTCGGTCTGGGACGAATCGGCGTGTCGCCGATTAGTCCGAAATCCAGAAACTTTAATTCCAGCATTAAACCGTGGCCTTACGATCCAAAACGCGCGGCTGAGCTTCTCGATGAGGCGGGGTGGAAGGACCACGATGGTGACGGTATCCGTGATAAGGACGGCGTGAAATTTCGCTTTGAATTTCTTGGAGCCGTCGGCGGTACGCTCTTTTCGCAGCTGTCGCCAATTCTAAAGGAACAATTTCGTAAGGTTGGGATCGAAATGACAGAGCGGGTCATCGACGCGAACGTCCTGTTTGGGACTCTGCAGGACCACCGGTTTGATGCAACGTTGCTTGGTGCGACTTTTAATCTCGAACAGGAGCAGGACCAGACCTGGCATTCCAGCTCCGCTTCGACTCACGGTACGAACTATGTCAGTTTCAAGAATGCGGAATCGGATCGCCTTCTCGAGCAGATCCGTGTTGAGTTCAACGACGAAAAGAGAAAACAACTTTACTGGCGATGGCAGGAAGTCATCCATGACGAGCAGCCGTATACCTTCCTTTACTACCAGGAAGAGCCTGCCGCATACAGCAAGCGGTTCCAGAATGTTGAGTGGTTGCCGCTCCGGCCAGGCTACGACCTGAACAGTTGGTGGGTGCCAAAACCGCTTCAGAAATACGGCGCCACGGCGGCGCAATAGCTGAAAGTTGATTGTGGCCAATCGCGTGTAGCCGGAAATCAGGCTGCGAATACAAATGTCATCCAAGATGATGGCAACCCTTCACTTTGCGGGCATTTGACGCTTTGAATAATGGGGTCGGCAGCGTATTATCTGCGTCTCTTTGAATCTCGGTCGACCTTCAATACAGAACTGCACAGTTACGCGCCCGGGAACTCTGATTCTTTTTGGGAACTGGTCCGGATAATGACTCGCTCGTAGGAAAGCCAGAAAAAATCCGGCTTCTGTAAAATTCGGTCACGATGCGGCGTCACGTGACCCTGGAGTAAGCTTATGACAAGTGCGCGGATCGCACGAATTCTCGTTGCCGTAGTATTTGTTTTGTTGACCTCGCAATTGAGCTTCGCTGCCACGACTGTCGGTCCGATAGTTGCGGATCCCCCTCAGATTCAAGTCAACATCGCGACGACGGTAAAGATTACGGCAGCTATCACCGACTCTACTTACATTGCGGGAAGCGCCAATCTTCAACGGCGCAATGCGAACAATACCTGGACTGTTCTCGGCACGATGCGAGATGACGGAACCGCGGGAGACGCGGTCGCGGGCGATAAGATCTTCACCTTCCAAACGACGTTTCAGGAATTTACGACTCAGGAAATCCACCTCCGGGCGTCGGCGGCTTTCAGGGGACAGTTGTTGCGTGTATTCTCTCCTGTATTCGACCTTCCTGTCGGCTTCCTGCTCGCGCCTAATGCGGGTGGGCTTATCCAGGGCACCGGAGGAACCACCATCGAAGTGCCGCCCAATGCGCTTCCATTTGAAGCATTGATCGGCATCGAGCTTGTGGACCCGGCCACGATTGTTCCACCAAGCTCTAATCTGCCCGCGGTGGCGGGGTTCCATGTAATTTATGAGCCGACCGGCTTCAACAACAGCGTCCTTCCGGCCAATTTGCCTCTGAAGATCACTGTTCCGACCACAGCCGCCGGCACACAGTTTGTGGTCGCTCAAGAAGTGCTTAGCGACTCGATCGCCGGAATACCCAGTCTGCGCAATCAATTGGTTTTCACCGATGTCGCTACGCGGCAGGGCTCGGTCATCGTTTCGGAAGGAAGCGCAGGGCCGGGGGTACTCGGCGGTGGTCCGTTTATTATCCTGGCGGACATTGATTCCGGTCTTGCAACCGGCATCGTGTCCGATGCTACCGGCCCGCGGCGCGGAGCAGTCGTGAGCAATACTACAAATTCACTCGTAGCCGTAACAAATTCTCTGGGCCGATATACATTGTTTATTAACGGCGGGCTTTTTACAGTCACCGGCTTCGATCCGTTCAAGGGTTCGCTTGGATCATCCAGTGGAAACGTCGTGATAGCCGGATCGACGGTGACAGCTAACCTCTCCCTTACTCCTGTAACGTCGCCTCCAATTACACGAGACGGCATTCGCAATTCGGGGTTCGAGCGCGGCGATCTTACAAGTTGGGCCACATCGGGCGCCGCAAGTGCGGTCCGGCAACTCGGTCCGACATCCACCGAAGTCGTCATACGTCCCACTGAAGGTCAGTGGATGGCAGACATTAACACTGGAACGGGAGCGGTCGGCGGCGTCGGATCCAGTCTCAAGCAGACCTTTAAAGTTCCGGCGGGCGTAAGGACGCTGCGAGTCGACTTCAATTTTGTCAGCGAAGAGTTTCCGGAGTTTGTTGGATCGGAGTTTGACGACTCGTTCAGGGCTTTGATCACCACACCGAACGGCCAAACCACGTTTGCCTCTGTAAGTGTCAACGCTTCGGGCGGTTTTCAACTGATTGGCGACTGCTTATTCCCCGGCGGAGACAATACTTGCGGCCAGACCGGATGGAGGACCGGAACTGTAGATCTCTCTGCATACGCCGGTACAACCACGCCGATTACCGTGGAGTTGCTGTTTAGTGCGGATGACCGGGGCGACAACATTTACGACACACATGTCCTGATCGACAATATCCGATTCGCTACACTGTGGATCGACGCCAAAATCATCAGCGGTGCGGCTGCGGATGTTGCTCGCGTGCAAAATGAAGTTCGGGGAGCAAATGAGATCCTGTCCCAGGCGGGCCTCAATGTCCGGCTTCGCAATGTGCAGACCACTGCCGATCCCGGGGGTCTCCTCGATACGGACATCACCTGGACGACGGGCGCTTCGTGCGCCGACGGCCGGGTGAACGGACGACTGACCTTTGAAGAGAGACGACTGTTGGGATTGTCCCGGAGCGAAACATCCACTGACCTCAATGTGTACTATGTCCGATCCGGTACAGGTTTGGCTGGCGTCGGGGGGTTGGCAATAGGCCCGGACGATTTCTGCGTCGATGTGGACATTCTTACGAACTCGGGTACGCTGCAAATGGACCTGGGTGTCGGCGGTAACATTCTGGCTCACGAGATTGGACACATGACGATCTCGCCGCAGACGGCCGGGAATACTCTGGAGCACGCTGCTCCTGCCGGAAACTTTTTGAGCACCACACCCGCGTTAGGTATCTTGAACCGAGACCAATCGGCGGACATCAATCGGGTTACCGCACCGCTGCTGGTGCCCTGATCGGTAATTCGAAAAATGGGGTCGAACGCGGGCTGAAGCCCGCGACTACATTGGGGAAGAGGCTGTTTCTAAATGTAGTCGCGGGCTTCAGCCCGCGTTCGACCCCATTTTTCGAATTACCCCTGGTCGTTCGCAGCCTTACTATGGCCGTTCGAGCACTTTGATGGCGGCTTCCATGGCTGTGCGGACGTGCGCCTTCGATTCATTCTGAGCAGCCGTGCGCAACGCGCCCAGGGCTTCCTGACGGCCCATACCTTGAAGAGCCTTTGCGGTATTCTCGCGTACCAGCTCATCTGTATCCTCGAGACATCGCAACAAGCGGTTAAACGCTTCATTTCCCCCCAGCTTGCCCAGGGCTTCGGCAGCCGTCGCTCGAACAAGTGGCCTGGAATCCTGGAGAACGCTAATAAGCCCTGGGACAGCTCGTCGATCTCTCAGGGCTGCGAGAGCGTTGATGGCTTTAACGCGGACGAGCAGCGAAGCGTCTCCGGGCAGCGTCCTTCCCACTTCTGCGGTAACCCCATATTGCAGCAGTCGAATCAAAGGGTTTACAGATTCAGAACCGGACTTGACCAGGACCTCGAGCTTCTCCACGCAGTCGAAATCAACGCAGTGGAGATAGACGTCGATTTTCCTTCCTACGCTATCCTGGCTGAAGAATCTGGAATCGAGGGCCTCGTTGCCTTGGTTCTGAGTCCGGCCCGCCGCTTTGCAAGCGCAGGTTGACCAAAGAACCAGGGCAAGCGTGACAGCAGCGAGGCCTGAAGTGGACCTGAAATCATCTTTCATTCTTGTCGGCTTCTCCTGTCAAAGGACACCACGGACACGTAAGCGGTTGAACCTTCATTGGTATCGCAAGTATGGCACGTAAATGCCCAAAATCGGGGGAGGAACCGGTCTAATCCATTTCGAGCTAGCCCCTTGCAGAGCCGCGGTTGAGAGAGTAGCATGCGCGCTGGGAGAGACGACGTGGGTGCCAAGATGGTCTTGCATTACGAACTTCTGCGCAAGCTGGGCGAGGGCGGAATGGGTGAGGTGTTCCTCGCGCAGGACAGCGTGCTCGGTCGTAGGGTGGCCTTAAAAGTCTTGTCGCCCGAGATGGCTTCCGATCCTGACCGGATGAGACGCTTCATTGAGGAAGCCAGGACTGCTTCCCTCCTCAGTCATCCGAATGTTGCAGCAATCTACGAATTCCGTGTCGCCGGCGACGTTCCATTCATTGCGATGGAGTATGTCGAGGGTCAGACGCTCGGCGAAAAGATCACCGGCCGTCCTCTTCCTACTCATGACATCCTGAGTATCGCGATGCAGGTCGCCGATGCTCTCGACGTTGCGCACTCGAAAGGCGTCATTCACCGCGACATCAAGCCGGCCAATATCATGATTACTCCTCGCGGTCAGGCAAAGGTCCTCGATTTTGGCCTTGCCAAGCGTACCGTTCTGGAGGATGCCTTCAGCGAAGCGGTAACGATTCGCGAGCGAACACTGCCCGGGCTGCTGGTTGGAACGATTGCCTACATGTCACCTGAACAGGCACTGGCGCAGACAGTCGATCACCGGTCCGACCTTTTCAGTATCGGAGTTGTTCTATACGAGATGGCGACGGGGCGCATTCCGTTTACCGGCGCGACCGCAATGGAGACCATTAATCGAATCATCAATACGGAACCTGAATCCATTGTGGGTCTAAACCCCAACATCCCTTCGGGTCTCGAACGCATCATTATGAAATGCCTCGAGAAGAAGGTTGAGCGCCGGTTTCAGTCCGCCCGCGACCTTCTTAACGATCTCCGAAAAGCTGAACCGGATACGGAGCCCCGTGCCGAGCCGCCTCAAAGCAATCTGCCCGAGCAATTGACTCGTTTCATCGGCCGGCAGCAGGAAGTGGCCGAAATCCGAAATTTATTGGCGAAGACTCGCTTGCTCACGCTTGCCGGTTCGGGCGGAATCGGAAAAACCCGACTTGCTCTGCAAGCGGCGGCCGACAGCAATGCCCAATACAGCGACGGCACGTGGTTTGTGGAGCTGGAGGCCCTTTCCGATGCGGCACTGGTAGCTCAAACCGTGGCGTTCACGCTTGGTGTGCGCGAGGAAAAAGGGCGATCCATCAGTGACGCGCTTTTGGATCATGTCAAAGGCAAGAATATATTGTTGGTGTTCGATAATTGCGAGCACCTGGTGGACGCATGCGCTCAGATTGCGGACGCGTTGCTCCGCGGCTCCGCAAACCTTCGCATCCTGGCAACCAGCAGGGAGGCCTTAGGGATCACCGGCGAACTTGTATTCCGCGTACCGGCGCTCAGTGTGCCTGACCCCGAAGAAGAGCTGGACATTGCGAGTCTCAGTAGACACGAAGGCGTTCAGCTGTTTGTTGATCGAGCGCGCTCGGTTAAACCAAACTTCGCAATAAATGTCCAGAATGCGCCGGCCCTGGCAAGAGTGTGCGCCAGGCTCGATGGCATACCGCTGGCAATCGAGTTGGCAGCTTCGCGCATCAAGATTCTGTCGATGGAGCAAATCGATGCACGGCTAAACGATCGGCTTGATCTCTTGACCGGAGGCAGCCGAACGGCATTGCCGCGGCATCAAACTCTCCTGGCGGCTATCGACTGGAGTTACAACCTGCTCAATGAAATGGAGCAACTCCTGTTTCGCCGCTTGTCCGTCTTTCGGGGCGGGTGGACTCTGGAGGCCGCGGAGACGGTTTGCGCCGCTGGTGGCATGGAGCAAACCGATGTCCTCGAGCTGCTGTCCGAGTTGGTCGATAAGTCCCTGGTCCTGGCCGAAGAGCGCGACGGCGAGCAACGATTCCGGTTCATGGTCACCTTGCTGCAATACGCGCGCAACCGTCTCACTCAGACCGGAGAGAGCGAGGATCTGCTGCGCCGGCACGCGTCGTTCTTCCTTTTGCTCGCGGAACAAGGTGAGCAGAGCCTGGTTGGGTCGGATCAGAAATTATGGCTCCACCGGCTCGGTACCGAACACGAGAACATGCGCGTGGTTCTGAGTTGGACCCTGGAACAGGATTCCGAAACGGCACTGCGCCTGGCAGGCGCTCTGGGCCGATTTTGGTATCTCCGAGGTTTCATGGGTGAGGGACGAAAATGGCTCGCACAGGCTCTGGAGAAAAAGGGATCGTCCGTCAATTTGCCCAGACGAGCCAAAGTCCTTATTGCCGCAGGACGGCTCGCTTCGGTTCAGACCGATTATGCCGCGGCGCATGGCTTCTTTGAAGAAGCATTGACTATTTATCGCAACCTGGACGACAAGCAGGGTATCGCCGCTGTGCTCACGCTTTTAGGTAATATGGCTCGGCCTCAGGGAAATTCCGTAGCGGCCCGCCCACTGTATGCTGAGAGTCTGGCCATCTGCCGGCAAATGGGCGATAAACATGGAATCGCGGCCTCACTCAACGGTCTCGGTAATGTTGCCGTCCAGGAAGGAGATTTTGCGGCGGCACGGCCGCTTTATGAGGAAAGTCTCGCCATTTCCCGGGAATTTGGAGACAAACACAGAATCGCTGCCGCCCTTAACAATCTCGGTGCCGTAGCCGAGCGACAGGGGGACTATGCGGTTGGTGAAGTACTCCAGAAGGAAAGCCTGACGATTTCCTGGGAATTAGGCAATACGGTCGGCATTCTTCCACCAATCGACAATCTCGGATCCGTCGCGCTCGCTTCAGGGCAGAACGAGCGGGCAGTTCGTCTCTGGGGCGCATCACACGCTTTGCGCGAAAGAACTTCAGCCGCTCTGCCGCCTACTGAATTAGAAGAGCGCGCAGCCGGCATCGCCTCCGCGCGCGCATCGTTAGGTGAAGAAGTGTTCGGCGCCGCCTGGGACCAGGGACGCAGCATGAACCCGCAGGAAATTGTCCAGTACGCGCTGACAGACAAGATCAGCAAGTTTCCGTCGGGGGCGGCTTTCTCACAAGGAGCGGGACGCTCTGCATCCGGTTCTTCGCCGGTAACATTCAAAATAAAACCGATTACGTGATACTACCGGCCCACGTGCCGGCCGCTACGTCAAGAAATAGCTCGTTGCCTCCGGAAGAAGAGCAAACCAATTCCCAGGGCGAGGAGACCTAAAGAAGCGGGCGCCGGAACCGTGTAGGTCAGGTCATCCAGGGTGAAGGACCCGCCGCCTGAACTCCCGGTTATTGTAATCGACGTGAAGCCGCCGGCAGATGCGAACGAAAGAAATTCATTTGCCGAACTACCCGCATCTCCCGATAGAGCAAGATTGCTGTTGAATGCAGATGAAACCGAGCCTACGGGTGCATGGGCCGCGTCAAACGCTTGCAGTGTGAGTGGCCCGACGTAATTGAAGAAACCGCCCACGCTGTTAACGGCCTGCGCAAAGGTGATCGATATGGCACCACCGTCATCAAATATGACATTTGTTCCCGAGTGCGGCGGAAATTCGAGCTCATTTAGGCTTGTTCCCGCTGTGAGAACTGTGGCATTCGAAAAGACCAGTCCCGCGAACTGATTGATAACCGAGTCGAAATCAGTGAGACTTTCAAAATTGATTGCGATGGAATCTGCCTGAGCGAAATGCGGCGTAAGCAACATTAGCAACGGAAGGAGCAACCAGATGCGTTTCATTACGCGATCTCCCTTTTTGAGAACATCACTTGTCTATCAGCTGGGAATAACTATTTTGGATCGAAACCCAGCCGCACGTTAGGGAACCTATGGTCATTTGTCAAGACTTTCTCCCGAGTTGTCTCAGTGAGATGCGCTGCCGGCAGCAATGAGTCCGGGACCATCTCGACTAAGAACGTGTCGATCCCAATCGACTTCGTGCCTCAAGCGATCATGTTCGCTTTGTTGTCGATCAGCGACGCGTTGAACCTGATTGTCTTCGTCGCATTGAAGATAGGGTTTGTCGCGAAGAAGGTTGCATCCGTCGCGGAGACAGTCGTCTGAAAGACCAGGACGATCGCTTCCGTGACGGAGACGACTGTCTAAAGATCTAGTCAACCATATTAGATTCAGCGTCTTACAAGGATGATCGATTTTAACGATCGTTTCCGTCGATGTCGCGATCATTTCCGTTGATGTAGCGGTCCTTCCCACGAATGTGGCGATCACCTGGACGAAGCAAACGATCTTTTCCGTCCATCTAACGGCTTTCTTTTCCTCCGACGCGATCATTTCCGTCACGAAGACGATCTTCTCCCGCATCGTAACGATCATCTTGCTCAATGAAACAATTGTCTTCAAAAGGGAGACGATCTTCGCCGTAATGGAGCGAACCATGGAGGAAGCTCGAGTAAGACTCAGTTTGAGCAATGCAAGTTGAGGGTCGCCAAACCACACCGTTCCTCGCAACCTGAAGTCGATCTTGAGCCTGACGCTTGAAGACATGAAGACAACGCATCAAAATGGAAAAACCGCACCGCATCCAGAGCGCATTCTCGATGAGCATTCGTTGGGCGTAGCGGGGTGATCAGCTTTTTGCAGGAGAGTGTGACGCTGGTTCCCGGACTTGCCGGCCGGCATCTGCCGGAAGCACTCTGCCTCCCGGACTTGCCAGACGGCATCCGCCGGAAGCACTCTGCTTCCCGGACTTGCCGGCCGGCATCTGGCGGAAGCACTCTGCCTCCCGGACTTGCCAGACGGCATCTGGCGGAAGCACTCTGCCTCCCGGACTTGCCAGACGGCATCTGCCGGAAGCACTCTGCTTCCCGGACTTGCCGGCCGGCATCTGCCGGAAGCACTCTGCCTCCCGCACTTGCCAGACGGCATCCGCCGGAAGCACTCTGCCTACTTGCGCAGTTCGATGATCAACCCACGCGCGGCAGAATTTTGCGGCTGCGAGCAAGGTCCCGGCCGTGTCGATCCAGAGAACAGGGTCGGCCTCGCGGAGGAAATGATGACAGAGGATCGAAACGATCCCGTGCGACTTATGCCGCGCCAATGAGTGCGAGCATCCTTATTGGACAAAGTGGCATCTGATAGGGTAGATAGGGGTCACAACATTATAGGCGCACCAACTGTCTAGGCCTTGTCGTCGCACCTGAAACGGAGGCGCTTTAGAGGGTCTGATCTGACGCCATTTTCGACGTGCTTCCGTGAACAAAACGCCGGCATTTCGGCCGGCCGATCTTAGGTGAAAGGTGTGCCGTGGAAATTCAGTGTAGATGAACATCATCTGACGCGGCGGGAGTTCGGGGAATTTTTGCGGAGGGTATTGGCGCTGCCGCTGCCGACTGGATAATCTCGGATCCGTTCGGTCTCCTGGACTCGAGTTCGAACAGCAATGGTTGAACGATCAAGGTGTCCTTTCTTCGGCCAGGATAGCGGGGGCCGCCGGCCCGCGCGAACTGTGACCTTGCGGGCATGGCTCTTTCGATTTTGGCTTGGAATTAGCATCCTCTCGCCGCCTCTCGCCTGCCGGGGCCAGGAGGCGGGCGTGCCGGAAAAACCCAAGTCCGCCGAAGCCGCACCCGGGACGCCCACGCCTCGAGCACCCGCTGATGACAAGCGCACTGAACTGAATCTCCTTGGTAAAACCGAAGTACAGGCGGGCGAAAGCCGCCGCAACGAGAATGTCCAGTTCAATCTGATCGACAACAACGCCCTCAAGGAACTCAATGCCCGGCTCGGCAGCAGTGCCACCGTCACCCCCGCCTTCCAACCGGAATTCCGTTACTTCGGTACGGAATTCGGCAACAAGCCGTCCGGACCGATGCACCTCGGCTCAACCTCCAACTCCCGAGACTTCCATGGCGGGATTTCCTTCACTCACAGCAACAGTATTTTCAGCGCGCGATCGTTCTTTCAAGTCGGCAGCGTGAAGCCCGCTCACGAAAACAACTACGGGTTTGTGGCCGGTATTGGCCTGTGGCGCGGCGCGCATCTTACGCTGGATGGCTCCGGACAAAAACTTCGGGGCAGCGTGAACGGCAATGTGCTGGTGCCTCTCGCCTCCGAGCGCGTGCCGCTCACCACCGATCCTGCTGCCTACCGCCTGATCCAGCGCTGGATCGCCGCCTATCCGAAACTTGCGCCCAACCGCAACGACGTCGATCCCCGGATGCTCAACACCAACTCGGCGCAGTCCATTAACACCGACGCCTCCACGATCCGCCTGGACCAGGATCTGGGCCGGCGCGACCGCCTGTTCCTGCGCCACGCCTTCATAAATCAGCAGGTCCAGGCGTTCGAATTTGTGGCCGGCCAGAATCCCGACACGAATACCAAGTCCCACAATGCGCGTCTGACCTGGCACCACTTCTTCGATCCCCACTCGTTCATCGACTTCACCGCGGGTTTCGATCGCGTCCATCCGCTGCTGGTTCCGGAGCCCAACTCTGTGGGACCGCAGGTAATCATCGGGACTTCCTACAAGAGCCTCGGGCCGGACGCGACCATCCCGGTCGATCGGCGCGTGAATCGCTTCCGCTACGCCGCCCTCTACCGCCTCGAGATCGGCAAGCACTCCTTCGCCGCGGGTGTTGAGTGGGTCCGGGATCAGAACAACGGCCGTGAAGCGTCGAGCGACCGCGGCAATTATTACTTCCGCGCCGATTTCGGCCGCGACGCTATCACCAACTTTCGCTTGGGGATTCCCAGCCGTTACAGTGTCGGCATTGGCGAAGGGTACCGGGGTTTTCGCTGGTGGGAGCAGCAGTACTTCGCGGGCGACGCCTGGAAAGTCCGGTCCAATTTTACTGTTAACTTCGGTCTCCGCTACCAGCCAATCACTGGTCCCAGCGAGGTGAACCACCTTACCGAAATCAACTTCGATTGCGACTGCAAGGCGCTTGCGCCACAGTTCGGTTTCGCGTGGCAGCTCCCGCGTGCCGGCGTCATTCGCGCCGCGTACGGACTTCAATTCGGCGATATCTACTACCAAACTCTTCAGCAGGTCCGCTGGGATCCGCCAGGGTTTCTCAAAGTCGAGGTCCAGGCGCCGCCGCTCCTCAACCCGCTCGCGAATACGTACCTGGGGCCGGGCGCGCGCCACACCCATTTCGAGGTGCCGTCCAACTTGAAGTCGCCCTACACGCACGAATACAACTTCAGTTGGGATCCTTTGCCGGGCCGCTCCTGGAACATGCAACTCAGTTACATCGGCAGCCGCACCCACAAGCTCTTTATGATGTGGTTCACGAACCGGGCCGTGCATGTACCCGGCATCCCGCAGACCACGGCCACCATTACCGACCGGCGCCCCGATCCGCGCTACTTCGAACTCCGTCGGGTTCAGAACGCCTCGAACGCATACTTCGACGCGGCGCGGATCGACCTCAAAGCTCCCGCGTGGCGTGGCGTCACTTTGGATGCTTCCTACTGGTTCAGTAAGGCCATCGATACCGGCAGCGCCTACACCAACATGGCCGCGGGCGATGAGGCGCGCCAGGGCTACAGCCAATCGCAAGAACCGGTCGCGCAGGATCTCAAAGGCCCGAGTGCGTTCGATCAGTCCCACGCGGCGATTGTGCGATTCCAATACGCGATCCCCTCCTCCAAGAACCACTTTCTCCGGCGCGTGGCCGGCGGATGGCGAATTTCTGGGGTATTCCTCGCCAAAAGCGGACTCCCCTTCACCGTGATCTCCGGGTCCGACGGACCCGGGTCTGGGAACGTCGACGGCAGCAATGGCGACCGTCCTAATATTCTCGACCCCACGATTCTCGGCCGCTCCATCGGCAACCCGGACACTTCACAGTCGCGCCTGCCGCGTTCAGCCTTCGCGCTGATTCAGCCGAACGATTCGCGCGGCAACCTCGGGTTCAACACCTTCCGGCGAGGCGGCATCCGCAACATGAACGCCAGCCTCGCCCGCTCGTGGCCGCTGCGCTCGGAGATGAATCTCACCTTTCGCGCCGAGTCGATCAACTTCTTCAACACGCCCCAATTTGCGGACCCTAACCCGGACTTGAGCTCTCCGGCATTCGGCAAGATCACCAACACGTTGAACGACGGTCGCAGCTTCCAATTCACTTTCCAACTCCAATTCTGAAGGAACACCTCGGAGCCGAATTCGGCGGTCGCGGCTGCTATTCACCGATTCGATGCCTTGTTCAGCTAGACGTTCGGATTGCTCGCAGTGATTTGGGGATGTTCACGTGCTAGTCCCAACTGCAGTCAGATTTGTAAACAAGAGACGTTTTGGGAGCAAAAGGACCGGATGGCCAAATAAACGCGTTATTCTTCACAAAACCACAGATCATTCAATGATTGACATCCCGCACTGGCCCATCGACAATTCATAGCCGATGGGGGACGGCCACGCTCCCCGTCCTACAAAAAGACGCAAAGCGTCCAAGCGTAGCCTCATGCGGACTACGTCCGCGAGGAGGTTCAATTGGACGCACCGATCAGACCGCACTCTTCGTCAGGAACCATTCAACCCGGGACGTTGCTGCTCACGCGAAACGATGTCGCGCAACTCCTAAGCCTTGATGAATGCATTGAGGCAGTGGAGCACGCTTTCAGGCTGCAGCACTCCTCGAAAACAACTATCGCCGGGTTGAGCGTTTCCAGCGGCGGCTTTCATATCAAAGCCGCTACGTTGGAGTTCGACCGGCCCTACTTCGCTGCAAAGATAAACGCTAACTTTCCCTTAAACCGTTTGCGTGAAGGCCTGCCCACGATCCAGGGAACGATTGCGTTGTGCGACGCGGTGAATGGTTATCCCCTCGCGTTAATGGATTCCATTGAAATCACCAAGCTTCGCACCGGCGCTGCGTCAGCCGTAGCAGCGAAGTATCTGGCACGAAGCAATTCCAGGATCGTGACTATTTTGGGCTGCGGGACTCAGGGATACGTCCAGTTGCAAGCCCTTGTGCGGGTCCGTAAGCCCGAGCTCGTTTATGTGTTCGACATTGATACAACACGCGCAGAACAGATGGCCGCTGAAATGAAACAGGAACTTGGCATCGAGATCCAAGCGATAGGGAGCATTGAGGCTGGGGTCAGAGCCAGTGACATCTGTGTTACGTGCACGCCGTCCAAGCAGACGCTTGTCCGCAAAGAATGGGTGAAGCCGGGAACATTCCTGGCAGCAGTCGGCGCGGACAGCGAAGATAAACAGGAGATCGATCCGCAACTCATGGCGTCGAGCAAAGTCGTGGTGGACGTGCTCGATCAGTGCGCCGCGATCGGCGATCTTCACCATGCCATCACACAGAGTCTCATGACGAGGACCGATGTTCACGGCGAGTTGGGAGCCGTTGTCGCAGAACGAATTGCGGGCCGCGAAAGCCACGACGAAATTATCGTGTTCGATTCGACAGGTTCCGCGCTTCAGGATGTGGCTGCCGCTGTTCGCGTCTATCGGAAAGCCGTCAGGGCGAACCGAGGTTTGCGCGTCGACTTTTCCAACTAGCAAGGACCTCATCATGCCCTCTTACACCTTGAGGCAAATGGTCCTCTATATGCTCAGGCTCGGCTCGCTGGGTTTTGGCGGACCGGTTGCTTTGATCGGATACATGCATCGAGACCTTGTTGAACAAAGGCGATGGATCAGCGAAGAAGATTATAAAGATGGCCTTGCACTCGCACAGTTAGCTCCCGGACCCCTTGCCGCGCAGATGGCGATCTATCTAGGTTTCGTTGACTTCGGCGTAATCGGCGCGACTCTCGTCGGACTGGCATTTGTCCTCCCTTCCTTCCTGATCGTCATCCTTCTCGGATGGGCATATCAGTCGTACGGCGGACTCGCCTGGATGCAGTCAGTCTTTTATGGTGTTGGGGCCAGCGTCATTGGCATCATTGCCGTTAGCGCGTATCGGCTGAGCCGAAAAACACTCGCCCGGGACGCGCTCCTTTGGGTCGTATTCGCCGCGGTTTTCACCGTCACGATTGTCACGGAGTCGGAAAAAGTCATCGTTTTCCTGGCGGCAGGACTGCTGGTATGGCTCTTGAAAGCTCCTCCTCGCTCGTCATCGGCGAGTTTTAGGCACATGGTGATACTCCCGGGTCTGCTTTGGGACATTTTTGTATTCTTTGGAAAAGCCGGGGCCTTCGTATTCGGCAGCGGATTGGCCATCGTGCCGTTTCTCTACGGAGGGGTGGTGAACGACTACCGGTGGCTGAACGACAAACAATTCATCGATGCCGTTGCCGTCGCGATGATCACCCCTGGGCCAGTAGTGATTACGGTCGCGTTCATCGGCTACCTCGTCGCCGGCGGCTGGGGTGCAGTTGTGGCCGCTCTGGCAACCTTCCTGCCTTGTTATCTGTTCACAGTGATTCCCGCACCCTACTTCAAAAAGTATGCAAAACGAAAAGACATTGCCGCCTTCGTAACCGGAGTCACCGCCGCCGCAACTGGCGCCATCGCAGGCGCCGTTATCGTTCTGGGAAGGCGGTCGATAGTGGATACGCCCACAGCTTTGGTGGCCATCGTCAGCGCGTTGCTCCTGCTGCAAAAACGAAAAATCCCCGAACCGCTCATTGTGGCCTGTGCTGCCATGATCGGCTGGCTGGTCCACGTCGGGTGAGCTGCGCGTTCACTCGGCGACTGCCCATTGCGCAATGGCAAGTCCTAACCCGGGGCCGGCGACATATGCGAGCAGTCCATCCTCAAAACTACACCGACCGGACTACTTGACGGGCCAAGTGGTCGAGCGGCCGCGGAGTCGATGTGTTTCTCGTCCGGATTGCAAGGCCGTGCACTTTGGACTTTGGATGGGCCTGCGGAATTCATTTGAAATGGACAGTGCGACCACGCTCATGCCTGAGGATGACAAAGACGAACAAAATCTCAAATCAGACGGTGTGCACGGTGAAGAAATCTATGGAAACCAGTTGCGACACGTGATTGGTCAGAAATGTTCGCCACGTTTGTGACGGCGGTTTGGGATGCCGGACCATGTACTTGGCAACCGTTGCCTGCGAAACGCTGATGCCAAGCTTCAGCAGTTCGCTGTGGATTCGCGGAGCTCCCCAAACCACGTTCATCCGACTCATGGTTCCGATCAGGTCACGAGTTTTCTTTGAAACGCCAGGACGCCTTACTCGGCCGTGACGAATTTCCAGGTCCAATACCAGCGAAAGCCTTGACGGTGCCAACTCAACACCGTATCTCGTTTGACGATAACCAGCGCGGAACGGCAGCCTGACCACAGTCGTGAAAGCCAACCCATAGCCATCGGTCAGCGCGACAAAGAATGACTCGCTTCTGCTTTTGCGTTCGCTGTAACACCATCAGTTGATGACGGAGGGCGAGGATTTCGACCTGCATAGCAGCTCGAGTCCGAAACACGGACCGGGAATTGAGGGTCATTAATATAAAGGTTTGGCATGGCCGGAGAAGGCTAACAACGCGAGACGGTAAGTTCAACATTAGAACGGCGAGGACATTTTCAGTAGCCACAGTGGTGGCAAACTGGAAGGTCATGCGCGAACGCTGGGAGCAAGCTTAAGCGCGTGGGCAGCCAGGCAGGTCCCCATCTGACATGCACATCTTCCAGCCGTACTGAGGGAAAACCCGCCGTACGGAATGATAGAGGGGATGGTAGAGACGTCGGCATCATTCGAAAGCCCGGTCCGCGCCACCATCCTACTCGACTGCGGGGGCCGATCAGTAATGGTCGTTCCTGCCGCAACGAAGCTGACAGTCGAGATGGACCCTACTCGGCTGTCGGTGGGACACTGGCAGCTTGCGATACCTTCATTCGATTGAAATGATTTCAAGACCAAGCTTTTGTGCCGCGTTTCCCTGCCGAAGATCGGCGGTGATGAACGGGAGGGGACGTTTCAATCGAGATTGACATGCCAATGCACAGGCAAGGTGAATGGCATCAAGAGACCGGATGTTGCAATCAATGGTCAGGCGCTCGGCGGATTGGAGAATCTCCGACGAGATCGCCACCAGGTCCCATCTTTCACGCTCCGTTTGAATGCGTTTAACTGCAGCTTGAAATGCTTTAGTCGATAAGCCACCGTCCGCTTCGACTCGACGTAACGCGGAGCGCATCTCGAGTGGTGCGATAGCGGCCGAGATGACGAGATGCCGATGCGTGATCGCCATCGCGCGATCGCTCCCATTCTCCCGGATATAACGCTTCAGAAGGACACTGGAATCGAAGTACGCCGCA
>Ga0137394_10000012_pt1 | contig 150813 bp, 134 predicted proteins | sample czobulk116metaG_FD_108278 | JGI IMG/M metagenome (GOLD analysis project Ga0137394, IMG submission 108278) | Vadose zone soil microbial communities from Angelo Coast Range Reserve, California, USA - czobulk1.16 metaG | ecosystem: Environmental > Terrestrial > Soil > Vadose zone | place: USA...
CCAATTTCTAACCAAAACCAAGTGATGAGAAAAAGGAGGTCTATGATGTTTAATCTTTCGCCCCAAAACGGGTCTCGCCCGCGAAGCGCATGGCCCCGGTTAGTAATGGCCGTGGTGCTCGTGCTTACGTTCTCGATCGCGGCGAGCGCCTATACACTGGTCTTTCGCAATGGTCAACGAATGGAAATACCGGCGGAGTTTACGCTGACTAGAACGACGTTGACTTACGAAATTTCACCTGGCTTCAACAAGACAATGCTACTGACGTTGATTGATGTGGCCGCCACCGAGCGCGCCAACCATGAAGCGGCCGGAAGCTTTTTCCAACACACGGACGAGCCTCCCGTGGTCACTCAATCTGCTGCGCCTCGGGCCAGTAAGACTTTGACTAATCGTGACCTTCTAGCCATCCGTCAGCGGCGTATCGAGAGCGAGGAAGCTTATGAGAGGCGCCGGAAAGAATTACAGCTGCCCACGGTCGAAGAAACACGGAGACGCCAGGATCAGGAGGCGGCAATTTTGCATGCTGAACTCCGCGAAAAATCTTTAGCCAGGGAGCAGGAAGAAACCTACTGGCGAGAGCGCGCCCGCGAGTTGCGCACGGAGATCACGACGGTTGACACTCAAATCAATTATTTGCGCGGGCGGCTCGGCGATCTGAGTGAATCTTCGTTACGCACGCGCAGTTGGGTAACCGGCACCTATCCTCTATGGCCCGACAATCGCCAGTGGTCAGGGAACGGGCAATGGGGGTCTAACCCAAACCAGCGGCGGGGCGGATACAGACCGGCGCGGCCGATCATAGGCCTGGGATTTCCAAATGGATATCCAACGGGGCAGTATCCATCTGGATATCCATCGGGACAGTATCCTTACGGATATCCAACGGGACAGTATCCCTACGGATATCCGACGGGTCAGTATCCCTACGGATACCCAACGGGACAGTATCCTTACGGATATCCGACAGGGCCGTTTGATAATTTTAACAACTCGGCCGAACAGGGTGATCTAACCATGCGACTTGACGATTTGCTGGTAAGACGCGCGGGTTTGTCGGCGCAGTGGCGAGCGTTGGAGGATGAAGCGCGCGACGCGAGGGTACCGCAAGTTTGGCTGGAACCTTAACGGTCAGTTGTCAGTAGGTTTTCAGTTGTAAGAACGTTCTCAGGAGACTACCTGCAACAGACCGCGAACAACTGACAACTGACGACTAACAACTGACCAATGTCTAACAATTGGGAAACCATTATCGGCCTCGAAGTGCACGCGCAACTGAGCACTGAGTCCAAGATCTTCTGCGGCTGCTCGACGCGTTTTGGCGACCGGCCTAACTCAAACACATGTCCCGTATGTCTCGGCCTGCCGGGCGCACTGCCTGTTTTGAATTGGCGGGCAGTGGAACTTGGGGCTCGCGCGGCGCTGGCGCTCGGGCTTCACATTAACCAGCGTTCGATCTTCGCCCGTAAGAATTATTTCTACCCCGACCTGCCCAAGGGTTACCAGATCTCGCAATACGATCAGCCCTTCTCAGCCAACGGCGTGCTCGAGATTATGACTGCCGATCGCGATGAGGCCGGCCACGCTCATGACTGGAAGCCGATGACCGTGAACGTCACGCGTCTGCATTTGGAAGAGGACGCCGGTAAGAACGTTCATGAAGGCTTGCCTGATGTCGATCGCTTTTCTTATGTCGATCTGAACCGCGCGGGTACGCCGCTGGCTGAGATCGTTACGGAACCCGATTTTCGTTCTTCCTGGCAGGCGTATGATTACGTCAACCACGTGCGTCGCGCGCTGCGATGGGTGGGCGCGTCAGAAGCCGACATGGAAAAAGGAAATCTGCGTTGTGAAGCGAACGTGTCTGTTCGTCGCCAGGGCGATACGAAGTTGGGAACCAAGGTTGAGCTGAAGAACCTGAACTCTGTTCGCTTCATGCAGCGGGCGATTGAATTCGAAGTCGAGCGACATATCAAGACACTGGAATCCGGCGGCCATCTGGTGCAGGAAACATTACTGTGGGATGAAAAACTGGCTGAAACGCGGCCGATGCGTTCGAAAGAAGAAGCGCACGACTACCGGTACTTTCCGGAGCCCGACTTGCCGCCGCTGGTGGTAACGAACGAGTTTATTAACAAGGTACAGGCCAGTCTGCCTGAATTAGCCGGGCCTCGGGCGAAGCGCTTCAGCGAACAATATGGACTGTCGTTCGCTGATGCTTCCCAACTAACTTCTGAGCGTTCGTTGGCTGACTATTATGAAAGCGCGGCGGAAGCGAGTGGAAATGCGCGCGCGACGGCAAACTGGATCCGTTCAGAACTTTTGCGCGAGCTTGAAAACGCCGGCCTCACCGCAGAAAAGAGTCCGGTGCCGGCGACGGAGCTCGGCGCGCTGGTGCGCCTGATAGATGAAGGCAATATCAGCGGCAAGCAAGCGAAAGACGTGCTGGTAGAAATGTTTGCTTCGGGCAAAACCGCTGCGGTGGTGATTGAAGAACGCGGCCTGGTGCAGGTTAGCGACACGGGCGAAATAGATCGAGTGATTGATGAAGTTATCGCCGCGAGCCCGAACCAACTCGAGCAATATCGCTCAGGCAAAGAAGCGCTGTTCGGATTCTTTGTGGGCCAGGTGATGAAGGCCTCAAAGGGGAAAGCGAATCCGAAAGTTGTGAACGAGCGGCTGCGAGAAAAACTGAAGTGAGTGTCTACACCTTTTCTCCGTGGTCCTCTGTGAGCCACTGAGATGCACGGAGACGAAATGAATCTCAAAGACAAAAGCGCAATCGTCACCGGCGCCACGAAAGGAATCGGTCGCGCGATTGCCGAAGCCCTGGTCGGCGAAGGCGTCTCGGTCTGTATCTCCGCGCGAAACCAGGGCGAGATTGATGCAACAGTCCGGGAACTGAATCAAGGCGGGTCAGGGAACGCGATTGGTTTTGTTTGTGACGTGCGCGACTACGATCAAGTCAAAACCCTGATTAATCATGCGGCGAAAGAACTCGGCGGCGTAGACATCCTCGTCAATAACGCGGGCATTGGAATGTTCGAGACGGTGGCCGAAACTTCTCCGCAAGATTTTCGCGCCGTGCTGGAGACGAATCTGTTCGGTGTCTTTTATTGTTGCCATGAAGCCATTCCGGAAATGAAACGACGCGGCGGCGGCTATATCATCAATATCTCTTCGCTGGCCGGCGCCAACCCACATCCGCGGATGGCCGCCTACAATGCTTCCAAGTTTGGCCTCAACGGTTTCAGCGAAGCTTTGATGCAGGAAGTCCGTCACGACAATATAAAGGTCAGTTACATCATGCCTGGTTCGGTGAACACAGAATTCGGCGGCGACTCGCCGGGCGATGAAAAGAGCTGGCAGCTAACGCCTGACGACATCGCTCGCGTTGTAGTTGATCTGTTGCATCATGACGATCGCGCGTTGCCGAGCCGCGTTGAGATTCGACCCAGCAAGCCGCCGAAGAAATAATGCGAGCCGTAGTCCAGCGCGTGACGCGCGCGAAGGTAACAGTCGATGGCGAAACAGTCGGCGAGATCGGAAATGGTCTCGTCGTTCTTCTGGGTATTGCGCGCGATGATACTAAGCTTGACGCAGCTTATCTGGCTGAGAAGATCGCGGCGCTGCGCATCTTTGATGACGAAGCAGGAAAGATGAACATCTCCGTCAAAGACATTAATGGTGGGTTGCTGATCGTTTCGCAGTTTACTCTTTACGGCGATGTGCGGCGCGGGTTGCGGCCTTCATGGATCGATGCAGCAGCGCCGGAAGTTGCTGAGCCGCTATATGAATTCTTTGTGAGACAAGCGCGCGCGTTCGTTAGCAACGTCACCACCGGGAGCTTTCGTGCGATGATGCAGGTCGAATTGGCTAACGATGGGCCGGTGACCATTCTGCTGGATAGCAAAAAGCTGTTCTGACTTTGCGCCTTTGCGTCTTAGCGTGAGACAGTCTCCTCTCGGCGATAGGCCCGATGGGCGACCGGAGATAAATTTCACGCAAAGGCGCGAAGTCGCTAAGAGAAGCACGTCCGAAAACCGAAGGAGGATATCGTTAGTGAAAAAGTCAGCTACCGCATTCCTGGCCGCGCTGATGTTCCTGTTTCCTTTCTTCAGCGCTTGCAATGAGAAGACCACGGACACCACCAACAAAGAGTCCAACGCCAACGCCGCCGCGGCGCCCGACGTTAAGTCCGCCGTGAAGCCGCAACCGGACGCACAAGTCGCGGTGATCGAAACGACCGACTATGGGCGCATCGTGCTCGAGTTATATCCGAACGTCGCGCCCAAAATGGTCGAGCGGTTCAAGAAGTTGATCGGCGAAAAGTTTTATGACGGCACGGCGATTCATCGCGTCGACCCGAGTCTGGGAATTATTCAGGGCGGTGATCCTCTGACGAAAGGAAATAACACAGCGGTCTACGGCACGGGCAATTCGCCTTATCCAAACGTGCCGGGTGAGTTCAGCGACATACCTTACGAACGCGGTACCTTGGGCGCCGCGCGCACCAGCGATGTCAACGGCGCCAACTGTCAGTGGTTCATCACGCTCAAGAAGCAGCCGGCCTTTGATAAGAAGTACACAGTGTTCGGCCGCGTGATTGACGGCATCAAGAACGCCGAGGTCATCATGGGTGCGCCAACTGAGGCTGGAGGTTCGCGGCCTTCGGACAAGGTTGTGATCAAGAGCGTGACGTTGCAGCCACGGGCGAACTTCGGTTCCTAATTCTTTGTGAGCCTCCGTGTCCTCGGTGATTAGATCAATTTCACCACAGAGGACACGGAGAAGCACAGAGTTTCACCTAGATCGAATCCTCGTTGGCTTTTGATTGTTCTTCCAGCTCAAATCGGTTTTGATCGCGACGCTCGAGCTTACCAAGAAAATCCAACTCTTCATTGTCTTCTAAACTTACGCCCATCGCTTTCGCATTCTCTTCCACCATGGATTGATCAGGTGTCGGACTATCGCCCGCGAAGGTTTCTGAGCCGCTCTCGTTCACGTCTTCCCAAGCCGCGTCCAGATCGCCGCCGGCATCCGATGGCGAGGCTGCGGTGTTATTGTGCAGACGCTGGGCCAGTAATTCAGGGTCTTTCGGCGCATGCGCAATTTCCTCCTCCATGAATTCTTCAATCTCAGGATCGGGCACGAATTCGGGATCGTTGCTCAAGTAGTTGAATGATTCTGGTATTTTCTTTGGCATTTGCGATCTTCCTCGACCGATTCGAGCGATCGGATCGCAGCGAATCGATCATTAGAACCTAAGCTGGCGGGGGTGCTAAGCGGTCCGACTATATCAAATCAGTTTGGCTGCGACAATCACGTAACTGATGGTTGTGTTCGTAGTTTGAGATTCTCTGCGCCTCCTCTGCGTGTTCGGCGTCTCTGCGGTGAGTGCATTTCAACCTATCATTCAACGCAGAGGCGCGGAGGTTGCAGAGATTACGCAGAGAAAAAAATATGATGAGTTGGACCGCCCGGCCACTCAATTCACTAAAAGCTCACTCTCAGTGCTAGTTGGATGTTGCGCGATCCGCCACCACCCAAAAACGGATTCCCCGTGCCCACGTCGGGTGTCGTCGTGATCGGCAGAAAGCCTACTCCTCGCCCAGTGGCGTCGATTCCGTTAGCGAGAAAATCCACGCCGAAGTTCGGCCACAGCGGATTGGCAAAATTCGGATGATTGAACAGATTGAAGATGTCCATGCGAATCTGCAGCTTCACCCGCTCACTCAGGCTATTGTTCTTCACCACGCTGAAATCGAAGTTTCGATAATGAGGTCCAACCAAAGCATTGCGACCTAAATTGCCAAAGTGCTGGGTGCCCGCAATGCAATCGCCGGCAACGTCCAGCGTGCACGGAACCTTGAAGGCTGCGAGGTTCAGAAAGCTGTCCGGTGTATGAGTCCCGGCGAAAGGATTTCCCACCAGGTCGGGCCGGCCAAAGAATTCGCCGCTGCCATTGAAGTCGCCTTCAAACAAATAATTGACATTGAAAGGTTGGCCGGAAGCGATGGCCAGCACGCCATTGACCGCCCATCCTGAACTAAGGCCCCGGACATTGCCTAACTTCGGCAGTTCGTAGTTGAAGGTCCACGTCAGATGGTGACGCATATCAAAGTTGGAATTCGCGCGCTCGCGCTGGGGGGCGAAGCTGTTGTCCGGTTGCGTCGCGTTGGGCACATAGTCCTGCCCGTCGCTCGCATTGTCCCTTGAGTGCGACCAGGTGTAGTTCAGTGTCGAGGTCAGTCGATGCCAGTTACGAAACTGCAAGGAAGCCTGCACAGACTTATAGTCGCTGCTGGCCGTAGATTCGAATTGGTTTATGTAAACGAACGCCGGAAACGCGACCGTGCCGGTGGCCGGGTTTACTTGATTGATATCGCGATAACGAAACAGCTTGCGGCCCGCCGACCCGACGTACGCAACTTCGACCGCGACATTTCTTGCCAGTTCCTGCTGAAAATTCACGTTGTAGACATGAATGTAAGGCGTGCGGATCTTCTGATCGACGGTAAAAACATCCGTGGCCGAGAATGTGGAGGCGTCAAATACCCGGACGCCGGGTGCGATGACCGCCGGCGGTGAAAAACTGAAAGTAACCGCATCCGCTCCGATGCCGTTATAGGCCGGGCCGGGATTGAAAGTATTGAACGGCAGTTGCCCGACAAAGAAGTCCTGTGAAAACGAGTCGTAATACAAACCCCAACCGGCGCGCACGACAGTTCTGGCATTGCCGTGAACGTCCCAGGCCACGCTGGCTCGGGGCGCAAAGTTGTTGAAGTCTTTTGGATAGAGTTGATTGACCTGATTAAGAACGCCGGCGGGACTCAGGAGACTGAAACGATTCTGCTTCTCGCCAATCACTCCGAAATATTCCCAACGCACTCCATAGTTCAAAGTTACGTGCGGTGCGATGTGAAAACTGTCCTGAAGATAGAGCGAGTGATTGTTTTGAAAAGTCTGGCGCGATGAATTCCCCTGAGCTTGCCGGCCGCCGGTTGGAGTGCCGGCAATAAAATCATCCAGAGTGCTAAAGGTGAGCTTGCCGCGATAGCCGCTGTCAAAAAATCCGTCTACGAACGTGCGGCGAAACTCGTAACCGAATTTCCAGTTGTGTCGCCCGGCCGTATAGCTCACGTTGCCAAACAATTGGGTGTTCGTGTCCACGCGTCCGCGCGGCACAGAGGTGTTGGCGCCCAGAGTTGCAAATCCATTGACGCCGATTAGCGGCAGCCCAAAATCCTGCGCTGAGGTTCCCATGTTCAATCCGATCGAAGAAGGATTGAAGGATCTATCCTCAGGGAAGAAGGTTTCCTTAAAACGGTTGTAGCCGCCGCGGAGCTCTATCAGCAGGCGCGGACTAAAGACGTGCGTGTACGAGACCGAAAAAATATTGACGTCGGTTGGGGTGACGGTATTGAAGCCGGGAAGAATTCCACCACCGACGAGCGCCAGCGGAAAACTTTGGTTGCTCTTGCCGAAGTAATAACGGGCGGTCAGGAGATCGTCCTTGCCGATGTGCTGATCGTCCTTGCCGATAAAACTGTTCACGCGATTGAACGCATTGTTTGCGATCTGGAGGTTGTTTCCATTGGCGTCCGGGGTCTGATTCGGCGCCGGCCAGGGATTGCGGGCCAGCAGGTTCGCAATCACCGGATTCACCACGCCGCCATTGTTGGCTTTAGCCGTCGCGATCTCGGCGGTCGTGGGCACGCGCGCCACGGTGGGAATGCCGACGGTTTCGCGCTGGCCTTCATACGAGACAAACCAGAACGTCTTATTCTTCTTGATCGGCCCACCCAGTGAGAAACCGAATTGGTTATTGTGAAAGGTGTCCTGCGGCAGGGGTTTGGTATTGAAAAAGTTTCGAGCATCGAGCCTGCTGTTACGGTAATACTCGTACGCCGTGCCATGAACGGAATTCGTTCCAGACCTGGTTACGATGTTGACGGTCGCTCCTGAACTCCGCCCGTACTCAGCTTCCGTGCTGTTGATGATCGACATTTCCTGAATGGCGTCCATCGGGAGGATCGTGGCCGGTGTGCCGAACACTCCACCCTGATTGATCGCAGGGAGATTGCGATAACCGTCGTTCATGTCGGTGCCGTCGATCAGATAATTGTTCGAGCGTCCGCGATTGCCGTTGATGCTGAACAGCCCGAATGAACCCGGTGAATCAGCCACGCCCGAAGGATCGCCGCCCGATCCCGGAACCAGCACCAGCATCTTGGTAAAGTCGCGGCCGCTTACCGGAAGTTCCTGTAACTGCTTTGCTTGGATGGAACCTCCAAGATTGTTTTGTGCGGCGTTTACTATTGGTTCCTGATCCGCCACAACTACCCAATCGACAGTAGCGGCCGCCACTGCGAGCTGAACGTCGGCGCGCGTGGTTGTGGCGACCTCCACTCTGGCACTTACCGGCGGGCTCTGAAACCCGCTTTTCTTTACGATTATTCGATAGCTTCCAATTGGTAGTTCGGAAACGGAATAGGTTCCACTGTCGTCGGTAACGATCGTTCGCGTTAGCCCCGTGTCCGGACTGGTAATAGTTACTTCGGCGCCCGGAACGACTGCGCCGTTGGGATCAGTGACAGTGCCCTGGATGCCACCGCGAAACGTTTGCGCTGAACACACGACGGAAAAGCAAAGAATTAAAGCAGGAAGGATAAAGGTCTTCATGTTGGTTCTCCTTTGGCAAGGCGTGTTGCATCAGTCGAATTCTAAACACTCTGGGTGACTCAGTATACGCCGCCATCGGTTTCGGCAACAGAAAAAGTTTTGAAGGGTTTCGGTTTTAGAGTTTCAGGCTTCGCTTGCGCCTCTGATTCTTTATCTCTGCGCGATCTTTGCGGTGGCGCAGAGATTTAAGATTGGGACACTTCTAAGAATTGCCTTGCTTGACGATTACTCGCGTCAAACCTAAACTGGAACTTGATAAGCCGGCAAAATTAAATTTTCAGAGAAGCTCTCAGCTTCGCGTTGTCCTTCTGCGCGCCGAATGCGCGCGAACGGGTGACACGGTGCGGGCGCTCAACGACTATGCCACATAATCTCTTCAATTCACTTCAGACGTTTACGCCCTCCATCGGAAAGACCGGCGAATTGTATTCGCTGCCCCAACTTGAAAAAGAAGGAGTCGGAAAGATTTCTCGTTTGCCTATCAGTATTCGCGTCGTGCTCGAATCGGTGCTGCGCAATTTTGACGGCCAGAAAATCACCGAAGACGATGTTCGCAGCGTCGCGAATTGGCAACCGAACGCCGAGCGCACCGAGGAAGTTCCATTCGTGGTGGCGCGCGTGCTGCTGCAGGACTTCACCGGGGTGCCGCTGCTGGTTGATTTAGCAGCGATGCGATCGGCCGTGGTGCGTTTGAATAAAAATCCCGGCGTCATTGAACCTCTGGTGCCGGTCGATCTCGTCATAGATCATTCAGTGCAGGTTGATTTTTCTGCCACCGGCGACGCTTTTCGCAAGAACATGGAGATGGAGTTTCGCCGTAATAACTCTCGCTACCAATTTCTTAAGTGGGGGATGCAGGCGTTCGATGGTTTCCGCGTGATTCCACCGGGCATCGGCATTTGTCATCAGGTCAATCTGGAATACCTCGGCAAGTGCGTCTGGGAAAAGCATGGTCTGTATTATCCCGACAGCCTGGTCGGGACCGATTCGCACACGACGATGATCAATGGACTCGGCATCGTGGGCTGGGGCGTCGGCGGCATCGAAGCCGAAGCCGCAATGCTGGGTCAACCCGTGTACTTTCTCACTCCAGATGTTGTGGGTGTGCACATGAAAGGCCGTCTGCGCGAAGGCGTAACGGCGACTGACCTGGTGCTGGCCGTCACTGAGATGTTGCGTAAAGCGAAAGTTGTCGGCAAGTTCGTCGAGTTTCATGGAGAAGGCGCGGCGTCGCTTTCGGTGACCGATCGCGCGACCATCGCGAACATGTCGCCCGAATACGGCGCGACGATGGGTTACTTTCCACCGGATGAAGAGACCTGCGTATACCTTAAGGCGACCGGGCGATCTGATGAGCACATCGAGGCGGTGCGAAATTATTTCAAGGAGCAGGGCATGTTCGGCATCCCGCGTAGCGGAGAGTGCGACTACAGCACTCTGCTGGAACTCAATCTGGAAACCATCGTGTCCAGCGTCGCCGGTCCCAAGCGGCCGCAGGATCGAATCGCTTTGCCTGATCTAAAAACAAAATTCCTGGAGCTTCTGCAGCAAGATGCGAAAAGCGGCGGCTATGGAAAGTCCAGCGAACAGATTGCGGTGCGATATCCAACCGACATCGGCGCGAGTGAACATGCGCTCGCGATTGTGGTCGGCGGAGGTCAGCAGCACTCGGCGTCGGTTCCGGCTCCGTCCGGCAACGATGTGACGCCGCGCGAGACCAGCGTTTGGACGGAAACTGAAATGATGAACAATCGTCCCACGCCCGATCGCGTTGTGGAAATGCTGCCGGAAGAATTTCCCACAGCCCACGTCGATTTGGGTCACGGCGATGTTTTGATCGCCGCCATCACTTCCTGCACGAACACTTCGAATCCCAGCGTGATGCTGGCTGCCGGACTGCTGGCGAAGAAAGCAGTCGAACGCGGATTGAAGGTGCACCCGACGGTAAAAACATCGCTGGCGCCCGGGTCGCGCGTGGTGACCGAGTATCTGGATAAGACTGGCTTGCAACCTTACCTAAATAAGCTGGGGTTTAATCTTGTGGGTTACGGATGTACTACTTGCATCGGGAACTCAGGGCCGCTCGATCCAAAGATTGAAGACGTTTTGACTGAGCACGATTTGATCGCCGCCAGTGTGTTGTCCGGCAATCGCAATTTTGAGGCACGCGTGCACCAAAGCATCAAAGCGAATTTTTTGATGAGCCCGCCGCTGGTCGTCGCGTTCGCACTAGCCGGCCGCGTCGATCGTGATTTGTCAAAAGAGCCGCTCGGCACCGATAAGGACGGGGAAGATGTTTTCCTGCGTGACATCTGGCCGACGATGGACGAAATAAGAGAGTTGATGACGTCGGCGTTTGACCCCGAAACCTATCAGAGGCTGTATGGTAATTTCGCGGAACAGAATCCGATGTGGAACGAGATCCCTACGACAACGGGTTTGACGTACAAGTGGGATCCCGAATCGACCTACATTCAGGACCCGCCGTTCTTCGAAGGCTTTGGCGCTGAAGTCGGCGAGATGGAAGACATTTTTGGCGCGCGGCCGCTGGCGATCTTTGGCGACTCAGTTACTACGGATCACATCAGCCCGGCGGGAGCGATCAAGGCCACTTCACCTGCGGGTGTGTATCTGCAACAGCGTGGCGTCGAGACGGCGGACTTTAACAGTTACGGCTCGCGGCGCGGAAATCATCAGGTGATGATGCGCGGCACGTTTGCCAACGTGCGTATCAAGAATTTGATGGTGCCGGGGACGGAAGGCGGCGTTACCCTTTACAGGAAGAACCCGGAAGCCGAACCTGAGAGAATGAGCATTTATGACGCGGCCATGAAATATCAGAGCGAAGGCACGCCGCTCATCGTCTTTGCCGGACAGGAATACGGCACGGGATCGTCTCGTGACTGGGCGGCTAAAGGGACTCGGTTGCTTGGTGTCAAAGCAGTGGTGGCGCAAAGCTTTGAACGCATACATCGCAGCAACCTGGTCGGCATGGGCGTGCTGCCCTGCCAGTTCAAAGAAGGCACGAACGCCGCGTCGCTGAATCTTGATGGCACAGAGACATTCGACATCACTGGATTAGAAAACGTTCCAGTAAAACCTCGCCAGGATGTAACGCTGACGATTCGTCGCGCCAACGGTCGAACAGATCAAATTCCGCTTGTCCTGCGCATCGACACACCGATCGAGATTGATTACTACCTGCACGGTGGCATCCTGCCTTACGTGTTGAGGCAGTTGTTGGCGGGCACGACGGGGTTTTGAGCGGAATGTTCCACGCTCAGCAAAGGAGGGCAAAAACTCACATGACCCATAAATCCGCGCCGTCAATGGCCGTCGATGAGTTCGGCCTTTTATCGGCTATCTGGATTCTCTCCTGCAATGATCAGATTTCTTACATGACTTACCAAGGGTTAACTCACCGCCTAGGCTTGCCGATTGAGTATGATGTGCGGAGTATCATCGCTCGCCATGGGGAACTATTTCGGCCGACGGTGCCAAACACTCGGCTAGACGAATGGAAGCAGGCAATGGTGGCGGATACACACCTTCCTTCATGGATTCGCGAGAAAACGGATCCATCTGAGCGCCTTGCCACAATTAACGCCCTGCAACCGGATGATCTGTTTCGCAATCAATTTCGAGCAGAGGCAAATGCTCCCCCAGCAGACTTGGAAATTATCAAATGGGGACTGGATCATATTGAGCGGCTAAGATCAGCACAGGCACAGTTGCGTGAAGAGAAAATAAAGAAATGGACGAGTATGCGGATTCCACTATTGTCCGTGGTCGTTGGTTTGGCTGCGGTCTTAACCGGAGCTTTTCTTCAATGGGCAAGCATCAGCACACAAAGGGCAACCCAAGCTCAAACACTTGAGGTCCAAAGGCAGCTAAAGTATTACGAAGTCGAATTAAAACCCAAACTTGAAGGCTACTCTTCGCTAATGACCTCCATGAATGAAGCTTCTAAGAACGCCGATCAAGGCGTTGATGATGCAACGTCTGCATCATTCGACAAGGCTAATGTAACTTTCTCTACGCTTGAACCCTTCCTTACCAAGTCTGCACGGGAGACAGTGCGCAATAAGATGATTAGTTACTTCATAAATTGCAATAAATTAATGAAGGACAAGAGTCCCAAGAACTCAGAAGCGCATAATCAGGCTCGATCAAGCGCTCTTAATGATCTGTACGAAATGCAGGATCGGCTTTTCGAGGTTCTATTTCCGCAATAGCCAAACGTGCGCACATCGTATTACCAGTTGAGCGCCTTCCGCTTGAACCAAGAGAGTGATTCCTGTAACCGTTTCAGGGTTGCGGCATAAATGTGGTGCTTGATTTCAAGGCTTGGATCGCAGATAGCAGACAATCCTCGTCGCGTTTAGCGACGAATCCTTTGAGTGCGCTGAAAGCGCACAATGCAATAGCCCAGGGTAAGCGCGCAGCGCGCCACCCTGGGATCAGATTTCAACATAATCAATCAGCCCTGAAGGGGCGAAATAAATCTCACTCTGATCCTTCTGAAATGCTATAACTCCGACATGGCATGGCTCTGGAATTCTTGGGAAGAATATTCCGACTACGTGCAACCTGTATCTGTTCGTAGACCGCTCTTCAACATCGCTAAGAAGGATACTGCTTTCAAAGCACAGCGTGAGATGTTTGAGGCATTTGAAACACTTATCAGAACTCGAGGTGAACTTTATAAGCTTGGATTTACTGGTCGCGACGACGACCGCCCGCCCACGGACATTGAAATCCTGAGTGAAGCGCGAGGCGTGGTACGAGAGCTGATACACGCGGGAGAAGAACTATTGCTTTACCACAAACGACTTGCTGAAACTGATTCTGCGTACGGGTTCCTAAGTCAGCATGACATGGTGAACGAGTGGGAGCGCTATGGTGACCGGGTTTTTATTGAGATTGATCAGTTGGTCACGGATACCGATGAATTGATTGCGGGCTTCCGTGAGATTGAAAATGAGGATGAGAAGTTTCTGCTCTCTAACGTTGAGTTGCCAACTGAGCTTGAAAGCGATTTCCGGATGGCCCGTAATTTGTTTTCGATTGGACTAGATGAGGTTGCAGTCTTCAGTGCGGCACGCGGATTAGAGCGAGTTTTGCGGGCGGTTGCGCGCTTGCGCAAGATAATGATGGGTCGCAAGAATCAAATAGAGCCCGCATGCGATGTCGACTTGTTTGATTTAATCGAAACGATGTCACGCATTTATTGGAAGCGATCCGACTCGCGCCTCATCACGCCTCAAACTACAGCTTTGCTTCATTACCTGCGCACCTTGAGAAACGCCACCGCACATCCAACGGTGTCTGTCCCCAGTTCAGTACTTGTTCCTCGCGAGATGGCCAAGATATTGACTGAGACGGCTAACCGTTTGTGGAAGGATGTGACCCACACGCGAGCCAAATTTAGAGAAACCACGATTCAGAAGACTTGGTGAAGCCGTTGGTTGCACCTTTCAAGGTTGGTTCTATGAAGCGCTGAAGGCGCGGAATGTGTCGCCCCCTCAGGGCTCAATTGAATTCTATTTGATTCCGATCCAAGGGCGTTGCCCCTGGCTATTACATTTCACGCCGTTGGCGTGAAGAGGAGTCCGTTACAGAACCGCGAGCGTTAGCGACCGGATCATAAACTCAACTTGATTGATTTCTGCAACCCTTTCAGGGTTGCGGCGAAGGTTGTGTTTGGTCCCAGGGTGGCGCGCCGAAGCGGCGCTTACCCTGGGCTATTTCATTTCACGCTTTCAGCGTGAAGTATTGTTCGCGCTGCGCGCTGCCGGCGACCCGGTCGCTACCGCTCCCGGTACTGACCGCATGCCGTCACGATCCTGCATCCGTGCGTCTGCATTCGATTATCGCTCCAACGCCTTCCGATCCCAGTTGGCCAGATTAGCTCCCGCCTCATAAGTACTCTGCAAGAAATCCATTAGAGCAGTTTCCGGTGAAGGGGACTGGCGCACGGCGTCGTAAGGAAGCAGAAACTCCTTCAGGTCTTGCGAATAGAACGCCGCGCCCGGTTTGATCTTTGATTCGCTTAAACCTGCCGGCTCGGGCGCGGTGTAAGAATAAAAAGCGGCTTGCACGCCATTGCCGCCGGGCCAGAAGCCATGGCTGATCACTTCATGTGAGTACGCTTCCTGAGTCCAATTATCGGCGGCTTCACGCGGGGGCGCCGGCCGGCCGGAAAAGCGCGTGACCGCGTGATCGAAGCTGCCCCACCAGAAATGCACCGGGCTGACTTTGCCTATGAAGCGCGAACGAAAGTTCTTGAACACATCGTCAATACATACGAGCGCGCGCCAGAATCGATTCACGTATTCAGCGTCGTAAGATTTGTGAGCGTGATCCTGATCAAAGCGAATTGGATTGGGAATCTCGACCGGCATCGGCCAGATCTTTATGTCCATTCCTAAATCTCGCAGAGCCGACGTGAGTTCCTGATAGAAATCAGCCACTGTCTGCGGACGCAAAGGCAGAATCTTTGACGCGCCGTCACTGCACTCAATACGCAGGTTGTGATCGATGAAGTCGAATTCAATTTCGAATATGCGATCCTGATAAGGCATGGCCGAAGTTGTCAAGCCGCGCGCCGAAACGTACAGCGTAACGTTCCACCAATGATTGATCAGCGGTGTTTGCTTCAAACGAATCTTGCCGACAATCTGCATCCACATGTGCAGCGTCGCGAGTGTGTCTTGCCATTCTTCCAGGACGAGTGAAGGCCAGGTGTTTGTGGTCATGGATGTATTCCTCTGTGAAATCTCCGTGCTCTCCGTGTTCTCTGTGGTGAATATACCGGGCGGAAGAATTTACCACAGAGACACAGAGGACACAGAGAAGCGCACAGAGCTTAGACTTTCCTGATTGCTCAATGCTAGAGTCACATGATACCTGGAAAAACCGATCTGAGATTAGAAATTGGAGATAGCAAACGATCATGTCATCAACACAACCAGCCCAAACCACGCCGCGTCGTTATCAACTTTTTATTGACGGTCAATTTGTCGACGCGGAATCCGGAAAGACTTTCAAATCGCCGAATCCGGCTACCGGTGAAACCTTTGCTGAAGTTGCCGAAGCCGACAAGGCCGATGTTGATAAAGCCGTTGCTGCCGCTCGCAAAGCTTTTGAAGGCAAATGGTCAAAGATGAGCGCGCGCGACCGCGGGAAGTTACTGTATCGGCTTTCCCAGTTAATTGAGCAGCACGCGGGGGAACTGGCCGAGCTGGAAACATCCGACAATGGCAAGCCGATTAAGGAGTCGACTTACATCGATCTGCCGGGCGTGGTTGAGAACTTTGAATACTTTGCCGGCTGGCCGACGAAGATTGAAGGCGAGACGATTCCGGTACCCGGCCAGATGTTCAATTACACTCTACGCGAGCCGGTCGGCGTCTGCGGACAAATCATTCCCTGGAACTTTCCGCTGCTGATGGCCGCGTGGAAGCTGGCGCCGGCGCTCGCCTGCGGAAACACAGTCGTGCTGAAACCGGCGGAGCAGACGCCGGTGACGGCTCTGGAACTCGCCAAGCTGATTCAGGAAGCCGGTTTCCCCGAAGGCGTCGTCAACATCATTCCCGGGTATGGCGAAACTGCGGGCGCGGCGCTCGCCTCTCATCCTGGCATCGACAAGATTGCTTTCACGGGCTCGACTGAAATTGGAAAGCTGATCGCGAAATCGGCAGCAGCGAACTTGACGAAAGTTTCGCTCGAGCTCGGCGGCAAAGCGCCGAACGTGATCTTTGCCGACGCCGATCTGGATCAAGCAGTCAACGGCGCGATGATGGGAATCTTTTTCAATCAGGGGCAAGTGTGTTGCGCCGGCTCGCGCGTGTTCATTGAAGAGAAGGTGAAAGACGAATTCCTCGCGCGATTTAAGGAAAAAGCCGAGCGGATTACAGTCGGTGACCCCATGGATAAGGCGACCTTAATGGGGCCGCAGGTTTCCATGGAGCAACTCAACAAGATCAGGAGTTACGTTGGCATTGCCCGTGAAGAAGGCGCGACGGTGTTCTCGGGCGGCCAGTCAATTCAGTTGGAAGGCGCATTTCAAAACGGCTACTTCTTTCAGCCGACGATCTTCAGCGAAGTGAATAACTCGATGCGCGTGGCGCAGGAGGAGATCTTCGGACCAGTCTCTTCGGTAATTACTTTTGACAACGATGACGATCTGCTTCGCCAGGCAAATGAAACGATGTACGGCTTGTCAGCCGGCATCTGGACGAGCAATATCACGCGCGCGCATCGCTTTGCGCGGGCGGTCAAGGCCGGCGTCGTTTGGATTAATACCTTCAACATGATGAATGCCGCGTCGCCGTTCGGTGGTTACAAACAATCGGGCTATGGCCGCGAGATGGGTAAGCACGCGCTGGAGCTCTACACTCAGGTCAAAAGCGTCTGGGTCGATCTTTCAGGCAAGCCGATTGGCTGGTTTGGAAAGTAGGCAAACCAATTTGCCGCAGGAGGACGCACAGATTCTCGCAGAAGTAGAATGTAACGCCAGAACCGGCCGCACAACGACCATCGGGTTCGGGCGCAACCAGTCCTCTCACACAGTTAGCCTCGAAAGAAGTTTGCGATCTGTGGGTTGAACGCACAGCGCCGGTCTGAAGTTTTCAGAAATGGAGAGTGAACGCACCCACCACACGTCGACTGGTCATCAAATAATATTGCCCGTCACCGAGCTCGCTTTCGGCCACCGGGTCGCGGCGATCGCCCAAATTGGTAGCGTCTACACGCAATTCCCACTTCGGGGTGCGATAGCCCGCGCTCAAGCCGATGGTGGCAAAGCCGTTCGCCGGCGCGGTGTTGCGCCTGTTCAGAAACCGCGCTCCGGTGTAATACACATTGACGCCGCCCAGAAACCCGCGCTCCGGCGCGTAGACGATGCCAAACGCCGCGAGATTGTGAGCGGACATTTCCAGCCGCTTGCCCGCAAGCTGCGTGGGCACTCCGCCGAAATCCTGCACGTAATCAGTAAACCGCGCGTCGTGGTAGCTGTAGGTTGCCTTGGCCATGACGTCTTTGGTCATGAACAGCGAAACGCCGGATTCAAACCCCTTGAAGCGCTGCGTTCCGGCATTGGTGAGAGCGGGCAATCCGCCGACGCTGATCGGTGTGACCAGATTCTTGAAATCCATCAAAAATCCGGAGGCTTCCACGTCCACGCGGCCGTCGAAGACGCGGGCCTTGATCCCGCCTTCTACGCTGCGGGCGGTTTCCGGCTCCAGGATGAGCCGGTTGCTGAACGTCTCGATGCCGAAATCAATGGCCGCAGGCTTAAACGTGTCTCGGTAGTTCGCGTACAGATTGACGGAATCCTGATTCCTCTTCCAGGCGGTTACGATGAGTCCGACGCTGCCGCCGGGTCTCAACTTCGTGCGGCGGTCAGAATCGCTGGTGCCTGCGCCCGGGTCGTCGTGCTTCTGCGTCTCATGAGTGACGTTCATGCGAATGCCGGCGTCAAAGCGTACGCGATCCGAAGGTCGCCATTCGATTGAGGTATAGACGCCGAAAAAATTCCGAGCGTCGTTGGTGGTGACATCTAGTGGGCTGGGAACCTCGACTGAAACCGGAGGCACACCGTTGAGCGGCACGGTGTAGTGGAAATCCGCGCCCCAGGAATTACCGGTACCGTGCAGATAGTCCCCGCCGAGCAACAGCGTCAACGAGGGTGCAACTTTCCACGATGCATGAGTGTCGGCATAGACGTCAGTGAGATGAATGTTCTGGCGGAACCCGCGTGCGTTGTCGGTCACGGCGTCGATGTCTTCAAGGAATCCACGCAGGGCGCTTCGGCGGCTGTGAGAGAGAGATACAGTTCCCGACCAAGTTCCGGAGCCTACGCTGCGATCGAAGCCAGCCGCCCCGGTAAAGCGGCGGTCGTTCAGGAACGAGCCGTTGGGATTGTTATTGGCGTCCACAGGTACCAGCGGAGTCAGGGACGATCCAACGCGGACCCGCGGGCTGGCAGGATCCTGGTTCAGCCAGTTCATGTCGAAATTGAACCACGCGCGATTCGCGCCGTTGCCCTTGCGCCCTACTCGCCACAACGCATGTCCCCGGCGATAGTTTGTGCGGTCATCGCTGAAGCCTTCGCGCTGCGCATCCAGCGAAAGGCGCGAGGACCATTTGCCCGAGAGGGGAACGGGAGTCGAAAATTGGACGCCGAAGGTGCCGTAACTTCCTCCGCGGACGGTCAAGGATCTCTCCTTTGCAGCGGTATCCTTGTGCACGATATGGATGACGCCGACAAATGAAGTGGCGCCATAGGTGACCGGGGCCGGGCCGCGCACCAGTTCAATGCGTTCGATGTCATTCAAGTCGAGCGTCGTCAGGGCGGGATTGAAGGAGCCGCCCCACGGCACGCCGTCCACCACAAGGAGGAATGCGTCAAGCTCTTTCAATCCCCAGAAATCCGGCACTGAGCTGGCTGGGCCGGCATCTCCACCGGGCGCAACCTCCACGCCAATGGCAAAGCTAAGCGCGCTGCGCAAGTCGTGGTAGCCGCGATTTCGCAGCTCGTCACCGTTGAAGACTTCGACCGCGGAGGGGACACTCTGCGGGTCTTCAGGCAAGCGTGTGGTTGTTACCTCCACGCGCTCCTGAATCACTGGTAATTTCTGCGCCGGAGGAGTGCTCTGTGGCGCAGGTGCAGAGGTGGTCTGTGCGCTGGCAGATGAAACCAAGCAGCACAGAAAGAGCAATATTCGTTTGATCATAATCGGAAGAGAATACGTGATTCTGGCCAACTACTACCACAGGCAGTAGAGAAAATTCGCAGTCGTGTGGATGAGGGAAGAATTTTGTCGGACTTCACTACGCCCGCGTCGGCCGGCATCAACCCGGCCAGGCATTCGAACAGTGTCGTCTTGCCGGCACCGTTTGGGCCGATTAGTCCCAGCATTTCGCCGCGGCGCGCAGTGAAATCTACATCGCTGAGAACGCAACGGTTTTTGAAATGCTTGGTTAAGCCGTTAACTATTAAGAGTTCGTTCACGTCCGAAGGATACCGCAGAACCTGATGGTCAAGTCATCCATCTCACTTAAGAACAAGAAACGATTCATTCGAATTCAAGTAATCTGCCAAGGTTATAGTCGAGCGTTCACTACTACCAGCCAACGTTGAGACAGATTTCCTTGCTCGTTGTGAATTCGTGTCGTGGCATCTTAGAATGCGGCAACTGCAAGAGCAATCGAAGATGGCCCCAAATCAAAAGCGCAAACACGCCCTGCAATTCATCGTGGCCATGGGCATTGTCAGCCTGTTCGCTGACATGACCTATGAAGGCGCGCACAGCATCATTGGTCCGTTCTTAAAGGACCTCGGAGCGACGGCGACGCAGGTGGGAATCATTGCCGGATTAGGAGAGATGATTGCCGCCGGGTTGCGAGTGCTGTCGGGGCGAATAGCGGATCGCACACGCGCTTATTGGACGCTGACAACCCTAGGTTACTTCCTGAATCTGGTGGTCGTGCCGGGATTGGCGTTCGCGGGCAGTTGGAAAGTAGCGGCGTTGGTGGTCGTCGCCGAGCGTACCGGAAAAGGTTTGCGCGGTCCGGCCAAGGACGTGTTGCTGTCCGACGCAACTTCGGTGGTTGGACATGGTTGGGGATTCGGCTTGCACACGGCCATGGATCAGACCGGAGCGGTACTTGGCCCGCTCTTGATCGCCGGCATCGTGGCGCGGGAAGAACATTTTGGTCCGGCATTTTTGTGGCTGGCCTTGCCTGCACTTTTCGCGTTCGCGGCGCTGATAGTCGCGCGCACGATGCGCCCGGGCTTAGCCGGCCCCCCGCCGCTTCAGACGACCGCAATCTCTCAACATTTGCCAAATGTCTTTTGGTTATATGTTGCCGCGGCCGGTTTGCTCGCCGGCGGTTTCGTGGATTTTCCTTTGCTCGCCTATCACTTTCAGAAGACTACCATCGCGCGACCCGCGGCTATCCCGCTGTACTACGCCGGCGCGATGGCCGTGAATGGCCTGGCGGCATTGGTCTTCGGAAGGCTCTTCGATCGTTTTGGCATGCGGATACTGGCGCTGGGAATTGTAGTTTCTTCGCTGGCGTTGCCTCTGGGTTTTCTCGGCGGCTCTGCGTTGGCGATTGTCGCGGTGGGTTGCTGGGCGGTTGGCTTGGGCGCGCAGCAGGCGACGTTGCGCGCCGGCATCGCGCAGCTAATCCCCATCGACAAACGCGGCAATGCTTATGGCGTCTTCAACGCAGTGTACGGCGTCCTTTGGTTTTTGGGCAGCGTGACGATGGGAGTGCTTTACGACTATTCATTGGTCATGCTGGTCGTCTTCGGAATTATTTTGCAGCTTGGTTCAGCCGCCATGTTTGTCTGGCTGCAGCGGCCCCTGAGTGCTGCCCAGGCGGATTAAATTCGGTGGGATGATTAGCTGAGAACGCGAACGATGCGTTCGATTAGTGAGTGCACGGTCATCAGGACTTGAGCATTACTTGCGACCATCACGCTGAGAACGACGAGCAAGCTGAGGGACGAGATCGCGAAGACTTTGGCCGGTGTCGAGTAGGGCGCCCGGCTAAGATTGTTAGTCGAGGCGATTTCCAACAAACGTCCGACGCGAGCGTTGACTCCCCGAGTTTCTTCGTTGCCGACCAGAAATGCCGCCACGGGCATCGCGGCGTGCGAACCGCCGGGAACCATCTTCGCAATCTTAACCAGCGCTGAGGCGAGATCGAGTGCGGTGGCCGGGCTCTTGTGAGCAGCACGCTCATCGGCGGCGCATTCCGCCGTTTCGGCCCAGGCGCGATCAAGCGAACGGCCGCAGGGGACAATCATCAGCGCATCACGGCAGGCGCGCAGCACAGAGCGCTTTAAGTTGTCACGCGCCGCCAGGTGTCCGCATTCGTGTGCGATGGCTGCGATTAGCTCTTCATTGCTCAGCGTCTGCAGAACGTGTCGGGCAATGAACAGATGCGGTCTGATCGTACCCACTACCGCAATAATCGGAAACGAATGCCGGATGCGATACGTCGGGATGCCGACGCGGGGAAGTCGAATCTGCTCGGCAGTCGCCAGCCATTTTCGCAGCAAAGTCTTCGTCGCCCACCAGGAACGGACGCCGCGCCACAAGGCAAATCCGACTCCGATTGCCGAGACGATGGCCAGCGCGGCCAGCTTCTTACTGACAACTTCCGTAGTCGCGTAAGGTTCGTAAGCCAGAAATGATGGAACCAGGAAGGCGACGACCGAGATTACAGCCAGCGCCGCAGGGCTGATGCGTATGACAAAGAGAATTTCCGCGCGTGCCCGCGCTGAGAAGTTTCTGGTTGGCCGCTCCAGCAAACGCCAGGCAGCGGCGGCCGCCAGCGACGCGAACGCATTAATAGTCAAGAGCGCCGCCAATACCAGACAGATTCCCAAAAGCTCGTACATAACTAATCAGTCTTTCGCCGCAACTCTCGCTTCTTCTCTTTGACCAGACGATCCAGCTCGTCGAGCAACTCCCGATCTCGCTCGCTGACCGTGTCAACGATACAGGCCAGCACCGGCTGAATTCCTTCTGCGCCCCCGCCGAGCAAGCCATCGATCACGTCTTCACGAATGCCATGCTCAAACTCTTCCCGTGAGACCGCGGGCGTATAAAGAAAAGCGCGGCCATCTTTGCGTCGATCGAGAAGTTGTTTGCGGAACAGACGATCGAGCGTCGTCATTAGCGTCGTGTAGGCTATGTTTTCTCCAAAGGCGAGGTAGATGTCGCGGACGCTGACTTCGCCGCGCTGCCAGGTCTGATCCAGCACCTGGCGCTCGAGTTTGCCCAGCGCGAGCAGAGCTACTTCGCTCGGCCGGCGAAATCCACGCAACAGGAATCGGGGTGCTTTCATCTCGAAGGGCATTTTGTGCGGCGAGCATAACGATGTCAATAGAAGATTAGCGGCTTCGAGGTCGGCAACGAATTTAGAAGACTTGAGGGGCAGTCGATTCCCGGACGCGGCTCAGTTCCAGTTTTTCTCTGCGTAGCCTTTGCGAACTCTGCGTCTCGGCGGTGAATAATAGTTTCAAATGCACTCACCGCAGAGACGCAGAGCACGCGGAGGAAGCGCAGAGACTTTACGTAAAGACACTAGTCGACGAACTGAACATCAACAGCGTGCGGAATGATACCGCGTTCGTGGCCTTCGGCGAGCAAGCGGCGCACAGCCTCACGGCCGCGTTCGCCGTAATCGAGCGTGAGGTCGTTCACCCACATCGCGACAAATCGATCGGCAAGCGCCGGATCCATCTCGCGGGCGAACTGCATCGCGTACTGCAAAGCATCTTCGCGATTGTCGAGCGAATACTGGATGCTCTCTTTCAAAAGGCTTGAGACTTCGCTGATCGTTTCTTTGCCCAGCTTGCGACGAATGACATTGCCGCCCATTGGCAGAGGCAAGCCGTCCGTATGTTCGTGCCACCATTCGCCGAGGTCGAGCACTTTGTGTAAACCGAGGTTGTTATAGAAGAGCTGCCCTTCGTGAATCAGCAAGCCGGCATCGCAACGCTTTTCGGTCACGGCATCGATAATTTGATCGAAAGGCATGACTTCATACTTGAAATTCGGAGTGTAAAGGCTGAGTGCGAGGAAGGCGCTGGTCAGCGTGCCAGGCACGGCTATCGTCAGGTCTACTAAGTTCGCCGGATCGAAGTCCTCGTTAGCAACGACTATCGGCCCATAGTTGTCGCCGATCGAAGCGCCGTGCGGCAGCAGGGCGTACTTATCAGCGACATAGGCGTAGGCATGAAAGCTGATCGCGGTGACATCGTAAGTTCCTTTGCGCGCTTCTTCGTTCAGCGTCTGGATGTCTTTCAACACGTGCTCGAATTCGAAGGAGCCAGTTTCGATCTTGTTCGTTGCCAGGGCATAGAACATGAACGCGTCGTCGGAATCCGGTGAGTGGGCCAGTGAAATTGTTCGTTGTTTAGTTGCTGTCGTCATATCTTAAGACAAAAACGCAGCGGCATGGGGACAAGAAACTGCTGCCGCTGGCTCGAAATTTCAGAATTATGCGACCGTGGCGGTCCTCTCTATACGATTGTAGACTGTATCACGCTCGACGGCTTCGAAGCCTGCCTCTTCAATCAAGCCGATCAGTTCCGGCCGGGTCATCTTCACTTCATTGTTGGATTCAACCGAATAGCTTTCCGTCAGTTCACCGCCTTCGGTGATTGTGCCGTCGACGTCGTTGGCGCCGAAGTGCAAAGCGACTTGCGCCAGGCGCTTGCCGAGCATGACCCAGTAAGCTTTGATGTGCGCAAAGTTGTCCAGCATCAGACGCGACACGGCCATCGTCTTCAGGGAATCGATGCCCGAAGGCCCGGGCAGATGCGCCATCTGGGTGTCGGGCGGATAAAAAGCCAGCGGAATAAAGCACTGAAAACCGCCGGACTTGTCCTGTTGCTCGCGCAGTTTCACCAGGTGATCGACGCGATCTTCGATCGATTCGATATGGCCGTAAAGCATCGTCGCGTTGGTTTTCAAACCCGCCGCGTGGACTTTGCCGGCGAGTTCCAGCCAACGGCCGGCGTCGCACTTATGCGCGCAGATCATTGACCGCGTGGGCTCACGAAAAATCTCGGCGCCGCCGCCGGGACATGAATCCAACCCCGCTTCTATCAATTGCTGAATCACGTCCTCGTCATTCATCTTGTAGAAATGAGCGAAGTGATCCAACTCGACCATCGTGAACGCCTTCAGATGAAGCTGCGGATAGTGCTGCTTTAAAGACGAAAGCAGATCGGTGAAATAGCTGAACGGCAATTTCGTGTTCAGCCCGCCGGTGATGTGCAGTTCGGTTGCGCCTTCGCCGACTGCCTGTCCGGCTATGCGCAGCGAATCCTCGATGTTGTGTGTGTACGCATCGGGCTGCCGCGGCGTGCGAAAGAACCCACAGAACTTACAATCGACGTAGCAAACGTTGGTTGGGTTGAAATGGCGATTGACATTGAAATAAGTGGTGCGGCCATGCATTCGTCGGCGCACGGTATTCGCTAACTTGCCAAGCGCGTTCAAGTCATCCGTCGCGTAAAGCGCAACTCCGTCGTCGAAAGAAAGCCGTTCGCCGCGTTCTACTTTGGCGGCAAGCTCATTTAAGTTTTGGTCGTGTGAAAAACTCATGGTCGAAATCGAACTTTACTAAAGTCGGAAGAGCACTGCGCCGCCGAAAGTAACCAACAAGATCACACTTACAAACGCATTGGTCGTAAAGAACGCGGCGTTTAGCCGGCTTAAGTCGTCGGCGCGCACCAGAGCGTGCTGGTAAACCAGCAAAGCTCCGGTAACAATTACGCCGATGAGAGCCAGGATTCCCAGGTGCGCCGTGAAGTATAGCGCAAGCAGGGCCGCGAATGCTCCCGCGTGCAGCAGCCGAGAGATCCAAAGCGAACGCGCGATGCCAAAGCGCGCGGGAATTGAATACAAGCCTTCGCGCCGATCAAACTCATAATCCTGACTCGCGTAGAGCACGTCGAACCCCGCGGTCCAGAGCATTACAACCAGCGAAAGCAAGAGTGGTAACGGACTGTCAATAGCGCCGCGTACCGCGATCCAGGCTCCGGTCGGCGCTATCGCCAGACACCAGCCGAGGACCAGATGCGAAAGCGCAGTCCATCGCTTCGTGTACGAGTAGAGCACGATGCTGGCCAGGGCGATTGGGGCAAGGATCAGCGTCAAACGATTGAGCATCGCCGCCGCGAAGAAAAAAACTGCCGCTGCCACGACCGTGAACACCGAGACAAAGACGACCGATAGCGCTCCGGCCGGAATTGCGCGAGTCCGCGTGCGCTCATTACGCGCATCGTAATCCCGGTCGGCCACACGATTGAAAGCCATCGCGGTCGAACGGGCGCCGACCATCGCCAGCGTTATCCAAAGAATCTGTGCCATCGTCGGTAGGCCTTGCGCAGCCAGCACCGCTCCGAGAAAAGCAAATGGGAGCGCGAATAGCGTATGCTCGATCTTGATCATCTCGAGCGTGGTACGAATGTTACGGGTTACGGTAACCATGTAAGGCGCTGACTGGAGACTTCTATTCTATTTGATGACCGATCTTACGTTTGCCGAGCGCTTATCGCAAGGCAACTCTGAGGGCTGCGGAAAGCCGATCTAGTTGGGTCGGAAATGCGGTGTTAGAATTGGCCGAGATCTAGTGACGACGGATTCCGGAAGGCTATGGCGCGGAAAGCTAAGCAGTTGAAACAGCCGTCAAGCCGCCTGAAATTGAGCGGCTTCGCCCAGTCTCTCCGTCGTGAGTGGCAACGTCTTGGTCTCGCTCAGAATGACGAAACCGTTTTGGTAGCTGTCTCAGGCGGTGCTGATTCAGTCGCTTTACTTCTTGCCCTGGATGAATTGGTCAAAGCCGGAAAACTGAAAATTAGTGTTGTCGTTGCCCATATCGATCACAAATTGCGCGGACCCGCGAGCAGATCCGACTCGCTCTGGGTCGCAAAATTGGCGCAGCAGCTGCGTCATGAGATTGCCGCCAGCAGCATTGACGTAAAGAAGCGGGCTGCGAGCAGCGGTGACAACCTGGAGCAAGCCGCGCGTCGAGTCCGTTATGAATTTCTGGCGAAGACGGCCAAGAGGCGCGGGGCAACCATTGTTTTAACGGCACACACTATGGATGACCAGGCAGAGACGATGCTGTTGAACCTTCTGCGAGGCAGCGGCGCCGACGGCCTGGGTGGCATAGAGCCTTCGCGATCCTTAGTCGACGGGAGCGAAACGCTTCTGGTCCGGCCACTACTGCAATGGGCTCGCCGCCAGGACACGGAAGACTATTGTCGCCTGCGCCAGGTCGAGTTTCGCTATGACGAAATGAACCTGGATGAAAGCTTTACGCGGGTTCGTGTGCGACGCCAGTTGCTGCCCCTGATGGAGAGTTTCAACCCAAAGGTCGTCCAGGGTTTGACGCGGACAGCAGAACTCTTGCGGGAAGATGGGATCGCTTTGGATCTGGCGGCGGCCAGACTCCTGGAGTTGGCTGATGAGAGCGCAAGTCCGGACCGCAAAGGTAAAGACGGCCCGCCAACCCTGCGGATTGATCTGCTAGCCGTGGCGCATCCGGCCCTGCGACGCCGCGCTTTGCGGCAATGGCTCGCCCAGTGTCGCGGCGATCTGAAAAGGCTTGAACGCGTTCACATCCTGGCCGTTGAAAGTCTACTGTTTGGAAACCACGGGGGGCGCGCCGTTGAGTTACCTGGAAGCTCGAGGGTTTCCCGAAAAAGTGGATGGATACGATTTCACGGGTGAGAACGACCCTTCCTTTGATGGATTTGAACCTTGGCGTCAGGGTCGGCCTAAGTATGAGGGGCACCGGAAGCATGGCCTTCGGCATCTTACAGGCGCCGATAGGCCCGGCGTCGAATTAGCCTGAGGGCAGAAGACGCCCAACCGGCTTACAAGAACGACCGATTTAGGGTATGATCGGTCACGGAGGAAGTTAAGGCTTTGAGCTCGACGGCAAGACAAATCATCTTTTGGCTGCTAATAATCGCCGGCGCGTTATTGATCTACAAGCTGGTGAATCCCGGCAGCAAGAACACCCAAAACATCGATCTAACCCAGCTCGATCAGAAGATCATGAATAACGAGCTGAAACAGTTGACGGTCAAGCAGACGGAAACTGTGGCCATAGATCGCAACAGCGGCATGGAATACCATGTGCAGCTTACTAATGAAACCGCCAAGAACGATCTGCTCAAGGAAGCGAAAGAAATCGTCAACGGCAAACCCCGCGTCGACAAGGTGGATGACGAATCGGGTAGCAGCAGCTATCTCTGGCCCGCGCTCTATTATTTACTGCCCTTTGTTCTGATCTTTGGTTTCTGGATTTTCATGCTGCGCCAGATGCAGTCGGGCGGCAACAAAGCTCTCTCGTTCGGCAAGTCGCGAGCAAAACTGCTCAGCAATCAGCAGAAGCGTGTGACTTTCAAGGACGTCGCCGGAGTCGAGGAAGCCAAAGAAGAGCTCCAGGAGATTATTGAGTTCCTGAAAGAGCCGCAAAAGTTTCAGAAGCTGGGCGGCCGGATTCCGAAGGGCGTCTTGATGATGGGCCCGCCGGGAACGGGTAAGACTTTGTTGGCCCGCGCAATTGCTGGTGAAGCGAATGTTCCTTTCTTCTCGATTTCGGGTTCGGATTTCGTTGAGATGTTTGTCGGCGTCGGCGCTTCGCGCGTACGCGATTTGTTCGAGCAAGGCAAGAAGAATGCGCCCTGCATCATTTTCATCGACGAGATTGACGCGGTTGGTCGTCATCGCGGAGCCGGCCTCGGCGGCGGTCATGACGAGCGCGAACAGACGCTGAATCAGTTATTGGTAGAGATGGATGGGTTCGAATCGAACGACGGCGTGATTCTGATCGCCTCGACGAACCGGCCCGACGTTCTGGATCCGGCGCTGCTTCGACCCGGGCGATTTGATCGGCGCGTCGTCGTATCTCGGCCGGATGTGCGCGGCCGCGAAGGCATCCTCAAAGTTCACACGCGCAAGATTCCGCTCGGCGAAGACGTCGATATCAGCGTGATTGCCCGTGGCACACCGGGATTTACCGGCGCGGACCTCGCCAATTTGGTGAACGAGGCGGCGCTCAACGCGGCGCGCTATAACAAGAAGGTCGTGGCCATGTCCGATTTTGAATTGGCCAAAGACAAGGTCCTGATGGGCGCCGAGCGCAAGAGCATGGTGATCTCGAACGAAGAAAAACGCGTCACCGCTTATCATGAAGCTGGTCACACCCTGGTCGGATTGAAAGTGCCCAACGCCGATCCGGTGCACAAGGTCACAATCATTCCACGCGGCATGGCGCTTGGTGTTACCCAGCAGTTGCCGGAAGGCGATCGGCACAACTATACGCAGGAATACCTGCTGGGCCAGATTTCGATCCTGATGGGTGGAAGAATTGCGGAAGAGACCTTCCTCGGCAGCATCACCACTGGCGCTTCGAACGACATCGAGCGGGCGACCGAGTTAGCCCGGGCGATGGTTTGCGAATATGGCATGTCAGAGCTTGGGCCGCTGACCTTTGGTAAGAAAGAAGAGCAAATCTTTTTGGGTCGAGAGATCGCCCAGCACCGCGACTACTCGGAAGAAACGTCGATTCGCATCGATTCGGAAGTGCGCAAGATCGTGACCGAGCAATACGAGCGGGCGCGAAAGATTCTCGAGGAAAATCGCGACACCATGATTCGGCTGGCTGAAGCGCTGTTGGAGCATGAATCGCTGGATGGCGTGCAGATTCGTCGCATCGTCGCGGGCTTGTCGCTTGACGACACTGAAGCAGCGTCAACCACCGGCACGGACGAACAGCCACAGGTGAAAGAGCCCACCGGCTCGCGGGAACTGAAGCCGATCCTGCCACCGATTACCGGTGGCACACCGGCGCCGGCGTAAACCAAGGCAAAAGGAAAAAGGTAAAAGTAAAAAAGGCGAGAGTCATGGCTCTCGCCTTTTGTTTTGTTCCAACTTCAGTCTCTATAGCCGCTACCAATGCGGCTAAGCCGTCTGGAGCGCGAAAGGTCTCCTGACTCCAAGCTCTGAAGTTTACTATCCGGGCGGCGTCTTTACTTTTTCCTTTTTCCTTTTTACTTTTGCCTTGTGGATACCGCGGACGTCGTCATCATTGGCAGTGGCATTGTCGGATCGAGTGTCGCTTATCACCTGGCGCAAGCTGGCTGCACGAACGTGCTAGTGCTTGAGCGCGAGGCCCATCAGGGCAAAGGGTCCACCGGCAAGAGCATGGGCGGCGTACGCGCGCAGTTCTCTACGCCGGTCAACATCCAGATGTCGCGATATTCGATCGACTTCTTTTCAAAGTTCGATGAAGTCGTCGGTCATCCGGCTGACTATCGCGCGCATGGTTATCTGTTCTGTGCAACGAACGAGAAGCATCTCGCTTACTTGAAAGCGAACCAGGAACGACAGAACTCGCTCGGCGTTACTAACGTCGAATGGGTTTCACCTGAAGAGATTGTGGAGATGGTGCCGCAGCTTCGCATGGACGACATTCTGGGCGGCACATTTTGTTCGACGGACGGATTCGTCGATCCGCACAGCGTGATGATGGGATTCATGCTGAATGCGCGCGAACGTGGCGCGCGTCTGTGGCTGGATACGCAGGTGACTGGAATTGAAGTGGAGTGCGGCGACTTGTCGCCGCTTTCAAAAGCGCTGACAAGTCAGCGCACTCCAAAAGAAGTTGCTCGCCGCATCGCTGGCGTCATGACCTCCCGCGGCTTCATTTCAACCCGTGTCGTCGTCAACGCCGCCGGGCCCTGGGCAGCGCAAGTAGCAGCGATGGCTGGCGCAGAGTTGCCAGTCGAGCCTTTGCGCCGTCAGCTTGTGCCCACCGAGCCTTTCGATCAACTGCCGAAGCGCTTTCCCATGGTGATCGACATGTCCACCGGCTTTCACTTTCGCCGTGAAGGGAAGGGCATCCTGTTGGCCTGGAACGATCCGGAAGAAACGCCGGGCTTCAAGACTGATTTCGATTCGAGTTTCGTGGAAAAAATCCTGACGCATGCTGCTTCGCGCGTGCCGGTGCTGGCCGAAGCGGAAGTGAATCCTCGTCGTGCCTGGGCGGGGTTGTACGAGATGACTCCGGACCATCACGCGATCATCGGCCCCGCGCCGAATGTCGAAGGGTTGTATTTCGTTAACGGCTTCAGCGGCCACGGCGTCATGCACTCGCCGGCTTCAGGCCGCATCACCGCCGATCTGATCTTGCAAGGGCACTCTGACTTGATCGACACGACGCAACTCAGTGTCGAGAGGTTTGAGCAAGGGAAGTTGTTGGAAGAGACGGCGGTGCTGTAAAGAATGTCCGAGAGTCAGGAACGAGTTGGGGCTCCTGCATCCCGTACGCTGCGCCCTGTCACGGTTGATAACCGCCGGCCTTCCACTGCTCGAAATCGGTGTCGAACGCTTTTATTTTATCACCCGGCCAACCGCCCGGCGGCATACTCTTTGTGTCGATCGCGTCCTTGATGGCGTCGTAATTGGTTTGCACATCGTCTCGGCTCCACAGATCCAGAGTGAAACCACCGGTGTGGTCGGGATTGATCATTGCACCTCTTTCCGACTGACTAAAGTACGGTTTTATTTTGCCTTCGAAACTTGTTGCCATGTTTGCCTCCTGACAGATTTTGGACTACTGGTTAAGTGGCCTGGGTCACGAAACGGCGTTTTGCTTCGCCGCCTCGGTATCGCATCGCTGGATCATCACGCAACCATGGTTGCTCTAAAGAAAACTCCAGACAGCGGCGCCCAGACAGATCAATTGGTCTTCCTTTACCCTCATCGCTTTGGCGTCGCTCTTTTCACGCCGGCCTTGAAGAAGAGCGTGCTGTAGTCGGTCCACCATCCTTTTTTCTCGGGATGATTCACAAACGTCGGAGTTACCGCCGAGATCCTGTGGCAGGCGATACAACTGGATTTTCCCAGGTCATCGGCAGGGAACTGCTTCTCCTGACCCTGGTCATTGGCAAGGCCAGGTGAAAGCCCTCCCGCTCCACCGCTATTCTTTAGCTGCTGATAGGTTTCCATGGCGGTATTGGCCAGCACTCTTGGTCTGGGCTGTCCCGATGGCAGCACCTTCTGCATTTTGGGATCCGGCTTGGCCGGTTCGCGCGGCCATTGCACACTGATCAGATCATAGTTTCTCCAAACTGAGTGGGGAAACCTCGCCGCGATCAGTTTGTGCATTGCATCGTTGATTTCGTGGGCCTGAAGATCGTCAGAAGATGCCTGCTTCACGCGAAAAACCTGCACGGGTTTGTTCGTCGCTATGCGATAAGGTGGCGCCGCGGAGTTGGGTTTGTAATTAGGATCTTTCTTGAACAATTCAGGATTGAAGAAGTTCCATTGCCTGCCCTCGCCGGAATCGCCCTGCACTGGAGCGTTGTCTTTATGTTCGAACGTAGCCCAGACCCACTGTGGAGATTTAGGCGTCTTCTTGATGATGTGCAACCCTACCAGGGCAACATCTTGATCCTTCCAGCCTTTGGTTGTGGGATCGTAAACCTTCGCATGGGCTACTTTGTAATTCTCTTCAAAGTAGGCGCGACGAGCTTCGGGAATAATTCGCCAAGCGGCCTTGACCTCCATCGCGCCGACATCCCCGAAGTCGCTCTTCTGCGAAGGCAACTCGATTCCCGGACCTGTAGTCACCGCTTTCCAGATTCCTTCCTGGTGCCACAAGTCGTTCCTCAGAATGTATTGAAACTCGTCCTTGTTGACTCGGATCTCATAGCGCACCACGTTACCGGCCTCGTCAGTCAACCAATTATGATCCGATTGCAGATCATATTTTAGAAAAGTGTCCTTGATGACCGCGCTGTTGAGTTGCAGCTCGTGGGCCCCACTCGCGCCCCACGGCGTCGGTTGCTTGTCGCCGAATACATCGAAAGCACTCTTGTAGGTTTGCCAAACCACATCAGAATATTCGCGCGGCTCGCCGAAGGGCTTGCCGGGGTCAGGTTCGCCGGCGGATTTGGCGGGCCAATTCAAAGCAACGAAGAGCTGCCAACCAAAACAATCAAAGCATGGTTGACAACACCCGTTCGGATTCGGGCATTCTGAAACCCCTACACACGCGGTATTGTTCTGAAGACTGACATCGACAGGCAAAACGTTGGGGTCGAGCACTGGAGCAGGCGGGCCGAACGCCTGGACACATCCACATAACTTCGCAAAATCTTCCTCCAGTAAGCTGATCGCGTTAGGACTCGCCGGGACACTCCGCGGCTCGATAACCGCCGAACGTGGCCCACCCCACCTTCCTGATATGGCGAGAAAAGCAAAGGCGATGGCGAAAGCAATTGTGGTCGCTGAGGTTTTCATAGCTTCTCCTATTCCGCAGTTTTCTGCTCGGTAGATGGACTGCCAGCACCGGTTGTGCCGTCAATCAATTGAGGGCTCACGGACGACCCGAATTACTAATCGAGGTCATCGACAGGGCGGACCGGGATCAGTCTGCGTTTTTGGACAACAGTCAGCTATCCAGTCTTCAAACATCTTAACTTTTTCGTCTGGCCAGGGCGGACCACCCTTGGGCATGGTATGGTTCTTGACCCTTGTCTTGATATCGTCCTTAAACTCCTTGACCGACTCATAATTGCTCAGGTCCAGTCTCCCCCTGGCCCGCATACACCCAACGTCCAGTTGAGTGAAAAAATCCTTGATGTCGTCATCCCAAGTGATTCGTTGTGCCATAAGTAACCTCCTGTTAGTAGGCGCGCCCATGGAAAGGCCAAGGATGATTCTTACTCAGCGCTTGCCAGTTCGCCAATAATCTGATCTTCGCTCTTCACTGCGACCCGGATTTCGCCGACGGACTTCACTTAGGTCGGCGTTCTTCATCTGAACAATCATTACTTCGTGGAGTCCCCGTACAAAAGCATCTGCGGCAGATCCTGGAGCGTCGCTTTACCTTTTGGAAAAGTAATTTGCCAGACGCGATCGAAGACTTTGCCATCCCACTTCGGCGGACTTGAAACTCCCAGAGCCTTGGCGAGCTCGGGAATTTCTCCATGATGCCAGCAGACTAGAACGACCTTGCCGGGGTAATCGTTGAGAATTGCGTTGACCATCTTCTTAATGTCAGGCTCCTTGTCTGCAAAGCCATCGTTGATCGGTAGATTCAAAGCAGTGCCCAGTGGGGTGACGGTCTCCACGGGGCGATTGCTGTTTTTCGATCGCTGCGTGGCGAAAATGTAGTTCGGAGTGGGAAACCGCGGCGCCTTGCCTTTGATCGGAGTCTCTCGGTAGTGGCCGTGGAATTCCACCGCTTTGTAATGCAGCCCGCAGCTCAACTGCGGCAGCGCCGGAATGAACAGCGTCGGCAAAGCAGCGGCGCGTGCGGAACCTTGGATGGACAAATGCCGTCCACCGTCATCGTCCTTCTTTGGATCGCCTAACTTCTCGCCATGGCGAATAATCAAAACCTGACCTGGTGCGGTGTTGGTGCTCATTGCGCCTCACTTTCGCTAATTAGATTTGAGTCTAAGACATGACTGCCCTTGCATCGATTGCGCTTCACTTATTCTCAGGAAACTTGAAACCGATGTAGGTGCCGGAACTGATGCCCATTAGTCCGAGTAACGTCGCACTGAACTCCGGCATGGTCAGATTGTTGTAGACCGATGAGATAAACATAATTCCCAGCACGATCGTCCAGGCGAAAATCTGAAAACGATGAAAACTATATCCAGATGAATCAGAAAGAATGTCGCGCAGAAAACCCTGTGAAACTCCAGCCGCGGCCGACGGCGTCAAGGTTTTGGATTTGCTGAGTAATCTGCGCCAGCCGCGCGCGATTGTCCTGTAGCTGTTTGTTCAAGCTGTCGCGGTTGGCGGTGTCTTCAGGCGTCAAACTGTTTCGGGAGTTCAGTCCGTTTACTTGCGATTGAAGATCCGGAATGCTCTGTTCAAGCGATTGCTTTTCTCCCGTAAGAGACTGTAGCTGGTCATCCCGGGCGTTCAGCTTTCCGGAATCGATCAGGGCTTCGCCCAGAGCCGTGCCGGCGCTGATTCCCATCAATCCAAGCAGAGACGGCGTGATCGTATCGAGCGCGTCGGTAATCAACCAGATGACCACGTAAGACGCGTAGATTAGAAGAAACCAGAAGGACATCTGCGCCCGGCCCAGGTTATAGGGCCTCAGCTTTCCCGGCACCGGACATGCTCCCGGCTCGCGGATCAAATTCGTGGTTCGCGCCAGCCAGAGAAACAGAATCAAGGTGACGAGCACGACGACCACCGAGATCACGCCATACACGGGTGAAACAATGGTGAGCGGGAGCGGTTTGCTTTCATTGAACACGCTGTCGAATGGCGATTGATTCTCCAGTCCCACGCTAAAAGTCACAGGACGGTGCGTGCCCTTTGGAGTCCCCAGCAGATCGGTCCAGACCTCCTTGTTTTCCGGCGTGATCTCCAAATGAAAATGAAGGCGGTTCTTGTCCGGATGAATCTCTTCCGGATAAGTACCGCGGATCGCCCGGCCATTGATGAAAGGAACAAGTTTGGTGGGATCGTTCGTGGTTGCCCATTCGGGAAAGTGATCTATTTCAACCCGGATTATGTCGTCGAGTTCCAGGTGTCCCTCAACCGCTCTAACTTTGGGTGCCTGCGCCGTAACAGGTGTCGGAGAGTTGGTTGGTGAAGGCGAAGGCAGTGGGGAGGGTGTAGGCGTCGATGATCCGGTTTGCGCGCCGGCCGGTGTAAAGGCAAGGAGGCCCAGCAACACGACACTGAAGATCATGGGGCGATGGATTCGTTTCATGGCTAGTTCAAGCGGAAACAAGGTGTGGGTCCAAAAAATAATGCCGAGATTTCGGCGCTAGCTTCGATCAACTCCAGCAACCGCGAGGAACCTGACGTCAATAGACTTCGACCCGGATCTTTCCTGAAGCTTGAGCGATGCGCCTTGTCGGCCTGATAACACCGCCTGGATCTCGGCGATCACCGACAGCGCGATTTCTTCCGGAGTGTGTGCGTCGAGGTCTAATCCCGCCGGATAGTAGAACGAGGCCCTGAGGTTCACTCGCGATCTATTACGGGCCGCCATTTTGGCCAGAATGTTTTCAGTGCGCGTGACGTTCCCGATGATCCCGACGTAGGGCAAATCGAATTGAGCCAGAGCCGCAACCGCCGCGGCGTCCTGGCGCCAGTTATGAGTCATCACCACCGCAACGGTCCAGGGATCCGGATGCAGCAAATCCAAATACGAATCGGGTTGAGTCAGCAAAACCTGGTCAGCCAGGGGAAGTCGTTCACGATCAGCGTACGCCGGCCGATGATCGATTACCGTAACATTCCAGCCGAGCCTCTTGGCGCCCTCAACGACTGGCCGTGCGTCGTCGCCCGCGCCAATGATTACCAGCGAAGTCGGCGGAGGGATGTATTCCAGCAGCAGCTCGGCCCGGCCGGCCACGCACGTGCGACTCTGATACCGGTTTGGCTTTTCATGTGACTCTGACAACAGGTCCGCAGTCCGTGACATCACGGCCGCCTGGATCGGGACCGAATCAATTTGCGAAAAGATTTCGCCGGACGTGTCTATAGCGATTTGCCCGCCCAATTGCTGGTCGTCTTTGTTAATGATTGTGGCCAGCAAAACCGGCCGGCGCGCACTCAAACGCTCATTGATCCATGCGCACACGTTTGCGCTCCGGGAATCCCAGCGCTGCAGCAATACCGAAACCAACCCGCCGCAACCCGTGGCCGTTCCCCAGATCAGGTCACTGGCGGACCGCGAATCATAGTCGACGCGCTTAGCGCGACAATCCGCACTCATTCGACCCGCGTCGGCGGCGATACCTTCTTCCAGGCAGCCACCGCTGACCGTGCCAAAGATCTTCCGGCCTTTCTTCAGGAGCAGACGCGCGCCCGCGCGACGATAGGCATGACCTTCTGTGTGCACGACCACGGCCAGCACGTAATTCTCGGACCATGCATTCGGATTCGCCCGGCTGAACTGGATTAGATCGTAAAGGTCTTTCATGACTTTCGGCGCCGCGAACTAACTAAGGTTTCAGGTTTAGATCCCCCGGCTCAACCAGGCAGGACTCGCGAACTCGCTCGACCGTGGCCGGCGATCTCAATGAAAACCAATCTTCATGGCCGCGATCTTTTCGGGCGGCGAGCACTGCCTGCTTTACCGCCGAATGGACGCTGGCGGCCAGCACGCAGGGAGGCTCGCCTACTCCTTTGGAAGACAACAACAGGTTGGGATCTTCGCGCACTTCCGAGGCCGCGTTGCGCGGAAAGATTTCCACGCGCAGATCGAGCGGAATGCTGGTGCTCGCCGGCGGCTTATATTGCCAGGTGTTGGTTGTATTCAGCGCGCCACGCTGTTCACCGTTTGGCTGATACACCAGTTCTTCACTGAGTACGTTTCCGATTCCCATGACAAAGGCGCCTTCGATCTGTCCGATATCAATGGCCGGGTTCATACTCTTGCCCATGTCGTAGCATATGTCCGCGCGCAGAATCGTCGTCTCTCCGGTAAGCACATCGATTTCAACTTCGGAACAAGCGGCGCTGTAGGTGTAGTCGTAAAACTGCTTGTCATCCAGGTCGCCGAGACCGGGCGTTTTGTAGAGAGCTTGTCCGGAAAGATCCACCCGATACTGGTAAGCCTGACCGAGCACGTTCAACCACATCATCGACGGTTTGGTCTTGCCCTTAACGAGGACTTCAGCCTGCCATCCATTGTCGTAGTCCCAGTAGTTGATGCCATTGTCGATGCACCACTGGACGCCGAACCACTCTTGACATTGATCGCAAAACGCCTCGAGCCGTTTGCGCAATTGGTCGCCAGCCTCGAGGATCGCGCCCCCGTTTATGTCTGAGCTGGAGGTGGCGCCTGTACCGGTAGCGTTGGGGACGATGTTGGTGTTCATCGGCGTCATTTCGATGAGCGCGAGCGGCAGATTGAGCGCGTACGCCGCGACCTGGGCCATCTTGGTCATCATGCCCTGGCCCATCTCGACTCCGCCGTGATGCACCAGCACCGTGCCGTCGCCGACATAAGCTTCGATCAAAGCTGAGCCCTGTTGCAGAAAACCCAGGTTGTAACCCAGTCCATATTTGAGCGGCATCATGCAGATGCCGCGCTTTCGCCAACGGTTCTGAATGTTAAAGTCCTCGACCGCTTGCCGGCGATCAGCAAAGTCTGACGTTTGCTTCAAACGGTTCCAGACGTCCCTGACATAGTCGTATTCCATCGACTGGCCGTAAGGAGTCGTATCGTTGGCGCGATAGAGGTTCTTTTCGCGCACGTCTTCGGGCAGCATCCCGATGCGATGCGCCGCTGCGGCAATAGCGTCTTCCTGAACCAGGGCGGCCTGAATTCCGCCGTACGAACGCATCGCGCCGTTGCTGGCCAGGTTGGTTTTGCAAACAGTGCCCGCGGTTTTGAAATTCTTAATGTTGTAAGCGCCGTCTGATCCGGCAACTGAACAGTCCATAACGTCGAAGGAACAATCGACCGTGTTGCCGGCATTTGAATACAAGGTCGTCACCGCGCCCAGAATCTCGCCTTTGCTCGGACCCTCTTCGTCGACGATCGCGATTTGATAGTCGCCGCGGAACGCGTGACGTTTGCCGATCATGGACATATCAATGTCGCGCGGCATGGCGATCTTCACCGGCCGATTCAGCTTCCAAGCGGCCAGGGCTACCGGCGAGGCGACGAAAGGCGAGCGCGTCGTTTTGCCGCCGTAGGCTCCGCCGAGACGCTTGATGTTCACACTTATGTTGTTGAGCTGAAGTCCTAAAGTTTTTCTGATGCTGCCCTGGATGGAAGCCGGACTCTGGCTGGAGGGATAAAGCACCATCGAATTTCCTTCGTCAGGCGCGGCGATGCAAGACTGCGTCTCCATATAAAAATGGGCTTGGCCACCGGTGTATTGACTGCCATTGACCAATGCGCATTGCAGGCCGTCGAGCACAACCGTTCCCGAGCCATTGACCCAACTGAGATCGCTGCCGGGCCGTTCGACAGTATTCAAATCATCACCGGCGGATACTGGAAAAAAGCTTTTCTGCTCAATCGCCTCGTCAATCGTGAGGAGAGGTTGAATCACCTTGCCATCGCCATCAACCGAAGGCGTGTAGGCGATGCATTGCTGCTGGATGAAGGTGGCTGCATCGATGGCAGTCTGTTCGTCTTTGGCTATGACCAGACCGATGGATTGTCCCCAACATGTGACTTTGCCCGGGCAAAAAAGCGGGTCGTCGCCGGCTGAACCCTGCAAGTTCTTCCCGCCGGACGGTATGTCGAGATAGGTGATGTAGTCCACTACGTCCGGATACTTTTCCGAAACATGATGAAGCAAAAGGGGCACGTCGACCTGTGTGTTCGGCTGGTTGGGAACTACGTAATGAAAGTCGGCTACCGCTCGCAGACCGGTAACGAATGCGGCATTTAGACCGCGCGGTGGCAGCGGGAGATCGTGCGTGTAACGTGCTTCACCGGTAGCCTGCTCAAAAGCAGAAAGCTTGATGATCGGCCGGCTGACCGGATATTCGTCTTCATAAGTTTCAAAGTCCTGCGTTCCTTTCGACACCGGACGCTGAAATATCTCGCCGGCCGATCGGTCCCGCGGTGGTACTTCATCCGGCTGTATTTTCTCGGCGACGTGAACAAAGAACTTGTAGAGGTAAGACTCGGCGAGTTGCCGACGATAAGCTTCCGGAATTCCATCGTACGGTAAGGACTCCAGGCGCTGGCGACAGGCGGCGTAAGCATCGTCGATGTCGGCGGCGATCCCCGTCAGGGCGGCGGCCAAAGTCTGATCATCCCAAATGTGCCCGCGCAGTGCTGCTTCGGTTCTGGTGGCATGGAAGGCGACGGGCGCAATGCCTCCCAGAACTACGCTGCAATCCGCCACGACGGCGAGGTCGCCTATGCGGACTTTGAAGCATGCGTTGGCGACCGAGTGCGCGTTCTCCTGGCGCAACGCGACTTTGTAAGCGCGCGCGAATTCATTCTTCGCGGTCAGGGGGATGTGATAGGCAGCAATGATCGCGGTCTGTCGGAAGGCTTCGTCGGCGTTGTACCTTTGGACGAAATCCAGGATCGGAATCAGGATCGAGTCGTCGCCGGTGCTGACGTCGAGTTCAGTGTCCAGACAGGTGAGCACCGTAAAGAGGTCCGATGGAAACGGCGTTCCAGAAACCGCATTGCGCACCACCAGCATCGTGTTGCCCGCCAGGCTGGCCGCGTTTCTCACAATTGTGCCTGCCGTGCGACGGGCCATGTAATGCAACGACCGCAGTGCGGAAAGTTTCTCCGGCGGCGCGGCGGGAATCGTGGCTTCAAGAAAGTCAATGAACTCGCTGTAAGTAACCGACGCGCCGACCGTGATCTGATTATCTTTCAACACTGCGCCTTTGAGTTCGGAAACCTGAGAGATGTCTATGAAAACGTGCGGGGCGATGGGCAGTACATTGGGAATGCCGACCTCAGTGTTGCCGCCGACAAGTTTGAGTCGCGCCGAAGGCTGCTGCTTCATCAATTCATGGACCGCCGCTAAGCTGAGAGGCCGATACCACTGATGTTCGTTATGGTGGTAGTGCACGGCGCGAGGCGCAGTTTTCAGCGCCGGCGGAAATTCGCTCTTGACTTGATCATAATGGGGGACGCATTCCGCCGGATCTACAAAGCATTCCGGAGTGCCCACTTCGTCCTTTTTGGTCCAGTCAGAAGCAAACGATTTCATCGCATAAAGAATCGGCCGAAATCCCGTGCAGCGACAGATACTGCCGTCGAAGAGGTTTTCGATCTCTGCCTTAGTGGTTTGCTTGTCACCATTGGCGACCAGGAAGGAATGCATGTTCATCACAAAGCCCGGTGTGCAATAGCCACACTGCGATCCGTTACACTTGGCGATCTTGTATTGGACTGGGCTGATGCCTTCCGGGCTGACTTCAGGCTTGACGCTCCCTATTCCTTCCACGGTGGTGACGGCCATGCCGTCGAGGGCACAGACGGGACGCAGGCACGAATTGATCGATCGATTTGTGACTGCGTCGGTAGCGGCGTCATAGGTCGACAGCATCACTGCGCACGCGCCGCATCCGCCCTGACCGCAACTCTTCTTGGTTCCGGTCAGTCCCACTTCCGGCGAGCGGAGGTAATCCACCAGCAAGACAGTCGGATCAGGCCGGGCGATCTCGACACGTTGATTGTTGATATAGAACACCAGATTGCGGGCGTAGTGTTCGCTGCGCGCCGATGTGGCCGACGATGCGGCTTTCGATTTCGCTTTACCTGGCATAAGAAAACCTCAGACTGAAAAGTGTTCTGTCAAATCGGCTGATGGCTTACCGCTCTGAGCAGATCAGGGCGCGCACACTACTGAGGTCTGGGCCGTGGTATCGGTTCTCTCGGGGATACGCCGGCCCGGTTAGGCCGCTTGGCCGGGGCGCCAAACTCTTCGTCAAAAAATCCGCCCAGGACGCCGGTCTTGTACTCGGCAAAGTTACCCAATGAAATCGAAACCATCAGTGAGAAGTCGCAAGACATCATGTTCGGGTCGAAGGGAGTCGCACACGCAATATTGCGAAAGTACCGCAACCATTCCGGCGAGCTGGTAGGTGGTTGCGGCAGGAAAAAATTCGGGGGTACCAGCGATGCCGTCTGCGGAAACCCGGCGGTGCTGTGGCAGGACATGCAGGACGACGTATTGAGGTCAACCGGCCCATCGAGCCGCAATCCCCAGCCGAGGTGCTGCGGCGGTAGTTCAGGTGACGGGTTGATGCGACCCTCTTTCAAGTCCGAGTTGATTACGGTCCTGGTCGGCGGATAGCTGCTGATGATGCTCTTCGTATAGCTTGGATCATTCCCCCACATCATGCCCACGGGAACGAGGTTGTTCCAAGGCGTCGCGTTCTTTAGCGCGCCGTTGTAACAGAACGTCAGAAAAACCCAGCCTCCGGTCGAGATGGCCCGGTCATCGCGAATCATCATGTCCATTTGGATTAGCCGGACCTTGGTAACAATGCGATTGCTCGTAGCTGTCCAGGTTGGCGTAATGAAGGCCGTCCACTCGACGGGATTTTGCAGATAGTCGACCTGGTCGCTGGGCGCGTCGGTGTAAAGCAACTTGAATATGACTGTGCCCACCGGAAAGCCGTTGTCCTTTCCAAAGCGGCGGTCAGTTACAGTAGGATCAGGATCGTTTGGGTTCTTCCACACGCGACCCAGGGTGTAGCTGGCAAAATCGTTGTAGAAGGCCACGGCGTAAACCTGGTACTGGGAAGTCTGCGCCGCGGTCAACTGCTGTGGGCTGATCGGTGCTTCCTTAATCAGTCCGTGGAATCCTTCAGAGCCTTGATCTCCCCAATGCATCCAGGGCAGGTGGTTCCACGCCCTCTTGGTATTCTTTTGCGGAATGAAGTCGGCTTCGACACTGCCACCAAAAATGTTTCCCTCAAAGCAGTAGTCCCGGGCTTTGTTGATGTAGTCCAACCATTTGTCTCCGTCCTTGAAATCAATCTTGAAAAAGTCAGGCACGTCCGTCGGTTTAGTCTTGGGAAAATCCTGAGCCAAGCGGAAGGGCCCGGGCAGATACTGGCCCTTCTTGGCGTACTGCGCCTTCATTGCTTCGAACTCACCGGCTGAGATCATTTGGCCGAAATCGGGAAAGCCTTGATATGGTTTCTGCGGGTTCTGATTTGCCGCCGAAAAAACGGTTTTCGAGCTTGCAGTGCGGGCAGCCTGCCAGAGGCCGCAAGCGAGGAGACCAATGACTATTAAACCGAGCGACACGGATTTGGCCTTCATGTTTTGTTCCTTTGAAGATGTGCCTGTTACTAATTGCCTGCGCGCAGGGAAGAGCCGGACTGAAGACATGTTCGAGGCCGACGCCGAAACAAGCTCGTTCGGCCGAAGGACCCGGAAAGCGCCTCACTGGGTTTCCATCGTCAGCGCTAAACTACGCATAATACGTCGGTAAGCTCGTTCCGCAATGCATCTTGCAACTGTAAACGAGCGGACTCTATCACGATGTCTTGAGAAAAGACAATCTTTTTCGTTGAGGTCCGAAAGGTTTTTCTTGGTGGGTACAGATGTGGACTGAAGCGGTCTCTATCCACTAGTCATTTCTGCTGATTGACCCATTGATCCAGAGCTAGCCATGTGCCGCTCCGTCGCAATTCGAGGTGCAAACCCTGAACTTATAGACAGGATGAATCTCCCAGAGAGAAACGCGTTTGGGGTTGCTGACCATGTTTGAGCCGATCCTCATAAACCTTGCGCTGAGGTCTATGCCGGTTCCACTCGCAATCGGAAACTCTTTGTCTCCGAGACTTCATTTTCCCATGGCCGCTTATACTTGAAAGTGAGCGTTGTTGAGCCGGGTTGCAAAGCCTCTATTTGAAAACGCTCTTTCGTCGCGCCGCCAATACCAGCGCCAGGATGAGCGTAATCTTTTTTAACCAGCCGAAATCGCGAGTCATTTTGAGCTAACCCCCACTCATAGCCAGCCGTCGGAACGCTTTCAAGCTCCACCGTAAAGCCCTCGCCGACGCGAGCCACGATCTCGTCGTCATGTTGTTGGTAGACTGCCGCCATAATTGCCTCCCGCTACAGTTCCCGATTTGTTGGCGTGTTGATGATAGGCGCGACTCGCCAGACAAACCAAGGGGAAGAGGCCAGCATACTTTCATTTTGAAGAGTGTTCGTTAAGTTTAGAGGCGGACTACGTGGCGTGCAATTGACGAGCAATCGTCAAGAACCAGCGCGCTGTAACCCGCCTCCAAAGGGCGAAGCTAAACCAGAGATTAGCCGGAGAACGTAACCTTGAGCCCCGGATATTTCTCTACCAAGGCCGCAATATCCGAGATACCCACTCCGCTGACATCGCTAAGTGCAGCAAATTCCAGTTCTTCGTCCAAGGTTAAGGCATCGGCAGACATTTCCACCTCGGCCAACGCGGAATCAAGCTGTCCGCCCAAGTCGGTAGCATCACCAAAGTTTTCTGCCGAACTGAAGAGATCGGCATCGGCACTGGTCTTGCCACCGCAACCGCAATCTCCTGATTTGTCCAGAGTCGTGCTCTCTGCGGCTTCCAATGCACTCTCTAAGTCCAGTTCAAGATCTGGCATGAAGTCCTCCTCTCCTACTTGGTGGGGCCGGATCAACGCCCGGCCCCACGCGTCAAAGTGTTTAGCCCAGAGCGCGACAGAATGGGGCGCGATATTGTGGGCAACGTTGCAGGATTGCGATGATCGCTCGTGCGAGTACGATATACGCCGGCGGACAGTTGGCGGGACGTGGTAAGCGCCCACAAACGTAATACCGCAGGCACAACCGCAATGCTGGGTTCGTGCGGGCCAATTCCAGAACTCGCCTCAAGCCTGGAATGTAACGTGCACAATCATCGGGTCCGGGTCCCGGACACTTAAGATCGACGTCGTAAAAAGCAAAGCTGGTGTCGATCTGACATTGGCCGTAGCCGATTTTGAAAAAACCGCTATCACCCCACCCGGGCCCCCAGCTATTCTTCGCAATCCAGCATTGTAGGCTGTCATCGTAACCGATGACACTGATGCAGTGATAGCCCGCCAGCGCGCCGGTGACATGGCGATAGACGCCGCTGTGATACGAGAAGAAGTCCTGGAATACCGCCATGCCAGCAACGACTGGCCCTTTGGTGGCGAGGATGTTCTTGCGATCCGCAACACTAAGAATGGCAGTCCAGTTGTCGATCTTGACATATGGTGTCACGCCCGCCTTGCACGGCTGATTACCGGGCGTGTAGGGGAAGTCGGCTTCTTTGCCAACACCAGTTGTCTTGGCAAAATTGAGCGCAAGCGGAAAATTCCAACCAGTGCCGCAACAATTGCCGCAGCCACAATAGAATAGGTGCGCCTCAGACAAGTCAATATCCAGCCCGGCGTTTTTGCATACGATTCTGACTCGTGCTTCCAAGGTGGCGCACGTGCCGAAAGACACACAAGAACCGCAAGCTGCCTGGTTCTTAATCGGAGTGACCCAGTTTCCCCCATTGTTGCGCCAATCGACCGCGGGAGGGGCGGCAACTGCTGCGAACGAGCTCAACTCAACTTTTTCGGCGGCGGAGATGGCTGCGCTCATTGCTTGCAATTCGGCTTTGTCAACATCCAGGCCGAGGAAGGACTTCTGCTCGGACGCGCTGAGTTCGGAAAGAGCAGTAGGTCCGGCCGTCCAGGAATACCCTTTCGCGTTAATTGCACTTTGTAAGTTGGCAGGACTAGCAGGCTTTTTAGTTGCCATGTAGAGCCTCACTTTCTCGCCAAGTAGGCGTGTTAAGGATGGTGGTGATTCTGAAACCTCTTAAGCCGACAGACATCGACAGACATCTGGAACGCATCATTGTCGAGTTCCGCCCAGAAGATGTGTCTGCTTCGTTCCGACAGCCCGATCAAGTTTTATTTCACGGGGCTCATCAAAGGGTCGAAGGTTTACCGGATTGAGTGCGACACAATCCCGGTACCCTCGGTCGGGGCAACCTGTACGGCTGCTTTCTCCGGTTCGCTTTTGTGAAGCATGAAGGAGCTATCGCCGGTTCATCTAACACACAGGCCGAATCGGCACGAAGGTGAGATCCAGTCGATCGTGCGCGTTAAGGTAGCGATAAGGCCAGCCTCCGGAGCGGAATTCATTTTCATACCTGACGAGGAGTGTAGGCTTTCCCCCAGCGTGTGTCTGTCCAATATTGGACAATGACGAAGAGGTAGTCTTTTGTTAAGGCGAACTCTAAGCAGTCCGGGCAAGATAATCAGACAGCTGCTTTTCCCTGATCACCAGAAAGTGTTCGGGTGTTATTTCAATGAGGCCGCGAGCGCGAAACCCAAGCATAAATGCGGTGATGCGGGGCCGCGTCGTGCCCACCATTTCTGCCAGCTCTTCGTGGGTAATCTTGTGTTCGATGCGTGTGCTGCGAGGATCGGGTTGGCCGAGTGTTTGCGCGAGGCGCAACAGCGTCTCGCCTAACCGATGTTCGCTATCCACCGTAATTAGGTTGGCGATGACCTGTTGTTGATCGTTAACGCGAGTGGCAAGGTAATTCACAAAGCCTTCGACCAGGGAATTCTGGCTCAAGTGCTGAAAGAAACTTGAGCAAGGAAAGCGTCTCAGCTTTGTATCCTCCATTGCGATCGCGGTTTCCTGACGTTGAACTGATCTTGCCAAACACAACTCACCGAATGTATCGCCCGTAGTGTGAATAGCCAGCAGGCACTCTTTGCCTTCCGGCGAGAGCATCAGCAGTTTGACCTGTCCTGATTCGATGAAGTAGACCGTCTCGGCTGCATCACCACAAACATAGACAGGTTGGTGCTTGGCAACGCGGACGGTGGCGAAGCTTTCGAACCTCAGCGAATCGTGAAGTCGTTGCTTGAAATTATCTGCTTTGGAGAGGTGTTGAATCATCGCCCAGGGAGTTTGCGCGTGCGTAATGCCGGCGCCTTAAGTTAACTTGAGTCTCAAGATCGCCCCTTCAGAGACCGTCAAGAGACACGTTGGTTGGAGCTGGGAGTTTGCGAATCGCAGGCTCTGAGGACCAACCTTCCAAATGCGAGGGGGCAGGAAGACTATAGGATTTTGAGAAGTGCGTCAATAGCGATTGCAAGATTAAGCGCAAGCCATGCTATGGCACATGAAAAATGCGAGGTTAGCAGTGGAACCCAGCTACGCTTTGTGATTCATGATAGCGTGACCGAGGCAGATAACTTGCGTCCTGAATCGGAAGTGCGAGAATATCTTTCGCCGCCAAGAGTTATTGCTCTTAAGTCAGATCCTTTGTGAGGTTTCATGGAACGTCGAACTACATCCTGGTACAGCCCGAACCTGAACATGGAAATGCCGCTGGTCGCTTATGGCCATGCCGGCCAGACCTTGTTGATGCTGCCCACTGCGGCTGCGGACTATCTTGAATACGAACGCTTCTATCTAGTCGATGCAATCAAGCCATTTATCGAAGCGGGTGGGATTCGCGCTTATTCAATCAACAGTGTCAATCGTTACAGCCTGCTGAACGAGCAGATGCCCCCACACTTGAAAGCCGAATTAATCACGCGCTACGACAGATATATTATTGAGGAAGTGCTGCCGTTGATTCGGAACGAGAATGGAGAAGACGCGCGGCCGATTACAACGGGAGCGAGTCTCGGCGCCTTTCTCGCGGCCAACGAATACTTCAAGCATCCCGATCTGTTTCGCGGCGTGATCGCAATGAGTGGCAGTTACGATATTCGCTCTTACCTGAACGGCTTTTATGACGACAACGTTTATTTCAACAACCCGGTCGACTACTTATCAAAACTGGAAGACGATCATTACTTGCCGCTCCTGCGCAAAGCTGATTCGATCTACATCCTCTCGGGCCAGGGCTCTTACGAAGATCCAAAGCGCAGCCAGCAGCTCTCAGACATTTTGAGAGGGAAGGGAATTCCGCACACGCTGGACCTGTGGGGACCGGACGTCAATCACGACTGGCCCTGGTGGCGAAAAATGCTGCCCCATATTTTGGGGAAGATGGTCGGCTAATCGCTAATGGCAGAAAACAGAAACGCGGCGACTCGGAATCCGAATCGCCGCGGCTTTGAATCCAAACCGAGCCTATCCAGGTGGCCCGTCGTCGCCCTTCTTACCTTTTTTCTTTGCCGGTTCGATCTCGCGTGGTCGCGTTTGGGCCGGCGGCGGCGCGGTCTGCGGTGGAGGCTCCGACTTGGGAGCTTCAGTTCGCGGTGGCGGAGGCTCGTTGCTCTTTGGCGGCGGCAGTGTGGAATCTTCCAGCCGCGGCGTGGTGATCGTGCCGGGCGTCGTGTTCTCGTCGGTCTTATTTTGATCCTCATCAACAGTCATCTGCGCCCGCTCTAAAGCGAGTTCACGCTGACGCTGCTTATACATTTCCTTCATGTCCTCGGGCATCGACGGGGCCTTCGGGAAGTCTTCCTTCGGTTTGTCCTTTAAGAAGTCCTTCGTAAACTCGATGAACATGGGCAGCGCACCGTGCGCGCCCGTCATGTCATTGCCGAGCGGCTTCTTTCGACCGGGATAGCCCATCCAGACTCCGGTGACATAAGTCGGCGTGTAACCGAGGAACCAAACATCCGTATGATCGTTGACCGTGCCGGTCTTTCCGGCCAGGGGCACACCAAGAACTTGCGCAGCGGACGCAGTACCGCCCTGTACCACTCCGCGCATCATGGAAACCATCGTCAATGCGACATATTCACTGACAACTTTGTAGGTGGTCTTTTCCCACTCTTCCATCACCGCGCCATCGCGATCGACCACTTTGCGAATCATGTGCGGCTCAACTCGTATGCCTTTGTTGGGAAAAGCAGAATAGGCCGAAACCATCTGATCGAGCGGCACCTCGGTGGCGCCGAGCGCTGAAGGCAGGTAGGGCGCCATTGGTACCTTAATACCAAACCGCCTCACCATCTGGGCACCGGTTTGAATGCCGACTGTCTGGAGCAGATGGACCGCCGGTACGTTCATTGAGTGGGCCAGCGCAGTCTTCAGAGGCAGGTCACCATTACCGAGTGAGCCATCATAGTTATGCGGCTGCCAGCCGTTGATGTTTATGGGTGCGCCGCTGACTATTGTGTCCGGCGTCATTCCCCATTCGATCGCCGCGGTGTAAATGTAGGGTTTGAATGCCGAACCAGTCTGACGATAAGCCTGAACGGCATTATTGAATTTGTTGGTGAGAAAATCGTATCCGCCAACCATCGCGATAATCTCGCCGGTCCTGGCATTCTCAGTCATCATCGCGCCCTGCACGGCGGGAATTTGGTTTAACTCCACCTTCAAACGATGGGTCTTCTTATCGACCTCTCTGATGATGAACTCCGCGAGATAACCCGCTTTGAATTCATTACGCGGCGCGCGTTTTCCCCAGCCCATGTCCGCGCCGTTTACCATCGCGGTGTAATTGCCAAACCTAACGGTGGCTTCGTCCCTCGCTTGATCGACCTTAGTGACCAAACCCATCAAGTATCGGCCGGGTCCATAGTCATTGCGATACCAGTCGGGATACTTATAGCTGGCGAGTTCCTGCGTGGTTGGCGGTCCCGCGCCATTGTTTGCCGCGGTAGGGATTGTCTGATAAGAAGAGCGCCAACCGCTGTGCGATTTGTCGTACCAACGCAAACCGTTCCGCACAACTTCGTAGGCCTTCTTCTGCGCGGCAACGTTTATGGTTGAGTAAACCGACAGACCGGTTTGGGCCACGCGCGTGGTGTACTTGTCTTCCAGATCCTGCCGAATGTACTCAACCGGATAATCAAAGGCGGGAGAGAGAGCCTGCGGCGGCTGATAGTATGCCGAGTCGGCGAGCTGCAGCGGCCTGGACTTTGCCGCATCAGCCTCAGCCTGGCTGGTGAAACCGGTCCTGGCCATCAAATCGAGCACGAGGTCGCGCCGCTCTTTTGCTTTCGCGGGATTTGCGGTGGGCGAATACTCGCCCGGCGCTTTCGGAATGCCGGCCAACAGGGCCGCTTCATCTAAGGTCAGGTCCTTTGCCTGCTTGCCAAAGTAAGTTTCGGCGCCTGCTTCGACGCCGTACGCGTTCGCACCCAGAAAGATGTGGTTCGCGTAAAGCTCCATGATCTGGTTCTTGGTGTAGTAGCGCTCAATCTGCAGAGCGAGCACCCACTCGTTCATTTTGCGCTTGAGCGTCTGCTCGCGAGTCAGAAACAGGTTCTTGGCGAGCTGTTGCGTCAGGGTCGAACCACCTTCGACTTTGTCGCTGGTCAGGTTCTTCCAGGTGGCGCCGACGATGCGAATTGGATCGATGCCGATGTGATCGTAGAAGCGCGCATCTTCGACGGCGAGGATTGCGTTCTTCATGTTGGCCGGAATCTCTTCGAACTTGAGCGGGATCCGTTTTTCAAGCGCGAACTCGCCAATCACAGTCTTGCCATCGTCAGCGTAAATTCGGGTGACGACGCTGGGCCGATAAGTTGCGAGGGCCGCGACTTCGCTGGCGGCCTGCGAATAATTGAGCTGGTAGGCGGCAATAATTCCGGTCAGGCCGCCCGCGGCCAGCGCCAGCAGAATCACCGCCGGAAACCAGAACCGGCGGAGGATATGTTTGCGCTCGCCCGCAGGGGCGTTGACAATTGCCTGAGGTGAATATGATTTCAGCCGATGACCCGGATGTTTTGCCGACATAAGAATCCTAACCTCTGGGAGATCTTGTTTGAGCTGGCCGTCGCGAGGCAACGTGGATTCCCACAGTGGCCCCCGACCAGGCAGAGATCTCTCGCGAAAAGGATTATAACTTAGGTTGGTTTGCTATTCCGACTGGCGGGACGGCCTGAGCTTTCTCGCTAGTTGCGGTGCCGTTGGCCGCGGACTGGCTCTTCATTAGCCTTTGGTTAGGAAGAAGACAGATCAAGTCGAGCAGACGAGCCAGCGAGCCGGCGTAGTCCTGGAGCGCGGCCATCCTGTCCGCCTGAGCGCGCAGCGTCAACGGGGCAGTAGCCCGACCGTAAGGGAGGGCGCGCCTCAAATACATTCAACTGAGAAGGTCAGCGTCAACGAGCCGCGGAGCGGCGGCAGAGTGTAGCCCCGGGCGTAAGCCCGGGGATCAGCCGTGAAAGAGAAATCCCAGTCCGCTTTAGCGGGCGACAGAGGTTACAGAACCGGGAGCGGTAGCGACCGGATCATGAACTCGACTTGAGTGGTCGCATCCACCTCGCTAACGCTCGGGGTTCTGTACCGATTCATAAGGAGACAACTTGATTACCTGTTTCTTACGCTACACGATTGATCAGGACAAGCTGGCGGAGTTCGAGCATTACGCGCGGGTGTGGATGCGTCTGATTGAAAAATACGGCGGCACGCATCATGGCTATTTCGTGCCTGGCGACAACCTGCCCTCGGCGGCATTCAGTTTTCCCGGCGTCGGTAAAAAAGGTCCGGGCAATATCGCGGTGGCGTTGTTCAGTTTTCCCACCGGCGAAGCATATGAAACCTACCGCCGCGAAGTTAGAAACGATCTTGAGTGTCTCGCCGCCACCAACCATTACGAACAGACAAAGTGCTTCACAAAGTACGAACGCACCTTTATGAGACGTATCGCGATGACTTGATAATGCTCGAAGCGCGGGGATCCTTACGCTGGAGCGCGCAGCGCGAACTGAGGCACCAGCCCGACCCTGTGTTTGCATGATATGGAGAGTGGACCCGGTCGCTACTGCTCCTGGTATTGACCTCATTTCGCTCCTTGACACCTTAGCGCACCCGTTGATGCGGGGTCGTACGGACCTATCATGCGAGACGCAGGTCTGACCCCAACCTGACATCTCCCGCCACATCCCCTATAATCAACTTGCTCGCAAATGGGGGCGACAGGCTTCGACAGGAGCCGTAACGTCCGTCGCGATGCATGCCGGGCTACCTTATGCAGCTCGTTAAAACGCGTAGGGAAACACAATTGCCAACTCTAACGAGTTAGCTCTCGCGGCCTAATTAGGCACCGAGCGTTTCCGCCGCAAGTTGCTCAAGCGCGCGGATGGAGATGTCACCTTAGTTGAGCTGGCCCACTGTTTCGGTCCGTGGCAGTGGGCGAGACCAAAGTCGGACTAGCCGGCATTAGGGTCTTGCTGCTTCACTTACCTAAAGCTTGGCAAAACCCGCTCGCGTAACAGTGAGTGGAAGGAGAAGCAGATAAGCATGTAGAGTCCTTCGGCGTTGGCTTTTGGATCCGGGTTCGATTCCCGGCGCCTCCACCAAAAAAGTCAGAACCGCCTGCGGTAGCGGGCGGGCCCAATTCCTCCCATGTGGAACGACACGGACATTCCGTTAGCTCATTTGATTACTTTTCGTTGTTATGGCAGCTGGCTACACGGTGACACAAGAGGATCAGTAGATCGCGAACACAATCGATACAAGTCGCCTTATGCGGCCGCAAATGAGAACCGCGATCGACACAACAAGAGCCTGTTGAAGTGTGCGCCGGTAATACTGGATGCGTCTCGGCGCGCTTCAGTGGAGACGGCGATTCGTGAGACTTGCCTCTTCAGAGAATGGACGCTGCGTGCACTCAATGTAAGAACGAATCATGTGCACGCCGTTGTTTCAATCGGCTCAAAGAAAGCCGAGTTGGCGCTGAACGCATTCAAAGCCAATGCAACTAAACAAATGAGACAAGATGGTTGCTGGCGAGAATATTTCAGTCCTTGGGTTGACAAAGGCAGTAAACGACACCTTTGGACTGAGCGAAGTGTCGAGCGGGCGATTGATTATGTGCTCAACGGCCAGGGTGATGAACTGCCGGAACTTGACTAAGCAGGCCCGCCCGCTACCGCAGGCGGTTCTGACATGAATACCTCGCTTCCCATCGGTATTTTCGACAGCGGCGTCGGGGGACTCACAGTCTATCGCGCGCTGCATGAACATCTACCCAATGAAAGATTCGTCTATCTGGGCGACACGGCGCGCGTTCCTTATGGAACGAAATCGCTCCAGACCGTCGAAAGATATGCAGTTGAGAATTCCCAATTTCTGGCCGCCCGCGGAATCAAGCTGCTGGTAGTTGCTTGCAACACCGCTTCAGCGTTAGCCCTACCGGCAATTCGCCAGGCACTAAGGATCGACGTGGTCGGCGTGATTGGGCCGGGCGCGCGCGCGGCGGTTGCGGATTCGAAAGGTTCGAACAGAATTGGAGTCATCGCCACGGAATCAACCGTGCACAGCGGCGCTTACACGCAAGCCATCAAGAAGGCCGACGCCGAAGCAATTGTGATTGAACGCGCCTGTCCGCTGTTCGTTTCGCTGGCCGAAGAAGGTTGGGCAAACGAAGATGTAGCACGCACAGTCGCCGAAACTTATCTCAAGGATTTGCGCGCGGGCATCGACACGTTAGTGCTGGGCTGTACTCATTATCCAATTCTGAAGGATGTGATTCAGGAAACAGTCGGCACGCAGGTTAAGCTAATCGATTCCGGTGAAGCGACGGCGATTGAAGTGAAGTCGCTCTTAAAAGAAAGGGGTCTGGCGCGTTTGACTCCGGGAACTGGTGCGCTCGATCGTCAACTATGCGATGATTTGGATCACTTCTATGTCACCGACGCGGCGGAGCGTTTCGCGCGGGTCGCGGAAAGATTCCTGGGTAGTAAGCCGGCGCGGTTGGAAGCGGTTGAGGTCTGGGGAGAGGATAGATTGAGTCAATGAACCAATGAACCAATTCCTACGCACTGACAATCGAGCCGCCGATGAGTTGCGCCCGGTCCGCATCACGCCCGGCTTTCTGGCCAACGCCGAAGGTTCCGCGCTGATCGAGATGGGCAACACGCGCGTCATCTGCGCCGCTTCGGTGGAAGATCGTCTGCCGCCCCACCTGCGCGGTCAACGCGCGGAGGGTTGGGTGACGGCGGAATACGCAATGCTGCCGCGATCGACGCATACCCGAACTGCTCGCGAGGTTGGCCGCGGCCCATCCGGTCGCACGCACGAAATTCAGCGGCTGATTGGTCGCAGTCTGCGCGCGATTTCGAACCGGAGCGTGCTCGGAGAGCGGACCATTACCCTGGACTGCGATGTTTTGCAAGCGGATGGCGGCACTCGCACGGCGGCGATTACCGGCGCCTACGTCGCGTTTTCCATCGCCTGTAAGCGATTGTTGGAAGAACGAAAGATTAAGAAATCGCCGATAATCAGCGAAGTGGCCGCGATCAGCGTCGGCATTGTTGACGGCACGCCGTTACTTGATCTGAAATACGACGAAGATTCGCGAGCCGAGGTTGACATGAACATCGTCTGCACGGGTGACAGTCGATTCATCGAGGTCCAGGGCACGGCTGAAGGTTCACCCTTCACACGGGAGCAGATGGATAATCTGTTGGAACTTGGACGTAAAGGGATCGAACAATTGATCAGGTTGCAGCGACAGGCAATCGAAGCGGCTCAAATCTAGGTGGAGCGATGGGTGGCGTGCCGCGGAATCCTGCCGCCTTCTCATTAGCACCGTGGCTTTAGCCCGGTGATCAATGGTTGGGTAGGAATCGAAGGTTGGGGTAGGAATCGAAACCGTTCAAACGGTTTCCGCTTTGGTGATGGGATATAAATTCACCGCGCTAAAGCGACGGTGCTAATGAAATCGGTACTCTGGTATCCCTTCTAAGCATTTAGACAACAGGGCCAGCGCGTCCAGCATCTGAGAATGGTGAAACCCACAAAGGGTCTTACAAGGAGTTTCGCAGTGCGATCAACAATCACTTTTTTAGTACTTTTTCTTATAGCGGCCTTTGGGGCCTCGTCGCCGGATTTGCGAACCAGTGCTCAGGAGCACTCGTACACCAGCGCCAAGGTCGGATACCTCGTCGACTTTCCCTCAACGAACTGGCGGTTGATCGATGAGCCGGACGACATCCACCAGCATACAGAGTTTGTGTATGGTGACCGCGTGGATGGCTATCTGCGGATCCGTAAAGAAAATCTGGATGAGGGATTGACCATCAGGGAGTATGCCGTGCGCGACCAGGAGCAGCGAGTCCGTCTTTTTCTGCCCGGATACGTGGACGGAAAGTTGGACGATCCATTCGTCGGCCGCCTGAAGGGCGTGTCCATCTCTTACGAATATACGCAGGCGGGTAAACCAATGGCCGGCCGCACTTATTACCTTCAGGCCGACAGTCGCACCGTGTATGCGCTGCGCTTCACCGGAATGCGCGATAAGCTGGCCCGCATTCGCAACCAGACGGACGCGATCGCGCGCAGCCTAAGATTGAAGTAAGTTCGTTTATCAATCCAAATTGAAGAAGCGGCCGCATTCATGCGCGCCGCTTTTTTGTTTCGGCAAACCCGTTTCATAGCGGTAACACCGTCTTCTCGTCGCTCGTCTTCAACGTAACTTTTCCGACGTCTCCTGTAATAAACATTAGGACCCCTCGGAGTCGGCGGAGCTTGAGGCTTTTTATGGAGTGCGGCGACTCGTCGCCGCTTTCGAAAAGCACTGCCAAGTCAGCGCACTCCAAAGATCGACAGCCATCGCAAGCAGCAATCCCCGCATCAATGCAGTTAACAATTGCAAGGTCTCCCGCTTTTCACGTTCTACCCACGGAGTACTTGGAACCAGAGACTGAGGTTTGGTCTCTAATTAATTAGAACAACTTGTAAGACGGCGAGCGCGGTTCGCGCCGGGTCAAAAACGGTTAGCTGCTTCGAAAAAAGGAGAAGACTATGCGTCAAAGGTTCTTTCTCAAATCCCTCTCGGTCATTGCCGTTTCAGTAACCGCGTTCATTGGTCTGGCCTCATTGAAAAGCTCAGGGGGCGTTGCCAGTGCCCAGGGCACGGCCACTTCCGGCTCGCTGCAGGTGCTGGATCAAAACGGCAAGCCAAAGGCAGAGTGTCCGCTTAAACATACGGATGTAAAAGTGGAGATTAGCGGATTTCTTTCGCGCGTAGTCGTCACCCAGGAGTTTGAAAATCCTTTCCCGGAAAAGATTGAAGCGGTCTATACGTTTCCGCTGCCGCAAAACGCAGCGGTCGATGACATGACCATGGTCGTCGGCGACCGCACCGTGCGCGGCAAAATTTTGCGGCGCGAAGAAGCCGAAGCCGTCTATGAAGCCGCGAAGACCGGTGGTCAAACCGCCAGCCTGCTGAATCAGGAGCGGCCAAACATTTTCACCCAGTCCGTAGCCAACATTCTTCCCGGCGAGCAGATCAAGATTACGATCAGTTATGTCGAGACTTTGAAATACGAAAACGGTTCGTATGAATTTGTCTTTCCGATGGTGGTCGGACCACGTTACGTGCCCGGTTCGGCTACCGGCGGCCAGGGAAGTACCAGAGGCAACGGTTTCGCGGCGAACACGGATGGCGTGCCGGACGGTTCGCGAATTACACCGCAACCAGTTCCCGAAGGCATGCGCGGTGGTCATGACATTTCGTTTGATCTGACCGTCGATGCGGGAGTCCCCATCGATGGATTGAATTCGAAAACGCACGACGTCGATATTGAACGTCCTGATGATCACCGGGCGCGCGTCCGTCTGAAAGACCTGTCGACGATTCCCAATAAAGATTTCATGCTTCGCTACGACGTGGCGGGACAGAAGATAGCCGATGCGCTGCTGACGCACTCTTCAGACAAGGGCGGCTTTTTCACCCTGATTCTGCAACCGCCTGAGAAGGTGACCGCTGAAGACGTGACGCCAAAGGAACTCGTCTTTGTCCTCGACACCTCGGGTTCGATGTCCGGCTTTCCGATCGAGAAAGCCAAAGAGACGATGAAGCTGGCGCTGGATAATCTCTATCCATACGACACTTTTAATCTGATCACGTTTTCGGGGGACGAGCACATCCTGTTTCCCGAACCGGTGCCGGCGACAAAGGAAAATCTGGCCAAGGCACAGGCGTTTCTTGAATCGCGAACGGGCGGCGGGGGCACGGAAATGATGAAAGCCATCAAGGCGTCGATGGATCCATCAGACCCGCAGGGTCACGTGCGCATTGTGTGCTTCATGACTGACGGCTATGTCGGCAACGATATGGAAATTATCGGCGAAGTGCAGAAGCATCCGAACGCGCGCGTGTTTGCCTTTGGCATCGGCAACAGCGTGAACCGCTTCCTGCTCGACAACATGGCGAAGTACGGACGCGGCGAGGTCGAGTACGTCGCTCTTAACGATGACGGCTCGGCCGCGGCGCGCCGGTTTCACGAACGCGTGCGTAATCCTCTGCTGACCGACATCTCGGTCGATTGGAATGGATTACCGGTAGCCGATGTCTATCCCAGGACTATTCCCGATCTGTTCGGAGCCAAGCCGGTAATCTTAACCGGCCGTTACACAGGCAATGGGCGCGGGACGGTTCGCTTGAAAGGGAAGATGTCCGGGCGCGATTTCGTCCGCGAGATTCCAGTTGATTTTTCCGACTCGCAAACTCAGCACGACGTGCTGGCGACACTTTGGGCGCGTACTCGCATTGACGATCTGATGAGTCAGGACTTCAAAGGCGCACAACAGGGCAACATGCAGGAGGAGGTAAAGCAGAACATCATTCAACTCGGTCTCCAGTATCGACTGATGACGCAGTTCACGTCATTCGTCGCGGTGGAAGAAATGATCGTGACTGATGGTGGTCAGCCGCGGCGGATCGATGTGCCGGTGGAAGTGCCGGAGGGCGTGAATCGCGAAACGGCATATGGTCGTAAGGACGAGCCGTTTTCGAATTTGCAATTACTCGCTAACCTTTCCCGGCCGCCTTTGGCCAGGAGGGCAGTTTCAGAGACGGTCGTCGCTACGAAATCAGGAGAGAACAAAGAAAAGGGGCGCGGTGGGAATGTCGGCGGCAGCACACGCCGTTCAGGAGGCGGTGGCGCGGGCGGCGGCGGCAGAGCAGGAGGAGTCGGCGGAACCGCACCGCCTCCCAAACCTGCGAGCGGTAACTTCGCGATTGATGGTGCGAGCGAAGCCGACGCCACGAGAAACCTCTCGCCGGAGGAACAGAAGCGTGCGCAGTTACAGGCGAAGTTTAATCCGGTGGTACTCGCCGTCATCGATAGGTTGAAGGACAAGAACGCGGTTGCCGCTCCGGACGAAGCGAAATTCATTCGCCACGGCAAAGCCGAAGTTCAAATCTGGCTGACGGAGAAATCAGACGAAACAATTGCCGCGTTGAAGGCGCTCGGGTTTGAAGTCGTGCTCGATCCGAAGTCGGCCAAGCTGGTCATAGGTCGACTGCCGATTGAGAAGTTGGCGGCACTCGCTGAATTGAAATCGGTGCGTTACGTCGCGCCGCAGATGTAGCGCAGCCGCGTAAGCTTTGGAGTGCGCCGGCAGAGCGAAGCGGCGACGGCGCGTTGGCTTAGTAACATTTGGATCAAGAGGATCTAAGGCGGTGTCGCGCTACGCTTGCCACTGCACTCCAGAAAGTTAGGACCATCATGGCTCGATTCAACAATCCTCTGGCTGGTGTGTGGGTCGCCGCGCCGTGTCAGGCCGATTGGAACCAGATGATGGGCGACGAGCGCGTACGCTTTTGTGGCGCATGCAGTCTGAATGTGTATAACCTTTCGGCGATGACGAGGTCTGAAGCTGAAACCTTGATCGCGCGCAATGAAGGAAGATTGTGCGTGAAGTTCTACCGGCGTCAGGACGGTTCGATCGTCACTCGCGATTGTCCGATTGGCTTGCGCGCAATTCGTCGCCGGGTGTCGTACCTGACCAAAGCGATCGTGTCAGCGGTACTGAGTTTCATGGCGGGTGTAGGTGTTCATGAAGCAGTCTCGTCCAGTCTGGCCGCTCGACAACCAGGCCGAACGATGGGAGTGATCGCCGAGCGGGTTAAGCCGAGGTTCAATGTCCAGGATCCTCAAGTGATTCCGGATAGAGCTGTCTCAGTGGGACAGCTCGTAGAGATCAGTAGGCACCGCAAACCGAAGCGATCTCAGTTCCGTTAATTTCGTTACGGAACTGCTTGCGTTAGCAAGGGAGTGTAAGTTTTAGACTTTCCTGACAGCAAAGACCCTGTCGCTATCGCGCCCGGTTGTGTACCAACTACTGCTGGGATCGGAACCGCTTCGTACCCTCAAACTGTCGTACAATGCTGCCCGAATGAATCTCAAGTTGGCAGACGGCCTCTCAATCGGCAAATCACCGATCAACGGCAAGGGCTGTTTTGCGACGGTTCGTTTCCGGCGCGGACGCAAGATTGCCGAATACGCCGGCGAACGAATCACGGATCTCGAAGCGCGCCGTCGCGCCGGACGCGCCAAGCTGCGGATCTGCGACATCGACGGCCGCTGGAGCCTGGATGGCAGCCGCGGCGGAAACGGCACGCATTACATTAATCATTCATGCCGGCCGAACGCTTACATGAAAACCCTCTATGGTCATGTGCTGTTTTTCGCGCTGCGCGACATTCGACGTGGTCAAGAGATTACTGTCGACTATGAGGACACACTGCATCCGGACAGCAAGCGTTGCCGTTGTCGAGCGCCAGGTTGCCGAGGGACGATTAATCGCGTCTGATAGAGATTGAGGCCTCTCTGCTGAACTGTGCAGTAAAAGCCCGGCAAATTTCACCCGCCGCTTCCCGTAAATAAAAAAACCTGTTTTTTCGCGCAAGGGTCTGAGTTGTGGATCGTTCAAGTGGAAAAGGGAGGATGATCCAAATGAAACGACTACTGCTACTGACGCTTACGATCTTATGCATTGCGCCGCTTGCTTTGGCTCAAAAGAAGGCAGGGATTGCCAATCCGGCAATCGACATGCAAGGCTACCTTCGCGCCGCTTCGGAGGCGGCCGATCATCGCAAGTCGCGCCGGCTAACCGAAGAGGAGTTCATCCGGATGAGTCGAGAGCCCGGCACGGTCATCCTGGATGCTCGCAGCGCGGAAAAGTATCGTGAACTTCATGTCCAAGGCGCGATCAACTTGAGCTTTCCCGACATCACAGTTGAGAGCCTTAAGACTACGTTCCCCGACAAGAACCAGCGCATCCTGATTTACTGTAACAACAATTTCGTTGGTGCAGAGAAGCCGTTCCCAACCAAGGCTCCAAGCGCTTCGCTCAACATTTCGACGTACATTTCGCTTTACAGTTACGGTTACCGAAATGTCTACGAGCTTGGGCCGCTGCTCGATATCAAGACCTCGAAACTGGAGTTTGTTTCCCCGAATACCCGTCAGTAACAAGGACAAGTGTGATAGAACGGGGTGGGGAAGGGTTAAGAAAAGCGGAGACGCCGACGTACTAGTTGGGTCCGACCATCGTGATGAAGAGGTTCGTCTATGCCACGATCGTTTTATAACCTTGGCAGGGCGAAACTGAATTTCGAACCGCGGCCGACTTCCGACTCGACTGCCACTGTGCCGCCGTGTTGCTCGACAACTTCCTTGACGAAAGCCAGACCCAACCCGGTCGACTCTTCGTCTTTTTCCTGACCATCGCGCGCTACGCGGTAAAACTTTTCCCAAATGCGGTCCATTGATTCCGCCGGAATGCCATAGCCGCGGTCTTCGATCACGACGCGCACCGTATCGGCCTCGAGCATGGTTGAGACCGTCACGGCAGTCCGTTCCGGACTATATTTGATGGCATTGTCCAGCAGCTTGGCGATTACCTGAGTGGTCAAACTCTTGTCGGCCGCCACCGGTGGAATCCGGTCATTGGGCTGGTCGATCAGCCGAATGCGCTTCTTTTTTGCGATCTGTTGCATAGTGCCAATGGTCTCGCGCACTACTTCGTCCAGGCGCAGCGCGGTCTTGGTGACTTCTTTTTTGTCTGCGCGCTCGAGTTGAGTTACGGACAGGAACGTATCAATCATGCGCGACATGCGCTGAGACTCATTCGAAATGATTTGCAGAAACTCGCGGGATTCTTCGGGTATCTTGTCGTCCAGAGACAGCAATTCGGAAAAACCATTGATGCTTGTCAGCGGCGTTCGCAATTCGTGCGACATGAGCGAAATCATGTCGCTCTTTAACTGCTCAAACTCTTTCATGCGGGTCACGTCGCGCACGCGGATCGCAAAGCAGAGCGGCTGGGCAGCCGTGCCATTCCCTTTCGAGCTGTGACCGTTCCCATTTTTCTTCCGCGCCGTGGCCAGCGCGATCCGTAATTCCAGGGTTTGGTTTTGCTCCGCGAACTTTAGCTCGCGCAGATAGGGTTCGCCGGATTGCAACACGCGGCGCACAGCAATCGAAGGCTCGTCAAAAACTCCCGAGCGAAATCGATCAAGCAAGCCGAACAGATCGGACTTTTGCGCCTCGGCCTCACTCATCCGCGCCGCCCACAACATTGCCGGATTTACGTAAGCCAGCGTGCCGTCCAGATAAGCGATCGCATAGCCGTCCGACGCTTCGGCCAGAACCTGGGCGCCGAAGCGATGCTCTGTCAAAGTGCCGCTAATCACATCGAATGCCTGCAGTCGGAGTCCCGAGGTGCGGGACGAAATAAACGCCGGCAGGCTGCTGGCGCGGGTCTTCTTGCGGGCCTCTTCGCGTTGTAGATTACGCGCCACCTGACCGCCAACCGCGGCCAGCAGCCGACGGTCGCTTTCATCAATGCTCTGGCTCAATCGCAATAGCAAGACTCCGACGGCTCGACCTTCGTGAAGCAGCGGCATCGCCACGCTTTCAAGGGAATCTATTTGGCCGGCCGGGGCAACGACCATTTCAGCCGTCTTAACTGCTTGATCGCAGAGTTCGATTAGGCGTCTCCAGACGGTATTCCGGCCGGGCTCTAACGCTCCGCTCGGATTGCTTCGCAATCGCGCACAGGGAATCAGAACTCCGACTTCATCCGGTTGAAATACGACTGCCTCTTCCAGAGGCAGAGTGGTCTGCAAAAGTTTCAGACCGCTGGTCAGTCGAGTCTGCGATTCCTCGCCCGTCTCAGCGCGCGCGGCAATTTCGTTGACGTGGTGACTGAGTACCGAATCGATCCGCCAGAGTCGATGAAGCTGAACCAGAAAGACCGCGCCCATCGCACCAAGAGCCATCGGCGCGAATAGAATATCGACTTTGAGGTAACGGGAAGCGAGCAAGCTTGCGGCAGCCATCGCCAGAAATCCGCTACCAAGTATCAAGAAAGAGCGGCGTGCACCCGCCCGGCTAACAAAGAACCCGGCGCTGGTACTAATCGCGACTATGAGCAGCAGGCCAAGCCAGAATTGAGGCGCCTGCAGCGGCACTTCGCCGCGGCCGACGTTAACGACAAAGGCTGCCTGCAACGAATCGATCAATCCCGCGCCCCAGATCACACACGTTGCCACGCCCGCCAAGAGTGCCAGGGCGAGAGAAAAGAGCAGAGACTTCCAAGCGAATTTTTTCAAGAGTTTCAGGGGGTACTCGAGAGGCAATGTGTTGCTGAACCCGGGATCTGGCAGAGGACCCAGAGAACCCGCTAGGCCAACCCGATTATACACTGCTGGTCGTCGTTTAGCGCAAGGAAGAAAAAGACTAGAATCCTGCTGCCTTTCCTTAAGGAAATTGGATTCGTCCGGCAGTTTGGGCAATCATGAGGAGAAAGAGAGCACTGCCGCCTCGATGGCGGATTCCTGACTCGGAAAAACCGTACGGAGGTCGAGGAGAACTCGGTCGTCGACGATTCTAGCGATGATCGGCGGATTTGAATGCCTTAATGCGGTCTCGATTTGATTAGGTGTCAGTACGTCATGGGTCAACGAAATGAGCGTGGTTGGAAGACGCGATGTGGGTGCAGAGCCGCCGCCGATCGCAGACTCGCCAGTCACGGTCTCGGTACGCAGCGCGCCGTTCACTTTCGCCAGCCGAAGTCGCTGAATGAGGGCCTCTGCGCGCTTTTCGATCTCCTCGAAAGATGCGGCGATGAGGCGATGAACGGGAACTTCGTCCGTTGAAGCACCACGCGCGTAAGCATCGAGGGTGGCTTCGAGCGCGGCATATCTCAATTTGTCCGCGCGCAATGCGCGATACAACGGGTGACTTCTCATGCGTTCGATGAGCGCCGCGCGACCGACAATTAAACCCGCCTGCGGTCCGCCAACTAACTTGTCGCCGCTAAAAGAAACCACGTCGGTGCCATCGGCAATCGATGCGCGGATGACCGGCTCTCCGGTTATTTCATACTTACTGAAGTCGACCAGCGCTCCAGAGCCGGCGTCTTCATACAAGATTAATCCGGCATCGTGCGCGAGATCTGTTAGCTCGCGAAGTGAAGGCGTCTTGGTAAAACCCACGATCCGATAGTTCGAAGTATGTACGCGCATAATAAGCCGCGTTTGTTCCGAGAGCGCTTTGCGATAGTCCGAGAGTCGTGTGCGGTTTGTCGTTCCGACTTCGATCATGCGCGTGCCTGATTGAGCCATGACGTCGGGCACGCGAAAGTCGCCACCGATCTCGACCAATTCACCCCGCGAAACAATCGTCTCTCCGTCGCGTGCGAGGACGGTAAGCACAAGCAAGGCCGCAGCCGCGCAATTGTTCACGATGAGTGCCGCTTCAGCCCCGGTGAGTTGCGCGAGTAAATCTTCAGCGCGCGCGCCGCGCCGCCCTCGCGTGCCGCCGGCGACGTCGTATTCCAGAGCGCAATACCCGGAAGCCACCTCAGTGACTGCCCGGCGAGCTGCTTCAGATAACGGAGCCCGCCCCAGGTTGGTGTGCAGAATCACGCCCGTTGCATTAATTACGCTGCGCATTCGTGACGCTAACTCCGACTCATGCGCAGTCACCAACCGCCGCTCGGCTTCCTTTAACAAGGCTGCCCGGGCAGCGTCCGGGCCGGGACTTATCGATTCTGAGTTGCGGCCGAGGATTTCCTGACGCAACTCGTCGGTTACTCTTCGGGCAAGCCAGGTCAACTGCTCCGCTCCCATTGCTTGACGCAGCGACTTTGCCGCCTCCGTTTGCAACAAAGCATCGATCGAAGGCAATCCCCGGAGTTCCTCAATGTTTGAAGTTTTTTGAGACATGGTCCAGCCGATTCGGCCCGTCGTTCAGGCGGGAAGAATATGATCTATTTGATTAACGACGCAACCATGCCGCCAACCGAAAAAGAATCTCGAGCCGGTGCGGGGCCAGCGAAAAGACAGGTAACCCTGGACCGGATGGCCACCAACCCCGATTGATCTGCCAGAGTGAACCCCGTTGCAAAACCTTGTTGACAGCCCGCGAAGCCAACCCCTACACTGAGATCAACTGGCGGCGACCCCGCGTTGCGCCGCCTGGACAGGAGAACCCGCACTTGGCGTTACAAAATAATAAGTTAGCCAGACTTGCAAAGGAGCGTCGGGAGAGGAACAAGACCGGCATTTTCGACGATGAGCCGACTATCGAAGACCGCCTGGCGCGGCTGGAAGAAGAAATTCGGCGTCTGAAGGTGGAGTTCGACGTCTACTTCAATGGTGGCTCGAAGCGCCCACCTTATGACACCAAGATGCGCGTCGAATCCCATCTAAAACGGCTGGGCGATGATCGCTCGCTTAATTTCGCCCAGCGCTATCACTACAATTCTCTGGCTACACGATATGCTTCGTTTCGCGAGATGTGGCGCCGTACTACGCAGGGCCGGGAAGAGGGTCGCGATGTGGCTGCGGCTGCTCGCGCTGCTAAACGGACCTCAGCGGAGCCATTTGCTCGCTCTGAGTTTGCCTGCTCCGACGTTCGGCATGACGTGCAGACGGTCAAGGGTGTCTACGACGCATTGATGGAAGCGAAACGACGCTGTGGAGAGTCGACTAACGATCTCTCTTTCGCCAGGTTCCATCGCCTGATTATGGAACGGACTGAAACGATGAAAGAAAAGATCGGGTCTGAACGAGTGGTCTTTTCCGTTGACGTGGAAAGCGGTCATGTGAGCTTCAAGGCGAAGGCAGAGAAGTAAGAGCTAAGATGTCCGACAAACTTTAGTTTGTCGTCACGCTGTCAGATGACAATTCACATATCCGGGCGACAAACTAAAGTTTGCCGGACAAAGAATAAAGGCGATCTCGTTACCGAGATCGCCTTTTTCCTTTTCGCGTCTTCCGGGCTCACGACCGGAAGCGGTCAGTGGCTTTGCTAAGAAGCAAGCCGGGGAGACCTACGCCTTTGTCACTTTTTCGGCCTGTGGTCCTTTCGGGCCCTGCGTCACTTCAAACTCGACTTCCTGACCCTCTTCGAGGGTCTTGAAACCGTCACCTTGAATGGCGCTATAGTGAACGAAGATGTCCGAAGAGCCTGGCTGTTCGATGAAGCCATAACCCTTCGAGTTGTTAAACCACTTGACCTTACCGGTTATTTTAGACATACAAACGAATCCTCCTAACGATTCGGTAAAACTGGCGTGAGTGATACAAACCTTAGTCTGCGCCACTCAGCCATCAGTTAATGCTGTGAGCCGGACGCGCTTTCATTTGGGGCGACTCGGTAACACAACGAACAAAGCACACTGGAACCCGCGCGGGGCGCGCGATCATCGTGTACGTACTTCGAGACAAAAGCTGAATGTCATCTTTTGTGGTTGCAAATCGAAATGCGAAGGAAGGTGTAAAGCCGACCCTGGCATTGATTTAAACGACGGCGAATCCTAAACGATGCCGTTTTAGCCTGTCAAGAAAAAAGACTGGGCGGTCCCGAGCCGCCCCTGGCGCGAAAACCCGTTGATTTTCGCCAGTTAGTCGATTTTCTTAATGCTGTCGATGAATTTGGCCGCCGAGTTGGAGTGTTTTTCCCAGGCTCCCGGCGCCGCGAAAGAAAGAATAATGACCACTTTCTTTGCAGCCAGCACATCGACACTCCATTCGATGGTCGTGCCTTCTACTTCACCGGTTCCGCTGACGCTGTAATGCGGCATACCGTTATGCGTGTCCTTTGCCTCTTTGCCGGTGGTCTTAATATTCTTGATGGTCTTACCGAGCTCGTTGTCAAGATCCTTAACGGCAGCGTCGAGGGTGTCTTCTTCAGGCACCCAAAAAACCATTTGCAAAGCATCATCCGAGCTCGAGACAGTAATCACCTCGCCGTCCGGCTTAGCCTTCCATCCGGCAGGCAGCGTAAACTTGATGCCGGCTGCCTCGTGACGGTACACCTCGTTGTCTTGAGTAATGGTGGCGCTGACTGTCCCTGCGGACTTAGCGGACGCACCAAAAACCAGGAACGAGCTGATTAACGACAGGCAGAGAATGATAGTTAGTTTTTTCAAGGCGTGTTCCTCCAGATCCAGCTAGTTGATTGACTTTGCTTAAGCAGCTTTGCGTAAACTGGCCGGCGCATTTTTGAGATCAAGTTCCTTCAAAAGATAACCGGCGCCGCCAAACTTGTCGGCGAGAAATAGCACGTAACGAATATCGACTGAGATAGTGCGGCCCTTCGCGTCGTTGTAGAAAAAGTCATTGCCCAGGCCTTCGTAGTTGCCATCAAAAACGATCCCAACCTGCTCTCCCCGGCCATTCAAGATTGGCGAGCCGGAATTGCCGCCGATAATGTCGGTCGTCGAGATAAAATCGACCGGCACGTTCTGGCCGTCGGGTGTCGCATACGGACCAAAGTCATGCGCGGCATAGAGTTGCTTGAGCTTTGCCGGTACATCGAATGGCTCGCGGCCAGTGTCTTTCTCAATGACGCCGGAGAGGTTCGTAAACGGCTGATAGATGGCCGCGTCATGGGGGACATAGCCTCTTACATCGCCATAGGTGAAGCGCAGCGTGCGGTTCGCGTCGGGATAAGGCTTGATGCCGCGCATCTCGGACATGCCACGAACCAACAACGGTCGCCAGTTCGACACGGTGGCATTGAAGGCCCGGGTGCGCATCTGCGCCTGGTTGCTCAGCGCAGAGATTTCGCTGGCAAAATCGATCAAAGGTTCGTTCAACTCGCGCAGCTTCGCGGGCGTCATCTCGAACAACGCGGAAACTCCCTGAACTGAATTCAGGTTCTTGCTGTCGGTGAGCGCCCGGGCAAACTCTTCTTCGGCGTGGATCCGGGCCTTGCCGGAAAGGTTCCCAAACCGTTTCTCAACCGCCGGGATCTTTTGTCCGGCAGGAAGTTCGGCGGCTTTGCGCAGATAGAAAGCCAGCAGCTCACGCTCAAACTCCGGAAGACGATCTGCAAAAATTTCTTCAAGGGCTGCACGCGCGCGCAAGGCGAGCATTCCGAGGTTCGGATTTCTTTCGGCCTGCGGCTTTTCTTTGTCTGCGGCGACGGCGCTGATTATCGAGAGAATCTGGAAAACGTCGCTGAGCCCGGCGATTTGCTGAACCAGAATGTCACCCGGCTGGGTCTTTAATAGCTCGTCGTAGGCCTTTTGCAAACCCGGCAAGACCTGGCCGTACTTCTTCTGCCGGTCCGGGTTTTCATTGATCCAGCGCATAAAGGCGGCTTCGTCCGCGCGCCGCTTCTCGACAATGCCCGCGCGTCGCATTGCCAGTACTGAGCCTTCGAGGTCTTTCAAGGTGTTGGAGATGTCGAAGATTCTGCTTTGAAGCTTGATTTGAAGTTCCCGATCCTCTTTCCCCGCGTTTCGGAGAGCCTCGAGCTGCTTAGTAAAAATGTCGATCTGTACAGGCAGCGCCACATCCTGGTTGTAGGCGATCGAATAGCTTTCGCGATAGCGTCGCGTCGAGCCGGGATAACCCATTACCATCACGAAGTCGTTTTCTTTTACTCCGGCCATCGAGATACTGAGAAACTTCTTTGGTTTATAAGGCACATTGCTCGTCGAGTAATCCGCGGGCTTGCCATCGGCGCCGACGTACGCACGCATGAACGTGAAGTCGCCACAGTGACGGGGCCATTCGAAGTTGTCCGGATCGCCCCCGAAGAAGCCAATGTTCTTGGGCGGGGCGTACACGATCCGCACGTCGCGCAGCATCAAATAGCTGAACAAGTAATAAGACATGCCTTCATTCAGCGGCAGCACTTGGGCTCGAATCCCTTCAGCCTGGTTCGTATGGGCGTCGGCCAGCGCCTGCGCCTTGCCCGCAATCGCGGCGTTGCGCTCCTGTGTGGGCATCGTGTCGGTTAACCCGCCTAAAACATCCGCGGTTACGTCCTTCAACTCCTGCGGGATCTGAACTGTGTAGCCTTTGGCCGGCAACTCCTCGCTGCGATTTTTCGCGAGGTAACCGTTAGTCGAATAATCTTTCGTCGCGTCCGATGCGGCAACCAGCGCGTCAAAAGCGACGTGATGGTTCGTCAGCATCAGGCCTTCAGGCGAAAGAAACTCGCCGGTACCACCGTCGACAATCACTACGGCGTCCTTAATACTCGGGCCGTTGGGGTTGTAAATGTCCGTGATGGGAATCTTCAGGCCCCGCTGTTGCAGCTTTTTGAGTGGCAGCTGGTTGAGGGTGTCGGGCAGGAACATCCCTTCGTCGCCCAGCACGGAAACGGGAACCAGACTTATAAAGAACAGAAGTGAAAGCAACAGCGCGGTCGCGCGTGAGTACTTCGAAGTCATTGAAAGTTTCCTTTGTGATTAACCAAGAATCAGGGGCGGATGGATGTTACCAGAAGGCTTGAGATCCGAAAAGGCAATGACTGGAACCGGTGTCGTCTATTTACAGATCGTGTTTTGGAGTTCCAACTACAGTCGGTTTAGTAACCGAGGTAACGCCGACTGAGCCGACTGAAGTCGGTACTCCAAACTTATGTCTACTGCTTTTCAACTCCCGGTAAATACTGCCGAGGATCGACCGGTTGATTGTTGATACGCACTTCATAGTGCAGGTGGGGACCCGTCGAGCGTCCGGTTGAGCCAACCAGCCCGATTGTTTGACCACGCGTCACGGTCTGACCGACAGTCACATCAATCTCAGATAGGTGACCATAACGAGTCGACAAACCATTGCCATGATCTACATAGACAACGTTGCCATAGCCTCGCTGGCGTCCCGCGATGATCACGCGGCCGCTGGCGGCGACCTGGACCGGCGTGCCGTAAGGAGCGTCGATGTCCTGGCCTTCGTGGTACTCAAAGCCGCGGCCGCCGAACGGGTTGCGTCGTCCACCGAGACCGCTCTCGAGCTTTCCCATCACCGGCCAAAGCGACGGTATGACGCCATGTTGGCGCAGGAAGCCTTCATACATATGAAGTTGGCGCTCCACTTTCGCGGTCTTCGATTCCAAGGCGGCCAACGTCGCGGCGCTGTCAACCGGACGTGCGGGACCGCCCTGCCCGTGGACAGCTTTTTGTTCTTCCTGTACGCCGGAAATCTCCGCCAGCTTTCGTGAAGACTGCTCTACGGCATCAACGCGGTTATCCAGCTTTTGCAGCTCCTGCCGCTGCTTTTCGTTCTCGGCGCGCAGGCGTTGGTTTTCGTGCTCAATGCGCAGATGTTCCGCCTGCTGGGTTAGGCCGTAAAACCCATAAAGCAAACCGCCCGCGACGGCGACAAGCGCCACTGCGGACAGTCTTAACCAGCGTTTATGGACGCAAATGCGACGAATATGGGCTCTGGAACGAGAAGTACGGGCGACGATAAAAGCATAGAAACGGTCGTCTCGGGTCATCATTCTGCTCCTGTCGATCAGTTCAAGCGTGCTTGTAAAGCGGGGCCGCATGAACGACCGCGAAAGTAACAGACGCCGACATAGGCGACTGAAAACTACAATTGCGAGGTCTTAAATTAAGAACCCACTAGAAGATCTAAAGAACCCTGCTTGAAGAACTAACAGCGGACAGAGAACTGAATGCCGGGTCGCGTGGATTCAGGCCTGACTATCCTGGATTGCTGCTAGAGCGCGAAACCCTATCATACGAGAAACGGGAACGCAAACGGCGAGAGAGGGGTGCTGATTCGGTTTGATTTGATTGCGACGCACGCGTCTGCGCGTGATCAGGGGTGGGAGGTCATTGCCTCAGTGCTCGAATCGTCCGTTTAGATATTTTCAGCTTCGTGCTTGCGTCTCGAGCGGTCGCGAAAGATGGCGAGAACGATCATTACCAAAACGGCCACAAAAGCGATGACGATGGCGAACTTCACCAGCGCCAGCAAAAAACCAACCATCACGATTAACTGTTTGAGCAAGGCCACGACGAGAAGAATTAATGCGATCACTGCGCCGCCGCGACCAAGTGCGTAGATAATTGCCATGAATGAAAACCTCTTGATCCTTGAATCGGTCTTAAAGACTATTTCTCGCCCTACTTGAATCTCGCCGAATTCAGCTGACGCGGACTGGCATGCGTCGGAAAATCACCAGTCTCAAATCTGCTGGAACCTCGTGGCCAGTTGGCTACTACCGAGGGTGGCGGGTTGTTCGTGTCAAACGCCCGCAACTCTTCACGCCGCCGCCGCCGCTTTAGATAATCGAACAACATGTACGCGCCCAGAACCACGAGAGCTACCGGCAGAGTACGGCGCACCGGAAACTGGAATCCCAGTAGAGTGTGCGCCAGAAAAATCGTTCCGAGTACCACCAACGTCACGCCCCAGGCGAACGGATTGCCATACAATTGGCGAGCGATCGCGTCTTCTTCGGCGTCGGGCGCCAGGCCGGCGCGCATCAATTGTGCCGTGCGGCAGGCATCAACCGCCGCAAACAGCCAGGTGCCGACCACCCCGAGGACAAAGAACGTTACGCCGTCGGTGACGACCGCCATCTGAAAGAAGCTGGCAAAGATCGCGAAATGAACGATGGCTTTCGAAGTCTGGCCGTTGTAAGCGGCACCCAGTCCGGGAACAAAGAACGACAGCAAAGTTGCGACAAACGGCGAAGTCTTGCGGCGGATGACATTTTGATCCGTCGTGCGCGTTTGCTGGTACCGCAGCATCTCGACGCCCGCGACGATGCAGTCCTGACAGAAAGGAAAACCGCGAATGCGATGATCGCAAGCGGTGCAGAGCGGCCGTGCGCATTGGCTGCATTGCACGGCGGCCGGGTTCCTGGTGTGATAGGCGCAGTTCATTAGATTCCTTGTACTGCAAAACCCAGGCTATTGACTCTTGTTTTGCTGCGAGCCTTCGCTTTTCGGCTTGCTTTGCGAGCCACTCGGCGCGCCATCTTGATTCGATCCATTCTTGTTCTTGTTCGCATTATCATTTCCTTTTCCCGAGCCGTCATCTCCGCCCATCAGATCGTCGGCCAGTTTCTTCACTCCGTTGGGAAGCGCTGAACTCTTTGAAGCGTTCCCGGCAGTGCGTTCGGCCAACTGCAGGCTTGCCTGATAGATCCCATTGACCGAACCATCGGTCGAGACTGTGTTGGTCAAAACGAACACCGATACCAGCAACATGGTCGCCACTGACGCCAGTTGCGGCGAGACGATCGGATCCAGTGCTCCCCGCATCCATTCAATCAAGCGAGCCGTAAACGGAGCGCGCACCTGCTGTGGCAGAACATTGCCGATGGTGCTCTGCAGGATGCGGGCTTCGAGTCCTGCGGGCGCTGTCAGTTCGTCCTGTTTGTATGTATAGCAAGCGCCGATGGCCCGGACCACATCGCCCGGCAGTTCACTGCAACTCGCGCACATCGCCGCATGCCGTTCCCAACGGTGATAAAGAGGGGCCAGCAAGAATCCGTCGAGATAGTCCGTCAGATGCTCTTCAAAATCCGAACAAGTAATCGCCGTCTCGGGAATCGTGGTCAGGAGGATGCGAGCTTCCAGACCGGCCCCCGCCTCCGGAGCTTCCGAGGCCGAACAGGCAAGTAGAGTGTTCTTCACTTCGCCGAGCAGATCATGACAGACGGGACAACTCATCGCGTGTTCGGCAAAATCCTTGTTTGCCTGCCCGCCGAGCGAGCCGTCGAGATAGTCCGTCAGTTGATCTTCAAATTCGTGACAAAGCATTCTGTTTACCTCTGATCTCTCGTTTCCGCATCGAAGCCCTCCTTAACGGTCGGGCTTGCGGACACTACGCCTCCACTACACGCATACGACGGAGAATCTTCGCAAGTTCAATACGCCCTCGATTGATGCGCGACTTCACCGTTCCCTCAGGTATTTTTAGTAAGTCGACAATCTCCTGATAACTGAGCTCTTCGATGTCGCGCAGGATTACGCAGGTGCGCAAGTCCGGCGAAAGCTTGTCGATTCCTGCCTGGACCTGAGCTCCGAGTTCGCGGCGCTCCATCTCCCTTTGCGCCGAACCTCCAGCGGCTCGCAGATGATATTGGTGAACCTCCAGGTCATCCGCCAATTCGTCCTGGGGGGCGCGTTGCCGTTTGCGATAGTCGTCAATGACCAGGTTTCGAGCCAACCGCATCAACCAGTTCTGCAAATCACCTTGTTTCGGATTGTACTGTTCGAGTGATCGATAAACCCGAATGAAGACTTCCTGGGTCAGGTCTTCCGCGGAATCAGCCCGCGATGTGAAGCGGTAAGCGAGGTTATAGATGCGGCGAGTATAGTTTTGGACAATCTCTTCCCAGGCCGCGCCATCGCCTGCCCGGCACCTTCTAACTAATTCCGCGCCTTCGTTGGTAGCCAAGCTCTTGGCGGCTCCCACGTTTTGAGTTCTCCGATTTCGCTGGTCGTTGTCAAAACCGTCGGGTCCTCGCCCGACTCGAACCGTCTTACGTCCGGCTGCAAAACAAAGTTCCGTTGGCAAATTAATTGACGCGACCCAACGACCATCGCTCCCTAACGAGCCGTATCTTAGGCGATTCTTGCAAGCACCATTAAACTGTTGTAGGCTTGCGAAGCCACACCATATCTTGTGGTCGCGTTCTGATTTTAGTCAAGTTATCCTCCCGCCCTTTTTGAAGTAACGTTATTAACTGAGTCGCAAAAAAAGAGCCTTGGCAAAATATCGCAAGTACCTGGAATTTGCGGCGCTGCTTCTTCTGGCAGTCGCGATTATCTGGTGGTTCGGCCGCCGGCTGGACTGGGTGCAAGTCAAACTCGCCGTCCAAAGATCAGACTGGCGACTAATCCTGCTGGGGGCGGGAATTGTCTTGCTGGGTTACCTTTGGCGCGCGATTCGTTGGCAGGTACTGCTCGCGCCTTTGACCAAAGCAAGCCTCCGTGAAATCTGGATCGCCACGACGGTGGGATTTGGCGCCATTTTACTGATTGGCCGCGCCGGCGAGGTTGTACGCCCGGTCGTTTTGCCGATGCGGGACAAGCGCGTGCGCCCGGCCGCGTCTTTTGTCACCATCATGGTTGAGCGTTTGTACGACACGATTGCGGTCGTGTCGATTTTCGCCGTTAACCTGCTTTGGCTTAAACCGTCCGCCAACACCGCCGAGGCGTTTTCTCAGGCTCGCACTGTTGGGTGGCTGCTGGTCGGTCTGCTAGCGGTGATAGTTGTCCTGTTGATTTGGTTCAAACGGCGATCTTCGAGGGTAATTGTTTGGCTGGATCGAAAGGTCAAGGGAGAATCGCGCCTCGGCGCCAGATTGAAGCGCGCCGTGCTGAGCACGCTGGAGCAACTGGCGACGGCTTTGAGCGTCATGTCGAACATCCGCCAATTGACCCTCAGCGTTTGCTTGTCGGTCCTGTTGTGGGGGTCGGTTGCTTTGGGCAATCTCCTGGTTTGCCGTGCGTTTGGATTACCGTTCGGAATCGCGGAAATACTGTTTGTGATGGGTTGGTCGATGGTCGGCTCGGCGGTCCCGACTCCGGGCGGCGCAGCGGGCGCTTTTCATGCCGCCACAGGCGCGGCGCTGGTTCTTCTTGGCGTGGCCCGCGAGCAGGCGGCCGCCGTCGCAATCATTCTCCACCTGGTAGACTTCGCTCCCGCGGCGTTGTTTGGCTTCTTCTATTTTCTGCGCGGTGACATCAACATTACTCGTCTGCGCGCCCTGATTTCCGTGCAATCGGTCGAGCACGCGGTGGAAGACGAGAGAGTCGCGCTGGCTGAAGGCGCGTGACAATGCTTGAGCACAAGTTAACAACAGTGAGGATCGAAAAACTATGAAATGCCCCTTCTGCGGTTTTATTGAAGACAAAGTCGTTGACTCGCGCGAGTCGCGGGAAGGCGATTCGATTCGGAGACGCCGTGAATGCTTAAAGTGCGAGCGGCGCTTTACCTCCTATGAGCGAATAGACCAGATCCCCTACATGGTGACCAAGAAAGACCAAACGCGCGAGACTTTCGATCGGAACAAAGTAATGGCGGGACTCTTGCGCGCCTGTGAGAAGCGACCAATTCCGCCGGCGAAGCTGGATAGTATCGTTAATGCCGTGGAAAAGTACGTGCAGGAGTCTCCGGAGCGCGAACGGCCCACCAGCAAGATCGGCGAACTGATCATGCGCCGCTTGAAAGAATTGGATAAGGTGGCGTACGTGCGATTTGCGTCCGTTTATCTTGAGTTCGAGGACGTCTCCGAATTCATGAATGAATTGAAGACCCTGGTGCGGGCGCGCCAGGGCGGCATGCCAAAGAGGACCTAGGATTGATCGGTCGAGCGTTTCTTGGGATCCAAAATGCGGTCGCGGCAAACTTTTTGAACCCGCTCACGCTTTTCGGTTTATTTGCGGTAACTGCGATGTTGGTTTGCTACGCGTTCGAAAAGCGCAGCCATTGGTTCGTGCTCGGATTTGCCCTGGCCTGTGTGTTAGGGTCGCTTTACGGTTTTCTTCAGGGCGCATGGCCATTTGGATTGATTGAGTTTATTTGGGCGCTGATAGCGGTGCGGCGTTGGCGTACCAGCGGACGGACTTAACATGGTTAAGAGTGTAGGCGCGGCGGGTCTGGAACGGATCGAGCTTAAGCGTTTGACTGAACGCATCGGGCGACTTTTTTCAGTCTTACAGGAAGCCGCCGAAGCGCAAGTGCCGACGATCGCGGGCGCATGGGCGCCGCCGGTCGACCTTTGCGAGACAGCCAACGCGATTTGCCTGCGCATCGAACTACCGGGGGTGACTGCCAGTCAGATCAAGATTGGCTTGCACAGTAACAAGTTGCGCATTTGTGGCGAAAAGAAGAAACGGCGTTCCCGGCAGCGAATCGTGACGCATCTTTGTTCCGAACGAAGCTATGGCCAATTTAATCGAGAGGTACCCCTGCGTTGGACGATCAGCGTAAAGGATGCGACTGCTGAGTTGGCAAACGGCGTTCTGACAATCCATTTGCCGAAGATAAAAGATCGCCGCGGGTCGGAATTCAGAGTTCCCATTGCCGAGGCCGGAGTGACCGATTAGGAAGAAATCAGATTCATAAAATGTCAGAAAACATTAACGAAGAACTTACTGAAGGACTCGCACTCAACGAAGCTGAGCCGCAGTTGCAGATCCCCGACGAGTTACCGCTACTGCCGCTGCGCGACATTGTGATTTACCCGTTCATGATCGTGCCGCTGTTTGTTTCGCGTGACCGATCGATTCGGGCCGTCGACGAAGCGCTTGGGGAGCATCGGATGATCCTGCTCGCCTGTCAGAAGGATCTTGATAAGGAAGAACCGCAGCAGGACGATCTCCATCAGGTCGGAACCGTGGCCGTAATTATGAGAATGCTGAAGCTGCCCGACGGGCGCATTCGCATTCTCGTCCAGGGTGTGTCGCGCGCACAAATTAAATCGGTGAATTCAGCTGGCGAGTTTTTGCTGGCGAAATTGCAGGTGATGCCGGAAGTGCTGGCGCCTGAGCGATCGCTCGAGGTTGAAGCACTGATGCGCAATGTGCGCGGGTCGATGGAAAAGGCGGCAAACCTTGGCAAGAACATCTCTCCGGAAGTAATGGCCATCATCGCGAATCTCGACGACGCGGGCCGGCTGGCGGATCTCTCCGCCTCGAACCTGGAACTGAAAGTCGAAGACGCACAATCCGTGCTCGAGATTGCGGACACCACTGCGCGGCTCAGACGCGTAAACGAGCTGCTCAACAAAGAAATCGAAGTGCTGACCGTGCAGCAGGAAATCAATACGCAGGCGCGGGCCGATATAGATAGATCACAGCGCGAATTCTATCTACGCCAGCAGATGAAGGCCATTCAGACCGAATTGGGGGAAGGGAACGAGCTGGCTGAGGAGCTGCAACAGTTCCGCGAGAAAGTTGAAGTGGCCAAGATGCCTAAGCCCGCTGAGGAAGAGACGCTGCGGCAACTAAAGAAGCTCGAACGCATGCATCCTGATGCGGCTGAAACTGCAACGCTGCGCAACTGGATGGAGATTATGACCGACTTGCCGTGGTCAAAGTCTTCCAAAGACAATCTCGACCTGCATAAAGCTGAGCGCATTTTGAACGAGGATCACTACGGATTAGAGAAGGTGAAAGAGCGCATCATCGAAGCTCTGGCCGTGCGCAAACTGAAAGAGAAACCAAAGGGACCGATCCTATGTTTGGTTGGCCCGCCAGGTGTGGGCAAAACGAGTCTGGGACGCTCGATCGCGCGCGCTTTGGGTCGAAAGTTCATGCGGCTCAGCCTTGGGGGCGTCCATGATGAAGCTGAGATTCGCGGTCACCGTCGCACTTATGTCGGCGCGATGCCCGGCCGCATCATCCAGGCAATCCAGCAAGCCGGCACGAACAATCCACTGATCATGCTCGATGAGATCGACAAGGTCGGCGCGGACTTTCGTGGAGACCCGTCGTCCGCACTGCTCGAAGTTCTCGACCCGGAACAGAACAATAGTTTTCGCGATAACTACCTGGGCGTCACGTTTGATTTGTCGAACGTGATTTTCATGACCACGGCAAATATTCTGGACACGGTCCAATCGGCCTTGCGCGATCGTATGGAAGTGATCCGCCTTGCCGGATATACCGAAGAAGAGAAGCTGGAGATAGCTTATCGCCACTTGTTACCCAAGCAAATGGACGAAAATGGTATCACTTCACGTGACTTGAATTTTTCGCGCACAGCTCTCACAGCGATGATTCAGCGCTATACCCACGAAGCTGGTCTCCGCCAACTCGAACGAGAGATCGGATCGATCTGCCGCAAAGTCGCTCGACGTATTGGGGAAGGCCAGAACGGTGTCGTCCGTGTCTCGCTCAAAAATTTGCACGAATTTCTGGGCGCGCCCAAAGTTATTCCCGAAGAGGTCTTGAAGAAAGACCAGATTGGTGTCGCGACCGGGCTTGCCTGGACGGTGGTCGGTGGAGACGTCCTGTTTGTCGAAGCCTTGCGCATGAAAGGAAAAGGAAGTCTGGTCCTGACTGGGCAGCTTGGCGAAATAATGCGCGAGTCAGCGCAGGCAGCATATTCGTACGCCAAGTCGCGCGCCAAAGAGCTGCAAATAGATCCGGACGACTTCAGCAAGTTCGATTTGCATATTCACATTCCCGAGGGAGCAATTCCCAAGGATGGTCCGTCTGCCGGCATCACCCTGGCTACGGCTCTGATCTCGGCTTTATCGCTGAGACCGGTGCGAAAAGATGTGGCCATGACCGGCGAAATCACTTTGCGCGGTAATGTTCTGGCGGTGGGAGGCATCAAAGAGAAGGTTCTGGCTGCGCGGCGTGCGCGGGTGACCAAGATCATTATGCCGGCACTAAATCGCAGGGATTTGGACGAAGTACCGAAGGAGCTGTTCAAGGACATTGAATTGGTCTTTGTGGACAATATGCGACAGGTCATCCGGGAGGCGTTAAAGGATAAGGTGGTACCCGCGCTTGGGTCTACGCAGCGACCTGTTCGCCTGCCCCAGGCCGCCAGTGGACGTCGTGATTTTCGATAGCTGCTGGAAATTAAGTAACCCAGGGGAGTTGGCAGCATATGACGGAGGGCAGCGACCGGAGCCAAACGACCAGAAGGTTGCTTTTGTGGCTGCTTTTGTTGTTGTTGGTGCTGGCGCCGCCATTGATCGCGGTGCTGCTCTTCATGAGCGTGTAGGGATTGCGGATCTCTGTGGAAAACAAGGGGCTTTCAGGCCGATTTTGCTGAATTACTTTGGTTTGACACCCCCTGACTCGTGTGATAACCTCGGCCCTCAGGTGGCCGATTTTCAAGCCACGAAAAACCGGAACTTTTCCACATTCCGTATGGTTTAGTAGTTTACTAGTAGTGAATGCCGCAGGTGCGACTCAGGTGGAAGTCGCAGTCGTGGATTCGCCCAAAGCATTATCAGAGGAGAACAACGATTGATGACCCGTAGTCCCATTAGTTTAGCTGCGAGCGCCTTTTTATTTGCCGCAGCGATTTTCATTCCCGCAGTTGTCCAGGCCCAGCCCGGCGGTTCTTCCGCCCGCGAGATTCAAACCGAGGTTCAGAAAACTGACCCACGCGTAGATCAGATCATTGAGCGCGCCAACGATCATTTTCGCAACGGCAAACTCAACCTGGAAGATAACAAGCGCGACCAGGCTCGCGATGAATTCGACAAGGCCGTGGACGAGATTCTGATGTCCGGGCTCGATGTGCGCGGCAGTCAGCGTCTGCAGACCTTCTACCTTGAGTTGGTCGAGAAGGTTTATCGCGAAGAGGTGCCGCTAATTCAAGCCACGCCACAACAGAACGCGACACCGGTTGTCGCGCAGGGACCGGCGAATCCGAAGGCTGAGCAAACCGAGGTCGCCAGAGTCCAGCAGCCGAAGCAGGTGATGATTGGTTTCCGGCAGCAGGGTTTCGATCCTTCACCGCTCGATCCGCTTAGCAAACTAATCCTGACCGAAACCGAAAAGAAAGTTTCTGAGACGGACATCGCCGAACTCGAGCAGGCAAAGAACTCGCTCGACTTTAACTTCACGACCAATCCGCTTATTCAGCAGTACATCAACTACTACCAGGGACGCGGACGCTCGACGATGGAAGCCGGTCTGCGGCGTTCAGGTCGATACATGAAGATCGCGCGTGAAACTTTCCGTCGCGAGGGCGTGCCTGAAGACATTACCTGGCTCGGTCAGGTGGAAAGTGCGTGGAGCCCGAGGGCCCGCTCCTGGGCCGCGGCGTCTGGTTTGTGGCAGTTCGTGAGCGGCACGGGCACGCAGTACGGATTGCGTCAGACTGCCTGGGTTGATGAGCGTAACGGTATTGAAAAACCTACCGGCGCCTCGGCCAGGTACTTGAAAGACCTCGCCAAGCGCTACAACGGCGACTGGCTGCTGGCCATGGCGGCCTACAACACCGGTGCCTTGAATGTCGATCGCGCCATCTCCCGCGCGGGTGCAGCGAACTACTGGAAGATTTATCCGTACATTGCCCAGGAGACGCGCAACTACGTTCCTAATATTCTGGCCGTGATCCTAATCGCGAAGAATCCCGAAAAGTATGGCTTTCATGGGATTCGGCCCGAGGCTCCCATGGCGTTTGACAGCGTCGCGGTTCAGTACGCCACCAGTTTGCGTTTGATTGCCGACGCGACCGACAGCAGCGTTGACTATATCGAAGCGTTGAATCCGGAACTTAGACGTGACACCACTCCGCGAGGCGAGTCGTACATAGTTCGCGTGCCCGCGGGTAAGTCGAAACAGCTTGCGTCTGTTCTTAAACGCGTTCCTAACGATCGGCGTGACACAGCGCGAGTGATTACAATAGCTCCGGGAGAAGAGTTACAGTCGGTTGCGAATCGGACGGGCGTCAGCGTCGCAACGCTGCAATCAATGAACGCGGGAACCGACACCAAGTCGACGAATAAACTGGTTGTTCCTAACAACAGTGTCAGGTTAACCAACTGGCGCCGAAACACACCGACGACAGCGGACGCAAACAGTGCTCCCAGTCTGACCAAGGTACGCGCTCGCAAGGGTGACACGATTGCCAGGATTGCCGCCGCGCATAAATTGTCTGCCGACGAGTTGGCACGGCTGAATGGCATTGGACCCGATGTTGAGTTGCAGGCCGGACAGGAAATCAAGCTGCCGGGCGCACCGAGTGCCCCCAGTTCGCGACGGAAATAATTCGTTGCCAGTTGTCTGAATAAGTAAGTGATAGACGGTCGCTTTAATGCGACCGATAAAAAAATGGCGAGCGCGCTTCGGAAGAGGCGCGCTCGTGCTCGTTTAAGTAGCGCAGACTTCGGTCTGTGTAATCCATGAAAGCGGCCACCGTCATAATCTGGATTCCAATCAGAGACTAAAAGTCTGGGTCACAAACTCCCATGCTCTTCCGCACCCAATCCGCCGCCGTCTATGGCATCGACGCCAATCTGGTCGACGTGGAAGTCGATCTTACTCCGGTGCGGAACGAGACGGACACTCCCGCAACGGTCACCATCGTCGGCCTGCCTGATCTCGCCGTTCGCGAATCGCGCGAGCGCATCCGAGCGGCCATTAACAACAGCGCGTTCTTTTTTCCCTTTCACAAGACCACAATCAACCTGGCGCCGGCCGACGTCCGCAAGGAAGGCGCCAGTTTCGATCTGCCGATTGCCCTCGGCATTCTGGGGGCCAACGGCGATCTGGGCGACACGAAGCATCTGACCGACATTCTGTCCGTGGGCGAGCTATCGCTCGATGGACGAGTTCGTCCGATCCGTGGCGCGTTGCCAATTGCGCTGCGCGCGCGGCAATCCGAAGCGAAACACATCTTGCTGCCAGACGAAAACGCAAAAGAGGCGGCCGTCGTTTCTGATGTCAACGTATATGCGGTCACCGATCTGCGGAACGCCGTAGAAATGATCGCGGCCATTAGATCCGAGAATCCTCCGCCGCCAATTCGCGTCGATCCGGCGGAACTGCTAATTCATGACGAGCGCTACGCCGTCGACTTTCGCGAAGTGCGCGGCCAGCAGGCTGCCAAACGGGCTCTCGAAGTTGCGACTGCCGGCGGACACAACATCTTACTCATCGGTCCGCCCGGCTCAGGAAAGACGATGCTGGCAAAACGGCTGCCGACGATTCTGCCACCGCTCGAATTTGAAGCCGCGCTGGAACTAACCAAGATTCATTCCGTCGCCGGATTGACGGGCCGCGCCGGACTGGTAACGGAGAGACCCTTTAGATCGCCCCATCACACGATCAGCGACGCAGGCCTGGTTGGCGGCGGGGCAATACCGCGCCCAGGAGAAGTTTCGCTGGCCCATCAGGGAGTTCTGTTCCTGGACGAACTGCCTGAATTCGATCGCAGCGTGCTGGAAGTTTTGCGGCAGCCGCTCGAAGATCAGAAAGTAACTATCAGCCGCGCCGCGATGTCCCTGACTTTTCCCGCTTCGTTCATGTTGGCGGCTGCAATGAATCCCTGTCCCTGCGGATTTTGGAATGACCCGACGCGTGAGTGTCGCTGCACGCCGCTGCAAATTCAACGCTATGTTGGCCGCATCTCCGGGCCGCTACTGGATCGCATCGACATTCACATCGACGTTCCCGCCGTTCGCTTTCGCGAGCTTACCGGCGATACACCACCCGACGCTGAAGATTCCGCGATGATCCGCCAGCGCGTTATCAACGCGCGGGAACGCCAACGCGCACGGTTCGCCGCGGAGGGAATCTTTTCAAACGCCACGATGACTCCGCGTCTAATTCGCCGTTACTGCCGGATCGATGCCGAAGGCGAAACGATGCTGGAACGCGCGATGTTGCGGCTCGGCTTATCCGCGCGGGCCTATGATCGAATCCTCAAAGTCAGCCGCACGATCGCCGATTTGGAAAACTCACCCGACATCCAGTCAACTCACGTTGCCGAAGCGGTGCACTATCGCTCGCTCGATCGGACCTACTGGACGTAAGCAAGAGCTTTGCCGTGGCACTCTCGGAGAGTAAGATTGGGCGCCCAATCCCGCCCTCAGGAGGAGACTCATGGAATTGCTGAAAGGGTTCAAGGTCGTTCCGGGAACGCTTTACGGCACGCCAAAGGAAGTTTGGGGATTCCGCACCAAACCACATCGGGGCCGGCCCGCACTGATCGCTCACGATTTCCTTAAGGCCAACAAAGAAATTCTGGCCCTCGAAGGAATTCGTTTGCGACGCACTCGGACGATTGAGAGTCTGGGAGCGCACCACATCATCCACCAACAGCGACTAAAGAGACTCCCAATATACCGCGCCTATGTCACCGTGCACCTCGGTCGAGACGGACACATCTATCTGGTGAAAAATCGCGCACTGCCAAGGGAACTCGCCGAACCGTCCGCTGAATTCAAGGTGACACAGGCCTCTGCCCGCAAACGAGCATTGCGCAGCGCGACAAGAAAGCCGCGCCTCGCTCGCATCTGTTCCTGCGAACGAATGTGGTTTCCGCTCAAGTCGAAACTGCGGCCGGCTTTTCGCGTTCGGGTACGCAGCCGAATGCCGCGTCAGGATTGGGTCATTTTTGTGGACGGAGAGACCGGGCGGATTCTGCGTAAGTACGACAATCTGGCTGAGGCCAATGGCATGGCCAGGGTCTTCGATCCCAATCCGGTAATTGCGCTCGGAGGCTCGGACCGTCTGCTAAAGGATGGACACCGGCAACCTCCGCCCAGCGACGCTTACTCGACGGTAACGCTGCGGGACCTTAACTCCAGCGGCCGCCTTGATGGACGCCGGGTGACTACTCAACTGACCAAGAAACGCGTGCATCAGCCTGACCGGAAGTTCTGCTTCGAGAGTAACCATCCCGCGTTCGAAGAAGTGATGGCGTATTACCATATTGATCGGGCGATCGGTTATTTAGAGTCGTTGGGCTTCCGCGGATCGCGCGCTATCTTTCGCGCGCCCCTTCCCGTCGATGCCAACGGGACCGACGATGACAATTCCTGGTTTAGCCCGCATGACAGTAGTCTGACGTTCGGACTTGGCGGCATCGACGATGCCGAGGATGCTGAGATTATTCTTCACGAATTAGGGCACGCGATTCAGGATGCTATCTGTCCGGGCTTTGGCCAGTCGGCTGAGGCGGCCGCGATGGGTGAAGGTTTTGGCGATTATTTTGCGGCAAGTTTCTTCGCCGGGAAGAAGACTCAATACTATCGAACGTCGGTAGGGACCTGGGACGGGATCAAAGACACCGAGCACCAGCCGCCCTGTATCCGCAGGGTGGATGAAAAATTAACCTACGAATCGTTCGATCACGGCGACAACGCCGACGAACACGATAATGGGCAAATCTGGTCGGCGACCTTGTGGGATATCCGAACGGCAATGCAGCCCGAAATCGCTGACCGGATCATTCTCGAGAGCCACTTTCAGCTCGACGGCTTCACCACGTTCGCGCGTGGCGCGCGTGCGATAATTGACGCCGACCGGAATCTCAACCGCGGCCGCCACCTCGCGCGGCTACGGCGGGTCTTTCATCGCCGAGGGATCGGCCCGGTAGAATGAAGTTCGAATCCGGGGACTGTCTACTTAAATTGTTGCTGAATCTTTCGCAGAGCCATTGAATTAAGGCGCGAATGCAGGCCTGGATAGATTCCCGGCTTGTCAGCGCCCTCCTATGATCGGATACTAAAAAGCGCGATCGATAAATAGTTTTCAAGGCGGGTAGGCAATGAAATGCGCTTTCAGTTGGAGGAGCGCGCCCTGGAGTCGCATGCCGATCGCACGAACAAGTGACAGCAAGCGAAACTGAGACACCGCGAACTTCGGATTACGAGCTGACGCAAAAGTCTGCCGAAGGTGATATGAAAGCCTTCGAAGAGCTTTACCAGCGTCACAATCGCCGCGTATATTCACTTTGCCTGCGCATGACCGGGAACGTGACCGAAGCGGAAGATCTGGCGCAGGAAGTCTTTATTCAGCTCTTTCGGAAGATTGGCAGCTTTCGCGGCGAGTCGGCATTTACTACCTGGTTGCATCGTCTGACGGTCAATCAGGTGCTAATGCACTTTCGTAAGCGCGGCGTGCGTTTGGAACAAACGACCGAGGACGGCGAAGCACCGATTCAGATCGTCAAGGGGACTGAAAACCCGAACGCCATGCCGGTCGTGGATCGCATAGCCCTGGACAAGGCAATTGCGCAATTGCCGCCTGGATACAAGGCTGTATTCACGTTGCATGACATCGAAGGACACGAGCACGAAGAGATCGCCCGGATGCTGGGCGTTTCCGTCGGGACGTCAAAATCGCAATTACATAAGGCCCGTATGAAATTACGGGGTCTTCTCAGGCAACAGAATAAGCCGCACTAGCAACCAAGAAACGTGCCCGATTTTTGGGCGGGTCCGGGAAAAAGGGCCAGTTTGACAAGCAGGCGGGTCGAATTCGCCCGCTGCATCACCAAACGCAGTCTCCCCTTTATTGCTTTGGGACCGCGAGAGTCGCGCTGTCCGAGGCTTGTTTATCAGCGCGCGGCGCATCAGAGGTTGTAACAATGAACTGCGAGAAGTATCAGGATTTACTCAGCGATTTCGTTGACGGGTCGCTCCCTCAGTCAGATTACGACAGAATCGAAACGCATCTCAGCGTTTGCGGGCCTTGCGCCGAAGCGCGCAATGACCTTGAAGCTATTGTGGGTTTTTGTCGCGAACATCGCGGCGAGTACGACGCTGTGCCAAACGAGCGAGCCCTATGGCTACGCATTAGCAACACGCTCGAGAGCGAGTTGTCTGTGCCATCGCCGGCATCAATTCCGCCGGGCGCGGGTTGGTGGTTTCGCTTGATGAACCGAAGCTGGGAATTGTCATTCCCACAACTGGCAGCCGCCGTTACCGCGATCATTATCGTGGTTTCAGTGGTCACAACCGTCGGCTTGCGCCGCTTCACTTTCTCGGCAGCTGATTCCGGGGTCCAGACCTCAGGGGCTCCGCTTGCGCTAAATGGATCTTCTGTGCAGGATCGTTTTCGTCAGCAACAGCAGGTCGTCGCGTACTGGAATCAGAGAGTTGAACTAAACAAGGCGCGCTGGAACCCGCAAATGCGCGAGACCTTCGATCGTAATATGAGCGTGATCGATGCCGCCGTTAACGATTCAATGAGTCGTCTGACACAGAATCCGCATGACGAAGTTACCGAGGAAATTCTGAACGCGGCCCTGAACGACAAGGTTGAGCTATTGAAAGAGTTTGCCGACCTATGATTGAGTAGGCGCACCGCAGCGCCTGGATTTGACTCCGACTACGATGAAGATTCACCCGCTCGCCACAGCTTACCGAATGAGAAATTCAGCAGCGATTCTTGCTTTCCTCGTCACTCTGGGTGTGTCTCCCGGGGCGTTGGCTCAACAGAAGGTTTCGCGGCACTTTCCAGCCGGCAAGACTGTGCGGTTGGAATTGAAGAACCTCTCCGGCACAATCACGGTCGAGACCTGGGCCCGCGAAGAGATCAAGATCACTGCGACCATGGAAACTCCAACGGCGCGTTTCAATCCACGGCAGACGGACGTGGGTCTGGTGATTGACGTCGTCAGCGACAATCGCGGCCGCAACGATGTTGGTGACATAAACTTCAAAGTCCAGGTGCCGGCGCGATCTTCAGTCGACCTCGAGACCCGGCGCGGCCAGATCACTGTTAGCAACATTCAGGGTGATTTGGTGCGGGCGCACATTTCTACCGAAGGCAACATCGAATTGAGCGGCATCAACGCGGCCCGCGTTTTTGCGTCAAACACAATTGGCGACATTTACTTCGATGGCGAGTTCGCCACGGGCGGAACTTATGAATTCAAGTCAGGTCGCGGAGTAATTACGTTGCGCCTCCCGGCGAACTGCGGGTTCCGTTTGGTGGCCACCGCGCCGGCGGAAAAGATTTCGATGGGTCAGTTCTGGCACAAGGGGATGAAACTGTTGGGCGACGGCCGTAGGATTATTGGCGACGTCGGCGATGGCCGCGCTTCAGTTACCGTCACGAACTATCAGGGCAACATCAACTTCCTTCGGCGCTAGACAACTCTTTCGTTCTCCCGCACAATCGCTTTAGTGAAAAGACCGACGAGCGCAAAACTTTTTTCGCTTCTCGCCTTGCTTGTCATTTCGGCCCTTCCCTTCGCTCCACCGGCCACGGCGCAAAAAGACAAAAAGACCACCCAAGTGTCCGTGCCCACAATGAAGCGCAGCACGTTGCGGCACGAAGTCCGCAAGCTCGCCTACGGCGGCACATTAACGCTGTCTGCCGCTCCCGCGGGCTCGATCACCATCGAAGGTTGGCAACGCAGCGAAGTTGACGTAACCGCTGAGATCGAGTTGCAGGCCGGCAGCGCCGAGGATTTGGATCAACTGCTCACGGTCAATAACTTTGCAGTTGACGAAGACGCCAATCATGTGCGCATCCTGACCACTGGCACGCATGACAAGAAATTAATGAAGCGCGTGGCAAAGGACTTCCCCAAATCGCTGCTCGGCTTGCCCTGGAAAATCGACTTTCACATCAAAGTACCGGCGTTAGCGGACCTGGAAATTGACGCCGGCAACGGCCCGATAAAGCTCTCGGGAGTTGAGGGGGCGATTCGGCTCAATGCCCTCCAGAGCGTTGCCGATTTGACTCTAACCGGCGGTTCGGTGTTGGCGACAGTTCAGAGCGGCGCGATTAATGTCGCGATTCCGGCCCGCGGATGGCACGGACTGGGCGCGGATATAAAACTGGCAGCGGGCAATTTAAGCGTGGAATTGCTTCCGGGCTTCAACGCTTATATCGACGCTCAGGTGATGCGCGCCGGCGAGATCAAGACTACCTACGCGGGTCTCGAACCCAGAGAGCAAACCAGCATCACTCCGCGCTCGATGGAGGTGCGCGCCGGTAGCGGCGGCGCGACTCTGACGTTTACGGTCGGAGACGGTACGATCGAGATAAGACCGATGAGCAGTAAGCAGTAGGCAGGAGGGCGATGACCGCGGAAACGCAACTGGATGTGCTGGCGGTCTTCTCGCATCCCGACGATGCTGAGTTGACGATGGGCGGAACGCTGCTCAAGCTGAAGTCGCTTGGCTATCGCACTGGCGTGCTCGATATGACGCGCGGCGAGATGGGCACGCGCGGCACTCCTGAGATTCGCGCGAAAGAATCGTTGGACGCAGCAGGGATTTTGGGATTGGATGGGCGCCTGAATCTGGAGCAACCGGACGGCCATATTGCACTCGACGATGAGTCGCGAACAGCGATGGTGCGAGTCTTGCGACAGTGCCGGCCGAAAGTGGTCTTCACTTCGCATTGGGACGATCCGCATCCGGATCATGCGGTCACTACGCGCGTTGTTCGCGAAGCCGCACGCCTAGCCACGATGCGCCGGTATGACGAGGCCGCCAGTCTGGACGCGATCAAGATGCCGGCGATCGCCCACGCGGTCTATTCAAGGCTAATTGTACCGTCCTTTATCGTTGACGTGTCCGAGTTTGCCGAGGGAAAGATGAAGGCGATTCGCGCCCACGCGTCGCAGTTCTACAGTGCCGAATCAAATGAGCCTCCGACCCGGATCAGCGACCCGGCGTTTCTTCATCAGATGGAATGGCGCATGCGTTACTACGGTTCGTTAATTGGAGTGGCGGCCGGCGAGGCCTTCTATGTGCGCGAGGCCTTGAATGTAGACGATCCGATCGCCTTGCTAACGCGACCTATGAATATCTATTCTTAGTTAGAGGTCAGTTGTCAGTGGTTAGTTGTTTCTCTCAGCTTTAAGGTCAACCATCGCGCGGCAAAATCCAGCGAAGAAAACGTAAGCACTAACCACTACCACTGACCACTGACGTTTCTTACTTCTGCTTTTCTTCCAGCACTGCCCGCGCAATCGCGATCACCGCGCCGGCTCGCGGGGCCTCACGCTCAAAGCCACGCGCTAGTTCAACCGTGCGATTGTAATCAGCCCGCGCGAGTTCGCGGAAGACACCCGAGACGTCAAAGTCCGCCACCGTCGAGCTCCGCACCGAACTCATTGATTTTGTCAGTAAGCTAATCCTGAGTACTCCATCCTCTCCGGTAAATCCTTCCGCGGAGTTGGCCGCCTTCACCGCGTCGTACACCGCGTCCCACGTCTTGTCGCGATCGCTGAGGAACAGTGCGTTGGCCACGGCCATTAGCGCCCGTGGGCGATCGGGATCCGGCCCCTCGATGCGACGCGCTTCCGTCAGAGCATCGTCGATTACGCTGAGGGATTTCTCGCGATCATTCTTCGCTAATAGTTTCGCCACCTGACTTAGGGCCCAGGCCTTCTGCAGGTGTGTCAGCTCCCCGGTGCGCACGAGTTCCAGAACCGCGTTGGGGTCTTTCTTATCAACGGCGCGCATCGTCAGGGTGACGTCGATGAAGGCGCGAGCGTTCTTGCGCAGGTCACTGTCATCAATCTTGTCGACATAATCGCGCGCTCGCAAATCTCCGTTTTCAACCCGCAACCTGGCCAACTGCAGATACAGCCCGTCGCGCTCTTCGGATGTCTTGGCATGCTCGACCCGATCCAGCAGGGCCTGTTCGCGATCCTCACTCTTCTTTTGGGGACGTATTCCTTCGCGCAAGGTTTCATCGTCGCGCTGGCGCGCGTTCTCCGGAACCAGCGGCGTGAGCGCTTCCATCTGCGCCCGCACGGATTCGGTAATCTCTCTGGGAGCTAACTCCTCAAACAGCGGCATCAGCCGCTTCATGACCATATATTTCCCCTCGATGCCCGAAGTGGTCTGATCCTGTCCCGGTGGCGCCAGGGGTCGCTGCAGGATGTCGGCTGCGGCGCGAAAGAAAGCCGCGCGCAACTCGGTTGTAGTCTCAGGTGGAGAGCCGCCGCGGGAGGTCTGCGACGTCGAAGCGCCGCCGCCGCTGTAGGTAACAAAGATATGCGGAGTGAAGAGATACGACGAAAGCAGCGAGACGGTGTTGGCGTCAGACTGCATACTACCAACAGCGCGGCTTAACATGGACAGGTAACGACGATCCGCGGCGGCCGCATCCTTCTCGCGCAGATAGGTAAGATAATCGAGTCCCTCTCTGGTGATCGTAGCCAGCGCCGAATCGGCGAACTGAAGACTTCGCTCGACGTCCGTGTCTAGAAGCTGGCGCGCCAGATTTAACCTTTGACTTACGGCCTCAGGCGTATCGGACGGATTCGATCGACTCTTATCTGAAGCTTCGGTGGCCTGTTGCTGCTGATCGACTTTCAGCTTGGCCAGTAACTCTTCACCCAGTGTCCGATCGCGTTTGGCCGCGAGCCGCAAGACTTCCCCGCGAATATTTGGAGGACCGGTTACCGCAGCGCTTCCTCTCTTTGCCTGCTGCTGTTTGATCTCTTCATCCATCCGCTGCTGCCCCTCGCGGTCGACAATTTCGGCGGCGTCCCAGGCTTTGCGAAATAGCGTCCGGCTGCGTTCCGGATCGACTTCCCAGAGCGCGTCGGCAATTCGCGCCTGTGTGCGCGCGCGCAGCTTCTGATCGTTGAAGTTGCCGGCGTCAGCGGCTAAGGCGATCAAGAGCGACTGTGCCTGGGCTCGCCGCTCGCGGATGAGTCGTTCCGCTTCGGGATCCTTCGCCACCTTGTTTCTGTTGGCGTCCTTTACGGGCGCGGCCGTTTTCGAGCCGTTCGGCTGAGCCGTTGCGGCAGGTTGCGCGCTGATGGTTGTGGCGGAAAAAATAGCAGAGAAGCAGAAAGCTGCTACGCAGGGAAGGGAAAAGCGTATCATCCGTAACCTCCGGAGAATGGTTGAACTGTACTGGTTTCAGAAACGCGCGCGGCGCCGGGCGGTTCCAGAATGTAAGTAAAGAGGCGGGTGGCGGCTAAACTGCAATCACTTCCAGGTCGGGGTCGATTTCCTGCTTGAGCATGCCTTCGATGGCCATGAGTGTGCCGGTCAGGGAACTCGGACAACTGCCGCACGCGCCCTGATAGCGAATCTTCAGCGTGTGATCTTTGAGTTCAAGGATTTCCAGATAGCCACCATCGCCTGCAAGTGCAGGGCGCACTTTCTCGTCGAGTATCTCATTGATTCGGAGAAGGCGCGGGTCGTCACTCATTACGGCCGCGAGTGCGCCGCCGACCCCCTCCGCGCTGGCAATCGATGAACCTGCGGTTACTGAGTCGGCCGCGCGAATCGGCACGGCCAGCGCCGGGAGCAACTCGTCCCAATCCGCAGAGTCTTCCTTTTCAGTCGTGATCATGTTGCCCATGTAGAAGACTGAGACCAGGTTGCCGACCTCAAACAGCGACTTCGCCAGCGGATCGTCCTGGGCTTTCTCAGGTGAATCGAACTGGAGCGCTACGCCGTTGGTAACCGGCTCACGCAGAATGAACTTCACCGCGTTGGGGTTTGGAGTTTCCTGAATATCGCTAATCTTTGGCATTGCTGTTTCGCGAGCAGCTATTTAAGAAGCCACCCTTCCTTTATTATGTTTCACAAGGATTATAACCCTTTTGCAGTAGAACCTCGAATGCGGATGTATTACGCAGGAAGTTGGCCGGCAACATCGCAAAAATGCTTGCGGCCTAAAGGTACTGGGAATATACTCGCGGGCCTCACTTGCCCCCCTTTTCTCAAAGGCGAGACAAGATGAGATGGAGGCAGACGATTGCGAGGGTCGGCTGCCTCCTCTTTTTTTGAAGTAGGGCTTAGTGCTTAGTGATTTGTGCCTTGAGCTTGGTATTCTTTTCCGAGGTAGGTAGTCACGGCAGAGAACACTAAGTACTAAGCTCTAAGTACTAAGCTCTAAGTACTAAGCTCTAAGTACTAAGGACTAGTTCTGATGAATATCGGCATCACAGTTTATCCGACCTACGGAGGCAGCGGCATTGTCGGTTCCGAGCTGGGCAAGGAACTGGCCGCGCGCGGACACACAGTCCACTTTATCTCTTCAGCTCTGCCCACGCGGCTGACTGAATTGAACGAGCGGGTGCGCTTTCACGAAGTCGAGATGATGTCGTATCCGCTGTTCGAACATCAGCCCTACACGCTGGCGCTGGCGACGAAGATGGCGACCGTGGCGGAAACCGAAAACCTGGATCTGCTGCACGTTCACTACGCCATCCCGCATTCGATCAGCGCAATTCTCGCGCGTGAATCAATCAAGTCTCATCGCCGGTTGCCTGTGATTACAACGTTGCATGGAACTGACATCACGCTGGTTGGCGCGGATCGATCGTACTTGCCGATAACGCGCTACGCTCTTGAACAGTCGGATGGGGTCACGGCTATTTCGAATTATTTGAAGCAGGCTACGATCGAAACATTTCAGTTCGATCGCATCCAGGTAATTCCGAATTTCGTCTGTCCGGATGAATACAAGCCGAAAATTGACTGCGACCTGCGCGCCAGTCTTTCACCCGATGACGCGCCGATTATGGTGCATGTTTCGAACTTTCGGCCGGTCAAGCGGCCAATTGACTGCGTAGAGATCCTTGCCCGCGTGCTCCGGCAAACCAGCGCGCGACTGGTAATGGTCGGCGATGGCAGCGAACGCACGAATGTCATTCATCGGGCGCGCAGCCTGGGCGTTTACGACCAGTGCGTCTTTGTCGGCAAACAACCTCGGATAGTCGATTATCTCTGCGCCGCGGATGTTTTGCTCCTGCCATCCGAGCAGGAATCGTTCGGCCTGGCAGCACTGGAAGCCATGGCCTGCGAAGTTCCCGTGATAGCTTCACGCGTGGGCGGCGTACCCGAAGTCGTCGACGATGGCGAAACGGGATTTCTTAGTGGGGTAGGTGATGTCGATAAGATGGCCGCAGACGCCGTGAAGCTGCTAACCGATAAGAAGTTGCGGCGCGAAATGGGCAAACGCGCGCGCGCCTCGGCGATCTCGCGTTACAACACCGATAAGATTATTCCGCAGTACATAGAGTTTTATGAACGGGTGTTGGCTTCATAACTACCCCTTCTTAAATCAACCACATTTTCAGATTAAGTATCGCAGGACAGTCTTTTGCTTTGACTGAAGATTCATACTAAGCTGAGCCAACCGCGGAATTACCCTGGAGGCTCCCGTGAAAACACACCGTCTATTTGCGGTTATCTTAATTGCCCATCTCGCGGCGGGGGTCTTTGCTCAGCAGCCTCGCAGACCGCCTCTTGAAACATCACCACCTGCACGGCAAACGACTCAACCGCAAAAACAGCCGCCCCAGAAACCCGACGAGGAAGACGTCGTGCGCATCACGACCAACCTGGTTCAAGTTGATGCCGTCGTCACCGACAAGAACGGTCGTGTAGTCACCGATCTAAAACCCGAAGAGATACAAATCTCGGAAGATGGGAAGCCGCAAAAGATTACCAACCTTTCTTACGTTGTCACGGAAACGCCAGCGGCCACCAATAGTGTGGCCAAGCCGCCGACTACGGACAAGAACGCTCCGCCCGTTCCGTCTGCGCGGCTTAAACCGGAAGACGTTCGCCGCACCATAGCCGTCGTCGTCGACGACCTCGGTCTTTCCTTTGAGAGCATCTATTACGCGCGGCGAGCGCTGAAAAAGTTTGTCGACGAACAGATGCAGACCGGTGATCTGGTGGCGATCATTCGCACCAGCGGCGGCATGGGCGCGTTGCAGCAATTTACTTCAGACAAGCGACAGCTTTACGCCGCCATCGAGCGCGTCAAGTGGTACGCCAACGGCCGGGGAAATGTCGGCGCGTTTGCTCCGCTTGCTGGAAATGACCAGAGCAACGTCGCGGGCAACTCTCGCGACAACCAGGACAACGGGAGCCCGGCGGAAGATTTGGATCAGTTTCGAGAAGACGTGTTTGCTGTGGGCACCTTGGGCGCTCTGAGCTATGTAGTGCGCGGTTTGCGCGAACTGCCCGGTCGCAAGTCGGTCCTGCTGGTCTCTGACGGTATCAAGATTTTCAATCGCGACGATCCCACCCGCAGCAATCGCGTCCTGGAAGCCCTGCGGCGGTTAACCGATCAGGCGAACCGCGCTTCGGTCGTCGTTTACACGATGGACGCGCGGGGCTTGCAAGTGCTTGGCTTGACCGCCGCTGACGACACGTCCGGCTTCAATCCCCAGCAACTTGAACAGCAGATGAGCAATCGGCGCGCTGACTTTTTCGAATCCCAGAACGGCTTAAACTATCTGGCGCAACAGACGGGTGGCCTTGCCATTCGGAACTCGAACGATCTTGCTGCCGGTATCAAACGGGTGCTCGACGATCAGAAGGGTTATTACCTGATTGGCTATCGGCCCGATGAATCGACCTTTGATCAGCGAACCGGGCGACGCAAGTTTCATCATCTTTCGTTGAAAATCACTCGACCCGGCAAGTTCAACGTGCGCATGCGCAATGGGTTTTTTGGAGTGACCGACGAAGAGCTCACACCACCTCAAACACCTGCGCAGAAAATGATTGGCGCGCTCGTATCTCCGTTCGGATCGTCCGGCGTTCATCTGCAGTTGACCTCACTGTTTGGCAATGACGCCAAGGCGGGCTCGATAATGCGCTCGATGCTACATATCGACGCGCGCGATCTAACTTTCGCCGACGAACCTGATGGTTGGCACAAGAGCGTATTCGATATCATCGCGGTGACCTTTGGCGACAACGGAGTGCCCGTCGATCAGGTTAACCGCACGCACACGGTGCGCATACGTGGCGAGACTTACAAGCGGGTCTTGCGCGATGGTTTCGTTTATGTGGTTACGGTGCCGCTTAAGAAGCCGGGTGCTTACCAACTACGCGTGGCGCTCCGCGATACGGACAGCGAACGCATCGGCTCGGCGAGCCAGTTTGTCGATGTGCCCGACATCAAAAAGAACCGTCTCGCGCTTTCCACCATTATCGTAAGGGGTTTGACCGCCGCCGAGTTTGCGCGAAATAAAGCGCCCATGAAGTCTCCCGGTGATAATGCTTCCGCGCCCAGCACTCAGAGCAATGCCGCCACGCCGCAAAGCGAAGGCGTCGAAGAGGGCGACGCGCAGGCCAGTGCCGCGGTTCGGCATTTTCACAGCGGCCTGGTTATGGAGTACGGCTACATGATCTTTAATGCGCAGTTGAGCAAAGCTACCAATCAACCCCAACTGACTACTCAGGTGCGTCTGGTGCGTGACGGCAAGGTGATTTTCAACGGCAAAGAGATACCCTTTGATACCACCAACCAGACCGATTTGAAGCGATTGGCGGCCGGCGGCGCTATTCAACTTGGTACGGGACTCGGGCCTGGAGAGTATGCCCTGCAAATCATCGTTAATGATGCCCTGGCGAACGAGAAGCGCCGCACCGCGACTCAGTGGATCGATTTTGAGATTGTGAAGTAAGTGCGCCATCCTAAGATCTTAATCGTGACCACTGGTTCATCGCAAAAATATCCTCGCGGAAGTCTTATCTCCATCAAGTATCTCCTTATTTAACTCCTTCATCTAAACACGCATAACTATCGAATCCGTGGCAGAAATATCGCTTAACGATTTAAGGAGTAGCAACAGGTTGCTGGCAATTCATTTCAACCTTTGCGAGCAGAGCTTACTGGCAATCAGATCCGCGGCCACGTGATGTCCGGTCGCGTTCCAGTGGCCATTCCCCGCATCGCTCCCGAACCCGTGCAGAAAAACTTTGTTCTGATCGGCATAAGCCTGCATCGGTTCAGCCAGATCAAGGAAGTCAATGTTCTCGCGGCCGGCCAGGGCTTTCAAGCGCAGGTTGGGATAAAACATCGTCTTGACGCCAATGTAATTCATAAAGTTCTGCCGAACTAACGGGTCAGGATAAACCTGAATCGCATTGCTGAGCGGCACGAGAACAAACTTCGCCCCTTTCTGATTGACCTCATCGCGCATCTTAAGAATCAATCCTTCGGTGACTCGCCAGGCCTCTTTCCAGTTTTCGTCCTGAGGCTCTAGATAAATCATATTGTCGATTCCGATGTCATCCGCCGTGAGCGGAGCTTTAGGCGTAGCCGTTTTCTCTTGTGACTGCGGGGAACTCTGCGCCCGTCTGCGGTTACGCCAGTCGGTCAAGCGAAGCTTGGCGGTGAACTGTATGTAATGAACCAGTTGCACAATCCTTAGATGGTTGTGGACCCAACGGCCGAACCTGCTGAGCTGTGAATCGCGTTGGCGATACGTGCGCGAATCCCGAAACGACGCGTCATAAATCAACTCGCCGTTACGATAGATAAAGTAAGGAACCTCTTCAGTCTTGCTCAGAGCCCGCGAGTTGTCATAGATGTCGTTAAAGGTTGTGACAGCCAATATCACGACGTCCGGCGAATAGTCCCAGACCTTCTGTCGCAAAGTCATCAACTCTTGCGCGGTGCCATAACCGGAAACGCCAAAGTTGATCACCTCGACCCGCTTTCCGGGAAAGAGATTGCAGTCCTGGAGTCTCCGCTCCAGCAGCGACCAGAAGGTTTGCTCCAGCGGCACATGCATCGCTTCCGTGAAAGAATCTCCGAGCACGGCAATCCGCACCGTGTCGGCCGGCTTGGCCTTTGTGTGCTCGCGGTCACGCAGGCCGTCGCTATTGATGCGCACGTCGGATTCGCCTTCGCGCTGGTAATGACCTGCCACGCCCGGATTAAGGGAAAATCCCCGATAATAATCGGTCGTATAAAAGTTAGGAAATGAATAACCGATCACTCGCAGGAATACTTCGCTCATGAAAAGACCCATCAGCAGCCCAAACAGAACGAGCAATAGCTTCTTTCTAAGATTACGTGGACGCTTCATTGTGTGGCGATTCTCAACTCAGTCTAAAACCAGGAGGCTTCACTTTGCTGGGAGCGCGGACGTCCCGTCCGCATAGCGTGCTTAGAGTTCCCCCCGGCACTGAGTCAACCAACATTGTTCGCGCTTCGCGCTCAAATGCGGACGGGACGTCCGCGCTCCCAGCATCAAGTAGCCTTTCGGTATACGATCCAGCACCAGGTCGCCAGTCGATAGCGTTCCATAAGACGATGCCAGCGACTCGCCCTCCAGGCAGGCTGTCTGGTTTCTCGATGAACGACTCGTAATCCCGCCTTTTCCCCAAGCAGTTCCAGGCTCTTAATCGAAAAGATGTAGTTATGATGTCCCAGGGCCAGGTGTTTGTATGGCCGGCTCTTGAGTTTGAAGCGCGAAAGTATGTCCTTGATCCGCGAATCCAGACTTTGATAATTAGGCACGACCACAACCAGGTATCCGTTGTCATTCAGCAGCTCTTTGGCCCTGCGCAAAGTGGACAGGGGATTGCTCGTGTGCTCCAACACGTGCAGCATCGTAATGATGTCGTACTGCCGGGTGAACGCGATCTCTTCCAGCGTGCCGTGATGAATTTGAAAGCCGGCCTTCGCCGGAACATTTTCACTGACGTGCTTTGACAAATCCGTGCCCTCGACTTCATAGCCCTTCTCCCTGGCAAGATGCGGCAATAACCCGCTGCCGGTTCCTACGTCCAGGAGCGACTGTCCGCGCGTGTGGGCCGCGACGAAATCAAGATAGTGCTGCACCTGCTGATGGACTGAAGGCTCGAATCGGGCATAATCAAATTCCAGGTTACAGCCCCAGCCATCGAAGTATTCCGGATCGTCATAAAGTGCGCTTGTCTCGGCCGCACCCGAAACAGGCGTGGTCGCATAGTCGCATGCCGCGCATTCGTAAATCTGCTTGCCACTGAAATCCTGTCCAATTCGGCGCAGAGGCCGGCCGCACAGAATGCACTGAAGGTCGTTTTTGCCGGCTGGAGTCATTCGGGATCGTTCCAGGAAACGCAATGGAGCTTTCCTGTTTCAAGTCGAAGTTTGTACTACACCGGCTCGGCCAAGCTCAAGGTATCGGACGCTGTTGGCCGCAAACTTAGTAATCCTACATCGCTGATTGTGATAGATTCTCTGTCCGAAAGACCCCCCATGCGAATTGTGCAGATATGTTCAGCGCGCGATCTCGGCGGCGGAGAGAAGCATCTGGCCGATTTGGCAAACGCTCTGGCCACCCATGGTCATGATGTCTACGCAATCGTCGTCCCCCGGTCGCCTTTGTGCGGTGAGTTATCGGCGCTGCCAAAACAAAATATTGTGGAGCTGCCGATGCGGAATTCCCTGAACCTCATCAGCGTTTTTAAGCTGGCGCGATTCCTACGAGAGCGTCGCATCGAGATCATTCATGCTCATATGGCCCGCGATTATCCGTTGGCCGCGCTGGCCGCCAGCCGCGCCGACGGCACGCAGCTCGTGCTCACCCGTCACGTCCTGTTTCAATTACACAAGAGCCACCGGCTGACTCTTCGCAACGTGGCGCGGGTAATAGCCGTGTCGCGCGCGGTCTTCGATAGCCTTCGGGCCCAGCGCATTTTTGACCGCAGCAAGATTACTGTGGTTTACAACGGGATCGACATCGACCGATTTGCCGGAACCAGGGGAGTGAGGACTGATAAGGACCCAGATGCAAGATTTCGCGTCGGCATGATCGGACACATCGCGCCTATTAAGGGTCATAAAGAGTTTCTGCGCGCCGCCGCGCTTGTGTGTCGACGTCGAGATGATGTTGATTTTGTTATCGTCGGAGAGGATAAGTCGTACAAAGGTGAGAATCGGAGACGGATTGAAAAGCTAATTGCCGAACTGAAGATCGGCCCACGCGTCAAACTATTGGGTTGGACGAATGACGTCGCGAAAGTGCTCGGCACCTTCGATCTGTTTGTTTCGCCGGCCCGGGCTGAGCCGTTCGGCCTGTCGATTATCGAGGCGATGGCCGCCGGGGTTCCCGTACTTGCCACAATGTCCGAAGGCGCCTGCGAAATTATCGAGCCTGATCAGACCGGTCGTCTGGTTCCGCTCAGAGATGTAAACGCGTTGGCCGGCGCGATCGACGAACTGTTATCGGATCCCCAGGAATGCCAGCGCCTCAGCGCGAACGCTCAGCAGGCTGTCCGCGAACGCTTTTCGCTGGCTCGCATGGTGGACGAAACTGAAGATGTCTATCGGCAAGTGCTCGAAGACATGCACATCACCGGCATTTGGAATCGCCCCTTTGATCCCAAGCGAGGCGCCGGCTAATCTCTGACTCAAAGCTGACTCAACGAGCCGCGAAGCGGCGACGATTTGTCAGATTGTCAGTTACGCTCATCTAATGGCAGTTGAGATTAAGCCGCCATAAATAATATGCCAGATTAGGTAGAAGGAGAGGCGCATCACCAATGCCGCCAGAAAGCCGTACTTTCTAAAGAGCCAACCTGAAACAACGTTCGCCAGAAACAGCGGCTCAATTGCCCACTTGATTATCACGATGAGAACGGCAAAGCCCGAAACGCCACTGAGTTGTTCCCGCATGTGAGGAAGCGGTTCATACAGAGCCGCAATCACAACGGCGATCCAAAACACTTGCGTTTGCCATCTGCCTCTCAGAATCACGTTGGAGAAAAGCCACACCAGCAAAGGGATGGTAAACAAGCGCAACATTATTTCGAGAAGCAGGGCACCATAGGCATAGAAGGGAATTGAAAGCGGAAGCTTGAGATGAACTGGCGATGGGTTCCGTAAATCCATCATGACGGTGATGGCGCCATACACGATCCCAATAACCGCCGGAATCAGGAATCTCTGCCGATTAGAAACCTTCGTATCCCAGATCTCCGGAAAGCCTGTCCTGCGCGCAAGGATTAGGCCGATAAACCCCATCACTCCGATGGCCAGAATCGTGATCCAGGAAAATGCACCTTCTTGATCTGCGCCCGGGAAGACGGTTGGGAAAAGCACGAAGATCAGCTTTACGACAATCATGAACCCAATTAGCCCGAGATAAATCTTCGTCGAGATTGAGAACCTTTTTGTGAGTTGTCTTGGATCGTAGCTCATTAGATGACACTGTCTCTCTAAGAGTACGCGATGGCCTGAGATAAGTTCGTGTTGATTGTTCAGGAAGTCAATCTAACGGCAGAGTTGTCCAGGCGCGGCGATTACATTCAGCTGTCGATTCAATCAATCAAGTTGAGAAGGAGCTTCCCGCGCTCCAGTCCAACGATTTTGTTTGGCGTGTTGTCAATTAGAGTCCGTCTTAATTTTGGCGTCTTTGATTTTTTGTTTTAATTGTTCGATTTCAGTTTGCAACATCGGTTGAATTAGAACCTGGAGTTTCTGCTGGATTACAGGCCCGAACTCCGTTTGGACACGGCTCGATAGACTCGGCAAAAAGACGGCCGCCTTCTGTCCGCTGGGCGTTCGATAAAAGGCGAGCACTTCTTTAAGTTCCGCCTCGGTGAAGGACGTGTCATATATCCGATAGATTACTTCCTCGGATAGTTTGGCGATTTCCGTTTGGTCGTTTAGAAATCCTCGCACCGTCTTGTCCACCCTGGCGGTAGCTTCGTCTACGGATTTTCGCAAGGATTGTCTTTGTGCGTCGTTTAGTTCTTTGTCTTCGGCGACAATCGACGAAAGAATTTCTCGGATACCGTCCGGGGAGAAGTTGATTGACCCGGTGACGTTGTTTGCGCCGGTCAACTTCCGAAACTCTGCAATCAAATCACGTTTGTCGGATGACTGCGCCCGAGCAGAGGAAAGGGTGCCGCAAAGTGCGATGCACACAATGGCAAGGAACATGGGTTTTAGTTTTTGCATATCAACTCATTTCGTCAAGATAGTTAGACACGCCGTGTTTAGTTGGATGAATCACTCGAAGCCATAATCAAGCGTCATAGCGTATGGTGGCTGATGCCCGACGCTAAATCCACCCTCGCCCATCATGCCGCGCAGGTCCCCAGTCCCAGAGCCCGGAACCACGGATAATGTTACCTTCGCTACGCCGTCCTCGAAGGTGCCACTGTGTTGAAGGACAAAGCTACCTGAGCGACCGCCAACGCTACCAGTTACTCGCTCCAGACCCATGAAGCTGGCCGAGCCGGCAGTACGGTACATCATCAAGTATTCCAGTTTACCCTCTCCCTCTATGTCTCCTTTGTATGACTTGGTTGCACTGACCCGCGTGAGCTTCGGTGCCCCCTCTATTTCGCTATAGGTTTTTTCGTCCCAGGATTTTATGCCGAAGGTTGCCTTTGCCTGTTTTCGCATACTTGTTGTCTCCCGTGCGACTTGAGTCTTTTGATTGGCATCCCTCGTCTTCACTTGCGTGAGCGCAAGGGCAGAAGCCGTAATTACCAACACGAGAATTGAAATAAATCTCATACAGGACTTGTCCTTTCCAATTAATTGCTAGATGAACAGCCCAACGAGTTGTTCGGCACGCCCCGGCATTTCATTTCAACATGCGATTCCATTTTTTCAACGAGGCATCCTGACGACACTGCGACAATGGCCGAGCACGCGAAGATTTGATTTCGATGACTTCATGCGTTTGCTTATTGACGCGAAGTTGCAAGCAAGCACAACCATAGCCGTGGTCTCCAGCGTTGGTTACGACCCACTGACCCCGTTTGAACTTCGGCCATGGCCAATCACCAGATACCTGATAACCGCCTTGCACGCCGACAGTCCATTCAGCCTCGCGATCGTAGAGCCATACGTTTGCCGGCGTGGGATTAGTAAACCAACCGCAACGCGTTTCGAAATCAGTTGACCGGATTTCGTTGGGCTGTCCAGAACGTGCGCTTGCAAAGAGCATAGCGATCAAGAGTAGACCAGCGACAAGGGTCAATTGAAGTTTCATATATACAAGCGCCGAACGTCAGAGTTGACGGGGCGCGGCGATTCCATTCGACCTTCGATTCAAACAATCAAGTTAAGAAACACGCTCCCCGCGCTCCGGTGCAACGATTTGTTATGCCGCAACCTGAAAAGCGGTTTGTTCTTGGCGACCCTATGCAGGACAAGCAAACCAGAGCGCTCCCGCCGGAGTTCTCACTCAGGACTGGCGAGTTCGTTGCTCCTCCGACCGGATTGCCTGCTGTCTGCGATTGAGACAAACGATCGCCAGCGGCAGGGCCACGCCATAGGGAATCCAGATGAGCCATCGGTACGGACTTGGTAGCACAAAGAGAAGGACCAGGAAGAGCGTGATCCCAACCCATGCGGCGATCGCTGCTCGCACCATGAACCGCCGTTCCCGCGGCCCTTCCGTGTTCTTGATACTTGCATAGGTCCCTACCGCGCCACCAGCCAGTCCTATGATGCTCACAGTGATCACTCCAACCATGCCTGAATCCATAGATCTCCTTTCTGGTGCAACGACCGCGGCCCGCGGTCTCCGATCGCCCAGAATCAATCGTTGCCCGCCGAGCAGTGCCGAACGTCTGAGTTGACCGGGCGCGGCGCGAATCAAAGCACTTGTCGCCGTATCGAGCTAGTTGCGAAACACCCTCCCGCCGCTCGCGTCCAACGATTTGTTGGGTTGCGTCCATGAAATTGAATCACGCGGGATTTCCATGTACCAGAAGCAACCAAAGGAACGCTAGCACTAGTCCCCCGACAGCACCGAGCACTCTGAATTTTGTCCCGACCGCCATAGTTGCGTGATCGTCGATGAATTGTAGCGAAGAACTGTCGTGCCCTTGCGCCGTAACACCGCTGCGAAATCTTATGACGTCCTCGGAAAATGTGCGAGATTGAGCAAGTTCTTTGCGTAACGGAAAGTACAGAGAGATTGTTGTTGTCACAAGCGCCAGCAACCCGAAAGCCGACGTCGAGCCGAGCGATAGACGAAAAACAAGGTATGCAAATGCAATTGCCGCAGCGACGCCGCCTAAGCCAGATAGAATTCCCGCAATGGTTCCACGCAACCGACCAGGCGCCCATGCCAACAGACCCGCAGCTGGAAAGGTCGTGACGAAAGCGGCCACAGAAAAACAGAACCGGGCCAGCAGTATGACGAGAGCGCATGCGATGAAATATTTCATCGATTGTTCAAGTAGCAACCCAACGGTTGAGTAGACGCGGCGGCGCGAATTCAATCAAGCATCGCCGGACGAATCAAGTTACAAAACACGCTCCCGCCGCTCGCGTCCAACGATTTGTTGGGCCGCCTATGGTGAACCGCGCCGTTCGGCACGAAGTACGTCCATCAGACTGTGCTTGCCAGCCCAGACGCGTTCGATTTCCGCCCAGGCATCGCGCGACGTTGGACCCAACCACTGCACGAAAACATCCGCGCCGCAAGAATGCGAGGCGATTGTTTGGATGTCTTCGAGAACGCCGACGAGGGCAACGTCACCCGCGTTTTTGTCGCCTTCGTTCAGAATTTTTTCAATGGTAGCGAAAGCCGCCGAGAATTCGGAGGTTTCACCGCGGTTGTAGGATTCAACAAGATACCGTGCGAACTCCGCCGCGTCATTGTAGGAGCCGCGCTCGTCACCCTTCCACCACGCGAGATGTTCCTGCCACGTCGGCTCGAAGCCAGGACACGCAGCTAGCAGGAGCGGCATTACTTCGGGTTCGGTGATCATTCAATTATGGCGGCCCAACTACTAATTATCAGTCACATCCACGCCATAATACTCCCAGCCGCGGTATTATGCGTCACCGAAATTAGACTGACACGGTTAACCAACTACACGGTGCGACATATTACAACGCGCGGCTAGCGATGTGTTGCAACACCCGTTGCTCAAGTAGCTCTGGAAACTCCTAAGGCTACTAGGCCAGCTTCCCGAAGTTGCTTGAATCAGTAATTTGGGTTCTGCGACTTGATGAGAACCGGGCAGGTTAAGAATACCGCTCCGATTCCATCGTCCGAAGCACAAGCGGGAGGATTGCCTCGCGCCTGCCGGAACATCTGAGGTAAGATGAGCGTCTAAAACTAAAAGAATGCGGATGAGACGTCCGCGCTCCCAGCACAAACCCTTATGCCGGCAGAACACAGCATTCCGGAAGATACGTCACACCGCACGCTGATTATTGTGGTGGCGGTCATTGCGGCTGTAGTGATCGGCGGCTTCTTTATTCTCCTGCTCCGCAGAGCATTAGCCCCGACCGCGCCGCCTACTTTAGCAGGAGCGATTCGGCCGGGTTCGCCTGATTGGGAAAAATACAGCAAGCTAATTGCGAGAGATGATCCCGAAGCTGATGTAGCAAAGCGGGCGCTGGGTGATACCGTAATGACGTTGCATACGACCGTGCGCAACTTCACCGGCCGAACGATCACTGGATTGGAAGTCAGAGCCGCCGTGGTAGATCACGATGGCAAGCCGGTGAAAGAGAGAACTGTTGTGGTAATCCCCGGGCGCCAAACAGAGCTGGAACCGAACAAGACGATGAAAGTGTCAGTGATGCTCGAAGGTCTCACCGACAACGACGATCGCGCGAACATCAAAATGGAAGTTGTGGGATTCAAATTGAACTAGTGTCGGAAGCCCGACCGTCAGGGAGGGCATCTTAAGAATCGAGCCCTCCCTGACGGTCGGGCTTCTGATACAAACTCGTTACACAAGTTCACAACTTGCGCTACTCAAGAAACAGCTCCTCCAGAGACTGCCTCACCGGCTGAACTGAAACCAGCTTGCCATTCGCCTTGCGCAGCGCGGCAATTACTTTGTCGACATCTTTCTCGTCTGAGATTTCGATCCGCAGTCCGCTCGCGGTCGCGTTTACAGTAGCATTGATTCCCAGGTGCTGTGGCAGCGTCTGATCGGCCCCGGTGGCGATTATTTCGATCACGCTTGTTTCGCGCGCGCGCAGCTCGTCAAGCGAGCCTGCGTGCGCCAGACGCCCGCGCTTCAGAATCGCGACGCTGTCGCAGAGCACTTCGATGTCCGACAGGATATGCGAACACATGAAAACGGTCTTTCCCTCAGTGCGCAGCGACGCGATCAGGTCGCGAACCTCTCGGCGGCCGACTGGATCGAGGCCGCTCATCGGCTCGTCGAGAAAAACAATTTCGGGATCATTGACCAGCGCCTGAGCAAGTCCTACCCGTTGCAGCATGCCTTTCGAAAACTTTCGCAGTTGCCGGTCCCAGCTTTTCTTTTCCAGGTTGACGCGCATGAGTAGTGCTTCGGTGCGGCGTTTACGAGTGCTCTTGTCTTGTCCGAATAATTCGCCGCAGTAATTAAGGAACTCCCGCGCGGTCAGATAATCATAGAAGTAGGGATTCTCAGGAAGATAGCCGATGCGCGCGTGCGTAGACACATCCGAAATGTCGTGACCGAGGATCTGAGCGGTGCCGCCGGTGGGAAAGATGAGGCGCATGAGGAGTTTCAGCGTCGTAGTCTTGCCCGCGCCGTTGGCGCCGAGGAAGCCGAAGATTTGACCGTGCTCGACCCCGAGCGAGAGGCCATCGAGCGCGCGTACCTTGCGCTTGCGCCAGAAGCCAACTTCGTAATCTTTGGTCAGGTTGTCGATTTCAATTGCTGACATGATTTATGGCCATTAAAAGTTTGCCACAGAGTCACTGAGTCACAGAGAAAGAAAGCCAACGCCTAACCGTCAGAGAAGAACCAGAAAACTTGCAGCATTCGCTTGATTTCATTGTTGCGCCTTTTCTCTATGTCTCCGTGCCTCTGTGGCTATTAGCTTTTCGGGACTGCCGACTTCTCGTCGAGATCTACCTCGCAGCCATTTTTCGTCAGACGATATGGAGTGCCGGTCGGATCAAGCGGCGCGCCGGAGCTATCCGATCGCAAGCCACGCGCGCGCAATGTACTCGCTACTTCCCGCCACGATGATGCGCAACGACCGCTGACGGCTCCATATTCGCGCAACGCGTCACTAATCAAATCGCGTTCATCCAGCGAATCGAGCCGGGTAATCTGCTTTGCCACCATGTCTTTCACGGCTTCGTCATTCGAGACCTCGCGCAGATGGCGATACATTTCGCGCGCGGCGCCACGCGAGCCGCCCTCGGCTTTCATCCGCGCGCTGATCGCCGTCATCCAGAGGGGCGCGCCGGGCAGCCGAGCGCCGGCGGCGTAAACCTCACTCGCTTTTTCGTAATCGCGACGCTGCCAGTAGATGTAGCCAAGATGCTGATATAGTCGCCACTGATTAGGATTGGCGGCGATGCCCTGGTGCAAAAGCGAGATGGCTGCCGCTGGATCAATGTCCGGCAAAATGACCGCCCCGTAATAGTAGGGTTCCATGAACTGCGGATCGAGGGTCGTCGACATTCGCAGCAGCGCAGGTAACGCGCGGAGATCGAGCACCGAGAGATCGTTTAGATTGAAACGGCCATCGTGTGAATCTTCGAAGGTAACGATTTTCCTTCCCACGTATTGCAGCGAGCGAATCCAGTACCAGTCGGACGCCACCCCATTGAATGCCAGCGTGAGCCGCTTCATCGCCGCGCCGTTCAAGTACAGTGGCTCTTCCGCGAACTGGGCCGCTGTATTACGAGGTTGCGCATCGCTCCAGTGGGTGACCAGCGCCGCGGCCGACAGTCCGACGAGAATTATCAGGACGAGTAGGTAGTCTTTTTTCATTTCAGATTCCGCCGCCGGAAAATAAGGGTGGTGGCAGCAAGTAACACGCAGACATAAATCAAACCGTAGACAATGGCCAAAATCACCGGGCGAGCGTCAGGTAAAACCCCATGCGCCGACGGCGTGATGATGTTGTAGCTGGCCAGGTTGGGAAGCAGATAGTACAAGCCGGAAAAAAGCCAACGCGCCGGTGCGCCGGCCATCGCCTGGGCCAGGGTTTTCAGGTCGGCGCTAAAATGTCCAATCGTGAAAACGAAGAATGTGAGCAGAGCGGAAAGGGCCGGTGATGAAAATGAAGAGAACAACAAGGCCACGCCCGTCAGGATCGTAAGCTCCACATAAATCAAAAGGATCGCCGGCCAGATGCGGATCACCAGGGGATCGAATCCACGCTTGACTAAGACCAGGGCCAGCGATAATCCAACGCCCATGATCAGAACATTTACCAACAGCGTCAGGCAGAGCCCGAGATATTTGCCCAGCAGGAACTCGCCACGGCCGACCGGTTTTGAAAGGATCGCATAGAGCGTGCGGCGCTCGATCTCTTTGTAGACCAAACCCACACCGACAAAAATGGCGATGAAAACCCCGAACAGCAGGATTGAGCTCAATCCGAGATCGACTATGATCTTGGCTTCCTGGCCCGCGGAAAGCGCTCCCAGAAAAATCGCGCCGGCGATAAGCAGCAGCGCGAAGATAATCAGATTGTAAAGGACCCGATCACGCACGGCTTCGCGAAACGCGTTGCGTGCGATGGGAAGGGTGCGGCTCAACATAGGCATTGAATATACACGCGCCGACATGTTGTGTCAGCAAGGCATGTTCAATAAAAATGCGGGTTCGGAACCCTTCGATTCCCAAACCCGCAAAGTGATCAGAGCGAAAGTCTGCTCAGTTGCCGACAGGCGGCGCAGCTTTCACCGCAGCCTCATCGCCATAGGCGGTGAGCGCTGCGCTATCTCCGTGCAGCACGCCGTCCTCTGAGATGCCGAATCGTCGCGTGCCGGTTTGTCCGATTCCTGAAGTAATTGTGGGAACGGCCGTCGCGTAAAATAGGGCCGGCCGGTCGCCGGGAGGCGTTGGAGAGGCGGCGAAGTTGTAGCCACTCTTACTGCCGGAACCAAGCACCATATCGGTCAGGAAATCGCCCCGCAGAACTGCCAGGTTTCCATAATCGCCACGCCCGGTCGTCGCCTGATAAGTTATTTCGCAACTTTGGATTGTCCGCAAAGACGACTGGGCTGAGCCTTCGTTTGCAGCGCGCCGGGAAGCGAGAAGATTGGGAATCGCGATTGACGCGATGATTCCGATGATGGCGACGACAATCAAGAGTTCGATAAGAGAGAAACCCTCTTGGTCTTTCTGGTTCATATTCTTACTACCTTTCAAAGAGAAAACCGGGGCGAGGGTTTAGTGAAAAAGCGGGGTGAAGCCATTACTCCACCCCGCCCGTTCGGTTTTGCAAGTGATTGGCTATTCTTAATTGCCTAGAGCAGGCGCGGCTATCACTGCCGCTTCATCAGCGTACGCAGTAAGCGCGGCACTATCACCGTGCATCACGCCATCGGTAGAGATACCGAAGCGGCGAGTGCCAGTCTGTCCAACGCCCGAGGTAACCTGGGGAACGCCGGTAGCGAAGAACGTCGCAGGGCTGGCTCCGGCAACCAAGTCCGTCGGAGTGACTGCGAAGTTGTAACCGCTCTTGGAACCGGTCGCCAGCACTGGATCGATCAAGTTCTGGGCCGATAGCTGAGCGCGAGTTCCGTAATTGCCGGCACCGACCGTTGCCTGGTAGGTACCCTCGGAACTGTGAATGGTGCGCAGCGAAGACTGGGCTGAGCCTTCATTCGCAGCGCGCCGGGAAGCGAGAAGATTGGGGATGGCGATGGCGGCGATAATGCCGATAATCGCAACGACGATGAGCAGCTCGATAAGCGAGAAGCCCTTCTGATTCTTTTTCATTTCTTTATTTGCTCCTTCAGAGATTGAGATAAGCTGGTTGTTTGTTTCTCGCGCCACCGGCTTTGTCTCGTTAACAACCGCAGCGCGCGATTTGTCGAGGCGACTATCATCAAGGCCCGTGCCAGACAGCGCTAACGGGGCGCAGTAAGTGAAAACCACAGTGAAAGCTGTGGACTTCGTGCGAAACGGGACTTTTGTCCTGAAGAGATCAGGTTGACAAGTCATGCCCTCTGACAAATTCTGTCAGCATGTGAGTGACGGTTTTCGTCAAGAGAGAGAGAGCGGCTGAGGTGCGCAGCGAAGCTCGACGCTTCTACGGTTTCGCTGACAAAGAGGGTTCCACGTTGCCGCGCTAAGGAGCAAGAAAGGCGCGGATCAGCCGTTGTTCCTTTTCGTCCTTGATGCGGGTGAAGAGTTTCGTGCCCAGCTTGGTGATTGTCTCAGGCTTGTCGAACGGCATCCGGTCGTACACTTTACCCCCGGGGAAATGACAAGGCAGACACCGTGCCTGAAAGATTGGCTTAATCTCAGTCGTAAAATCTGGTTTCCTGGTGGGCGAAATGTTTGCCGCCGCCACAAACTTCTGTGCGGAGGAGTGAGGGGTTCCCGACTTGGCGAGCTGGCATGCGTCGAATCCAAAAGCCAGGAACAACGCCAGAATCAGCAAGGCTGCTCGCATGATGCAATGCTACACCAAACGCGAGCCGGTAGCGACTGATAGCCGGCTCAATTCTACTTGAGTTCTGATTGATAACTTTGCTTTTCCAGCACTGCCCGGCTCACCGGGAACCGTCGTCATGTGGCCGATGAGATACACAAAGTTGATGGACTAACATGACCCGCAGTTTGTCATCAATTCAAGCCTCTGGATTCTGCGCTTATCTCTCTTCAGCAAAAGATGTAGTAAACTACTTTCGCACGACTCAGATTCACGCTTTTGCCGCTATATAATGCTTGACAGATGAAAGGGTTCGTCTATGTCTCGTAATTCTTATGCAAAGTTCATTGTGCCTCTGATTTTTCTTTTCCTGGCGCCTTTCCTGGCGTTGCGGGCGGTGGCCCAGGAAGCGTGCTTCACGCCAGAAGCGCGGAAGCAGGCCGAACAAACAGCGAGGGTCTATTGGGAGCCCGATCCCGGCTACAACCCGGTCCTCGGCTACAATCCCGCGGAAGGTCCCCGCAGCGGCGCCCCGCGAGTCGATGCCAACGGGCTCGCAAGGCCGATCAACTGCGTCGCGGACATAAAGACGAAGAAGGGCACCGGCACCACACCGAAGTTTTATTGCGCTGTCCCGGGCAACGTCGACGATAATGGTGATCTGATCCGCTACAAAGTGAAACCCCACTTCAAGGGGCAGGCGCCGGACAAGCGCAACGGTGAGGTTTACGGTGAGTTCCTCTCTTCGCGCTTCTCAAAGGCGCTGGGCTTCTTCGCCGACGACGAGTGGGTCGCCGACGTCACCTGCGCTGATTGTGAGAAGAGCCTAACCCGCAGTTTCCAGGGGACGAAGTTCACGCCCTTTCAACCAGCTGCGGGGATTGAGCTCTCCTTGGGCCGTGGTATCGACGTCAACTGCAACGGCAATGAGTCCGCAGATCTCGCCGGATCGCTCCAGAAGTTGCGTGCAAGCGGGGCGCCCCGCGCCCAGATCGACGCCTTCAAACTTTGGCTTGCCTTCATTGACCATGGCGATACCAAAGCTGACAACCACAGGTTCGCCTGCCTTAAGTCGAAGAAGAACGCTGACAACACTCGGACATGCGAGCCGGGCGAAGCCGTGTTCTACGTCAGCGACATGGGCTCGACCTTTGGCTACTCCAGTGCCAGCGAAAAAAAAGCGAGGCTGGCGATCTGGAAGGGTAAGGATCCGATCCGGGTGAGCGGCGGCCACTGCACTACAACTGCGAAGAGCGTGGGTGACACCAGCATTAGTGAAGAGGGCCGGCAGCTCCTGGCCCGAGGGCTGCAAAGACTACTCGATGCCGAAAGAAGAGACGGCACCATTACCAATGTCTTTCGCGCCTCGCGCAACGCTGAACGCGACCAGCCGCCGGAAGAGTGGACCAGGGAATTCGAGCGCAAGGCCAGGACGATCATTGATGCGCGTTGCTCGAACTAACGGGCCGCGAGAACTTGTCGTATGGATCTCAGGCGGCGATGGTGGTAAGACGCGCCGACAATAGCCGTAAACAAACCTGAGCAGGTATTAAGAAGACACTTGCTATGGCAGCTCCCAGGAATCAGTCAGTATTAGACTCTGAAAACCAAACTTCGGCTGCGAAAAAGCAGAAGCGAAGCCGGTTCCTGGCCTGGGCCGTCTTCAACCGCGATTTGAGCCAGTTGGAATTCTTTCGCCGTTTGCTTGAAGAGGCGACTGACAAATCAGTACCGCTACTCGAAAAACTTAAGTTTCTCTCGGTGTTTGCCGACAACCTTGACGAGTTCTTCATGGTCCGCGTCTCCGGTCTCAAGGAAATGTTGGAGATCGAAAATCTTGGACCAATGCCGGGCGAGCTGACGCCGGCGGAGCAACTCAAGGTCATTCGGCAACGCGTGCTGCCGTTGGTCGAAGAACATACGCGCTGCCTGCGCGAAGAAGTGCTACCCGGACTAAAAAAGGCTGGCGTGGTAATTGCGCCCTACGACTCACTCTCCAAGAGCGAAAAGCGACGGCTGGCTGAATACTTTAAGAAGAACGTTTTTCTGATTCTTACTCCCCAGGCTGTCGATCCGTCGCACCCCTTTCCCTACATGTCGAACCTTAGCCTCAACATTGGTCTTACAGTTGAGCATTATCCGGTGCATGGTCGAACCGGCTCATTAAGCGGTGAAGATCTAGACGATGAAGCGACGGTCAGATTTGTGCGGATCAAGGTCCCGCCGCTAACGCCCCGGCTGGTTCCGGTAAACGAGGGGGGGTTGAAGTTTACGCTGCTGGAAGAATTGATCGAGGCCAACATTCATTCCCTGTTTGCGAGCATGCGACTCAGCACGGGCCATCTGTTTCGGGTCACCCGTGACGCTGATGTAGAGATCAGAGACGACAAGGCGGCCGATCTCCTGGGATTGATAAAGCAATCTCTGCGCGAACGACGTTTCGGCCTGGCAGTTCGGTTGGAAGTCTCGTCAACAATGCCGCGCGAGATGGTTGAGTATCTGACCAGGTCGCTGGGCCTTGAGCCGGACGACGTTTACGAGATCGACGGCGTGCTGGACGCGTCAGATTTGATGGAACTCTATAATCTTGACAAGCCCGAGCTAAGAGACAAATCGCTTCAGATGACTGTGCCGGCGTCGCTGCGCAAGAACGGGTGTCCCTTCGAGGCCATCAAGAAGCACGACCTGTTGCTCCATCATCCTTACACTGCCTATACGACCGTCACCGATTTTATTCAGGCGGCAGCGCGAGACCCCAAAGTAGCGGCCATCAAGATATGTCTCTACCGCACCGGCAAGAACTCTCCGATTCCTCAGGCCCTGATTGAGGCGAGCGAACGCGGTAAACAAGTCACGGCGGTCGTAGAAATCAAGGCACGTTTTGACGAGGAGAACAACATCGAGTGGGCCAAGCGGCTCGCCGAATCCGGAGTTCACGTCGTCTACGGTCTGGTTGGTCTTAAGACGCACAGCAAAGTAGCGCTCGTAGTGCGCCGCGAGGAAGACAGCCTTCAGACCTACACCCACGTCGCTACCGGGAACTACAACCCGACAACCTCAAAGGTTTATACCGACCTAGGGCTGTTGACGAGTAACCCGGAAATTGGCGACGATGCGACCGACCTGTTCAACTACCTGACGGGCTTTTCCCTGCAGAAGGAATACAGCCAACTGATGGTCGCCCCTTTGAACCTCCGCGATCGCATGCTGACGCTGATAGAGCGCGAGACAGCCCACGCCCGAAAAGGTCGTCCCGCCCGCATCGCCGCAAAGGTCAACCGCCTGACCGATCTGGATATCATCGATGCGCTTTATCGGGCCTCGCAGACGGGCGTCAAGATTGATCTGATCGTACGCGGCGCCTGCATGTTGCGGCCGGGCGTCCCTGGGCTTTCCGAAACAATTCACGTCCGAAGTATTGTTGGCCGCTTTCTCGAGCACAGCCGAATCTTCTACTTCACCAACGGAGGCGATGAAGACGTCTATATCGGCTCTGCCGACTGGATGACTCGCAATCTTGATCGTCGCGTTGAAGTCGTGGTGCCGGTGCTTGACTCGCGTCTGAAGGCCTATTTGAAAGACACGGTGCTGGCTGCTTACCTGCGCGACAATGTGAAATCACGAGTCCTGACTGCCGACGGCACATATCAACAACCCCAGATTGTCGCCGGCGAAGAACCGTTCAATAGCCAACTCTATTTTGAAGGCGGCAACAGCTCTCCGGCTGTGGGCGTTCGTTCACGGAGGAAACGACTATGGGCAAAAGAATAATCCTGGCGATCATTCTTCTTAGCGTATCAACTACCGGTTTTGCGCAGAAGACAAAAAAGAAAAAACCTAACAAGCCAAGGCCGCAAGGAACGGAAGTCCTATGGCGGGAACCCGTCGACATCGAGGCCCGCGATCTCTTTAATGGTCCCGGCGGCGAGTCGATGAAGCCTGACTTGTCACGCGTCACTTTTATCAAGGATCAGGCCGGGGGCGGCTACTCGATTAATTATCGCGTGCGTGACGGTGCCGGAAAAATCTGGGTAGCAAAACTTCGGTCCGAAGCGCAGCCGGAAACAGCGGCTGTCCGGCTGACCTGGGCGGTCGGCTACATGACCGAGATTAATTATCTGGTCCCATGCGTCAAGATTGAGGGGGCGCCAGCGAGTAGCGTGAAACGATGCGAGGGAAACGGCTTTGCCAACGTCAAGTTTGAAGCGCGGCCCAAGCACGTGAAGCGCTTGGAAATCTGGCACTGGGCCAGCAACCCGTTCAGCGGCACGAAAGAATTTCAGGGAATGATCGCGCTGATGTCTCTGATGAACAACTGGGATTTGAAGGATGATAACAACAAGATAATCTTCGTGCCCAAGGGGCCGAGTGGACCGGAACTCCGGTACATACTCAGTGACCTCGGCGCCACCTTTGGGAAAACAGGTGGCTTCCTATCGCGGACCCGTAACAAGCCTGAGGATTACACCAAATCCAAGTTTATCGAAGGTGTCGAAGGAGGCAGAGTTCGCTTCTCTTATAGCGGCAAAAACTCAGGTCTTTTCAGCAGCATAACCGTCGAACAGGCTAGGTGGCTCGGCGGTTGGCTCGCACGCCTGAGCGATAAGCAGATCAGCGACGCCTTTCGCGCGGCTAACTACACTCCGGACGAGGTTCAATTATTGACCCAGGCCGTGAGGGCGAGGATTAATCAGTTGGTCGCCTTGCGGGATTGACGATAGCAGCACACTTCGATCGCATTGATCCGATTACGCGCAAGCTGGTTTGACACCAGGAAGGACGGCGAGACATGAACAGGCTGACGTTAGGGCTCCTGGCGACCTTTGTAGCGATCCTGCTCGCGAGCGGACTGCTCGCTTTCGTTCTACGTGATCGCCCGGCCGGCATAAATGCCCCAGCAGCGCAGTCGGGAAACGCGGCAAGCTCACCGAACGCTGCGGCGACGCCGGCAGTGGGGACTGAGAATCAAAACAAGCGCGGAAGCCATCCATTGCTCTGGGAGCTTTTCGGACCGGACAGCTCGGGGCTCTCGCCTGCCACTTACGCCAGCTGGGAATCGACTGCTGCCAGAATTTTGCTAAGGTTTTCGCTGGCCGCGTTTCTAGCCGCGCTCCTGGCCTTCCGTCCACGTCGCGGTGTCTCTTTCAGCCGGCGTAATCCCTACGTGGCCCAGACACAGATATTGATGGCAGTGGTGGCGGGAGCGATGATGATGGTGGTTGGGGACAGTGCCGCCCGCGCCTTTGGTATATTTGCCGCCGCCTCGCTCGTCCGCTTCCGCACGAACATTCGCGACCCAAAAGAGATTACCGTACTCCTGATCTGCCTGGGGGTCGGATTGGCCGCCGGCGTCGGGCGCTGGGACATGGCCGTTATATTGACGCTGTTCGTCCTGCTCTCTCTGGCAATTTTGGAATATTTCGAGCAGTCGCAGGTCTTTCGCTCGATGGAAGTTTGTGTGGAGACTCGCAACGTCGAGCAGACTAATGAAGTGCTTAAGAAGGTGTTTGCTCAGCACGGTTTTGACGCTGAACTTCGCGAGCTTAATCGTGAGGACGAGCAGGACCCGATGGGTAAGATTGTTTATCTCGTGAACCTGAACACAGTCATCAGCACCAGCCAGTTGAGCGAAGAGATACTCTCGTCCGACCGAGAGAATATCGATAGCGTCGAATGGGACCAGAAAGAAAGCAGTACATACATTTATCGTTAGGCGAGTTCCTGGCCGCAAAAAAAGAAGGCCACCCTGATGTCAGAGCGGCCTTCGTTGAAAGAAGTGGAAAGACTTTTAATGTCTGTTTTGTATTTTAACTGCATTAGGATCTTGAGCTGAGCCCGAATTGCCTGCCTGCGCCTGCGCGTAATAATCCATCACAAAATCCTTGAAGGCCTGATGGCCCCAGGTGGTATAGAAGTCGTATTGCTTCATTTCTTTGTATGCCTGATCAAAAGTCCAGTGATAGAACTGGAAGCGATAGACCGCTCCCATCGCTCCGGTGCGATGCCGGCCGCCCGCGCAGTGAACAAAAAACTTGCCGGTAGCAGGATCGTTTACGGTTTTCAAAAACAGCTCAGTCACTACCGGGGTGGGATACTTCTTACCAGCCATGGGAATGTTGACATATTTCATTCCCAGAGATTCAACCATAGGCCGCTCGTTCCGCTGCGGATCGTCGCGCAAATCAATTACAGTGTTAATGCCCAGTGCCGCGAGGTCCTTGTAGTCCTTCTCACTCGGTTGCGCGCCCCGGAAAAATCGCTCGTCCATCTGGCCGAAATTCTCGATCCTGATGATCTGGAGCTTGGCACTGAGTTTCTGGTCGGCGACCTCCTGCGCTGAAGCGACGATTGTCAGCGCCAGAATGGCAATCAACATGCTCAGACCGCGGCGGAAAAACTTCTGCTGCGACGATATTGCCATTACCGATCTCCTTGCCTAAGTCGATGAATTCAGGAACCTGGATAAACGCTTTCGTTTGCGCGGCCCATCTGCCGGGCTGAAAGATAACACTTGAAGGGCCTCAGGCTCAAGGAATTTGAAGGCATACGGACAACCTCAAAACTGAAATTTGCGGTTGCCTGCCGCACTATTCTGCGACCTCAGAATTACCGGTGCCTTAACGGCAGTGACAAGGCTTTAGAATTCATTGCTTTGCTTTACGCTCGTATCATGATCAGCAGCATCTAGAATCTGGTCGCCGTGGAGCCTGCAAGTACTAAGGAATATTGGCTGTCCCGTACGGGGTGTCCCCGCCGTGAAAGAGAAGCGATTCACTGGAATTCAATGTAACTTCGCGGCATCGATAGCACTCTACCGCACTCAACGGACTCACGGGAACGCTTATTGGACTCTTAGTGGACTCGCGTCTGCCATGGTCATTTCTTGTTAGATTGTGATCACCTTCGCCTCAATCTGCTTCACGTCAATCGACGGACGGCCTCCACTTCCATCACTCGCCGTATACACCGCCGTTACGTTTAGCTCTACCGTGCTGATAATTTCCAGAACTCCCAGGGTCAGCGGAACCGAGACCACGGGCGGCGCGCCCAGGAGTAACTCCAGAAGGCGGCAACAATCGTCCATGGTCGCATTGTGAGCGGGCAGCCGGATTATTTCCTTCGTCGCCGGCTGTTTGAAATTCGGCTCGCGCCCCGAAACTGCGCCCGCAAGAACGAGCGGGATCGCTCTCTTAAGAACAGGGGCAATCTTGTCTCCAGGGTTGTGAATGTTAATCTCAGTCGAGTAACGCCCGGGCTGCACTGGACTGCATCCGCAGCAATCATCCTTTTGTTCGCCGCAGAGGAATTTCACACTGTAGAGGAACAATTTGAAATCACTTGATCCAATTACGACCGGGGGTCTTCCCGGCTGTCCAATGACGATTCCCGGAGGCTCAAGCGAATCCGGGTCGGAACAGACATCCACTTGATATGACCCGTTGCCAAGGTCTATCACCGTGCCGGAAGGCGTGCTGCCCGGCCGTGGCTCGACGGTAAAGGAATCGGAACGACCGGGACCCAGCAGATTGTTGTATTTGTCGCGCGGCGTGAAGATCATCCGCACGCATGGGCCGCCGTCAGGATGAGGGTCCAAGGGCGTCGTCGTAACTGTTGTCTTGCCTGGATCAATTCCGACATCCACGTGAATTGACCATGCAAGCTCTCGCATGCCAAGGCAATCCTCTCCATAAGTCGCTTTTGCGTGGAACGTGTAGTTGCCCTCGACCGTCAACTGGTCGCTCATCGCGTTACCGAAGGTCGCATTCTTCTCAAACAACCCATCGGTATTCGTAGAATCGTCAGAGAGATTGAAGATGGTTTCCGTGTAACGCGCCACTGGCTTGCCCGTCAAACCCTCGATTGCCTGCAACGTGGCCTGCCTCGCCGGGATAGTGTCCCCGTCGAGTGTGCCGGGCGAACCCAGCCCTGCCTGACTCAGCACGTTGCCGACGCCCGTGTCGGGTCGCGTGATTGTGATCGTTGCTTTCATGTCGTCCGGCCAGCCGCCATTGTCGTGCCGCACCAGAACCATGGGATTGATCGGATCGCCGGTGTAGTAGCGCTTCGTGTCGGGAAGCCGAATCATTCGCGGTCCGCCCGAAGGAATTACGTTGATGAAGTAACGCAGCGCCGGCGTGGGAGGCGGAAACTCACCCCCTCCACCGGGCCGGACCACCCGCACACTCCATTTGCCATTGCGCTCGCCCCCAAACGGCAGCGGAATTCGCAGAAACGTCCAGGTCTTCCCCGCAGCCGTTTCTAATCCCGCCGTCGTAGCCGCAATGACCGCGCCGCCAGGACTGGTGACTTCCAGAAGGAGCTGAGCGTCCGTCCGGTCCCATCCCGTGACCGCCGTGATGGTCTCCTCGCCGCAAACATTGAATGGTATCGCGGCGCCCGGTTGATTCGCGGGCAGATCGAATTCCGGGTCGAACAGGATGCCCGCTTCAAAAATGTTCCCGAAGGCATTGGAGAAAAACTTTTCGAGCGCGAGGGCGCCACCGGCTCGCATATACAGACCGCCGTGAGATGTTGCGAGCGAAGTGAGCAGCGCGCCGTCAAGGCTGGACTCAGTTCCGAAGCCGATTGCGTGGACTGCGATCCCGGAGAGGGCTGCCTCAACGCCGGCGACCAGAGGAGGTCTATTTTGAAGACCATCCGTCAGCAGGAGAATCGCCCGCGGATTCGCCCCCGCCGCCGGAAACTGTAAGCGCGCCGCCTCCAGACCGCCGCCAATCGTCGTTAATCCACCGGGGGCCAACGCTCCCACTTTGCCTGAGGAAAATGGCGGCGGACCAACCAACGTTGACTTCGCCCCCGCTGTGACATTCGTGAGGGCGAAGTCCACCGGAGAACTCGCGCTGGTGCTGAAGGAAACAAGACCCGCTCGATTTCCTGTGCCTGCTCTTATCAATTGCACAAACAGCGACACCGCATCCCGCGCCGCTTCGATCTTCTTCCGCCCCGTGCCATCGTCCATTGACATGCTGCCTGAGCGGTCAAACACCAGCATCACGTCGCGCGTCAGCGGCGGTGGGGGAGCCGGCACCAGGTCGGCAATAATATTCTTTGTCGGGCAGTATGCGAGCGCACCTCCGCTACACGGGGCGCCTCTCGAACACACGCCAACGATCCGACCCGCTGTGTCAAACAGTCCTGATCCGGAACTGCCGCCGGAAACATCGAAGTTGTTAGGTACAGTAATTCCACTTGAACTGCTTCCCGTCACCCTCGCAAATCCCTGGGCTTGCGGAATGGATAGCTTCTTCACCGCGCCGTTCGGATGATGGATCCCGAAGACCTGCTCACCGGGTGTCGACCCGGACGGACCGACCGGAAGATCGGGTCGCATCTGAATCGTCGGAATTCCAACCGGCGCTTCTACAAGTTGAAGCAGACTGTAGTCCATCGAGGCATCGATGCTTTTGTGCCCCAGAACCGCCTTCACTTTATAGAAGCGTGGGTTATAGCCGCCCGGCCTGTTTCCGTCGGCGTCAGTCTGATAGTCGAACGTGATCGAGCTGTCCAGCGCTTCTTCCGGCGTGTGGCAGTGACCGGCAGTAATTACTTTGTCGGTATCCACCAGCGTGACGGAACAAGTCGAGAGGCCCCGGATCCCTGCCTGGGTGTCTACCGATAAGATCATGCCTACGCTGCGCGCCACTCTGGCGCGGACGTCCGCAGCCGGAGTGACGTGAGCAACGTTCTCCCAGTTCGGCGGTTCAGAGCAGTACCAGAACGGATCATAGGTTGGTTCGATATAGGAAGGTGTCTGGAAGAAGGGATCGCAGTTTGAAAAGCCGGAGTGGCCGGGATCAGGAACGGCGGCATGCCTTTCGCCGCGCCCGAACTGATCCAGTTGAACGCTTCCGGTTGTTGGCCCGGCGGCGACGTAGGTGATTTCGACCCCTCCCGGAAAAAGGTAGACGTTGACCGGCCTGGTCCAGAACGATGGTCCGTCGGCTGCCGTAAAAGTGTCAACGGCATAACCAAGTTTCACCTCTAATCTGTCGCCCGCCCTAAAGTTCAGATTCTGGAAATGGAGAACCAGGAGTTTTGTTACTCCGGGAGGTGCAGGTGGATTGAAAACGGTGGTTCCCGGCCCAATCGTGAGGGGCACAGGAAGAACTTGAACAGTCCCGGTAACGTGTGACATCGGACTTCTCCTTTGGCTTTGACTCGCCTTTTATCTGGATCGCTTGCCTTGAATCTGTTCAACGTCCATGCTCACCGACCCCGACTTCGGGTCGGTAACCGTGTAGACTGCGCTGATGTTGAGCGGCCGGTTGCTGATGATTTCCAGGAAGCCAATTGTCAGCGGCGCGGCCGATCCGGTTGAAGCGCCGAGGAGCAGTTCGTTCAGCCGGCAGCAATCATCCATCGTGGCCGTGTGTGGCTGCAGGACGATGCGGTCCGACGCCTTCCGCGTCGCAAAGCGTGGTTCCCGACCAGCGGCTGCGCCCGCGAACACCAACGGAAGCACATGCTTCTCGATCTTCACTTCGGTATCGAGATAGTTGTGTATGTTGATTTCCGTTGCATACGCACCGGGCCTGACAGAGACGCAATGGCAATCACATTCGTCTTGAACACCGCAGAGGAATTTCACGCTGTAGACAAACTTATCAAAGCCCTCGGGAACGGGAAGCGGTAACCCAAGCGGCGGACGTTCCGGCTGAGTGATGATCACGCCCGGAGGCATGGAAGATTCCGGATCCCAGCACAAATCAACGCTGTAGGAGCCATCTCCGTTGTCGCGCACCGCGCCGACCGGAACGCTGCCGGGCTGCCCTGCGATTTCAAACGCGTCCGGACGTCCAGGCCCCAGGTAGTTGCCGTAGCGGTCTCGTGGAGTGAGCGTCGCGCGCACCAAAACACAACCGCCCGGTCCGGTCCCAACCGGATCGGTCTTGACGCCTGTGTTGCCGGAATCGATGCCCACTGAGACGTAGGTCGTCCATGTGGTTTCACGCGTACCGGTGCATCCCTCGCCAAACGTGGCCACCGCATGGAAGGTGTAATTACCTTCAAAGCGCGCGAGATCTTTGAGCGGGTTGCCGAAGACTCCGTCGGGCTCCAGCGCTCCGTCACCGTCCAACTCGCCGTCGTCTACCAGCTCAAACCTCTGGGTGGTCACTGGAACGAGCGACCCTCGCTCTTTCTCAAGCGCGATCAAAGTGCTCGCGCGCGAATCTATCGCATCCCCATCCGTCTCAGTCGCCGCTCGCAGTCCGGTTTCGGTAAGGATGTTCCCGGTTCCTGCCTGTGGCACTTCGACATCCAACTTCATCTCGGCGTGAACCAGGAATCCACTCGGCTCTCTTAGGACGACTTGCGGATTGATAGTGTCCCCGGTGTAATAGCGACGCGGACCCAGCGGACGAAAATATGGACCGCCCTCGACCGTCGTCGTCACAAAGAAGCGCTCTGCTTTGAGTGGCGCGGGGAACTCGCCTTCACCCGCAAAGCGGGTCACCTGAACTTGCCACGTGCCGTCACGTTCACCTCCAAAGGGCAGTTGTAAGCGGAGGTAGACCCAGGTACTCCCAAACGATGCGAAGACCCCTGCTGTGGAGCTGTTAATAGTGTTTCCTGCGGGGGTGATTAAATTGAGAATCAGGCTTTCCTTATCGCTTTCCCAACTGAGCACCACCGTCATTGTTTCCTCGCCGCATACTTGCAGCGGGAACGGCGGCATGCTTGCCGATCCGGCTGGAAACACGAAGAACGGATCCATCGAGATGCCGGTTTGGAAGATGTTGCCGAAGCAGAGGACGAAGAATTTCTTGAGTTGCAATCCCTCACCCGCCCGCGTGTAAATGCCGCCATGCGTTCGCGCCAGAGTCGTAAGGCGCGGACCGTCCACGCTGCCTTCGCTGCCAAACCCGATGATGCAGAGTCGCGTACTTCCCAGAGTGCCCTCGACGTCTGCAATCATCGGAGGCGTGTTTTCCAGCCCATCGGTCAGGAGCAGAATTGCGGGCAGGTTGGGCGAGACGCCCGGTAGTGCACTTTGGCCTTGCTGCAGGCCGCCACCAATCGTGGTCGAGCCGCCAGGCGTGATCCCTGCAACGACCCCGGCATTGCGCGCCGGGGCTGGGCCGATCAGCGTGTCCTTGTTGCCCGGGCTGATCGGGGCCAGCGGAAAGTTCAAAGACGAGGAGGTACTGAAGGTGGCCAGTCCGGCTTGATGCGTGCGATCCGTGCGGAGCAGATCAATGAACAGAGCTGCCGCTTCGCGCGCTTCCTGAACCTTTGTCTTGTCGCCTCGGAATCCCAGCGCACTCATACTGCCCGAGCGGTCAAACACCAGCATCACGTTAACATCCTGAAAGGCCGGCGCCGGGTTGGTGAAGTCCACCAGGACCGCTGCTGCCGCTTGCCCCTGATTGCCGCACGCGCCCGGCGCCCAATCGTTCACCGCGACGATGCGGCCCGCAGTATCAAACACCGACGATCCCGAGCTGCCGTTGTCCGAGTCACACGCGTAGGTGAGTACGTTGCTGGATGCGCCTAAAACCTGACAAGTCGGATCCGCCGGCTTGCGCGAGATCTTCTTCACCGTGCCGCGTGGATGGTGAACGACGAACAGTTCTTCGCCTATCGACGGAAGAGTGGCCCTGATCGTACGGGGCGTCACGCCCAGCCCTGCAGCCGGCGTCTTGATTTGGATCACCGCGTAGTCCAGGGCGCTTCCTGTCGAAACTCCCGCGCCCACGCCTGGTACTGAAAAGCCAGTTTTCACCAGCCGCGTCATCTTGTGGAACTTCGGGTTGTATCCTGGTGGACGATTCCCCGCAGCGTCAGTCTGAAAGTCGAGCGTGAACGATCCGGATTCAATCGCCAGTAGCGAGTCGGCGCAGTGTCCGGCGGTGAGAATCAAATCAGGTCCGATCATCGTTGCCGAGCACGTAGAGACATCACCCGCATGAGCGGCGATTAGCATTCCCACGCTGCGGGCCGTGTCGCGCATCACGCCTGCCGGCAATACGTCGACGTTTTCCCAACTCGGCGACGCGCCCGATGGGCACACACCAGCCGAGTTGAAAAAGGTTGGCTCCGCATACGGACTATCAATCATGAATAAATCGCCGTTCGCATTACCTCCCGCTGAGGCGTTGGCGCCGCCGAGTTGAAGCCCCTCACCGCGTCCGAATTCGCTTAAAGAAGCGTGGCCCGTGCCGCTGCCACCATCAACAAAGAAGATATCCACGGAATTGCCTCTAATCGGGCGGCTCCAAAAACTTATGCCATCGGCAGCATCGAACCTGTCCGTGTCGTAAGCAAGTGCAACCTCAATGTGGTCACCTCCCCCAAACACTGCTCCCGTGAAATGCAGCATCAGGAATTTGGTGCCGGTAGTCGCCGGCGGCGGAGAGAAGGTCACTCTCCAACGTCCCGGCGAGACTTGGGTCCCGTTACCTGGCCCAACTACGACCGCTGGACTTTGCGCGACAATTCTTCCGATTCGGTGACTCATTTGTGTTCCTCTCTCGCGGCTCTCGTGGCTTGGCCGACTTTCCTGCCTTCGATCTGTTGAACGTCAATATCTACACCGCGCGATGCCATATTGGTCGCCGTGTAAACTGCAGTTACGCTCAGCTCTTTTCTGCTCGTGATCTCCAGGAACCCAATGGTCAAAGGAATCGCCGATGAGGGTGCATCCCCGAACAGCATCTCGGCTATCCGGCAACAATCGTCCATCGTGGCCGAATGAGGGGGCAGGATGAGCTTGTCAACCGCCCTTGTGCGCGCCACACCTGGCTCACGTCCGCTTGCTGCCCCGGCGAACACCACGGGCACGAACTTCTTCTCAAGCTCAACTTCCGCATCCTGGTAGTTGTGGATGTTGATCTCGGTCGCATACTTGCCTGGTTGAACCGGCCCGCATTCGCAATCGCCCTCCCCCTGCACGCCGCAGATGAATTTCACGGAATACACAAACCCTCCGCAGGGCGGTACCGTGATCTGTACCTTCTTGCTGGCTACGACCTTGCCATCCGCTACCACGTCGAGTGTTCCGGAAATGACCTGCGGCTCCGGCTTACAAGGGATTCCGGTGAACTTCACGTCGAACTTCAGGATGTGTTCTTTGTCCGCCGCCAGCGGCCCATAACCTCCGGCCGGTGTAATCGAAGTCACAAACGGAGCGATGGAGGCCGAAGGAACCAGATTTACGTTATTGATCACGGCCACAGCGCCGGTCACCAGATTTATGATCGTATTGACGATGTTGGCCGCATTGATGCCGGTGACAAAAGCCCCACCTGTAGCGCCGGCGATTCGTGTCCCTTGCCCAGGCAGACCGCCCGGAGGGCCGCACAGCGGCACATAATCCGGCGCCCCGGTCTTAGGATCACCATCCAAGCCCGGATTTGCCGTCGAGATTGCCAGGACCGTGATGCCCTCGGCCACAAGCTTGGCCGTGGCGCTGCCCTCGGTGATGGGCGGCGCGCCCGAGACAGCCGTGCAGATTGGGTCGTGGCCCGGTGCATCACCAAACCAAACAATGATGCGCTTGCTTCCGGGGCGCCACCCGATCGCTCCTCCAGGAGGAACTGCCAGACTATCCAGCGCAAATAGATCGCCTTCCGGAAGATCATTGCCGCCGCTCGCCGACCAGGTATTGATGGCAGCGGTAACGCTCGGGACTACGTTTGTTGGGCTCAGCTGGTGTTGGAAGCAATACGGATCGCCCGAGGCGAAATCCTTGTAATTGCCCACCCCAAACACCATGTCCACGCCCAACCCACTTAGGGCCGTGAGAATGTTGTTCGCTCCACCCTTTACGGCATTCAGGATGCTGGTCATCGATCCGGTAGTGTCGGCGAGAAAATAAACATCCGCCTTTGCCGGCCCGGCATTCTTCGGAAAGGTCACCGTGATTGTTTCATCAATTGTCTCCCCGGGGTTCAGCGTAAGAATGTTTGACTCGGGCTGAATGGTGATAGGAGCCGGGGCGGCTCCGGGCCCACCTACAGATCCCGTGCTTAGGACTGTCCGTTCAAACAGCGACTCTAACTTGTCTTTCACTTTCAGCGGCTCACCGCTGTCGTTGACGATTACCGTGTGCGCAGGTTCGTTTCCCTTTGCCGCGGCGACCACTCGGAAGAGATAAATCGGCTTTCCGGATTTCGGATCGAGGGCCTCGTCGCGATGTACTACCAGGGGTTCTTTAAGTTTGTAGGTTTTGGCTGCCTGAGCGGCGGCCTCTTCGGCTAGAGACTTTTTCGGCATGACAACTCCTTTGGCGGCGGAAACCTCAATCGCTGGGCCTGGGGCTGGCAATAATCCTGTGAATGCGACTAGCGCCACAGGGCTGGCGAGGAAATCTTTGAACGCGTGTCTATAGTTATATGCGTCGGAGCTTCGAAGTATTTCGAGGAGAGGATCGTGGGTTCTAGTTCCACGATGTTGCGCGCGTTGGAGTGTTTGCCGCCGCAGGACTGCGGCAACATTCGAATCTGCGAGGAGCTTTTTGGAGAAGTTCGATTCTGTTAATGGACGGGAAGTGCGGGAACCACGCGGTTCCGCGCAATGTTCAAAGTATTGGCGTCCCGTACGGGAGTCGAACCCGTGTCGCCGCCGTGAAAGAGAAGAGAATCACTGTAATTCAAAGGAACTTCGCGGCATGGATAGCACTCTACCGCACTTTACAGACTCACGGGCACTGTTATTGGACTCTTAATGGACTCTCGCGTGCCGTCGGATTTCTCAATTTGTTGACAACGAATTTTAAGCCCGATTCCTTGGTGCTTACCTGATGGTACTCCGCATGACCAAGCAGTATTTACCGATTCTTTCATCCGTCAAAGCAAGTTACGTCAGACTTGGTTCGAGCACGTAAGTCCCTCATCTTCCCCTCATCTTTTCAAGTCATCTTTCATGAAGCATTGACTCGATATGGCTCGCCTGCGAATACGCCCGCTCCGGTGAAAATCTCCACAAGGGTATCCGGATTCTTCGAATCAATGAAAACGGCCTTTGCCTAGGGCTTCCGTCGGGACCGTGTTCGGAGGGGAGTCGAAGAAAGCTCAAAGTCGGTTGCACTCTTCGTGGGATGTCAAATGTAGGCCGGTGTCATTGCCGAGACCGCATCATTTCTCTCTCCACGAGCTTTTCATCGGCCGCAGGTCCCGCTTTCACCAAAGAAGTCTCGAAGGATGTCTCTTTGCCAGCAATGCATCGACTCCAAATGTCCTTCCGGCGCTGCCAATAACCAGCGCGAGAGCGACAGCCATCGGCACAAGCAGCTCCCAAATCCACGCGGTTCCCCATTCAGAAACCCACAAAGTCGTGAGAAAAAGAAAGGCCGCCAAAGCTACGGGCCGAGTCAGCAATCCAATCAGCAAGAGAATCCCAAATGAAATCTCAGCTGCGCCCTGCATCGGTCCGGCGACGTTTGCGTGAGCCGCCATGAATGACTGTACTGACTTTAGCAACTGAGGCGCATGGCCCTTTTCAATGTAGTAGTTAATCAACCCGGCGTAACCCGACGCGCTATAGAGCCCTTTATTCAAATTCTCAAAAAACACGCTGACAAAGAGCGCGCCTAAAACTATTCGCAGCATCGACAGTGCGACTCGCGCCCTGGCTTGTCCTTCAGCATTACCGCGAAAACTCTTATCAGCGTTGCTCATTTCTGTTTTTCCCCGACTGATTTCTTTTGAGCTACTCCGGTGCGCCAATGAACGCCTGGAGACTGATTACACAAGCGCTCCGAAATAAGTGATAATCCAACTACAAGAGTGGCACGCATTATTGTTCAGGCGGCGTAAATCAGCAAGCAGTTTCTACGTTTCATTTAGCAGAGGAGGATTCCATGAAAAAGTTGGGCCGTTCAAAGACAATCCGTTTCCTAATTTTTGGGGTGCTGCTCTTTGCTGCAAACTCCTGCTCGCAGAAACGCTCGTCCGTCCCCGAACAGGCTGCCAAGACCAATGCCGAACAGATTGCCAAGACCTATGGCCTTGATTCGTTCGGGCAAATTGAAGCGATCCGTTATACGTGGAACGCGCAGTTCCCCGGAGTAAATATCTCCCGTTCGTGGGAGTGGGAGCCCAAGACCAACAAAGTCTCCTACGAGGGAAAGGACAAAGACGGTAAGCCGGTCAAGGCTACCTACCTGCGCTCCCAGCTCAGCAGCCAACCAGACGCCGTAAAAAACGAAGTCGACCCGGCCTTCACTAACGATAACTATTGGCTGCTGTTCCCATTACATGCTTACTGGGACACCAGCGCCACGGTCACCGATCAAGGCATGCAACAATTGCCGGTGGGCAACGGCTCGGCCGAGCTGATAGTGGTGAAGTATCCCTCCGAAGGCGGTTACACGCCCGGCGATACCTGGGATCTCTACGTCGGCAAAGACAATCGCGTCGAGCAATTCGTCTATCACCGCGGCGGGCCCAAGAAGCCGAGCGCCGTCATCGCAACGTGGGAGGGTTACAAGAAAGCTGGCCCTCTCCTTATCTCTACGGACCACCACGGTACAGCGGACGGAAACCCCTTGCGGATTTTCATTTCGGATGTGTCCGTTAAATTGACGGGATCAGAAAACTGGATAAACGCACAATGAACATAGGAAAGCTTCGTTCGCACGATTGATTTTCGCGTTTCACGAATCGGTCGTTTGCCGTGCGCGATGCAGTACCCGCCAGAACTGGCCGCCCGGATCTATAGCATGCACACAATCCGATGAGGATGGCTACACCAGCAAAAGAGGCAAAAGAAGAGACGCGACAATTCGCGCTCGGCCTGGCGTTAACGAACGAGTGCAATCTGGGTTGCGCGTTCTGTTATCGCGATCCCGATCGAGTGGATCGACTGACGCTGGACCAGGTGCGCGCCGTCATGGAATGTTTGCCGATACGCTCCGTCAATTTGGGCACGGGCGAGAATGGAATGCATCCGGACTTTCAACGCATTCTCACTTTCTTAAAGACACAGCCGGTCAAGCTCACGATCACGTCCAACGGTCATAGCATCGAAATCCTGAACGATGCCGATGTGCGCGCGTTTCACGACGTTGAGTTCTCCCTCGACTATCCAACCGAAGCTGAGCAGGACGCGCAGCGCGGCGTGGGAAATTGGAAGTTGATCCACGAACAGGCTGCGCGCTGCCGCCGGCTCGGTGTTCCCGTGACGATCACAGCCGTGATGATGAAAGCTAATTACTCGCGGCTGGCCGATGTTGCGCGCGTGGCTAAGAAGTTTGGGTCGCCGTTGCGAGTGAATGTTTATCAATCTGTGCGAACGGATGCTTTCGCTCTCACTTACGAAGAATACTGGGAAGGCTTCCGCCGACTGTTTGCAGAGACTGATGTGATCATGATTGGAGAACCGCTGGTACGCGCGTTCGCCGGATTGCCGCCGCTGACGGGCGGTTGCGGAGTCGGAACCGTGCGCGTCACTCCGCGCGCCACGACCCAAGCATGCGTTTACTGGAGCAGCGACGGCGAACCGCTGTCAAGGTTGTTGGAGGCCGGTGAAGAAATTGTCAATACTCCAGTTTTTGTTGCCGCGCGCATGCTGCCGCCAGCCTGCGAGCCCTGTGAGTTTCGCGAGACATGTCATGGCGGCTGTGCGGGACGCCGCCAATTGCAGGGCGCACTGGACGAACCCGATTCGTATTGTCCAATCATTCGTGGCGAGCGCCCTCAACTCGATATCAGAATGGCGGCTACGCGCGATCTGCCCAAGGTCGGCAGCGCTTGTACGACGGTTGTAATTGCACGGGATTGAAGTTTTGTTCTCCTCATCTCTTGTGGTTCTCTGTGTCCTCTTGTGATAAACATCTTATGCGGTAACAAATCCATGCGCCGTTTCACTCACAATTCTCTGTTTCGGAATCTGTTCCTTTTCTGCTTGATGTTTGCGCTGCTTGGCTGCGCGACAAGTCAATTCTTCCGACGCGCTAGGAACGTCGCCGCATCTCCTTCCCCAACCACTACAGTTGAGACTCCGCAAGATCAATCAAATGCGATCAATCGTCCCACGAGCAAGGCATACACGGGCGAGCTTTCGATCTTTGAAGATCCAAAGCGTGACGAGAAACTTCAGCCCGGCCGGATTATGGACATTCTTGGGATTAAGCAAGGTTCGAATGTTGCTGACATAGGCGCGGGGTCTGGCTGGTTCACTGTTCGCGCAGCGCGGCGGGTGGGAAACGGCATCGTTTACGCGGTGGACATCAATCGAAATTATCTTGACTACGTTGAGAACCGGTCTAAACGAGCCGGCCTGGCGAACATTCGCGTCATTCTCGGCAAGGAAGACGATCCACTGCTGCCGGCGAAAAGCGTGGATGCGGTTCTGCTATTGAAAACCTACCACGAGGTTGTGCAACCGATCCGCCTGCTGAAACGAACTCGCGAGGCCATGCGGGCTGGGGCTTTGCTTGGCATTATCGATCGCAATGGCAAGGGCGACGATCACGGACTCGACAAAGAGGTGGTTATCAAAGAGGCCGGGCGCGCCGGTTTTGCGCTCGTCAATCAATACGATTTCGTTAAGCCGGATAACCTCGATTATTTTCTGGTGTTTCGAACTTCGGATTCTGGCCCATAGAGTCTAGCGAGGTTCTATAGCAATCTTCGCCAGCGTTAACAGAATGCGTGTGGCCGCCAAAACTGACCCGCGGACTGTGCCGGCGATTTTTGATTGGCCACCGGCGCGTCGTCGATAGTCGACGGGGACTTCGAGTGTTCGCAGTCCGGCGCGTGCCGCGCGCATCTGCATTTCTAAAGGCCAGCCGTAAGTCTCTTCGCGCATTTTGAGCCGCTGCAGAGCATCACGATGAATGGCGCGGAAGGGGCCCATATCGGTCGAGCGCACGCCGTAGAGCAAGCGCAGAAAGAAGCCCACCATGTAACCGGCAAACACCTGATGCCAGTTCATACTTCCTGGCTCGCGCCGGCCGCGCGTACGCGACGAAATCACGAAATCATGCGTCCCTTCGATTATCGGCTCGACGAGCCGATTCATCATCTCCGGATAGTCACTGCCGTCACCGTCGAGGAACACGACGATTTCGCACTCAGCAGAGAGCGAGTGCAGCCCCGCGCGAAACGCCCGCCCATATCCGCGCTCCGGCTCCGCGACCACGCAAGCGCCGGTGGCTGCTGCAACCTCAGCTGTGCGATCGGTGCTGCCGTTATCGACGACGATTACCTCGTCGGCAATTTCGCGCGGAACTGAGGCGACGACGTTCGCAATCGCCTCCTCTTCGTTGAGCGCGGCGATGATTACTGAGACATAAGGTTTCACGTGCTTTAGCTGTCATCAGGAGAAGCGGTCACAAGTCGTCGCACTCCAAGTTTTCTTCGAGGCCGCCAGGTTGTTAATGCCAGGAGCAAGAAGAACGGAATAAAGATCAGCGCTTTTATTTTGAAGTACTGAGTCTCCGTCCAATAAATCCAGGTCAGGTAAAGGAAGAAGCTGCCCACTGTCAGGTAAAAGACTGGTATTGATGGCACGAAGCATAAAAACGGAATCAACCAGGCGAAGTACCAGGGAAAGTCAGGCGCGAAGAGAAACATGAAAGCAGTGCCAAGAACAAGGCTTCGTTTCAGATAGCCGCCGTCATCGTCGCTGCGCTTGAAAACAGACCAAAGGGCCAGGCCCAAAAGGACAGCGCCCGCGAAGGAAAGAAAGAGTGCATTCGGCAACTTGACGCCGAGCAATCTATCTACCAAACCCAAAATGAAAAATTGTTCGCCACTAACAATCCCGCGTTCCTGAGCATATCCCGGAATGAAACCAAGCACTCCCAGCGGACCCACTCCAAGATAAGGCAAATAGCCGATTACGATCGTCGCGACCAGCGCCGCGGGCATCTTCCATCCCCACCGTTTGTAGAGCGCGGGAAACAAAACGATAGGAAATAATTTTGTCAGCGTCGCCAGCCCAAGCGCGATTCCTGTAGCTGTTTCCCAATTACGTCGTCTTGCCAATAGAGCTAGCGCGATGAAAGCAAAGGCCAACGGATCGATATGCCCACTGCCGGCGAATTCCCAGACTGCCAGCGGATGCCACGCATAAATCAAAATGCGTTGTCGTGGCATTCCAAACGACGCGAGCAACTCCATCACAAGCCAAACCGTAATCAGTTCGAAGCCGACGATGGTGAGTTTTATCCAGGTCACTGATTCGCTTATGCGCGTCGTGAGGAAATACGTGGCCTCCGCAACGGGGGGATACATCGTGTGCGCGTAATCGCGGCGATTGATCTTTGGATAGATTTCCTCATCTCGCAGACTTTGCAGATGCTCGTCGGCGGGAATGTAACGATACGGATTGATGCCTGCTGCTTGAACGCGCCCGTCCCACACATACCTATAAATGTCATCAGAAAGATATGGTGGAGCGAAGACAATACTGAGACGGAAAACGCCGACCAAAACCAGAACAATAATTAGAGTTGAGCGCGCACTGCGGGCTCGCACAATCAGCCAGGCCGCTATGAGGTAGAGTACAGATTGGATCAGCGCCAGTTTGATGAACCAGACGATATCGGTAACGCCCCGAGAGTGAAGACCGATCCGATAAAGTATTAGCAGGATGGCGCCAATGACCGCGAGCAGGACATTCGTGACTATCAGCGTTTTACGCTCACGTGACGCTATAATGATCATGCTCTCGTCTTGGCTGTGTGTGGATCAGCCATCAATCGCTGATCGTCTTTGGCAATCAGGCCGGCAAGATATTTACGAGTGTGAGGTGCCTCGGAACCTCCCCGAAACCGCGCCTGACCATTGTGGCCATCTGTCAACAATGAGAGTTCGTCGCAAAGGAGGCGAAGCGTAGCCAAATCATCGACGTCATACCAGGTTGGCAGAAGCTCTACGGGGAGATTGATGTGTGCGGCACGCTCGATTGTGTGAGCAAGAACGTCCGCTGTGCTCCATGCTATGCGCTCGAATAGTTCGTGGTGCGGACGTTTAAGACCAATCAGGTAATAACCGCCATCCTCGCTGGGGCCCAGCACGACTCGATCTCCATCCTGCGCTAACAATGAAGTGGCAGTTCTTAGTACTTCACCAGGGAGCGTCGGGCTATCTGAATTGATTAGGCAGACGGATTCGAATCCATTGTTTAGGAGGTCTGTAGCAGCATTGATTAATCTCTCGCCCAGCGTCTCGCCGCGCTGAGCCACTAACTTGAACCTGGGTGGAAGGAGATTATGTAAAAACCCTTCAGCATTTGCCGGAGTGTATAGCACTACACCTTCTGTTCCATCACTATTCATACCAGACACGTTCGTTGTCATGTCTCGCAAGAAGCACAAGCTTAACGTAGCTGCTTCTTCCGAACTTAGTGGGGGAATGAGTCGGGTCTTTACCGCGCCGGCGAACGGGACCTTCGCCATCAGTGCAAGCGCGCATAACGCATCCTTCGGCGATGAACTGGATAGGGGATCGTGATTCATTTAGAACGAAAGAGTTAATTTCCTGTAGCGTCGAGAAACAACCGTTCAAAAAAAGCTCACGATTGTTCCGCTGACTACCGCCAAAGTCCATATTGATACTGCCACCATGGCTGCAACCTTCCAGTTTGTCGATCTCATTATTGTGAGCAGCGAGGGAAGATTGACAGAAGGACCAGCAATCAGGAGCGCCACCGCAGCGCCCGCGGGCGCGCCTGACCCGAGTAGCATCAGAGCCAGCGGAATCTCAAAGAAAGTCGGTAACGCCAACGGAACCGCAACGGCAGCAACAACAGCGATGGCCAGAAGTCTCGCGGCGGTCGAATCAAATGTTCGTACCGGAATCATCTGAGCGATGATCATTGAAGCCAGCACTCCAATCACAATCACCGGCAATAACCGCACCGACACTCGGGCACAGGCACGGAGAAAATGAAGGAAGTCTGTTGGGGGCCCTTCTGTTTGCCAATCGTTTACATCACAATGTACTTCGGTTCTGCCAAATATCCTGTCAGCGATCAGTCCCGTAAACAAAACACTAGCGACACTGGCGGCTGCGCGCGTAACGCCGACCTTGTAATTAAAGAGCATGAAAGTAAGGATCAGGGCGGCCGGATTGAGCGCAGGCGCCGCTAGCATTAATCCTAGTGACGGACCAAGGCGCGCGGAACGTTCGTACACGGCGGTGAAAATTGGCGCTACACAACAGGAGCACAACATCAATGGCGCTCCCGCTAGTCCGGCGAACACTTGTGAACGTAGTGAATGCCTACCTAACAAGCGCGACAACCACTGAGGTGAGACAAACGTGCTAACGGCCGCACTAATCAGAATGCCAAACACCAGAGCCGGCCAAATCACCAGAAAATAGTTCACCGTTCGAGTCAGTACACCCGCGTCCGAAGCACCGACGCGCGGAATCACGTTCCCGCGCGGAGCGATGACTCCGGTAGCAGAAACCTTCCCAATCACACCTAAAGCGGTTGAGCTCTTATAGGCGATTAGCGCTCCAACGATGACCAGCACTGGAAGTACAAAATAAAAAATTCCCCGTACGGCAGTCGGCGGCACTTCCGTGCGTGTGATATCGGCCTGCATGTCTATTGCCCCTGAGAAATTGAACTAAGGCCCGATCTATCCAGTCTGATTTGTTGTGACCCCCATTATACACGCGCTTGATTTGAACTCGCTGATAGAAACTCGTTGGAGGTCTTGGTTCAATTGATAACCACGAAGGCTATGACTGCGCTATCATACTCCGCCTTACAGTGGAAAGAGTTTCGAAAGGTGAGAACCCAACAAGCACGCGTTGATGTGCTTAGCCGCCATTGGAGAACATCCGTTCCCAGGTTGCCGAAATGAAAGCGGCCAAGCCTCAGATGGAGCAACAGATCAAAGACGCCGAGGACCTGCTGGATCGGACAGCTAGTCCGAACGCCCATGCAGACCTGGAATCGCGAATCAGGTCCGGCAAGGCAAATTTGGCGAGGCTAGCTCAAGAGGATGCATCGAAGAAGGCATTGTCTGAATCTGTGAAATTATCTGCTTCGCGAAACGGCAGAGCGGACCGTACTTTATCGCGATCGAGGCCTGCGTAACCGTAAAAATCGACCTCGCCGATCCCTCGGTGATTTTCTTGCGCCAAGGCAACTACCGCCGACCAGAGCATGATCAGGATCAAGGCGGTTTCATTTCGAAGATTCCAATCTCAGTTAGGGCGCTTACGGTTTCCGGGCCGCGACAATAATAATCTGCGCAGGAAAGTTCATGTGACCTTTGGGAAAGAATCGAGCCGCGGCTTCTCTTACTTCCTGCCTAACTTTAAGGACTGTCTCTTCGGGAAGACTGGCTAGCTTCTCGCGAAGCGTTGCCGATGTTGCGGCGCGGAGTTCCCAATACTCATCGGGAGAAATAGGAGCTTCAATGTGGAAGTTCACGGGCCGCTCGCGAACGTGGATCGCGCCAGCCTCGGTGATAATGCTCGCCAGCTTGCCCGGTTCGGCAAAACGAAACGCGCCGGGCGCGTCCGGATCAGCGGGAGGGGTTTCTACATACCGTGACAGAAATTCAGTTACGACATGCAAGAATGGGTTGTACTCACTTTTCTGCCATACAGCCAGCGCCAACGCTCCGCCCTTTCTTGTTACGCGCAACATCTCGCGCAGAGAAGTAACCGTGTCGGGAAAGAACATGACCCCCAGCCGACTAACCACCACGTCAAATGAATTGTCACCAAACGGAAGCGAGTCAGCCATACACTTGCCAAAACTAACGTTCGTTATGCCACGACGATGCGCCTCCCGTTCGGCAGCCTCAACCATCTCTGCCACCGCGTCAGTACACGCGACCGAGCCGGTTGGTCCAACCTTTTCTGCGATAGTCAGGGAAGGCTCACCAGGTCCACCTGCAACATCGAGCACAGATTGGCCGCTAACGATCCCGGCTTCCTCAATAAGAGCGCGAGTAATAGGAGCGAATATCACCCGAATGGTAGCGCCGTGCCTTTCCCAATAGGGCGCTGATTCGGTCCACTCCCGCAATGTGTTGTTTGCCTGAGGATGGCTCATCTCTGTCTCGCTTACTGAATATCTTATGGTGCTTGCTCTGAAACGACAAAAATCTCACTTTCAGCAATCTCTCGATTTGCCTAATCACTTCGTCACGCCCTGCACCAGATGTTGTCTCAGCGATTTCCCCGCAACATACTTCCCACGGTAACGATCAGGTCGCCTAAGTTTAGATCTTCTAGCACTGGACAGAAACCGCTCGTCCCTGGCCCAAGGCGAATTGCTCGGAGAGCAAATTCATTATCAACTTGTCATCTTAAAATATCTCGGTGTAGGTCTTCGGAGTCATGTTCCCGCCGCAGGACTGCGGTAACATGCGAGAGTCCCGGGCTAACTGCGGCTTGTGCAAGGCACCTCGAATCTCCACGACGTGCGTCACATGGCGAACTCCATAACTTCTTTGGCATCTGAGCTTATGGTTGCGGCGAGGGGACATCGAGGTTGAATGAAACATATTTTGAACCAAATATTTTTTGGGTAACAGGCAGCACCGCATCCAGAAACGTCCATTAGAAACGTCCAGTAAGAAACACTTCGACGGCATGACGTTAGCGCAGATCTAAAAAATGCTTAGGAATTTGGCGTCCCGTACGGGAGTCGAACCCGTGTCGCCGCCGTGAAAGAGAAGGGACCTGTTGTAATTCAACGGAACTTAGCGGCATGGATAGCACTCTACCGCACTTGAAGGACTCACGGGAACGCTTATTGGACCTTTAATGGACCCGTGCTTGCTGTTGGGGAGCGCCGCTGATTTCGTCACCGGGCAACGGATTTTAAGAACGTTGCAGAGGGTACCACGTAGTCTGACGAAACGATATGAGTCAGTATTTACGCGCCTAGCGGTCGTCAAGGTATCGCTTCGGCTGGCTACATATCAACACGTAAGGCCCCCATCTTGGCCCCATCTTTTCTGTCTCGGGAGAACTGGGCGATGTCTTGCGCATCTTAGCAACTTTACTGAAAGTCAAGATGGACTCCCATTCGTGCGAGCACTGGCGGTCCAACGGTGATAATTGGAGTTCGGCCAGTTTGGTAGCGAACCCCGGTGAGATTTTGCGCGGCAGCGAAGACCCTCACGTGACGCAATATGCGTCGCGAAATTTCGCCATCGAGCGTGAAGAAACGCGCCAGCGGCAAAATATTTTGATCGTCCTCAAACTGATTTCCAACGAATCGTCCTTGCAGGCCGACCGTCCATGTGTGGCTCACGTAGCTAAGCTGAACGTTAATCTGGTTCTTAGGTATTTGGGTAACCCGCAAGCCCTCCAGAGTTGGATTGGCAGGAAATCTAGTGACTGTGCTTTCGGTCATAAGGTATTCACCGGCAAGTTGCAATCCCTTTGATAACTGCACCTGAGCGGCCACCTCCACGCCCCGTGCGCGTATACGTCCGAGATTCTGGCGCTGACGTGTGATTAGGTTTGGCGTCGTCGCGAGGGTGACGTTCGCTATTGGGTCGGCGATCTCACTCCAAAAGCCGACGCCTCGGATCGTCAATCGCTCTGACCAGGTTTGAAAACTGGCGCCAGCTTCGCCGCCCGTAAGTCGCTCAGCGCCGAGAGTCGCGTTGGCATTAGTCACGACATTGCCCACCCGAAAACTGCGATAGAGTTCGTTGAGAGTTGGCGACCGAAAGGCGCGATAGAAAGAAGCGCTAACCGCGATGTTCTTAAAGGTGTGAAGCAACGAGACCCGCGGACTAACAGCCGTCTCTGAACGATCCGGGAATAGGCTGGCGGTTGGCGTGCCGCCTGTTAACGGGTTTCGATTTGAGAAGCCACGACTATTCAGCCAGTTGTCTGCACGTGCGCTGAGAGTTAGCGACCAGCTTTTCTTGAATTGGACAGTATCTTGACCAAAAAATCCAAGCGCGCGTTGACGACCACCGGCATCGACATTGGCCGTTGGCCGAGAGGAATTGAATGTTGTCTCGGCGCTGTGACCTCGAACATCTCGGCCCTCAAATCCTGCCACAATCGTTTGCTTACCAGAAAAAGTGTGCCGCCACTGTCCAGCGAAGCCGAGTTGTTGCGAGGGATTCCTCTGCCGGTTGGTCAGAGATTCCGAGTTTCGATTAGCGGTGATAGAAGAGAAGTTTTGATTGAAAAGTTCATCTGACCCATATATTCGAAACGAGAAATAACCCTCCTTCGCCTTTGTCCAATCAATCCCGAGATCGATTGAGGCAATGCGTGTGTTATTCGTTTGCAGGGGTGTGCCGTTCAACCGGCTCTCTCCGAAAGAACTCGCTCGAATAAAGAAGCTCCCAGCCTCGCCCAACTTCCGCGATAAGCGCAATGCCCCGGAAAGATCGCGGGTTCCGGCCGCTGTATCCACAGATCCGCGTTGATCTCTTGGGATAAGAATGTAACCGTTTGTGCGGATCGCTTGGAGACCAACAGATATTCCCCAATTATCTTTGACGACCCCCGTATCCAGAGATACTGCAGGAGTGTTTTCGTTTCCTTGCGAGGCCTCCACCGTTGCGAACGACTTACGCAAAGGCTTGGTTATTATATTGACGACCCCGCCCAACGCTCCGCTGCCATAGAGATCAGATGCGGCGCCGCTGACAACTTCTACACTCTCGACACTTAGTCTTGGCACTCGATCCCAATAGACCCACGCGCCGAAGGGAGAGTTGAGAGGAACTCCGTCGAGTAAGACAGTCGCCCGACTTGCGCCACTCACGCCGACTCCCCGCAATGAGACGCCTTGCGAAGTAGGATTTGCAAACAGACTTCCCGAACGCCGGAAGAGCGAGAAGCCAGGAGCTTCGCGAAGAACATCATCGAACGCCAGGCTTCCCGAAAGTTCTATCTCCTGCTTTGAAATTGAGAACTGGCTGTTTGGCACAGCCGAAATGCGATCACTTGTAACCGGGGAGACAAGGATTCTTTCCACAATCGGTGCCGGTTGCAAATAGATTTGAAGGAAATTGCCAAGCGAATCCCTCTTTACCCCTAAGGTTACGGGCGTGAAACCTGGATAACTCACCAGCAACGTACCTTCGTTAGCGACATTCGGAATAATGAAAGTTCCGTTATCGTCCGTGGTGCTCAATCGCGTATCAGTACCGCTGTGAAACTCGATTCTTGCATTGGCGATCGGGGAATGGCTGGAATCAGAAACTCTACCCTGAATGGTATTTGATTGCTGAGCGCTAACAGCAGTAGCAAGAGCGACGATAGATAAACAAATCCGCCAGCACATTAGATGACTCGGACTTCGCAATCGGTAATTTCGAAGCACCCTGGCCCGAGTGCGGAGCCAACATGCAAATTGAACGCTTTCCCCTAATCGAATAATTCTTCTCCCCGTAAGCGATGTCATTCCGTCCCGGGTCCGTTCGGCCCGACGCCTCGCTCCGACGCAGCTCCCCGACATCCGGCAGGGACCACAGTTTCGGATTTTGCTGCTACCTCAGTTTTCGAAAGGCGGAACGCATTTCTTCGACAAAAATGGCTGGCTGCTCAAAAGCCGCAAAGTGGCCGCCTTGTTTGGCCTCGTTCCAGTAGATGAGATTGGAATAGGTCTGCTCACCCCAGCTCTTTGGAGCGCGGTATATGTCTCGCGGGAAGACGGTTGCCGCGACAGGCAAGCTGAGCTTGCCTCCTGAAAATGAACCGCCCTTATTCTCCCAGTAGATCTGTGCTGACGATGCCGCGGTGTTCGTGAACCAGTAGAGTGAAATGTTGTCGAGCATCTGGTCCCGCGACAGCGCGTCTTCGGGAGAGCCGTTGTTGTCAGTCCAACCGTAAAACCCTTCGTAGATCCACATAGCTTGGCCGGCTGGTGAATCCGACAGCGCATATCCAATCGTCTGCGTCCGGGTCGCTTGTTGGCGGGAGTAACTGTTGCCGGCGCCAAGGAAGCGTTTGGCACCATCGACCGCTCTCTGCTCTTGGAAACTGAGGTGCTCTGGGATTTCCGTCGGAAACACGAATTGCCAGTTGAGATGTATTCCAGCGAGTCCTGGGGGAAGAAGATGCCCGAGCGCGGTCGTTACTCCCGCGCCCCAGTCTCCCCCCTGTGCGACCCACCGACTGTAGCCGAGTCGCTGCATCAGCTCACTCCATGCGGAGGCTATGCGGGAGAGCTTCCACCCTACAGTTGGCTTGTCAGAAAATCCAAATCCCGGAAGAGACGGAATGACTACATGGAACGCATCGTGTGCACGACCACCATGTTCTGTCGGGTTAGTAAGAGGCCGAATGACCTTAATGAACTCCGCAATCGATCCAGGCCAACCGTGAGTCAGAAGGATTGGTAAAGCATCGGGATGTGGTGAGCGTTCGTGGATGAAATGAATCCCCAATCCATCAATCAATGTTCGAAAGTTTGGAAACGAGTTCAGCTCTGTCTCGAAGCGTCGCCAGTCATAGCGAGATTCCCAATACTGCACTAGCGCTTTTGCATCAGCGAGGGGAACTCCCTGAGACCAGTCCTTCACTGGTCGTTCGTTGGGAAATCGGGTAGCTCGCAGCCGTGCTCGAAGATCGTCAACGGCTTCTTGGGGAACCGAAATATGAAACAGACGGACTTGTCCGGTAGCCTCGGGTATAAGCAATTCAAGTGCTTTTGACATCGTCTAGAACGCTCCGGCGTCCTCCCCGGCCTCACGACTGGTTAAGACCGGTCAGGTTTGTGCCCCACTCCAGGATCGGCGAGTTCCACTCAATGCCTACCTTCTCGAGAAATTTCTTGGTGTTTTCGATATAGGCCTTTCGATAAGGCTTCGTCCCCTGGGTCGCGTCGAACTCCGCGCGTGTTCCTTTCCATAGCTCGTAAAACACGAATTCATTCGGCCGCTCTGGAGTTTCATGAATGATAGCCATGATGAATTCAGGTTCCTTTGCACAACGGTCAAGCATTCCTTTTATCTCGATAAGAACCTGCTCCCTCTGACCGGGTTTGACCCTGGTAATGGAGGCTCAGTGAGGTCGTTGCCCTTTGTGTCATAGCGCTTCCTTTCGAAATGTTGTACCCATGAAAGCCTCCTTCTTTTGAAGCACAGGCCGACGGCCGACGAGGTTAGCCTTGTCTGCCAGGAAGCTCTACGTACCCTTGACTTGAGGGGCGCCCAGTAACTGCGTCTCCCACAAGAACACAGAACCAGTAGCGCCGGCATGGTCGATAAAAAGCTGAGCGACTTCTCCAAGGCGCTCTGTGCGCGCCCAATCACGCTGAAGTTCTCCCGCCAAGCCAAGCCAGGTAACGGGTTGAGCTCCCGCAGCCACCATGCGGCGGATTGCCATATCGTGTGCTTCAGGAGAGACGCCGCCCGAGGCGTCGGTGACGACGTACACGTCGTAGCCGTCACCCATCGCATGGATAGCGGGCATCGCAAGACACATCTCCGTCCAGAGCGCGGCCATGACCAGCTTCTTCCGGCCCGTCTTCTTCACCGCCTCGACGACCCGACGGTCCTCCCAGCAGTTGATGAAAGTGCGGTTAATAGTCTTCTGATCGGGAAAAACTGCCTGGACCTGCTTGAAAATCAAGCCCCCGCGCTCCTCATTAACAGTGCTGAGAATCGTCGGAATGCCATATGCCTTCGCGGTTTTGGCTAGAGCTGTGACGTTATTGATCACGATTGTGGGGTCGTGACTGTTTACGTTTGCCAACTGGAAAGGTTGATGGTCAATGAGCAGTAAGGCACAATTCTCCGGTGTCAGAAGAGCGTCGAGGCCGACTTTCGTGAACGTTTGCATGATTTATTCCTCCCTATACCTGCGCGATGCCGCCATCGGCGAAGAGCTCGATGCCGGTCACGAAGCTTGAATCGTCGGAAGCAAGGAAGACCGCCACTTTAGCAATTTCATCCGGCTGCCCCATGCGCCCCAGCGGCACTTGCGAAGCGAGAATGGTATAAAACTCCCTCCGCTGTTCTTCATTCGGCGCAAGACCCGCGATGCCCGGAGTTTCGATAGGTCCGGGACTGATGACGTTGACGCGGATTTTGCGGTCCTTCAAATCCAACGTCCAGCAGCGTGCAAAGGATCGTATTGCCGCTTTGGAGGCGGAGTAAACGCTGAAAGCGGGCATAGCCGTGGAGCCTGCTGTGGAGCCCGTCATGATGATCGACCCGCCATCCGACACCAAAGGCAGCGCCTTCTGAACGGTAAACAACGTGCCTTTTACATTCGTATCGAAAGTTTGATCGAAGTGCTCTTCGGTAATTGCGCCGACCGGAGCGAAGCTGCCGCCGCCGGCATTCGCGTAAACGATGTCGAGCCGCCATTTCTCCCGTTTGATCTGTGCGAAAAGCTTGTCCAGGTCATCGAGTTTCGAGGCGTCGGCTTTGACGGCCGTGACGTGGCCGCTCATAAGCTTCGCGGCTGCATCCAGCTCGGCCCGTCTCCGACCGGTAACGAAGACGTACGCTCCTTCCTTGACGAAACGCCGCGCAGTGGCAAGGCCGATTCCGGCCGTGCCGCCTGTGACAAGCGCGATCTTTCCTTCAAGTTTTCCTGACATTCAATTCCTTCCTCGTCTTGCTGCCAAAGCTTCGCGCAGTCAACGCATCTGAGGGAAGCTCTTGCGCAGTTCGGCAACGAACAGCTCGGGTTGCTCGAGCGCAGCGAAGTGACCGCCCTTGGGAACCTCGTTCCAGTAGAAGAGCTTCGAATACGTCTGATCGCCCCATATCTTCGGCGGTGCAAAAAAGTCGCCTTTGAAAATACTCACCGCGACCGGTAGGTCAAGAGGCATTCGGGCGAAGTCCTTCGCGAAACTCTCGTAGTAGAGTCGTGCCGAGGATGCAGCAGTGTCGGTGAGCCAGTACAGCGTAATGTCGTCTAACATGCGATCGGTGGAGATGGCTTCGCCACCCTTGTTGTCAGACCATCCCTGAAGCTTCTCGTAGATCCACATCGCCTGCCCGACTGGCGAGTCGGCCAGACCATACCCCAGTGTCTGCGGCCGCGTCCCTTGGATGGAGGCATACCCCGAGGCATCGCTCGCGTACTTGCCGAGGTGATCCAGTGCTTGCTGCTCGGCGGCCGTATAGCCGCCGGGTGGCGGTGGTGGTGGCGGAAAGAGGATCGGAAGATTCAGATGAATGGCAGCAAGACCCGAAAGCCGCTGCTTGGCCATCCAGCTCGTGACGCCAGCACCCCAATCGCCGCCCTGTGCAACGTAGTGGCTGTAACCCAGGCGCATCATCAGCAATGCCCAGGCGCTAGCGATGCGCGGAAGACGCCACCCCGGTTCAGTGGGCTTATCCGAAAAGCCAAATCCCGGCAGCGACGGAATTACAACGTGAAAGGCATCGTCGGCTTTACCGCCGTGAGCCATCGGGTCCACGAGAGGTCCGATGACCTGCAGGAACTCGAGGATCGAGCCAGGCCAGCCGTGAGTAAGAATGACCGGCAGGGCATTCTCGTGGTTCGATCGGACATGAATGAAATGAATCCCGAGACCGTCAATCTGTGTACGAAACTGTGGCAGCCCATTCAGTGTGCTCTCAACACGGCGCCAATCGTAGTGGGTGCGCCAGTATTCAACGAGCGCCTCTGCTTTGGCGAGCGGTACACCCTGGGACCAATCCGTTACTGGTTCCTTGTCGGGCCAGCGAGCATTGGCAAGTTTCTTTTTGAGATCGTCCAGTGCTGCCTGCGGTACATGGATCTTGAAGGGAGTGACTTCCTTTGTCGTCGTGGGGAGCACGATCTGCGCAGCCGTGTCGGCGCTCCCACAAGCACTTAGTACCGCTAGCTCCCTCGACAATATGCCCACACCACCCGTTGCGACGGCTGCACCTATGAACTTACGCCGCGATCTGAGGGGCGTCGGTGCTCCCGTTTTATTTTCTATGTCGTCCTTCTTGTGCATATTCATAACTCCCCCGGTTCAGCGAACGTCAAGTACCTTGACCACGAGCAAGTGACAGCCTCGGGGTGATCCCTAACCTCGCCGTGACCTGAAGGCCTTCCGCAACTCCTCGATGAAGAGCTTTGGCTGCTCGAACGCGGCGAAGTGCCCGCCCTTGTCGACCTCATTCCAATAGAACAGGTTGGGCCACAGAGCTTCAGCCCAGGCCTTGGGTGGGCAGAAGATCTCGTGCGGAAAGACCGACGCCGCCATCGGCAGTTCGATCCGTCCACCGGACAGCCCCGCCTTGCCGGAGCGGGTGTTCTCCCAGTAGATGCGGGCCGACGACGCGGCGGTGTCGGTGAACCAGTAGAGGCTGATATCGTCGAGCATCGCGTCTACGGAGAGCGCATCTTCTGGGTTGCCGTGGTTGTCGGTCCATGACTGGAACTTCTCGTAGATCCACAACGCCTGACCCGCGGCCGAGTCAGCCAGGGGATAGCCAATGGTCTGCGGACGCGTTCCCTGTTCGCGGAAATAGCCGCTCTGGTCATTGGCGAACAACGCCGCCCGGTCGATGGCCTTTTGCTCGGCCGGCGTGGGTTTCTCTGGCAGCTTTTCCGGAAAGACGAACTGCCAGTTCACATGGGCCGCAATCAGGCCCGGGGGCCGCTGATGCGCCAGGGCGTGCGTTACGCCCGCCCCCCAATCGCCTCCTTGCGCCACCCAGCGCTCGTAGCCAAGGCGTGGTATCAGTGTCGCCCAGGCGCGGGCGATCCTGTTCACGTCCCAGCCCGTCTCGGCCGGCTTGTCGGAGAAGGCAAAGCCCGGGAGCGACGGCACGACGACATGGAACGCGTCCTCCGCCCTACCCCCGTAGCGGGTGGGATCGCTGAGCGGGCCGATGACTTCCAAGAACTCAACGACCGACCCCGGCCATCCGTGCGTGAGAATGATCGGCAGCGCGTTCTGCTGAGGGGAACGCACGTGGATGAAATGAATGCCAACCCCGTCGATCTGGGTCCGGTATTGCGGGAAGGCGTTGATGCGAGCCTCAAAGCGGCGCCAGTCATACTTGTCGCGCCAGTAGGCAACGAGCGCCTGGGCCTTCTGGAGGGGGACGCCCTGCGACCAGTCGCCGACGGTTTCCCGCTCCGGCCACCGCGTGGACGCCAGTCGACGCTTGAGATCGTCGATCGCGCCTTGCGGCACTGACACCTTGAAGGGTGTTACATCCTTCGTCGCCGCCGGAAGCACGATCTGCGCAGCCGTGTCGGCGTTCCCGCGAGCAGTTAGCACCGCTAGCTCCGCCGACAAGATAGCGGCCCCACCGGTTGTGACGGCCGCACGGATGAACTTACGCCGGGAGTTGAGGGGCACGGCTACTTCCGCTCTGTGTTCTAAATCGTTCTTCATGAGTTGCTCCGGAACATAGATCGTCGATTGACTCCGCGCGGCAGCGCCGTGCCGCCGGGATCGCCTCGAGTATCTGGATAAGTCCTCAGCGGGCGCGCACGCTTAACGAAGCTTGAAAACCAAGATGGTGCCTGCCTGAGGCACGTTGGACTTCGTCCCCTGAATCTTGTCGATGCCGTTTTGAAGGCCTCGAGCGTCAAGGTCCCAGCCCGTCGTGACTGCGACATATTGTTCCCCATCGACCTCGAATGACGTGGGAACGCCGATTGCGCCAGAGGGGAGCGGGAAGCTCCACAGCTGATCGCCGGTACGCGCGTCAAACGCTCTGAACAATCGATCCGGAGTTCCACCAGCGAAGAGAATGTCTCCGCCCGTGACCAGAAGGGGCGACCAGAGGATCGTTTTGAAATTGTGCTGCCAAACTCGCTTGCCGGTATTTAGGTCCCAGGCCTGAAGTTCTCCCAGGTGATCGAAGGCGCCAGCGCCGGTGCGGACCGATCCGAAGATGCTGTCGACGTCGTACCCCACATAAAACCCCTTGGAGTCAGCCTCTGGGACCTCACCTTTTGGGAGATAGGCGCAGACGTTGTTGTTCGCCGGAATGTAGAGGAGTTTCGTCTGCGGGCTCCAAGCCTCGGGCGGCCAGTCTTTGCCGCCACCAATGCTCGGGCAGAACTCGGCGCCCTGTTTCGCGCCCGGTCGCTTGGACTCGTCGATGGTGGGACGACCGGTCTTCGGGTCAATCGACGTGAACACGTTGTTATTGGAAAACGGGAAGGCGTGCAGGAACTTGAGGCCATCGCGATCCAAGATCCAAAGGTAGCCATTCCGACCCGCGTGTGTGGCCGTCTTCTTGAGCTTGCCGTCGACCTCCGTGTCGATTAGGAGAGGCGCCGAGACTTCATCCCAGTCAAATGAATCATGCGGCGTGTACTGGTGATAGCTTTTGATCTTGCCGGTATCGGCGTCGAGAGCGAGCGTCGAGTCCGTGTAGAGGTTGTCGCCGGGCCGGTCGTCCGCGACCCATGGCCCTGGATTGCCTGTGCCCCAGTAAGTCGTGTTTGTTGCGGGGTCATAGACCCCGGTAATCCAGGTCGATCCGCCGCCTCGTTTGTAGGCCTCTCCTTCCCAGGTTTGCCCACCCGGTTCGTTTGGCCCAGGCACAGTGTACGTCTTCCAGAGTCGTCTTCCGGTGAGGGCGTCGAATGCATTCACCGAACCCCGAACACCAAGCTCGCCGCCTGAGTAGCCGAGGATGATTTTGCCTCGCACCGCAAGCGGAGCCAAGGTCGAGTAACAACCGGTTTTATAGTCATCGATTGGAACATCCCAAACCTCCTTGCCCGAAGCGGCGTCAAGAGCAACGAGCGCACAATCGGTCGTCGCCATGTAGACGTCGTCACCGTACAGCGCGACCCCACGGTTTGTTGGATGGAGCTGGAACAAGCCGTCCGGGTACTTCCTTGTGTACCGCCACAGTTGGGTGCCGGTCTTGGCGTCAAGAGCTATGATGTTGTTTTGAGGCGTCGTTATGAACATACGCCCGTGATTGACGATCGCCGTCGTTTCGTGAGCGCCAAGTAGGTCAGTGCTCATAGACCAAGCCAGCGATAGCTTGTGAATGTTGCTCGACGTGATCTCCTTCAGCGGGCTGAAACCCCAGCCGTCATACGTTCGCCGATACATCAGCCAATCGCCCGCTGCAGGATGCTCAAGTCGTTCATCCGTCACCTTCGGGTAAGGCTTCGCGTCAACATTCACGCCTTGTGTGAACGCGCTTTGTGCGGCGAGGAGGGTAATAATGGCGCTAAGCGACAGCTTGAGATACGACCTGAGTTGAACCTTCATTTAGTGTTTTCCTTTCTCAACGAAACTGCGTAGATTCGAAATGGCAATGGGGGCGTTACGTTTTTCTTCGAAATATCGAAGAAGTAAGTAGTGTTGCCCTCAGCAACCCATGCCGTCGTGCCTATTAAGGCTACGGACGTTGGGGTAGAAAAATTGCCGTATATCGGAGTGACCGCAAATCCGTTGTTTTTGATCACGACGCGATCTAATGTTCCCGCCCCTTCCACCAAGAGGAAACTGTTGTCGCCGAGCTTTCGGAGGGCGTCGGGAAATCTCAGTTGATGGTCACCCGAGAGTGCGGTGATGCGCCCTGCACTTCCCGCTCTGACTTCTACGCGAAAGAGGCCGCCGGCCGCGTAGGTCGTAACGTAAAGATTCCCGTCGCTGCCGAAGGCGATACCGTCGAGCCCGGCGCCGCCGCTTTGCGGCGCAGAAAACGCGGAATCCTGAGCGAATACTTCGAACGTTGTGGCACCGGGAGAGAGTTTTAGGATTGTAGGATTTGCGCTGTCCGTGACGTAGATAGATCCCTTCGCATCCACAGCGATGTCATTGCAAAATGCGTGAGTTCCAGGCAACGAGACGCTGCGTTTTCCATTCCCTGTCCTCAGATCAAAAGCCTTCAACGCGCTTCCGGTATCGCTGCCCTTTGCAGGTGCGCCCAATGTACTCAAGTCGTTCGAGCAAGCCCAGAGCGTGTTCGACGCCTCATCTGCGAAAACTCCCAAAATCGAGCGCGAACCTAAAGCGCCTGGTTGGACAAAAATCGCGCTTTCGTGCGTGTGTGGTTTGATACGGACGATCCCACCATTTCCGAGACGGCCGACATAGAGCGTGCCGTCCGACCTTGACGTGATGCTTTCCGGAAAGGCTTTTGTCCCTGGAATGGGAATTGAAACGAGCTGCGGCGTCGCCCGAACTGTGAAACTCAGCACCAAGACGAGGATGGCAAGCTCGGGTGAACACCGAACCCACCTGGAGACGGTCACCTCTCCAGTCTCGCCCGCGCGGGTTTCCATCAACGAAGGTGTAGAGCGCTCAGATCTTGGCGCCTTCAAATAGCGCGAAATCGGCGCCTTCAAATAGCGCGAAATCAACGCCCCGCACAACAGCTGCGACCAACTCGTCTTATCCTCCTCCCGCAATCCAAGTCGTTCCGTCAGCGTCAGCATGAGTTCCATCACTGGGCAATTGCTGGTCCAATGTAAAATGCTGAATTTAAATAGATTCGACCGCTGCTTTACTGGCGACATTTCGCCAATGGTGAGATACTGACAGTTTAGGGCCGAAGCACATGGCTTAATTACCGCCGCTTCCTCAGAGGCACTGAGCGGCTCCAAGGGAACGATGGAATGGTGCGGTGTTGAATCGGCGTTACTCTCGACATGAAGACCGCAAACAAGCGGAGTTCTGCCTTTCGGAGGCACAGCGGTTAATGCACGCGGGTCGCTGGACGTTCAACCCTACTGGATTCGAGCACTGGTCTCCCAAGTTGTTTCAGATCCACGGACTTGATCCCAGAGGCAACGCCCCGACACAGAAAGAATATTTAGCGCTCGTACATTCGGAAGACGAGGTTCGTCTCGGAGACCACCAAGAGATGTTTGCAGAAGGAGCAGATTAGACTTCACGAGACGGATTGTGCGGCCAGATGTAAAGATTCCTAGCATGCGCTGCGTGGGCGTTCCGACGACTCACGGAAAGATTTTCAAAATGGTCGGTTGGAACAGGGGTAGATGTGACTGAGCAGGAGCAATTGACCCAGGAACTGCAGCGTCGAGAGGCATATCTTGCCGAGGCGCAAAGACTCACCCATACAGGTAGCTTTGGGTGGAACGTTTCCACCGATGAGCACTTTTGGTCCGACGAGACTTTCCGTATTTTCGAACTTGCCCCTTCTTCGACAGTGTCATTGGAAATGATTTTGGATTGCGTTCATCCGCAGGACATGTCTTCGGTGAACATGGCAATAGCCGCTGCTAACCGAGCGGAAGGAATCGACCTCGAGTTTCGCCTGCTGATGCCAGACGGGAGGATCAAATATTTACACGTTGTCGGAAAAGCGGAAAGGGGTGAAACCGGCGGTATCGAGGTTATCGGCGCCGTAATGGATGTCACTGCGCGGAAGCTAACCGAAGTCGAACTTCGGCGGAGCAAAGAGCACTTAGCAGATGCGCAGAGACTGAGTCGCACCGGTAGTGTCGGAATGGAAGTAAGTACTAAGCGGATATTTTGGTCCGACGAAGCGGCTCGAATTTACGGGTACCCTCCCGGCACGGAACCGACACCCGATCTGATACTGCAGCGAGCTCATCCTGACGATGTGGGCCTCGTCAAAGACGCCCTTGGGCGTGCGGCGCAGGGCGGAAGTGACTTTGATTATGAGCATCGGTTGCTGATGCCGGATGGTTCGATAAAGCATCTTCATGATCTTGCACACTCCTTTCCGGACGAGGCAGGCAACAACGAAGTCGTCGGCGCAATAATGGACGTTACGGAGCGTAAACTTGCGGAAGAGGCCATCCTGCGAAGCGAAGCTTATCTGGCCGAAGCTCAAAGGCTTAGTCACACGGGCAGCTTCGGTTGGAAACCTGACACAGGCGAGATTGTCTGGTCAGACGAGACCTACCGCATTTTCGAATACGACCGCGCCGAGAAACCAACCCTAAGCAAAGTGTTCCAGCGCATACATCCGCGGGATAGGGTCCTTGCGCAACAGGTCATGGAGGGCGTATCCACGAGCGGCATAGACTTCGAACACGAGTATCGTCTGGTCATGCCAAGCGGGGCAATCAAGTACGTCCAAGTGCGCGCCCATGCCCTTCACGATTCATCCGGCAACATCGAGTTTGTCGGGGCGGTAACCGACATTACCGAGCGGAAAGTTGCCGAAGAAAGGCTCCGAGGCAAAGAAGCGGAGCTGCGGCAGATACTGGACCTCACGCCTCAACTTATTAGTGTATACGGACCCAAACGTGAACGTCTCTACGTCAACCGCATCGCACTTGATTACCTCGGGCTTACTCTTGAAGAGTGGCGCGAGACGCGAGGTCGCGGTGCATTCGTTCATCCAGATGACCGAGCGCGAGAGCTAGATTGTTTTGATCGTGCTCTCTCTACAGGGTTGGCCTACGAGTTGGAGTTGCGGCTGCGCAAGGGCGATGGAAGTTACCGCTGGTTTCTGGCTCGTTCCAACCCGGTTCACGATGACAAGGGCCAGATCATCCGCTGGTATGTCGCCTGTGCCGATATCGACGATCGCAAAACCGCCGAAGAGAGACTCCAGCAGGAAAACGTCGCCCTGCGAGAGGAAGTCGCCAAAGCTTCCATGTTCGAGGAGATTGTCGGCGCCTCGCCTGCGTTGGCGGCGGTGCTCTCGCGCGTGTGCAAGGTCGCCGGCAGCGATTCGACGGTGCTCATCAGCGGCGAGACCGGCACGGGAAAGGAACTCGTCGCGCGGGCGATTCACCGGCGGTCTCGGCGTGCCTCAGGGCCGTTCGTGGCCGTAAACTGCGCGGCCATCCCACGTGACTTGATTGCCTCGGAGCTCTTCGGTCATGAGAAAGGAGCGTTCACCGGGGCCGTGCAACGGCGACTTGGTCGGTTCGAGCTGGCGAACGGCGGCACGATCTTCCTGGACGAGGTGGGCGAACTTTCATCCGACACACAGGTGGCGTTGCTGCGGGTCCTCCAGGAACGGGAATTCGAGCGAATCGGAAGCACGAAACCTGTTCAGGTCGATCTTCGTGTCATCGCCGCAACGAATCGTGATTTGACATCTGCGGTGGCGGACGCCACGTTTCGCCAGGATCTGTTTTATCGGCTCAACGTGTTTCCCCTCGAGATGCCTCCGTTGCGGGAACGGCGAGAAGACATTCCCATGCTGGTAGAGTACTTCATCGGTCGCTACGCGCAGAGGGCCGGGAAGACATTCCGACGGGTAAGCAAGCGGACACTCGACCGTCTGCAGTCCTATCCGTGGCCCGGAAACGTGCGCGAGCTGCAAAACATCATCGAGCGGTCCGTGATCGTCTCGGACGCCGACGAATTCACAGTCGACGAAAGTTGGCTGTCCGCGGGGCCGGGGATTAAGAGCCGGGCCGGGTTGTCCAGCTCGCTCGCCGCGCACGAGAAGGCGATTATTGAAGATGCCTTGCGTGAGAGCGGCGGGCGCGTGTTCGGGCACTCCGGGGCGGCTGCACGGCTGGGGATCCCGCGTTCGACGCTTGAATCAAAGATTCGCGCGCTTAAAATCAAGAAGAGTCGCTTTCGCACGCGGCCGCCAAAGCCGTTCCTGACGTGACATTGTCCGGCTGCAGTCAGTTGTCTGCGAACAGTTTGCAAAGCAGACCGGCTCCCTCGCGGAGTGAGATTGAGTGCGGCAGGAATGTCATTCCTCGATCATGCGCGTCGGATCCTCCAGCGTACGTGTGTTCCTCAAGCTGAAAATATTGTTTCCTGTTAGCGCTTTGCCGAACACATCTTTGAAGCGCTCGCCGCTCTATGAAGCACATTGACTGCAATACTTCGAATTAATTCTGTGTTCTGAGCATACGATCGACCGATCGGCTCATTTGTTTCAAAATAAATCCATTCGAGTTTGCGAGTTCGGTACCCGATTCATTTGGTGAGGATTTCCGCTGTGCAGTTCGACGCAGATCGGTTTGAGTTGTCACCGCCTATATATAAAGGAGAGGCTTGGTGGTCCAGCGCTCTGAATGAAGTCCACAGTGTCTCCAATATTTCTTTCCCAAAAGAAGAACGCTAGCCGCGCCCGCCGTAGATGCTCTCTCGGCTAATTGAATCGTCAGAAAGAAGGGGCGTGTTAGTACGGTGACCGGAGGCCCACTCTCGCAACATGTGAACTCGCTCTTGCGAACTAAGCCATTTGCTTCTTTCGGAATCAGTTTCTTTCTGGTCGATTAACTCCTGCAAATACACATCTACTGAAACGCCGCGTTCTCGCGCTCGCGCCTGAATCTTGGAAGCTACTTCTGGATCAACTTCAAGCATCGTCGGCAAATATCTCTAGTGCGCACGTCTTCAGAGTTTTTAGTAGGCCGACCTCCGCACTCACGCGGAAGTCTATTGCTGGATAATAAAGAGCAATAAAGATGTCTCGAATGTCGAAAAAATTGGCCATGTATTGGTCATTTCGGAAAAATCATTAGACAGATGTTTCGCACTAAATACCTGAGGCATCTTGCTTTATGGTGGAGCAGATGGGACTCGAACCCACGACCTCTGCGTTGCGAATCGGACTACCGGCAAAACGCTAAGTATTTGCCTTTTCTAAAGTTGCAGCCATCAAGAGATTTTAACGGTTTTCCGGTTTTTTCCCATTCCTTACCATCGCATATACGTTGCGTGCAGTTATTTTTGGCCACGTATTGGCCACTTGGAAACTGCTTCAGTTTTTTTGTTTCTCGCATCTCGTAGCCATGTATCCGGCGACTTGGGTTATTAATCAGTCCATTGGTAAGGTATCGGATACGAGCGCTAAGGCTGCTCTCGCGCAATCGACGTCGTTCTGCACAACGGAGGTGCCGGCATCGAGCACTTGACGAGAGTGAGACATGGTCGCGTGGTTAGAATGGTTCGGCAAGAGGTAGATGCTCGCGTCGATAGTCTAAGGCCAGAATGAAAATGATCGACGAGTAAGCCCAGGCCACAAAGGTTAAGTAATAGACACCAAACAAGAGCCAATAAGATCAGGCTTTGGACCTGAAACCACGGCCGACGAGATTATTGCTGGATTCGATCTGCACGGAAGAGTCATAGTCGTGACTGGCGGCCACTCAGGAATTGGGCTCGAGACGACACGAGTCCTATCAAACGCCGGTGCGTCGGTCGTTGTGGGCTCTCGTGATCCGGAGAAGGCGCAATACGCTCTCTCAAGACTGAGAAACGTGGTAGCGCTACGCTTGGATCTCGCTGATCCAAGGTCAGTAGATCAGTTCTCAGAACAGTTTCTAGGTTCAAATAAGACTCTCGATGTTCTCATTAACAATGCCGGAATTATGGCTACACCGCTAATAAGAGATAGCCGCGGTTATGAGATGCAGTTTGCAACCAATCACCTGGGACACTTTCAACTTACGGCGCGCTTGTGGGGGGCACTTAAGAACACACCTAGATCACGGGTCGTGACCTTGTCTTCGGCCGGCCATAGATTTGCCGGAGTCGATTTGGACGATCCAAACTTTCTCGCGCGGCCGTACGACAAATGGGTGGCGTACGGACAATCAAAGTCCGCTAACTCGCTATTTTCAGTTGAGCTCGACCATCGTGGCAAAGAACAAGGCATTCGCGCTTTTGCAGTTCATCCAGGCAGAATACTCGCCACTAATCTTTCTCGTTACATAACCGACGACGATTTGAAAGCCGCCGGTATCCAAAAAGAAAATGGCGTCGTTAAGAGTCCGGTTGGGATCAAGACGATAGAACAAGGCGCGGCAACAACAGTGTGGTGTGCCGTAAGCCCACAGCTCAGCGACACGGGCGGCGTGTATTGCGCGAATTGCGAAATTTCTGAAATTATTCCAGACGATAGCCAGCTTGATGCGGGTGTTCGCCGTTGGGCGATTGATAAGCCCACCGCCAAAGCGCTGTGGACACTGAGTGAGCGGCTAACTGATCTAAAATGGCCGGAATGATTTTCGAGGACATCATGAACGGTGAATCACAGACACAATCAGTAACCGATTTCAAAGATAAACGGATTCTGGTCACAGGCGGAACTCGTGGCATCGGCGCGGCGATCGTCGATCGAGTTAGACGCGGCGGCGGAAAGGTCTTTACTACGGGAAGGACTCTGCCGTTAGATGGACCTTCCGATCAGTTCATACAAGCCGACATCAGCACGCGCGAAGGCATTGATCTGTTAGTCAGCGCGATAATCGGTCGAGTTGGCGGCCTCGACATCATGGTCCACAACGTCGGCGGCTCTGCCGCACGCGGTGGCGGCGCCTTGGCATTGTCAGATGATGATTGGCAGCAAGCGTTCGACATGAACCTATTCGCCGCTGTCCGATTGGATCGGGCTTTCCTCCCCTCGATGCTTAAGCAAGGCTCAGGCGTGATTATTCATGTCTCGTCGATTCAACGAACCCTGCCGCTTTACGATGCAACGCTCGCCTACGCTGCCGCAAAGGCAGCGCTGACGAACTACAGTAAAGGACTTTCGAAAGAGGTCAGCCCGAAAGGTATTCGCGTCAACTCAGTGGCACCCGGATACACAGAAACTGACGCTGCCGTGGGTATGGTCAATGAGATTGCCGAACGAACCGGCCTCAGCACGGATGCCGCACGACAACGCATTATGGATTCACTCGGAGGAATTCCACTAGGCCGACCGAATCGACCTGATGAAGTTGCCGAGCTGGTTGCGTTTCTGGCATCGGACCGAGCTTCATCGATCACTGGAAGCGAGTACGTGATCGATGGCGGGACAATCCCGACCATCTGATGCAGACAATCGCATACACTCGAACTCTTGGCTCGCGCCGAAACTCGCGGCGCTGTTTCACCACTGGATTCGAGCATCGCTGTAGAGCAAGGCTTGGTATTCTTATCGACAATCGGGGCAATCTCGAGATGGTGCTGCACCAACTGCTTCACGTTGTACATTCAAGAGACTAGACCCTGGCAGAGAAGGTCATCGCGATTGAGGAACGAAGGACTTCTAAGAGGACGAATTCGTTGCAACCTGTACGAGTAACACAACACGCGTGCGTCATAGATGCAAGGAGTAACCGCCGGGATAGCAAGTCTGTTTCTATAGCTCTGGCTCTACTCTGGATCTTGGTCGGCGGTACCAACGCCCTCGCTCAAAACCGGGTAGATCGCTGGACCAGAGGTAATGGACTCCCGCAGAACTCAGTCACCGGTCTAACTCAGGCCTGACACCCACTCCTGCAACATGCGAACTCGCTCTGGCGAACTAAACCCATTGCCTCTTTCGGACTCAGTTCCTTGCCAGTCGATTAACTCCCCGCAAATACACATCTACCGAGACGCCGCCTTCTCGGGCATGTCGCGTCCTTCGCCGTTCTATCTTTCGTCAGTGTGCCCGAGAGACCGGGCACAAACGGGAGTAATTGCACGTATCTGAGTTCTTTGAACCAGATTCTTAAGTGCCTGTTACGGGTTCGGAATAAACTAGTATGTTTCCGGTATTTCCACTCAGGGTGAGCGAAACCAAACAGGCATCGAACGGAAGATCTGACTGCGCCGGAGCGGAGCCCCCCAGGAGGCACGTTCCCGAGAGCATGGCTGGCAGCGAGATCGTCAGCCGCGATCCAAATCTTGCATGTGAAGAAATGGCGACGTTTGGCGAGCGGATCGCGGATCGCATCGTAAGTTTCGGTGGATCGTGGGCATTTATCATTCTCTTCGCCATGGTGTTTATGGTGTGGGTCGCGCTCAACTCGTTCGTGCTTATGATGCGCGGCGCGGCTTTTGATCCTTACCCATACATCCTCTTGAATCTCGCACTTTCAACCATCGCCGCCTTCCAAGCTCCAATCATCATGATGTCGCAAAACCGTCAGGCGACTAAGGATCGTATTGCCGCCGCACACGCCTACGAGGTTAACCTCAAGATGGAAATGGAAATCGACAAGCTGCATGAGAAGATCGATGCTATGCGAG